>Ga0335080_10006984_pt1 | contig 11688 bp, 9 predicted proteins | sample Lox_Sample_34_FD_206720 | JGI IMG/M metagenome (GOLD analysis project Ga0335080, IMG submission 206720) | Soil microbial communities from Loxahatchee National Wildlife Refuge, Florida, United States - Lox_Sample_3.4 | ecosystem: Environmental > Terrestrial > Soil > Wetlands | place: USA: Florida...
ATTTGTTTTTCAGACTGAAGCAATAATACCACTTGCAGTCTGGTTTCGCACTGTAGCGGGCTCTATTGGCGTCGCAAAAATGCGGCGGTCACAGACCGCCGCTACAGAAATGGGGGCTTGTGTAACTCGCCCCTCCGATTTCTACATTCGCGGATTGAACTTTGATTCGCGCGCGAGCTGTTCCCACAGTTTCTTTTCCGCTTCGGTGACTCTGGCCGGCACGGCGATTTTGGTGACGACAATCAAATCACCGCGCGCGCCGTCACGAGCCGGCAGGCCCCGCGCGCGCACGCGGAGTTTCTGGCCGTTTTGCGTCCCGGGCGGGATTTTGATGTTCACCCGGCCATCCAACGCGGGCACGGATAGGTTCACGCCCAGCACGGCTTCCCACGGCGCCAACTCGGCTTCGTAAATCAAATTGTGGTCTGCCACTTCGAAGTCGGGGTGTTTCGCCAGCCGCACGCGCAAATACAAATCCCCCGCCGCGCCGCCGCCCGCGCCGGTTTCACCGCGCCCGGCCAGCCGCAACTTTTGTCCCTCGGTCACGCCGGGCGGGATTTTGACCTGGTGCGTTTCCGTTTTAACCGAGCGTCCGACATTATGGCGCACGTTGACCGCGCGTACGGAGCCACGCATGACTTCTTCGAGCGTGACCAGAATATCACCCTCGATGTCGCGGCCGCGCTCGGCGTATTCCTTATCCTCAAATCCTGCCGCGCGGCCAAAGCCGCCCGCGCCGCCGCGCATCCGCGAGCCGAACAACTGCTCGAAGAAATCGCTGAACCCGGTGCCGCCGAAATGGAATTCAAACTCCTGCTCCCCCATGCGGCCTCCGCGAAAAGCCTGTCCGCCGGTAAAACCCTCCCATCCCGGCGGGGGGCGGAAATCCGCGCCGGACTTCCAATTGGCGCCCAGCTCGTCGTATTTTTTCCGTTTCGCCGGGTCACCCAAAACTTCATAGGCCTCGTTGATTTCCTTGAATTTTTCCTCGGCCCTTTTTTTGTCCCGGGCGACGTCCGGATGATACTGACGCGCGAGTTTACGAAAGGACTTTTTGATTTCATCGTCGCTCGCGGTGCGCGGCACACCGAGGGCTTCGTAGTAATCTTTGTATTGAACGGGCATGGTTGCAGCCTTGATACCAGGCAACTTTTGAAAGCATGTGCCAGCGGACGAAATTTGTCAAAATTTCGCGGCGGATCGGCTACTTACCGATTCTCGTGTTGTCCACGCTGAGGTAGCAGGTGCCGGCAATGTCACCCTGCCGCCGCCAGATTTTCAGCAGGATTTGATCGCCTTTGGCCTGTCGGCCAAGCCTGACCGTATCACCAGAATCGCTCACCGGCTGGCGGTTGATTTCCAGGATTACATCGTAAAGCTGCAATCCGGCGGCGGCGGCATTGGAGGCCTGTTCGACATCCGACACCAGCGCGCCTCGAATGCCATCGGGAATCCCTAATTGCCGCCGCACCTCCGGTTCCAAATCCGCCACCGTAACCCCGCTGAGTGAATCAATCATGGATTTGCCGGAACCCGGGTTTTTCTGGCCATTGCTATATTGAGCAGCGTCACCGGGTAATTCGGTAAGGGTGACCGTAACCGTTTCCGGGTGTCCATTATGGAGCAATTTCACTGTTGCCGAGCTGCCCGGCGCGCACTCGGAGACGGCCAGTTGAAAGCTGTGCATGTCGGGAATGTCCTTGCCGTTGAAGCCAACAATGACATCTCCGGATTTGATTCCGGCCTTTTCCGCGGGTGTATTCGGGAAAACATCGCTGACGAGCACACCATTTTGATCCGGCAGGTCCATGGCCTTTGCCAGCCGGGGTGTGATGTCCTGAAGCAGGATGGCCAGGTCGCCGCGCGTCACCTTGCCCCCGGCGATGAGGCGTTCCATGATCCGGCGGGCCATATTGATGGGCACGGCGAAACCGATGCCTTGATTGCCGCCGGTGCTGTTTGGAACGATGGCGGTGTTGATCCCCACAAGCCGCCCTTCGGCGTCCACGAGTGCCCCGCCGGAATTGCCGGGGTTGATGGCCGCGTCGGTTTGAATGAAGTCTTCGTACTGGTTGATGCGGCCGAAGGCAAAATTGCCGCGCCCGAGCGCGCTTACGATGCCCATCGTCACCGTCTGGCCAATGCGAAAGGGATTGCCAATGGCCAGCACAATGTCGCCAACCAACAATTGGTCGCTGTCACCCAACGTAATGGCCGGCAAATCTTTCGCGTCGATTTTCAAAACCGCCACGTCGGTCGGCGGGTCGGTGCCGATGACCCGGGCGGTGAATTCCTTCTTGCTGTCGGCAATGGCAACGTCGATTTCGTCCGCACCGTCCACCACATGATTGGCCGTTAAAATATAGCCATCCGGCGAGATGATGACGCCGGAGCCGAGGCTTTGCTCCCGACGCGTGCGCTCGCGACCGTTGTCGAGGAATTGGCGGGGGACAAACTGCCGGAAAAACGGGTCGTCGAGGAATGGATTGCGCATGGGCCGGATATGAACGATGTGCGTGGAATAAATGTTGACGACACTGGGCGCCGCCTTTTTGACAACGGGGGCGAAACTGGCGCCGAGTCTGGCGTCGCGATTGACGGGTGTGGTATCAACCTTGATCGCCGGTTCGGCTTCCCTGGCCCGGGAGACGAGGTGAAACAGTCCAACCACGACCAGTGCGCCGGCGATACCTGTGAGAAACCCGACCCACGACCTGGAAAAAAGTCTCATAGCCTGGTGAAACTATTGACACCGCCCCCCGGCCGGTTGTTCAAGCCGACGGCGCTTATTTTGCCGGTTGGTCGGTGGCGGGCGACTGGCTTTGCGACTGCTGCATTTTTGCCGCGTCCTCAGGTTTGATGACTTCGATCTTCGCGCCTTTTTTCATCTCTTCAAGCGAAGGCACCTTGATAATGTCGCTGGTGAGCGGCGCATTGGTTGAAGCGGCCGGTGCGGGCGGCGGTAGATGTTCAGCAGAAAGCAGTTCCATTTCAAAAATCAGCACACTGTTCGGCTGGATACGTGGCGGCCGGCCCGCCGGGCCGTAGGCGAGTGCCGACGGAACATAAATTTCCCATTTGGAACCGACTGTCATATGCGTGAGCGCTTCCGTCCAGCCGGGAATCACGTTGCCAACGGCAAACTGTGCCGGTTTGCCGCGGAGATTGGAATTATCGAATTCCGTGCCATCGATCAATTTGCCGCGATAATTCACCGTTACGAGGTCGTTGAGCGTTGGAATCGTCCCGTTGCCGTTGGTGATGACCTTGTATTGGAGACCGTCCGGCAGGGTAACAACGCCGGGTTGTATTTTGTTTTTAGCCAGAAAGGCCTCGCCATCGGCTTTGTTTTTTTCAGCCGCCTTGGCGGCGCGGTTTTTTTGATAATCGACCAGCGTGTCGTGCATCTGCTGCGGCGTCAACAAAGTCGCCCCGCCGGATAGCATATCCTTCAAGCCGCGTATCAACATGTCGAGATCCGCATCGACGTTATGGGCCTGTAAATCATGGCCAAAGGTCATGCCAATGGCGTAACTGACGCGCTCCTTTTCGCCACTGAATACATTTGTCCCGGCAGGTGTTTGGACGGGGGTAACCGGGTTGGTGGTTGCTGCTGTTTTCACTGGTTTTGCCTGGGAGGCGCAGCCGGCAAGACAGGCAACACCCAATGAGAGGGTCATGGCGAATGTAATGGTTTTCATATTTTTGATTTTGAAACGCCTATTATCAGAATCGGGCTTAAAATTGCAATTCTGTTTTATGCTCAAAGACCGGCACATTCAAAATGATTTCCTTGGTGAACGAATTGGTTTAGACTTGGTCGAAGCTGTGCCAATTGCAATGAGTCACTCAATAATCAAGATTTTCGTCCCTGTCGCGTCTGGCCGGGTCTGTCATCATCGGCTGCGTCATCGCCAGAACGCCCCCCCCGACTCCGCCGCTGGCAACCCCCGCCAGCGTTTCCCCGGCGCAGACAACGCGAACAAACGGTTTCCTGACGCCTGGGCCAAACGACGCGCGCATTGCGTACGTCACGGCGCGGTTACTGGAAAATTTTCACTACTCCCAGCAACTGTTCGATACGGAGATTTCAGCGAGGTTTTTCGACGGTTATCTGGAAACCCTCGATCCGCGGCATGAAAATTTTCTGCAACCCGATATTGCCGAATTCTCACACTACCGGACGAATCTTGACAACCTTACCATCGGCACCAACGGCACCGCCAACCTCGCGCCGGCGTACGATATTTTCCGGCGATACCTTGAACGCTTTCAACAGCACGTTGACTTTGTGAACGAACTTTTGCAGGAGGACAAATTCAAATTCAACACCGACGAACATATTCTTCTTGACCGGCGCCACGCGCCCTATCCCAAAGACCTCGGCGAGGCAAAACAATTGTGGTCGCAGCGGTTGCGTTACGAATATTTGCAGGAAAAACTCAGCCGCGAAATTTCGCCGACGAACAGCAATTTGATTTTGACCCTGCCCAGGTCCGCCACGGCGGAAATCACGGCCAACCTGACGCGGCACTACCGCTGGAATCTGCGCCTGGTGACAAATTGGGACGGCACGGATGTTTTGCAGGCCTATCTCAACGCCCTGGCGCATGCCTACGACCCCCATTCGGATTATTTCAACACCGAGCACGCGCAGGATTTTTCTATCGGCATGAGCCTCTCGCTTTTCGGCATCGGCGCGCAGCTCCGCGAAGATGATGGTTATTGCAAGATTGACCTGCTCGTGCACGGCGGCCCGGCGGAAAAATGCAAACTGCTCAAGGAGGGCGACCGCATTGTCGCCGTCGCGCAGAGCAACCAGCCGCCGGTGGATGTCGTGGATATGGAACTCACCAAAGTTGTCCAGCTCATCCGGGGCCCCAAAGGAACGGTGGTGCGGCTGACCATCAGCCCGATCGAAGATCGTGCCGCCCGCCGGGTGGTAACGTTGACCCGGGACGAAATCAAACTCGAAGACCAGGAAGCCAAAGCCCGGCTCATCGAACTGCCGGACGGCCATGGCGGCACGAACCGGCTGGGGGTCGTTGATTTGCCGTCATTTTACGCGACGATTGATTTGCCCGGCAACACCGAGCATTCAACGGCCAAGAGCACCACCGCCGATGTCTCGCGCCTGATTAAAAAACTCAAATCGGAAAAAGTCGCCGGCATCATTCTCGATTTGCGCGGCAATCCCGGCGGTTCGCTCGAAGAGGCCGTCAAGTTCACCGGCCTTTTCATCAAGGACGGCCCGGTAGTGCTCGCCCGTTCTTCAGTCGACGGGCCGGTCAATGGGGATAGCGACAATGATTCTTCCGTGCTTTACAACGGCCCGCTTGTTGTGCTCGTCAACCGCCTCAGTGCTTCGGCGGCGGAAATCGCCGCTGCTGCCTTGCAAGATTACGGCCGCGCCCTCATCGTCGGCGACATTTCCACCTTCGGCAAAGGTACCGTGCAGAATTTGAATTTATTGCGTCCGTTCTTCGTCGGGCCCGCCACCGTGTCCGCAACCAATGACCCCGGCACCGTCAAAATCACCATTCGCAAGTTTTACCGCGTCACCGGAGCTTCAACGCAGTTAAAAGGGGTGATGCCCGACCTCGTGTTGCCGGATGTGTTGAATTATTCGACTCAATATGGCGAATCCTCGCTTGAAAACCCGCTCCCCTGGGACACCGTTTCGAGCACGAATTACTGCCCCCTGGATCTGGTGCGCCCGTATCTGGACCAATTGCGCCGGAATTCGAGCGCGCGCGTCGCCACCAATCAGGATTTCATTTACACCCGCCAGGACATTGACCTGTTTCAAAAAATGCAGGCCGATAAAACCGCCTCGCTCAACGAGCACGAACGTTTGAAGGAACGGCAGGAAGCCGATGCCCGCCAAAAAGTCCGCGATCAGGAACGCGCCGCGCGCAAAACGCCGAACGTGAAAATTTATGACTTGACCGTCGAGAAAGCCGATCTTCCCGGTCTCCCGCCGCCGGCCGGAGAAACCAATGCCGTGGCCGCAAACAGCGCGCCGGAAGGCACCAACTCAACCGCCGCGGCCGCAAAAGTTGCTGACGCGCCCAAGCTGCCAGACCCCATGTTGGACGAAACGGAACGGATTCTTGAAGATTACATATCGCTTTTGTCGTCGAACCAGATGTTGATTGCGAAATAGCGATAACCATGAAAATCCTCGCTGCGATTTTTTGTCTGCTCTGCCTGGCCAGCGGCGTCCGGGCCGACCCTTATTCGGCAGCCATGCGGCAGGCCAGAAACGTCGCCGCCAACGCCAGCAAAACCCGGCAGGACGATGAGGCCAATCCGCCACCGCCGGCGCAGCCTCCGCCGGCTACACCGGCACAGAACAATCCGCCACCGAACCCCGTGCTCGAAGCCACCCGGCAGAATATCGCCGGTCTCTGCGTCGATTTTGACGCCTTCGGCAACCGGCCCGATACCAATTCAGCCGCCGCGCAAAAGCCGTCGTTGATAAGCAATCTGACAACGGCGGCCTTGAGCACAAAACCATTGCCCGCGTCCATTTCCAAACTGGCGGACGACCTGATGACCGCGCTGGCGGGGAATGAAAAGTTGCGCCCGCAACATCAAAAACTGGCGCAGGATGTCCATGCCGTTTTCAACAGTTCGCATCTTTCCCCGGCGCAACAACAAAAAGTTTTCGCCGACGTACAAACCCTTTTGCAAAACGGAGGAGTGTCGCCAACCGATGTCACCAACATAGTCAATGACATCAAGACCATTGCCGCTGAAACCCAAAAAACGCATCCGCCGGCTTGAATATCCGGATTTCCAGAGGTAAGGTAACGGGCTGGGGGACCTGTTTTGTGCGCCCTGTTGCCTTTGATTAACACGATAACTGGCGCAGCAGCGAACCTGTGATTTTCGAACCGTTGCGCCCGGAACATTTTTAAGAAATTCGCCGGCCGGCAGCCGGCGAAAAGTTGGATGCAGCGAAAAAGGAGTGATTTTTTGATAACAAATGAAACGAGCCATTTGTCAAATACTGGCCGTTGGCGCGCTGAGTTTCACCGCACTGGCCCAACCCATCCACCCCATGAACACAAACCAAACTGAAACTGCCACCTTCGGCGGCGGCTGCTTCTGGTGCATGGAAGCCGTCTACGAACGGCTGCCCGGCGTCAAATCCGTCACCAGCGGCTTTGCCGGCGGCCATACTGCGAACCCGACTTATGAACAGGTATGCAACGGCGACACGGGCCATGCCGAAGTCACCCAAATAGAATTTGATCCGGCCAAAACCTCCTACGAGAAACTGCTCGATGTTTTCTGGCAGGCGCATGATCCGACCACGCTCAATCAGCAGGGCGCCGACGAGGGCACGCAATATCGCTCCATCATTCTTTACCACGGCGAAGCGCAAAAACTGGCGGCGGAAAAATCTAAGGCGGCGGCACAGAAATATTTCCAGCATCCCATCGTCACCGAAATTGTGCCGTTTACGAAGTTCTACCCGGCCGATAAGCATCATCAGCAATTTTACGACCACAACACCAATTATGGTTACTGCCGCATGGTGATTGCGCCCAAACTGGAGAAGCTGGAAAAGAAAAAGGTGATTGAGAAGGAACCGCAAGACCGGCCCGGCCATTGAGGGAGAGATCGAGATGCTCGGGTGTGTTTTTAATTCGGCAAGCGTTTTTGGCGGAGTGCGCCCGTCTTCGGGCGCAGCAGCGTTCAAATCACGGAACCCCTAAAACCTCCGGGGATCATCGGCCGCAAGTTCTTTGCTGTGGCCGGGGACGGCCACACTCCGCATTTTGATGCACGTTCAAAATGCGGCGGGATTGCGTTGCAGGGACGGGTTGGTTAACAATGTCCCGACAATCGCATGAACCGTTTTCTCGCCCTGAAATGGCCGCCGTATCTCCTGCTGGGATTGGCGACCTTGCTGGTTTGGGGGCAGACGGTGATGTTTGACTTCGTCTGGGATGACGAATTCTTCATCTGGAAACTGCCCAGCGTCCGTTCGCTGAAGCATGTCCCGGAAATGTTCTATCGTCCCGAAGCCCAGGCGACACATCCGAATGATTTCCGGGTTTTCCGGCCCCTGCGCACCGCGCATTATGCGTTGTTGTGTTTTCTGGGCGGCAAGGAAACGCCGCAACCCTGGATTTACCATCTGGCCAATGTCCTCTGGCACGGCGGCACGGCCATGATGTTGTTTGCCGCGTTGACGCTGTTGCTGCCGCAATGGCGCAAGGATTTCACAAAACTGGAAACGCGCGGGTGGTCTTTGTCTATTGCGCTGGCTTTTGCCGTGCATCCGGTCGTGTCAGAGGTCGTTTGCTGGGCCAAGTCGCTGGATGATATCCTCGCCGCATTTTTTACGCTTGCCGCCTTGCGTGAACTGTTGCTGCCGCCGGAAAACAAGGCGGCCCGCTGGCGCGCCCTGCTCTTCTTCGCGCTGGCGGTCTATTCCAAGGAATCCGCAGTGCCGTTCGTGGTTGTTCCGCTCGTGATCTGCCGCAAGATTCATCATCTCGGCTGGAGGCCAACCCTCATTCGCACGGCTTCGTTTTTCATGGTCGCCGTAGTTTATCTGGCGAACCGGCATTTCGTCATCGGGCGCAGCAGCCAGACCGCACCGATTTCCGGCAGCTACGGGCAAACATTGATGGATATGCTGCCGGTGGTGCCCAAATACTTCCGTTTGCTCTGGGGTGTGCCGCCGTTTTTTATTGATTACAGTTATTTGCCCGGCGGCTGCCGGCTCGGGTCGCCGGCGGTCCTAGGCGGACTGGCCTTGCTGGTCGCACTCGTCCTGGCCGGGGTGATCGCGTGGCGCAAGTCCGGATGGGAACTGGCTGGATTCGGATTGCTGTGGACGGGGTTGTTCCTGCTGCCCGTCGCCAACCTGTTGCCCATGCTGCAATACATGGCCGAGCGGTTTCTTTATCTGCCGCTCATTGGCTGGCTGATCGCGTTTGTCGCAATCGCATCTGCCTTACGCCGGCAAAATATAATTCGCAGGGTTGTCCTCGTCTTGATTTTGCTTTGGGCGGCAACGGCGTGGAACCGCTCGTGGATCTGGCGGAACCCGGTCACGCTGTTTGTCCGCAGCAGCCAGGAAGGGCCCTACACCCGGCGCGTTGAAGATAACGCGGTTTCCGCCATCATTCATCTGCCACAGGTGGAACGATTCATTTCCAGCAATGGGACGAATGTCGTCCAGACGTCTGCAAACGTTGCGGATGCAGTAGTTGCTTTGAACGCGCTGGAACAGGCGTATCATCTGTACCCGACCAATCACATCGTGCTTTCGTATTGCGGCACGGGTCTGGCCCTGGCCGGCCAGCCGGACAAAGCCCTGCCGTTTCTGGAAAAGGCCGCGCAGCTACAGCCGCAAAATTTGGATTACTGGTTGAATCTCGCGCGGGCCGCCCTGGCTGCCAGCCAGCCCGTCCTGGCCAAATCGGCGCTGGAAAAGGCCTGTGCCCTGGCCGGCGACAATCCAGCCGTGCTCCAGTTGCAATTCAAGTTCTGCTGGCAAACCGAAGATTACCCTGCCGCCCGCGAAATCATGACCCGGCTGAATCAAATTGCCCCCACCGACGAACACGCCTATTGGCTGAACGAAGTGGAAAAGAAGCTGAAGCCAACCAGGTAGCTGGTCGCAGAGCGACCGGATGACGGTAGCCGGGGCTGTTCAAACCGCGGGACAGATAATCCCAACAAATTTCGCCGCGGAGCGAAGGTTGAAACCCGAACCGGTCTTCGTTTCAAGCGTCGCTCCGCGACGCCAGGTCGATGAACAATTATTCCTGGGAGCGCCGGCGTCCCGCCGGCTAAAATTCCTGGGAGCGCCGGTGTCCCGCCGGCTAAAGGGTCAACACCGATGAAGCGCAGCCCGCCGGCGAGACGCCAGCGCTCCCGGAAAACGCCAAAAAAAACGGCGACCTGTTTCCAGATCGCCGTCCTGAAATTTTCAACCGTGCTTAAATTCCTTTTTTGATCATCAGCTTGACGAGGTCGCCGACGCGGCAACTGTAGCCCCACTCGTTGTCGTACCAGCTCACGAGCTTGAAGAACCGTTTGTTGAGTTCCATGCCCGCGCCCACGTCAAAAATTGAGGACAGTTCGCAATGGATGAAATCCGAGCTGACCACTTCGTCGTCGGTGTAGCCCAGAATGCCCTTGAGATAGGTTTCGCTGGCTTTCTTCATCGCGGCGCTGATTTCCTTGTAACTGGTTTCCTTGACCGTGCGGACGGTCAGGTCCACCACCGAAACGGTCGGCGTCGGCACGCGGATGGCCATGCCGGTCAGCTTGCCTTTCACTTCGGGCAGCACCAGGCCTACGGCCTTGGCCGCGCCGGTGGTGGAAGGAATCAGATTGATGGCCGCGCTGCGCCCCCCCTTCCAGTCTTTCTTGCTGGGGCCGTCCACGGTCTTTTGCGTGGCGGTGTAGCTGTGGATGGTGGTCATCAGACCTTCCTCCACGCCAAAACCTTCCTTGAGCAGCACGTGGACAACCGGCGCGAGGCAATTCGTCGTGCAGGAGGCGTTGGAAACAACGTGATGCTGTTTGGGATCATATTTGCCGTCGTTCACGCCCATGACCACGGTCAGGCAATCGCCTTTGGCCGGGGCGGAAATGATAACTTTCTTCGCGCCGGCGGTGATGTGGCCTTGGGATTTCTCCACGGCGGTGAACAGACCGGTGCATTCAATCACCAGTTCAACGCCCAACGCTTTCCACGGCAGCTCCGCCGGGGACTTGGCGCTGACAACCTTCATTTCCTTGCCATTGACGACGAGGATGTCCGGGTCGGCTTCCTCGGCCTTTTTGCCGGCAGCCTTGGCCTTGGCCACGGCGTCCGGGGAAGTTTTGCTGTCCACCTTGCCTTTGAAGCTGCCCTGGATGGAATCGTATTTGAGCAGATACGCGAGGTTGTCTGCCGGGACGATATCGCCGACGGCGACCACCTCGATGTCCTTGCCCACCAGTCCTTGTTCGACCAGCGCCCGGTAAACCAGACGTCCGATGCGGCCGAACCCGTTAATTGCGACTTTCACTGCCATAATTTTTTATCCTTTTCCAATAAAATGGTTGAAACCGAACGGAGAGTTTAGCCATGCCCGCCCGAGCGTCAATTAAGAATTCAGAAACGAAATTGCCAAACGCAGAACATTTTTTGTCCGATGCAACTCCGGATTGTCTTTGACCCTCCGATTCTTCCGGTACGGCACGATCAGGTTGCGAGTACTTCGACGAGATAGCGCATTTCTTCCTGCACCTGGCCCGGTTCGGTCACCGTGTGGGCGATTTCAGCCTTGACCAGTTCGCGGAACCGTTTTCGCAAACGATGGATTACAACTTTGATCGCGCCTTCGGTCAGGTCGAGCCGCCGCGCGGCTTCGGCCTGGGAAAGCGAACCCACTTCGCCAAGGAGCCAGGGCTTTAGCATTTCGAAATGTTCGGCTTTGCCGGCGGCAGCGAACTCATTGGCCAGCAAGTCCAGAGCGCGAGCGACAAGCGTCCGGGCCCATTCACGATCAAATACTGCGTCCGGTGGCGGCCCGGCAGGATCGGGGATTTGCAGCCCGACAGTGGTGTTCGTGCCAACACCGGCTTCAATGGAGAGTACGGACCGGCCGCCACCGCGCTTGGCCGCCCGGGCACGGTCACGCTCGTCGGCCAGGAAATGTTTCACCG
>Ga0335080_10006985_pt1 | contig 11688 bp, 7 predicted proteins | sample Lox_Sample_34_FD_206720 | JGI IMG/M metagenome (GOLD analysis project Ga0335080, IMG submission 206720) | Soil microbial communities from Loxahatchee National Wildlife Refuge, Florida, United States - Lox_Sample_3.4 | ecosystem: Environmental > Terrestrial > Soil > Wetlands | place: USA: Florida...
CGACACGGTGCGCCGCGAGATCCGCGCCGTGGACAACCGCATGCCCGTACTGGCGCTGCGGACCATGTCCACCCACCTGGACAGCAGCATCGATATCTGGATTGTGCGAACGGCCGCCCGCATGTTTACCGTATTCGGCTGTGTGGCGCTGCTGCTGGCGATGGTTGGCCTCTACGGCGTGCGCGCTTACACTGTCGCCCGCCGCACCCGTGAGATCGGTATCCGTATGGCGCTGGGGGCCAGCGCCGGCGGCGTCCAGCGGGCGGTTCTGCGCGAGGGGCTGGCGGTTTCCGCGATCGGCGCCACGGCAGGCCTGGCCGTCTCCTTCGGGATTGGAAAAGTCCTCGCCAGCATGCTGTACCAGGTAAGCGGCACCGACCCGCTGGTATTCGTTTCCGCTCCCATCCTGCTGGTGGCGGTTTCGCTGCTCGCCTGTTACCTCCCGGCGCGCAAGGCATCCCAGGTCGACCCCATGGTGGCGCTGCGCATGGAGTGACCGGACCCGGCCCCGCCGCTTCCGCTCCGCCAGGACCGCGCCTGCGAGGCTGCAGAGACCGGAGGCGCTCCACGGAAGCCGGCAGCCTGCGGCGAAGCGTGTACCACTCGCGCGAGCTACCGCGCGGCGGCCCCGAGTTTCCCCTGGGCATCCCCTGGTCGGCGGCCATGCCAATCCCGGCGGGGCCGGCGGCGGGTGACGGGTTTGCGCTCAGGATCGCGTGTCCAACACGGTAATCCAAAACGTACCGTCATCACAGTCGAACCCCAGCCTCTCCCGCATTGTCGCGCCGCAGATCCGTACGCCGTAATCGCTGCCATCAACGACGCAGGGCATCGAAAGGCGGATGCCGGGGATGAGAACGCACTTCATGTTGCCGCCAATCATATTGGCCAGTTCCCCGAGCACGTCGCGCACGACGTCGTCCACCGCGGCGGGCGTTTCCATCGACAAGAACCGGCCCGCGATCCGGCACGCCTGGCGCCTGGTGCACTCCAGCAGCACCGCGCCGTTCCAGTCGCCCGCCATGTGGACTGCCGCGGTCAACCGGTCTTCACCCGGCATCCAACTCGCCCCGTCTGCGGCCACGGCGAGGCCCAGCATCGTGCTGAAGACCGACTCCACAATTTGCGCCACCTCGGCCGCGGGTATTTCCACAGCCGATTCGGCGGCCAACATTGTCTTCTCACCGGGCGACATAGACGACTGCGCCTCCCACGCTCTGTCTGGTGAACCACTCCTCAACGCCGAACGCCGTCTCGGCGCCCCCCAGCAGCAGCCACCCGCCCCGGAACAGCGTGCCGTGGAGGTCGCGCAGGATTTTCATCTTGGTTTCCGCGTCGAAGTAGATCAGCACGTTGCGGCAGAAGACCAGGTCGAAAGGTCCCAGGGTGCGCATGTCCTGGCGCAGGTCGATGGTTTCGAAGCGCACCATTCGGCGCACCGGCTCGCTCAATTGCCAGTCGAAACCGGAGCGGCGGAAGTGTTTTACCAGCAGCGGCGCAGGCAGGCCCCGATTGACCTCGATCTGCTGATACTTGCCGCACCGGGCCCGCTCCAGGACCTGCGATGAGAAATCCGTCCCCAGGATCTGGATGTCCCAGCCGCCGAAACCCTCCTGCAGCAGAAGCATCGCCAGACTATACGCTTCCTGTCCGGTAGACGCCGCCGCCGACCAGAACCGCAGCTTCCTCAGACTCAGCGAGTCTTCCCGCAGTCTGGGCAGAAGCACGGTTCGGATGGCTTCGTAATGCGCCGGATCGCGGTAGAAATAGGTTTCGTTGGTCGTCATCGCCTCCAGGACTTGGCGCCCCACGCCGGCCTCGCGCGTCGCCTGGAGGAGCGCGCACAGATCGTTGATAGAATCCAGTCCGAGTTGGCGGACCAGTGGTGCCAGACGGCTCTCGAGGAGGTAGTGCTTGTCCCCGTCCAGCACGATGCCCGAGCCGGAATAGACATGCTGCTGCAGGAAGCGGTAATTCTCCGAGTGGATCTCCAGTGGAGTTGGTTGGCTCTGCATCCATTTCCCTCAGTTGCGGCTCGCGATCCGCTGGATCTCGCGCGCCACCTGGCTCAAGGGAAGCACACGGTCGGCCAGCCCGGCGCGCACCACAGCGCCGGGCATGCCCCAAACGACACTGGACCCTTCGTCCTGCGCGAGAATGTGCGCGCCTTGAGCCTGGAGGATCTTTACGCCACGCAGCCCGTCCTGCCCCATGCCGGTGAGGATGGCGGCGATCACAGCGCCTCCATAGACATCGCCGGCGGAGGCGAACAGAGCATCCACCGCCGGGCGGCAGGAGTTGAGCGGCGGCGTCTGATCCAAACACACCTGAACGCCGTTGGCGCCTCTGGTCATCTTCAAATGAAAATCTCCGGGGGCAATCAGGATCTTGCCGGCGGCGATCGGGTCGCCGTGCGCCGCTTCCGCAACGGCCAGCCGGCAGGCGGTGTGCAGCCGTTCGGCGAGCAAGCGGGTGAAAAGCGGGGGCATATGCTGCACCACCAGCACCGGCAAAGGAAACGCGGCCGGCAGTTCGGGCAAAAAGGCGCCTAACGCCGCCGGTCCGCCCGTGGAGACTCCAACCACGACGATTCTTGGCCGTGTCTTGAAAAAGGGCCTCACGGGCGCGCCTGCGGCGGCCGCTCCCGACCAGGAGACTGGAGCCGAACGGTGTTCCCGGTTCACGCCGCAATCGTTGCCGGCAGTGTGGTGAAAGAACTGGTGGATTTTCGGAACCAGCTCCTCGCGCAGGCGCGCCAGGGAGCGATCCAGCGATCCCTCATTGGAAGCCTTGGTGACATAGTCGTCGGCCCCCAGGCTCAGAGCATCCAGCGTCACCGCGGCGCCGCGTTCGGTCAGAGTGCTGAACATGATTACGCGGAGCTGAGGGTATTCCCGCCGCACCTGCCGCAACGTCTCCATCCCATCCATCTCGGGCATCTCGATGTCTAGCGTCAGAACGTCCGGGTTCAGCTGCGGGATTCGTTGCAAGGCGATGGCGCCGTTGGCCGCCGCGCCGACCACCTCCAGCGCGGCGTCCTGTTCGAGGGCATGCGTGACGAGACGCCGGATGACTACCGAATCGTCCACTACCAGCACGCGTATCCGCTCTCCCGGCCGCAGGAATCGCTTGTTCAGAACAGGCATATCTGGTGCGCCCCTTTTCGAGGACTCTGCGTGCGCGCTGCTAAGAACAGACGCCGGCGAGCTGGAGCTTCTCGAGCAGAATGTCCCGGGTAAACGGCTTCATCACATACTCGTTGGCGCCCGCATCCAGGGCGGCCGCCATCTGGTCCAGCTCCGTCTCGGTAGTGACCATGACAATCACCAGAGACGCGAGCTCCGGCCGCTGGCGAAGCCGCTTCAGCAGTTCGAGCCCGTTGATCTCCGGCATGTTCCAGTCGGCCAGAACCAGCGCCCAGGAAGTTCCTTCCGCATCGATCCGCTCCAGCGCTTCTCTTCCGTTAGCCGCTTCGTAGACCTCGAAACTGAGTTCCCGCAGGTTCTTGGAAAGGATCAGGCGAACCGCCCTCGAATCGTCCACCACCAATGCTTTGGCCATCATGTCATCCGCAATGGTCCGGGCCGGGCGGGCCCGGCTATGCACTCCGCTTGCCGGGCCCGCTCCGAAACCAGAATCACAGGCTGAACTGCGACACCACCTGCTGCAGGCCGGCCGCCATCCGGCTCAACTCCTGCGCGGCCTTCTGCGTATCCGTCGCGCCTTGGGTCGTATTCCTGGCCGCGAGGGCCACCCCGCCGATGTTCTTTGCGATGTCTCCAACTCCCTTGGCTGCCTCGGTGACACTCCGGCCGATTTCATTGGTGGTCACCGTCTGTTCCTCAACCGCCGAAGCGATGCTGTTGGAGATGTCATTGATCTGATTGATGATGGTGCCGATCCCCTCGATGGCTTTGACGGCCCCCTTGGTGTCGCACTGGATGGCTTGGATCTTCTGGCCGATATCCTCGGTGGCTTTCGCCGTTTGCTTGGCCAGTTCCTTGACCTCGTTGGCCACAACGGCAAAGCCCTTGCCGGCCTCGCCGGCCCGGGCGGCCTCGATGGTCGCGTTGAGCGCCAGCAGGTTGGTTTGCTGCGCAATCGAGGTAATCACCTTGACCACATTCCCGATCTCCTGGCTGGACTCGCCCAACTTTTTCACGGTGTCGTTGGTGGAGTGGGCGACGCTCACCGCACTCTTGGCCACCCTTGCCGACTCGTTGGCGTTCTTGGCGATTTCGCGAATCGAAGACTGCATCTGCTCCGAGGCGGATGCCACCGACGACACGTTTTTCGAGACTTGCTCGCTGGCCGCTGAGACGACATTCGCCTGGGTCGCCGTTTCCTCCGCGTTGCCCGACATCTGCTGGCTGACCGCTGACATCTGTTCGGAAGAGGATGCCAGAGCCTGGGCATTCTGGCTGAAGTGCTGCATGCTTTCCTGGAGATCTGTCGCCATCTTGTTGATGTCGGCTTTGAGTTGGGCGAAGTCCCCCTGGTAATCGCCTTGCACGCGGGACCTGAGGTCCTTGGCCGCAATCTGGCCGAGCACCAGAGAGGCGGCGCGAACCGGCTTCACCACCGCGTCCAGCGTGTTGTTGAAGCCCTCGATCACCTTGCGGAATTCGCCCTGGTGTCTGCTGGCGTCGGCGCGCGTTGCCAGCTTGCCTTCGGCGCCGGCGCCGGCGAGCGCCTCCGCGTCCGCCACCAGTGCGCCCAGTCCTTCCATCAATGCGATCAAAGCCGGAATCAACTCATCGTTCTGAGAGCGGCGGCCGATCCTTTTGTACTCAGGCAACTCGGTGAGGTCGCCGTTGGCGATCTTCTGCACCGTGCACCGCATGCTCAACACCCTGTCGGCAGTCGAGTTCGTGGCACGCTTGACGTCCGCGAATACGCCGGCGTAAGTTCCTTCGACGCGCCTGGTGTAATCATTGACCGCCATGCACTGCAGCACTTCATTCGACTCCACCAAGCCTCGGAGACCGTCAATACACGCATTCAGGTTGTTCTTGATCTCATTGAAGTCGCCGTGGTAGGTGTCGGTGATCTTAGACGGGATGTCGCCCTTAGCGATGCGGTCCACGTACTCGGCAGAGACATTGAGCGGACCGATCACCGCATCGAGGGTCTGATTCACGCCTTCGACGATCTTGCGGTATTCGCCGCGGTGTTTCGTGGCGTCCGCCCGGGTGGCGAGCTTGCCTTCCACCGCCGCCTGGACCAGCATGTTGACGTCGGCCGTCATGCGCTGCAGAGTCTCTGCGACGCCGTTCACGGCCAGTTTCATCTTTTCGTGGTCGCCCTGGTAGGTCTGCGCGATCAGTTCGTCGATTTTGCCGCTGGAAATCTGCGCCAGAATGCGATTGCCTTCGCCGATGGGGAGCAGGATGGCATCCAGCATCTGGTTGACGCCTTCAACGATTTCGCGGTATTCACCCTGGTGTTTCGTGGCATCGGCGCGGGTGGACAGTTTGCCTTCCGTGGACGCCTTGATCAGGAGGCCGGTCTCGGCTGCCAGTGCGTTGATGTTGTCGATACAGTTGTTCAGGTTATTCTTGATTTCGTTGAAGTCGCCGCGGTACGTGTCGGTGATCTTGGGTGGGATGTCGCCCTTGGCAATGCGATCCACATATTCGGCCGACACGTTCAACGGGCCGATCACCGCATCGAGGGTCTGGTTGACTCCCTCGACGACCTTTCGAAAAGCCCCCCGATGCCGCGCCGCGTCGGCCCGGGTGGCCAGTCTCCCTTCCACGGCCGCCTTGACGAGCATTTCGGCGTCGATGGTCATATTCTGCAGGGCCACGGCCACTTGATTGACCGCCTGCTTCATCTTTTCGTGATCGCCGGAGTAAGTTTGCGTGATCAATTCGTCGATCTCACCCGCGCTGATCCGCGCCAGGATGCGGTTGCCTTCGCCGATGGGCAACAGGATCGCATCCAGCATGGCATTGACGCCCTCGACCAGCCTGCGATCATCCCCCTCGAACAACTCGACTCTGCCGCGCTCATCGAGACGCCCGGCGTGCGAGGCCTGCACCAGCCGCAGGATCTCTTCGAGCGCGCCCGTCTTCGCCTCGCGCGCATCCACCGGACGGTCCAGCACGGCGACGCCGTCGGACAGGTTTCGGCCAGGATGAGTTCGCCGGCCGTCGTTTGCTTGTCTTGCCATGTCATGCTCCTTGATTTCGATTTGTTGCGGGGCGCGTCAGCGTCGGCTCACGCCCCTGTTCCCGCTTGTGCGGGACGTTCCGGTTGCCCCCGCTTCCCGCGGGGCCCCAGCGACTTTCCATCAGGCCTGTGCCGCCGAGACCAGAACTGCTCAAGGCGCCGGCAGGGCCACTGCCCGGCAGCATCACGAGCTGCATTCGACTCCCTTGAACTTGCGGAAAAGCGGCGCGTCTCGTGCCACCCGCCGGTACAACGTGTCGCACTCGGGCGGTATTTCCTGCGTGGGTTCGGTGGTGAGGAGAGCGCCGGGCGCTAACGCCCTGTCTCCGGAGCACCTCGATCTTCTCGCCGGGCCGGAAGAGGTCGTGATGCTGAAAGGCGATCCGGCGTGCCTGGCCGGGCGGCCGTCTGCATGGGTTCGATAGGCACGCAGTCCGTGGATCCAACGCCGGCGAGAGTGCCTGTCCCGGGTTGCGCCGGCGCGCCATGGGGCGGAGCACTACGCGGGCCACCCGGCGGTGAGATCCACCGTCCGCTCCGCGTCGAGAACCAGCAGCAGGCGATCTTTCAACTTATAGACGCCCCGGATGAGATCTTTCGCGGCCCGGTCGAGGTTTTCCGGCGGCCGTTCATATGCCGCGGCTTCCACATCCAACACATCGCCGATCTCATCCACCAGCAGACTCACGGCGCCGTCCTCCGTCCGTACCACCATGTTCATCGGCGCCTGGCCACCGGCGCGCGGCGGCAGGCAGAGCCGCCGCCGCATGTCGACGGCGGTGACGATCTGGCCGCGCAGGTTGATCAGGCCCTCAATCACCTCGGGAGCCTGCGGAACCCGGGTCATCTGCTGGAAGCGCAGCACTTCCTGGACACAAAGGACATCCACTCCGAAGAAGAGGTCCGCGACAAAAAAGGTGGAGAACTGCCCGCTGGTCTGAGAGCGGTCCGATTTCGCGGGCGCCGTTGCCGCCATGGTTTATTGCTCCTCTCCAACGCAGACGCCGGCGGTTTCGGATGAGGCCAGCGCCGCCGCCAGCCGGGCCACCGACTCGAGCATCGCGTCCCGGTCGAACTTTACCTGGCAGTCCTGGAAGTCCGCGTTCTGACGCGCGCGCGCCTCTTCGGCAGAATCCGCCAGCGCCAGGATCGGAATCCCCTGCCATTCCTGGCGCAGGCGCATTTCGCGCACCAGGGCCGCGCCGCCGACGGGCGGGAGATCGATCGCGGTGACCACGATGTCTACCGGGTGCTGTTGCAGGGCGCGCACCGCTTCGTCCAAACTGCCGGCTTCCAGCACGCGGTATCCCACCATGTCCAGGCCGCTGCGGATCAGGCCCCGCGAGAATGGCGAGGCTTCGGCGACCAGGATGCTCCGGCCGACTCCGCAACTTCCCGCGGCTTGCAGCCAGTCCCCGGCCGCCGCGCGAAGGACTGCGTTGAGATCGAGGAAGTCTGCTACGCGCTTGCCGACCACCGCCGACCCGAGGAGGCCCTTGCGGACCGTTTTTTGGCGAACGGTTACGTTTTCCTCGGCGACATCCAGGATCTGATCGACCACCATTCCCACGCTGCGGTCTCCGTTGTTGAAGACGATGACTTGCACCGGATCGGCCGGCTGATCGGGTTCGGCTGCGTCCGGTTCCAGCACGGCGCGCAGCGGAACCAGGGGAAGGATGCGGTTTCGATATTGCACCACGCGCGATCCGCCGGCTTCTTCGATGGATGATTGCGGAAACTCCTCGAGCCGGGCGACCAGAGACAGCGGTACCGCCAGGCGGGAGAAAGAGCCGGCACGGAAGAGCAGGAGCCGTTGTTGCTCGCCTCCGGCGTGCGCCATCTGTTTCGATCCGCCGCGGGCCTGCTCGCGCGACTCGGCCAACACCCCCGAGCGCTGGCCGATTCCCAGCACGTCGAGGATGAGCGCCACGCGGCCGTCGCCCATGATCGTCGCCCCGGCATAGGCGGTCAGTCCTTTCATCTGCTTTCCCAGTGGTTTCACCACGATTTCCTGGGTGTCGTTGATGCCGTCCACGACCAGGCCGAACTGCCGTTCTTCGGCTTGCAGAACCACCATGCTGACCGCTTCGCCGCGCTCGGGGGACTGCAGGCCGAGAACCTGATTGAGGTAGGCGATGGGCAGGAGGCTGCCACGCCGGCGATATACGGGCGTTCCGTGCACGTACTCGATGTGCTTGTCGCGGGAATCGCCTTCCAGGCGGATCAGTTCGAGCAGACTGACCTGGGGAATGACGAATCGTTCGCCGCCGCTGGTGACCACCAGGCCGGGAATAATGGCCAGGGTGAGCGGGATTTTGAGCTTCACCGTGGTGCCTTCGCCGGCCCGGCTGGAGACGTCCACCACACCGCCGATCTTTTCGATGTTGGACTTGACGACGTCCATGCCGACGCCACGCCCGGAAACTTTGCTGACGCCTTTCGCGGTGGAGAAGCCGGCCTGAAAAATCAGGTTCATGGCTTCGCGGTCGCTCAATGCGCCGGCCTGCTCGAGGCGCAAGGTGCCTCGCTCCACCGCCCTCTGTTTCAGGCGTTCCAAGTCGATGCCGGCACCGTCGTCCACGATCTCGATGTTCACCTGACCGCCCTCGTGGTAGGCGCGCAGGATCAATCTGGCCTGGGGCGGCTTGCCCATGCGAACGCGGATCTCCGGCACCTCTACACCGTGATCGCACGCATTGCGGACGAGGTGAACCAGCGGATCCTTGATGGCCTCGATGATGGTCCGGTCCAACTCGGTTGCGGATCCGTCCATTTCGAGCCGGATCTGTTTGCCGAGCGAGACCGCCAGGTCGCGGACGACGCGCGGCAGTTTGTTCCAGACCATGCCGATGGGTTGCATGCGCGTCTTCATGACGCCTTCCTGCAACTCGGTGGTGATGAGGTTCAACCGCTGCGAGGTCGCGTTGAGGGCGGCGTCCTCGCGCTCGGTGTTGAACTGAAGGATCTGATTGCGGGTCAGCACCAGTTCCCCCACCAGGTCCATGAGCTTGTCCAGCAGCCCGACCCCGACCCGGATGTTCGCGTCCGCCACGGCGGACGACTTGGCGGCGTCCTCCTCGGACTTCTTGGCCTCGGCCGGCTCGCCGCCGTCGTCGGCGGGAGGGGACGCTGGAGCCGGCGACGCTTCGGGAATGGGAACCCGAACGGGAGCGGTCTTCGAGCGCGCCGCGTTGCGAAGGCGCTCGGTCAGGCCCTCAAAATGGTCCGGCCCTTCTTCTCCGCTCTCTTCGATGGAGGCCAGCACCTTCCGGGTGACATCGACCGTCTCCAGAATCAGAGACACCAGGGCGGGAGTGAGTTCCCGTTCTCCATCGCGCAACTGGCTCAGCAGGCTTTCGGCCTGGTGCGAGATCGCTTCCAGGGTCGAAAAGGCCAGGAATCCGCAGGTGCCTTTGATGGTGTGCATGGTGCGGAAGATGCTTGCCAGCAACGCCGCGTCCTGGGGGTGCTTCTCGAGCTCAACGAGTTCCTGATCCAGCCGCGAGAGGTTCTCATGACTCTCGACCAGAAATTCGCGAATCACTTCGTTGTCTTGCATGGGCACAGTCCCCGTAAGGCCCCACCCAGGGTTCTTTTGCTCATTGGTCGATGTGGCCTACGCGAAGACTATCGGCGTCTCGCGGCGGACACTGTAGCCTTGCTGAGGCACAAAGCGAGATTCTTCCGGGCTGCAGGAACCCCGGCGGCCAGTCGATAAGTAAGACGCGGGACCGGGTTGCCATCCGGGTACGCGGGGATCGCCCGAGTGTGACATGGACCCACGAGCCCTGAAGAGGAGCGCGCTTGCCCTGTTGCTCGGTGGAGTTGCGGCCGCGGGCCAGACGCCGGGCCTGCGCACCATCACCACCGCTCGGGAGGCTCACAGCCTGACGCTCGACCAAACGCGGCGGCATTACCCGGTCCACCTGCGCGCCGTCGTCACCTACTTCGATCCTTACATCGACGCGCGGCACTGGGCCTTGTTCGTCCACGATTCGAGCGGCGGCATCTTCGTCTCGGTGCCGGCCGGACACTCTCCTCCGCTCACCCCCGGCACCCTCATCGACATCGAGGGCGTGAGCGGGCCGGGAGACTTCGCGCCCGTGGTCGAGCAGCCGCGCATCCGCGTGATCGGCCAATCGCGGGTGCCCGCCGAAGCGCCGCGCGTCAGCCTGGCGCACCTGCGGGCCGGCGCGGATGACGGCCAGTGGGTCGAAGTCGAGGGCGTCGTGCACGCGGTGGTGCGCTCCGGCAGGAACGTGATCGTGGACTTGGCGCTGGGCGACGGCGTGATTCGCGCCACTACGGTGGCCGAACCGGGGGCGGACTACGAGCGTCTGGTCGACGCGCGTGTCCGGATGCGTGCCACCGTGGCGCCCATCTTCAACAACAACCGCCAGATCACCGGCGCCCGCATCTTCTTTCCAACTCTTCGCGAGGTGACGGTCGAGGAACCGGCGCCCGCCGATCCCTACGCGCTGCCGGTGCGCCCGATCAACGATCTGCTGACCTTCAGCCCCAACATCGGGTTTCCGCGCCGCGTGCACGTTCGCGGGCGAGTCGCCTTGCAATGGCCCGGCAGGCTGCTCTGCCTGGCCGATGCCAACCAGGGATTGTGTGTGGCGACCGCCCAAACCACTCCTGTGAAACCAGGCGAGATGGTGGACGTCACCGGCTTCGCCGCCATCGGGCAGTACAAGCCGACTCTGACCGACGCGACCTTCCGAGCGGCGGGAGCCGGCCCGCCAGTGGTCCCCGATCCGGTGACGGGCGAGCAGGCTTTTCAGGGCGCCCACGATTCCCAACTGGTCAGCATTGAGGGTCGGTTGATCGGGCGCGACCTGGCGGCGGCGAACCCGACGCTGGTGCTGTCGTCGGAGAACTTCGTCTTCACGGCCGTTCTGCCGGACGAGGGGAAGGGCGGCCAGGCGAACGCCTGGCAGAAAGGCAGCAAGCTGGGGCTGACCGGGATTTGCTCCGTGGAGGTGGATGCGGAGGAGGCCGCCCGGCGGGCGGGCGCCACGTTGCCCAGGGCATTTCGCATCCTGCTGCGCTCGCCCGCGGATGTGGCGGTGATCGAGCGTCCGTCCTGGTGGAGCGCGACCCACGCGGCGGAGGTGCTGGCACTGGTGCTGCTGGTCGCCTTCGGCGTCCTGGGTTGGGTAGTGGTGCTGCGGCATCGCGTCAGGCAGCAGACCGAAGTCATCCGGGGACAACTGGCCCAAACCGCCGCGCTGAAAGAGGCGGCCGAGGCGGCTAACCGCGCCAAGAGCGAGTTCCTGGCCAACATGAGCCACGAAATCCGCACCCCGATGAATGGGGTGGCGGGCATGATCGACATGGCGCTCGACGCCCATCCCTCGCCCGAGCAGGAGGAATGCCTGCTGATGGCCCGCCGCTCGGCGGACTCCCTTCTCACGGTCATCAACGACATTCTCGACTTTTCCAAAATCGAAGCCGGCAAACTCGAGTTGGACTGCGTCGATTTCGACCTGCGCGACTTCCTGGAGGAGA
>Ga0335080_10006986_pt1 | contig 11688 bp, 9 predicted proteins | sample Lox_Sample_34_FD_206720 | JGI IMG/M metagenome (GOLD analysis project Ga0335080, IMG submission 206720) | Soil microbial communities from Loxahatchee National Wildlife Refuge, Florida, United States - Lox_Sample_3.4 | ecosystem: Environmental > Terrestrial > Soil > Wetlands | place: USA: Florida...
GGGGGAGAACGCCTCCCCGATCGGGTTGCGGATGAATACGTGCCATTCCTCGATGAGGAAGAGCATTTTCGCGCCCGCGATGCCGAACACCACCGCCAGTATCGTGATCGTGCTGGCGATCTCGGGATCCAGTTTCTTCCGCTTCAGCTCCAGCGCGAGTATGTAGCTTCCAAGCAGGAAGCCGATCCCGAGCATGAGGCCGAAACTGTAAATGGGGAACGGGCCGATTTTGAAGAGAATGGGGATCATGCGGCGTGCGGGTCTATGAGCGGTTAGCCGACTGAACGTCGACTTCGAGCGCCTTGCCGGTCACGGGTGCGGTGATCGTGACGCGGCCGGATGTGATATGCGTGCCGACGGACGAACGGGAGCCGTCCATGCCTTCGACGACGACGGTGATGTCGCCTGAGAGATCGTCGTACTCCTTCCGGAACTCCGCCGGACCGGTGGCCGGGAGATCGAGTGAAGGCGTCCTGAGGCCAAGCACTTTCAGGCGGAGTGTCCCCTTCTCCCGGCGGTCGTCGACCGCGAGCGCGTAACGGAATGTCGAGAACGATTTTGTCGTCTGCAGAACGACGAGCGTGACGGGCCTGCTTGTCCTTTCGCTCACCGCAGGTGAGAGCAGCAGCCGGAATTCGGCTCCCGCCTCGCTGTCCCGGGGACCCGCCATCAGGCCTCGAAGTAGGTTGCTTCTTCCTGCCGGAACGCCTCGAGTATCTCTTTCGGGCTTTTGAGTTCCAGGAGCCTCTTGCGGAACTCCTCCTTGTTCATCAGCCGCGAGATCCGGGAGAGGAGCTTGATGTGCGGGCCGACGAGGTTGTCCTTCCCCACGAGGAGGAAGACAAGGCGGACCGGCTTCTCGTCGAGCGACTGGTAGTCGATGGGCTGGGCGGTGACCGCGAAGGCTGCCACGATGTCCGCGACGGCCTCGGTCTTGCCGTGGGGGATGGCAAAACCGTTGCCCACACCCGTGGACATGATCTCCTCCCGCTCGAATATCGCCTTGCGCACCTTCTCCTTGTCCATAACCTTCGGCGAGGACGCCACGAGATCGATCATCGCGTCGATGATGTCGTTCTTGGAAGTCCCGGCGAGACCCGTCGCGACGAGGTTTTCGGTCAGTATGTCGCTGATTTTCATTGTCGCGTTGCTCTCCTATGGTTCGTCCCGCCAGGCCATGACTTTCTTCTCGTATTCCGCCGCCAGCGTCTCCGCCGCTTCCCGCGTTGACGCTTCCGTATTGATGTGGAACAGCGGGCGCTCCTTGTCGGGGATCAGGAGTGCGGAGCTCCCGTCGTCCAGGTAAATCTTGACGCCGTCGACCAGGTCGCGCCTGCGCCCGTCGGAGTCGTTCATGATGCGGCGCATCACCTTCCCCTTGTGCTCCCAGGAGCAGTTGACGTTCCGCTTCGCGCCGCTCAGCCGGGGGATAGACTCCTCGATGTCCCCCAGGCCCTTGCCTGCCCTGGCGATCATCTCGAGGATCTTCGCCACGGAATACATCGCGTCCGTGGCGAAGAAGAAATCGGTGAATATGAAGCCCCCCTTGTTCCCCCCGACGAACCGGACGGATTTGTCGGCGGTGGCCTCCATCATGGCCAGGTGGCTGTTGCGCGTCTTCAGCACCCGCACCCCGCGCGGCGCCGCGACGAGATCGATCTCGCCGGAGGAGGTGATCGGCACGGCGATCGCCTTCGTATCCGGGTGTGTCCGGAGGAACATCTCCGCCACGACCGTGAGCAGCCGGTCGCTGTCGAGCGCCTCGCCCCGCTCGTTCACCACGATGAGCTTCTCCCCGCCGGCGTCGATGAGGCACCCCAGGTCGTATTTCAGCGACGTGACGATGTGCGCGAGCTGCTGGACGGAATAGTCGAACTCCTCCTTGTCGCGGGTCAGCTTTTTCGGGTCCAGGTGCGCGTTGAGCGCCACCACCTGGCAGTCGAACGATCCCAGGATGATCGGGAATATCGTGGAGGCGATCCCGTTCGAATAATCGATCACGACCTTGAACTTCCGCTTGCTGATCGCCTCGACGTCGAGCGAGGAGAGGAAGTTCTCCTTGTACGCCTCGGTCGTCCTCTCGGGGAAGAATATGCCCCCGACCTTCTCGCGGGGAGCGCGCGCAAAGTCTTCCCCGAAGAAGAGGCGCTCCACCGCCTTGGTTTTCCCGCTCGGGAGGTCCTTGCCGTTGGCGTCGAAGAATATGATGTCCGTCAGGTTCTTGTCGAAGGGGGAGCGGCGGACGTGTATGCCTCCGGCCTCCTTGCCGCTGGAAAGCTCGTGCCGCAGGAGGGGGATCGACGTGGCCCGGAGGTCCATCGTGTTGACACCCGAGGAGATGAGACCGCAGATCAGCGAGCGGTTGATCATCCGGGAGACGTTGTCCGAATCGCGGCACGTCACGACAGTCTTGCCGACGCCGATAAACGCGCCGTACGCCGCCCCGAGCTTCGCGCCGAACTCCGGGTTCATCTCCAGGTTGGAGAGCCCCGTGACGCGCGAATCCGCGAACAGCTCGCGCAGCCACTTGTCCTCCCAGACGAGGCTGCGGGTCACCACCGCCCCTTCTTCGACCACCTTCTCAGGCCAGAGCTTGATGTTGGCGCTCAAACGCGCGTTCCGCCCGATCCAGCACCCGTCCCCGACGAACGCGTTTTCCGCGATGACGCTCTTCTCGCCGACCGAGCACTTGGTGCCGATGACGTCATAGGAGAGTTCGGCGCTGTGCCCGATCACGACGTCGTTCCAGACGACGCAGTTGGAGAGCATCGCCCCGGGTCCGATGACGCAGTTGTCGCCGATGACCGTGTTGGAGAGGGAGACATGCTCCCCGATCGTGCAGTTCTTCCCGATGACGACCGCGCCGGTCACGTGCAGCGAGTCCCCCGCGATACGCGTCCCATCGCCGACATAGACCTGTCCCTTCAGCGTCCCCGGAAGCTCGAGCTTCACGGCGCCGTGCAGCGCGTCGAAGTGGGCGTCCTGGTACTCGTTGAGGTTGCCGATATCGCGCCAGTAGCCTTCCGCGATGTAGCCGTAGAGGCCGCCGTTCTGGCGGAGGAGGAGGGGAAAGAGGTTCTTGCTGAAATCGTAATCTTCCTTGTAGGGGATCAGCTCCAGCACGTCGGGTTCAAGGATATAGATCCCCGTGTTGATCGTGTCCGAGAAGACTTCTCCCCATGAGGGTTTTTCGAGGAACCGCGTGATCTTCCCGTCGGGCGCCGTGATCACGACGCCGAACTGGAGCGGGTTTTTCGCGTGCGAGAGGACGATCGTGGCTTTCGCCTTCCGCGCCTCGTGGAAGCGGAGCGCGGCCGTCAGGTCGAAGTCCGTCAGGACGTCGCCGCTGATCACCATGATCCGCTCCCCCATGCCGTGCGTCGCGTTGCGCACGCTCCCGGCGGTCCCGAAGTCCGCTTCCGCCCGGGCATACGTCATCGTGACGCCGAACGCACGGCCGTCGCCGAAGTACCCCGTAATGATCTCAGGCTGATAAAACAGGGAGCCGATCATCTCGGTGATCCCGTGCGACCGGAGGAGCGCCACGATGTGCTCCATCATCGGCTTGTTCATCAGCGGGACCATCGGCTTGGGGGTATTGCAGGTGAGGGGACGGAGCCGCGTCCCGAACCCGCCAGCCATTATGACCGCTTTCATAGCGCTGTGCAGAGGGGTGGGAGAATGGGACTGCAAGATACCGAAATGGCGCGTGGAATTCAATACGAAGCGACCCGATTCCGGCGCAGGTTCAGAGCCCCGCCTTCGTCATCGCCCCGTCGATGTCGCGTATGATGTCCTCAACCTCCTCGAGCCCGACTGAGATCCGCACGAGCCCGTCGGTCACGCCGATCCGCGCGCGTTCCTCAGGCGGAATGGCGGCATGCGTCATCGTCGCCGGGTGCGTGATGATCGTCTCCACTCCCCCCAGGCTTTCGGCGAGGGCGCAGAGGCGGACGTGTTTCAGGAAGGAGGCCGCCCGCGACAGGCTCCCGAGGTCGAACGAGATCATCCCGCCGTACCCCCGCATCTGGCGGCCCGCAAGGGCGTGCCCGGGGTGGGACTCGAGACCGGGATAGAGCACCCGCTCGATCCCCTTCCTTGCGGCGAGCCAGCGGGCGACTTCCTGCGCGCTGGCGCAGTGCTGGCGCATCCGGACCGCGAGCGTCTTCGTGCCCCGCAGGCAGAGCCATGCGTCGAACGGGGCCAGTATCGCGCCCACGGCCTTTTGCATGTACCGGAGCCGTTCCACGACATCCGGGCGGCTGGTGACGACGAGCCCCCCCAGCATGTCGCTGTGCCCGTTCAGGTACTTGGTCAGGCTGTGGACCGCCACGTCGATGCCGAACCCGAGCGGCTGCTGGAGATAGGGGGTCGCGAACGTGTTGTCGACGACGCTCAGCAGGTTGTGTGCGCGGGCGAACCTTGCGCATGCTTCCAGGTCTGTGATCTCGATCGTGGGGTTCGTGGGGGTTTCGATAAAGAGCATCCGTGTCGAGGGCCGTAGCGCTTCCTCGACGCATCGCATGTCCGTGGAGTCGACGAACGAGAAGGTCAGTCCGTACGCTTCCCAGATTGTCCGCGCGATCCTGTACGTGCCTCCGTAGACGTTCCTCGACACGATGACATGGTCCCCGGGTGCGAGGACGTGAAAGAGCGCGTCCACGGCGGCTGTCCCCGACCCGAACGCGAGCCCCGACGTACCGCCTTCCAGCGAAGCGATGTTTTGCTCGAGTGCCGTGCGCGTCGGGTTGGAGACGCGCGAGTACTCGTATCCCTTGTTCTTCCCCAGCTCTTCCTGCACGTACGTCGATGTCAGGAACACCGGCGTCATGATCGCTCCTGTCGCCGGGTCCGGCTCCTGTCCCGCGTGTATCGCCCTTGTCGCAAACCCCGGATGGGTATTCTCCATTCTCAAACCTCAATCTTCCATTTTCAATTATTCTTTTATCTTCCGAGGTATTCTATTACATCGTACCTGTTGACCAGTCCCTCGATCGTCCCGTTCCTCTCCACAAGCACCGCGTAGTTTTCCTTCTGCCTCAGGAGCCGGAGGACGTCTTCGAGCGGCGTCGCGAACTGGACCACGGGGAAACTCGCCCCCATGACCTCTTTCACGGGGGCGTCCACGATCGCGGGTCTGTCCATGATCCTCATCATCAGCTCATGGTCCGTCACGGAGCCGACAGGCGATCCGGCCTCCAGGACAGGGACCTGCGAGATATCGTGCCGGCGGAGCGTGTCGAGAGCTTTCCTGACGGATGTCGCCGGTTCCACGGCGATCAGCGGTGCCGCGTGTTTCGCCTTGGAGGAGAGGATATACCCGATCGTGATCCGCTCAGGCGCCATGAAACCGTTTTCACGCATCCAGTCGTCGTTGTATATCTTGCTGATATATCGCTCCCCGGTGTCCGGCAGGAGCACCACCACCACGTCGTTATCGGTGAAGCCCGGGGCCACCTTCAGCATCCCCGCCACCGCGGTTCCGGCCGACCCGCCGGAGAGTATCCCTTCTTCCTTCGTCAGCCGGCGGGCCATCAGAAACGACTCCCTGTCGTCCGCCTCGACCACTTCGTCGATATACGTGAAGTCAAGCACGCCGGGGACGTAGTCCTGGCCTATCCCCTCGACCTTGTACGTCTTGGGGAGGGGGGTCATCGTCTTTGTGTAAAAGTACTCCTTCAGGACGGAGCCGTGGGGGTCGACGCCGATCACGCGTATGGAGGGGTTCTGTTCCTTGAGGAATTTCCCCGCGCCCGTGATCGTCCCGCCGGTGCCGATCCCGCACACGAAGTGCGTGATCCTGCCTCCCGTCTGGTCCCACAGCTCGGGACCCGTCGTCAGGTAGTGGGATTCGGGGTTGCGGGGGTTGTCGTACTGTCCGGCGAGTATCGCATTCGGCGTTTCGCGGACGATGCGCCGGGCGACTTCCGTGTAGCTCTCGGGGGAGTCGTGCGCGACGGCGGTGGGAGTGACGATGACCTCGGCGCCGAAGGCGCGGAGGAGGCGGATTTTCTCCATGCTCATCTTGTCGGGAAGCGTGAAGACGGTCTTGTATCCCTTGACCGCCGCCACGAGCGCGAGCCCCATGCCGGTGTTCCCGGATGTGGACTCCACGATCGTACCCCCGGGCTTCAGCCTCCCGGACCGCTCCGCCTCTTCGACGATCCGGACGCCGATCCTGTCCTTGACCGAACCCCCCGGGTTCAGGTATTCGGCCTTTGCGAGTATGAGGCCGCGGAACCCCTCTGTGACTTTCCTGAGCCGGATGAGCGGCGTCTTCCCGATCGCGTCGAGTATCGTCTCGAAGTAGCGGATCTGCCCGCGCTCCATCCCGGCCCTCTCCTTACCTACCGCTTCCTGTTGATGACGCTCGCCGCGTATCCCGCGCCGAACCCGTTGTCAATGTTCACGACCGTCACACCCGCGGCGCACGAATTGAGCATGCCGAGGAGCGCGGCGATACCGCCGAAGCTCGCGCCGTACCCGACGGAGGTCGGGACCGCGATGACCGGGACGCGCGCAAGGCCGCCGACGACGCTTGCAAGCGCGCCTTCCATCCCCGCGACGACGACGATCACCGAAGCGCGGTGGAGAAGGTCGCTCCTGCTCAGTATGCGGTGAATCCCCGCCACGCCGACATCGAAGAGCCGTTCCGTGTCGTTCCCCATGATGCGGGCTGTTTCGAGCGCCTCCTCCGCGACAGGGATGTCGCTTGTCCCGGCGGTGACCACCAGTATCGTCCCTCTCCCGCCGGGCGTGATCTGCTTTTCATTGGCGCTGATCGTCCGGGAGACTTCGTTGTACCGCGCGTCCCTGACGACCCGCTTCACGGAGGCGTAATGCGCCCGCGAACCCCGTGTCGCGAGGAGGACGCTCCCGTGCGCGACGATCCTCGCGGCGATATCCGACACCTGGCGCGGCGTCTTCCCCTCGCAGTAAATCACCTCGGGAAATCCCTGCCGGATTTCCCGCTGGTGGTCTATCGTTGCGAATCCGAGTGATTCCGCATGGCGCGCGAGCAGGCGGTTTACCGCTTCATCCGTGCCGAGCGTTCCCCGCTTGAACTTCCTGAGAAGGAGCTCGATCTCTTTTCTCGTCATTCCAGAGAAGAAATGTGCTACGTGGACCTCACATTGAGCGGAAAAGCGCGCGCAATCATGTCATTATAGCGGAATTGGGGTGGAGAATCAAGAATCGTCGCCTTGACACGCCAGCGGTTTTTGCGTATTTTGATACGAATTCCCCCGATATATATACCATCGCCCGGTGTTTTCATTCGTTCTCGCGGGACTCTCAGGCTATCTCCTGGGGTCATTCCCGACCGCGTTTCTCTTCGTTCGTTGGAAATCAAGGCTGGATATCCGCTCCGAGGGAAGCGGGAATGTCGGGACACTGAACAGCTTCCAGGTGACGCGATCGTACCCGGTGGCTGCCGCTGTCCTGGTGTTCGACGCCGCCAAGGGGATCGCCGCGGTGTTGGTTGCCCGTGCGATCGGGGAAAACGCGTTTAGTTACGCCGCCCTGGCGGGGGTCTGCGCCATACTCGGCCACAATTTCTCCGTCTGGCTGGGATTCAAGGGGGGGCGGGGTCTGGCCACGGCCGCCGGCGTGTTTTTCATGCTCGCCTGGCCTGTCGTTTTCGTGTGGGGTGCCTTGTGGCTGGCGGGAAAAACACGGTTTCGCGACGTCAATGTCGCCAATGCCGCCGCATCCGTGCTGACGCTGCTCCTCGCTGAAACGCTCCCCGCCCCGGCGATCGCCCTGGCCGCTGCCGGGGGGACCCCGGCGGACGAGTTCCGGCTTTTTGCGCTCGCAGCCCTTGCCGCGGTGATCGTGAAACATGTGGCCCCGGTTCGGGCGTACATACTGGAGAAGCGGGCGGGGCATAATGGTCCCGCGTGATCCGGGCAAAATGAGGGGTTCATGAACAGGAAAGTTGCCGTTATTGTGATTGTGCTGATTGTCCCGCTCGTTGCGGGGGGCGTGATCGGCTACAGCGTCGGCCGCTCACCCCGCGTGGCAACGGGGGGGACCGTCGCGTCATTTGAAGGCGCGCCGTTTACCGAGGCATCGGCGAGCGACCAGGACGCGCGCGAGCGCGATTCTGCGGGAGCGACGATCAACGGATCGCGCCACAACGCCATCACGCGCACCGTGGCGATGGTCAGTCCGGCCGTCGTCGGCATCAACGTCACGGAGGTCCGGCAGTACCGGTACAGGAGCCCGTGGGGGGACGATCCCTTCTTCCGACAGTTCTTCCCGGACAGGACGTACACCGAGCACGTCCAGGGGCTCGGCTCCGGGTTCCTGATTTCGCCCGACGGGTACATCATCACGAATGACCACGTCGCGGGGAACGCGAAGGAGATCACCGTGACGCTGACGAGCGGCGACAAGTACAAGGCGGACCTCGTGGGCACGGACCAGGTCGCCGACATCGCCCTCCTGAAAATCGAGGGGAAGAACCTCCCGTACATCCGGCTCGGGAACTCCGACGACGTGATCATCGGCGAGTGGGTGATCGCATTCGGCAATCCGTTCGGACTGTTCGACATCAGCGACAAGCCCACCGTGACCGTGGGGGTGGTGAGCGCCACGAAAATGAACCTGCGCGCGGAGGAAGGGCGCGTCTACCGCGGGATGATACAGACCGACGCGGCGATCAACTCGGGGAACAGCGGGGGACCGCTGGTCAACGCGATGGGCGAGTGCATCGGAATGAACGCGGTGATCTATACGCCGAACCAGGGGAGCATCGGACTCGGTTTCGCCATACCCGTCAACCGCGTCAAGTCGGTCGTCGCGGCGCTGAAGAAGAACGGCAAGGTCGAGCGGGAATTCTGGACGGGGCTCGAGGTCCAGACCGTGGACGAGCGCGTCGCGCGCTACTTCGGCCTGGAGCAGGCGGAGGGGGTCATCGTGAGCGACGTCAAGAAAGGGAGCCCCGGCGACAGAGCGGGCTTCCGCGTGGGGGACATCATCGTCGCCTCCAACGGCGAGAAGATCGCCGACGGGGCCTCGCTCCTGGCCACGATGGATGACGCGAAGGCCGGTGACACCGTGACGCTCTCGGTGATCCGCGACCGTAAGACGATGGAAATCAAACTCACACTCGAAAAGCGCTGACCATGATCGCCCGGTACACGCGCCCCGCGATGGGAAGGATCTGGGAGGAGCACAACAAGTTCCAGATCTGGCTGGATATCGAGATCCTCGCCTGCGAGGCGCAGGCCGAAAACGGCGTGATCCCCCGCGAAGCCGTCGACGTCATCCGCGCGAAGGCGTCCTTCGACGTGGAACGGATCGAGGAGATCGAGCGGGAGGTGCGGCACGACGTCATCGCGTTTCTCACGAACGTCGGCGAGCACGTGGGCCCGGAATCCCGGTTCATCCACCTGGGGATGACGTCGTCCGACGTCCTGGATACGTGCCTGGCCGTACAGATGAAGCAGGCCGGGGAGCTGCTCCTGGGAGGGCTTGGCCGGCTGGCCGACGTGCTGGCGCGCCGCGCGAAGGAGTTCCGGAACACCGTCATGGTGGGGCGGACGCACGGGATCCACGCCGAGCCGACGACGTTCGGCCTGAAGCTGGCGCTCTGGTTCGACGAGACCCGCCGGAACATCGACCGGCTCCGCGGGGCGGTGGACAGGATCAGCGTCGGGCAGATCTCCGGCGCGGTCGGCACATACGAACACCTGAGCCCCGCCATCGAGGAATACGTCTGCGCGCGTCTCGGGCTCACCCCCGCGCCGGTCTCCACGCAGATTCTCCAGAGGGACAGGCACGCGGAGTATATGACCGTGCTTGCGCTGGTCGGGAGTTCGCTCGAGAAGTTCGTCACGGAGATCCGGCACCTGCAGAAGACGGAGGTCCTGGAGGCGGAAGAGTACTTCGCCAGGGGCCAGAAGGGCTCCTCGGCGATGCCGCACAAGCGGAACCCCATCATCTGCGAGCGGATCGCGGGACTCTCGCGCGTGCTGCGCGGGAACGCCCTCGCGGCGATGGAAGACATCACGCTCTGGCACGAGCGCGACATCACGCATTCCTCCGTGGAGCGGATCATCATTCCGGACAGCTCGATTCTTCTGGACTACATGCTCGCGCTCACGACCGACGTGATCGACCGCCTCATCGTGTACCCGGACTCGATGCTGAAGAACCTCGAACGGACGCACGGGCTGATTTTCTCCCAGTCGGTGCTCCTGGCGCTGACGAAAAAGGGGATGAAGCGTGAGGATGCCTACCGGCTGGTCCAGGGGGCGGCGATGGAGGTCTGGCAGTCGGGGCGGAGCTTCCGTGATGTTCTTGCCGGGATCCCCGACGTGGCGGAGGCGCTCACGCCGGATGAGATGGGAGAGCTGTTCGACCTGGAAAAGAGCATCAGGAACGTCGACTACATCTTCAGCCGCGTCGGTCTCATGTAGCGCGGCCCACAGGGAGCTGACCATGGCAACGAAGTTCCAGAATTTCATCAACGGCAAATGGGTGGACGCGGCGTCGGGCAGGACGTTCGAAAACCGGAATCCCGCGCGCTGGGACGAGGTGGTGGGGACGTTCCCGAAATCCGGGAAGGAGGACGTCGATCTGGCGGTGAAGGCCGCGCGCGCGGCGTTCGAGCGCTGGCGGCTCGTCCCCGCCCCGAAGCGGGGCGATATCATGCGGAAGGTGGGCGATCTCATGGTTGCCCGCAAGGAGGACCTCGCCCGCCAGATGACGCGCGAGATGGGCAAAGTGCTCGCCGAGACGCGGGGCGACGTCCAGGAAGGGATCGACACGGCCTACTACGCCGGGGGGGAAGGACGGCGCCTCTTCGGGAACACGGTCCCTTCAGAGCTGCCGGACAAATTCAACATGGCCCTGCGCGTGCCGATCGGCGTGGCCGGCATCGTCACGCCGTGGAATTTCCCGATGGCGATCCCCACGTGGAAGATATTCCCCGCGCTCCTGTGCGGCAACACGGTGGTCTTCAAGCCGGCCTCCGATACGCCGGCGACAGCGACCTCACTGGTGGAGATACTGGCCGAGGCCGGGATTCCCGACGGTGTGGTGAACATCGTGCACGGCGGCGGGGGAGAGGTCGGGATGGCGATCGTGGGACACCCGGACGTCGATTGTGTGAGCTTCACCGGCTCGACGCTCGTCGGCAAGACGATTTCCGAGGTCGCCGGGAGGACGCTCAAGCGTGTGTCGCTCGAGCTCGGGGGCAAGAACGCGCAAATTGTCATGGACGACGCCGATCTCTCTCTGGCGCTCGAGGGGGTCCTCTGGGGGGCCTTCGGCACGACAGGCCAGCGGTGCACGGCCACCAGCCGCCTGATCCTGCACGAAAAGATACACGACAGGTTCCTCGAGATGCTGCTGGAACGTGTCCGCAGGCTCCGTCTCGGCGACGGCCTGCTCCCGGAGACGGAGGTGGGACCCTGCATCAACAAGGGTCAGCAGGATACGGTCGCGGAATACGTGCGCATCGGGCAGGAGGAGGGCGCCCGGCTCGTTGCAGGCGGGTCCATCCCGAAGGGGAAGGGGCTCGACGGGGGATGGTTCTATACCCCCACGGTGTTCGCAGGCGTGAAGCCCGCTCACCGGATCGCGCGCGAGGAGATATTCGGCCCCGTTCTCTCGGTGCTCGAGGCGGGCTCGCTTGACGAGGCGGTCACGATACTCAACGACACGGTTTACGGGCTCTCC
>Ga0335080_10006988_pt1 | contig 11687 bp, 11 predicted proteins | sample Lox_Sample_34_FD_206720 | JGI IMG/M metagenome (GOLD analysis project Ga0335080, IMG submission 206720) | Soil microbial communities from Loxahatchee National Wildlife Refuge, Florida, United States - Lox_Sample_3.4 | ecosystem: Environmental > Terrestrial > Soil > Wetlands | place: USA...
CCAATAGCGGCGGAACCAGGTGCGCGCCTGCTCGTCGGTTGTCGCAGTGCGCATGGTCGCCCACAGCAGCGTTTGCTCTTGCCCAAGGCGGCGGGTCCCTAAGGCGTACACAGTCTTGGCGAATCCCGGCTCCGCAAAGTCTCTGAATCCCCCGGCGTCGACGTCGGCGTATTCGATTACCGGCCGCCAGAACTTCCCGACCATCCCCAACGCGATCTCTTCCCGAGGTCGCTCGCCCAATAACACCCATCCGCCCTCACTGGGCGGAAGCTTCGTGGTCTCGCGGAGCGTGAGCCGGTCCGGGGCGGCCGGATGCTCGCCATGCAGTCCTCGCCACACGAGGTCAGGCAGAACACGCACGGCGCCGAGCAGCCCAACCAACGGCCGCTGCCGACCCAGTTCGATCAGATCCAGGTCCATCAGCGCATCCCAGGTCGTCGAGTCGTCGGCCGCCACCACCGTTTCGATCGTGTCGGAGAAGTCGAAATCGACTAGGAACTCGTCGACAAGCATGCCGTTCCTCTTGCAGGACAAGAGCCCGACTGGTTGGCCGGCGAGCGCGGCCTCGGCCGGGCAAGCCAAGGCTACCGTTCCGCGGGAGCGTCAACGCTTTAGTTCGATCTCGACGAACGTGGCGTTACGACCGCTGCGGTTGATGACGTCGTGCGCGGTGCCTGCAGCGCCCAGGTACGCCACGCCGGCCTGCTGGTTCAGCTCGCGCACTGACCCGTCGTCAGCCACCACCTCGAAGGTGTTGTCGGTGATCGGCACGACGACGTAGTCGTATTCGTGGCGGTGGTGGCCGGTCGCATCGCTGTCCGAGAAACTCCAGGTGGTGACGCGGACCTGTGCGTTATCGGCGTTGACATCTGCATGGGCACGCACAGTCGGATCCTCCGTCTCGTGTTGGCTGTCGGGCGAGGGTCGGTGAGCTTCTCCGGCGGCTAGCAGTGGCCGCCGCTAGCCGCCTAAGAGTAGTTAGGGTGCGCGGTTGGCCCCTTGGTCTTCCGGACGGTGACCATGCACCAAGCCATCGTCGACGACAGTAGGTGCGTTGAGTTTCTCCGCTTCCTCGTTCCGTGCCGAGAAGCCACGGCGTCCAGACGGCACCCGGACAATCCTGGTGGCCGCCATTGGCGGGCTCGCCGTTTTCGGTCTTGTCCTCCCACCATTGCCGACAGCTGCATCGCTCGCGGCCGCGATCCGTGCGAAGTACCGGGCGGCACTGACCGCCGAGTGCTTCGGACCCGCTAGTGCAGTGTGCGGGAACCTCACCAGGGCCGGAGTACGGTCGTTCACGGCGGCTGCGCCTGGGGAACGCTGCGGCTACTGGAGCCTGAACGCGCCCTTCCGCGCCCGCCCGCGCGAGCGGAGATGTGACCGTGGCGCCGAGCTTGACCCACACCCGAGCCTGCCGCCCGAGTCCCGCGAGTCGTGCCATCTCTGTCGGCCGACCGCGTCACGGAAGTCGGCGAAAGGGCCGCACGTCGCGCGACCGGGGGCCTCTGATGAGACGGGTCAAACGCGCTCCCGCGCCTTTCGGAGCCGACCCGACGATTCGCCCAGTCCGCCGCTTGGGCTCCCCGCTTGCGTGTAACGCGAGACCTGCGGGCGGTGTATTAAGGATAGGCAAACATACGTTCGAAAGGAGCGATGAAATGCCTACCACTACTAGCCTTAAGTCAAAGCCGGTTCTGAGGACCAGCATCCACGAGATCGGGATCCCAGAGGATCGCATCGTGGACGTCGTGGACAGGACTGCGAGGCTCTCGGGCGAGCTGTTGAAGTCGTTCGAAAGCAGCGAGCGCGTCGCGATCGAGGCTGTGGGTCACTTCGTCATCTCGATGGAGGAAGCGGTCCCAGTCGAAGTTGCGGGCACGACCGACGTGGCGAAGAAGATCACCAAGTCGGGCCTCGAGATGATCGACCAGCTGGTTCATACGGAGTACGACCTGCTTCACCATGTCGTTGACGGCACCGCCACTTGGCTGAGCCGTCGTGATGGGGAGCCCGTCGCAGCGTAGTGAGCCGATTAACCGCAAATAGCCGGCGTATGTGAGCGCGCTGCAGCGCGCTCCGCGTCGGCTTTTTGTAGGACGGGTGGCCAACGGGCCCGGGACGTACGGGTGGCATACGGCTCGGTGACCGGTGATTCCCGTCGCTCTTCCGGGTCCCGGCCCAAACGAGCCTGAGTTTCGTCCTCTTTCGTCGATGAGAGCCTGTCCGCAGCGCTCAATCGCATGGAGAGGGGAACGCCGGCGTCGACTCCCCACGAGTCGAGGGCGGGCGAAGTTCGCCCGCCCCCCACCTGACTACTTCTGCTACGCCTCGCCGAGTTGGGTTCGACGGCGAATCACGAGCGTGCCGGCGGTAACTAGTAAGACGATCGCCACTGCGATTCCCCCGCCGATCGCAGCGTCGCCCCAGTTAAAGCTGTCGCTCGGTGCGATCTTCGACGCCGGGACGGCCGGCGCCGCCTTCGGTTGTGGGTTGTTGTCGCGAGCGCTTGACGGCACGTTACCGGAGAGGGCTCGCGCCTCGGAGACGCGTGGGTGTGACGGTTGCGCTGTCGCTGGGGTGGGCGAGACCGTGGCGGCAGTCTGGCCGACCTGGTGGAGGGGTCCCTCTAGCACGCGCGCCGAGGCTGCCGACGCCGAGAGTGTGGTAGCCGCGAGCGCAATCGCAGCGAGGGCGCCGGCGCGGCGGTGGATACGAGTGAACTGCATTTGGCTCTCCCCGTTCTGGATCCGGCGATCCGTCTTTGGGTAGTGGTGATATGGCTTACGTAGGTTTAGGAGGCTGGCCGCAGTTCACTGATACACGGATCCATCCGTACGCCGTCGATCGAAAGGAAACGCGAGCGGTCGTCCCTCCCGATCGACCACCAACGCCGGCAAACGACGGCCCTGATCGCGCAGATACGGGCGCACCCGAACCGCTGCGAACCCGCCGCTGCGCTCGACGGCGAGCGGCACAAGGACGGGCGGCCGCGATGCGAGGCCGACTGCGACCATCCGACGGGCGATACTGCCGCTGGTGAGAACGAAGCCCAAGCCCGAACATTCGAGCGCGCGTCCGGATGCCCGAGTCGCGGCGATCAAGTCGTGCCGGGGGACGACGGTCAGTGGCTCCGGCGCCGATTGGCCCGGGTCAAAATACGACACGGGGCGCGCGCGGCGCTATGCGTGGCGTTCGGTCTGGCGGCACTCGGGACTCTGATCGCGACGGCGTTGCCGAGCAGTTCGGCAAGCCGCAGAGGGTGGGCCGAGCTCACTCACGCGCCGGCCGCCGTGAAAACAGCGATTGCGGCGGCGTTTGGCTATCCATACCCGCTTCGCTGCCTGACGGTCACGGTCTCAGCCAGTGATCCCGATTATGCCCGGGCCTTCATCAATCGCACCGACGGGTGCGACCTGTACCACGGGTACATCGACGCCAGCTTTCACAGGGTCGCCGGCGCGTGGAGGCTGGTGCTCGACGAGGGCCAACTGTACGTCCCCAACAGCCTCCTGACGCCGTTGCCTACTCGACATAGCGGCGCAAGCCGACGGCAACAGTAGAACACACCCGTGGCGATCCCGGGCATGATCGGCGACGCGGACGATGGCATCCGAGACGACAACGGAGACCGGGGCGACGTCGAGTTCATGTGCAGCAGCTGAATACCTGCCACCAGCCGGGCGCCGCAACGTCGGCCCAGCCAGTAGTCCTTGACGCGCCCGAGAGACGCGGAGATGATCGTGGGTGATGGCCGACCGCTCAGTTGATCTGTTCACCTTCGAACGCGCGAATGTCATCCAGAAAGCGCTGCGACGCGTGGCTGGCAGCGGGCCTGGATCATGGCTGTTCGCCCGCGCGCTGCACAGGATCGACCGCCCGGTCTATCGACTGACGCGCGGGCGTCATACGTTCGCGAGCCTGCTATCGGGAATCCCTGTGGTGATGCTCACCACCACAGGCGCCCGCAGTGGCCAGCCGCGCATCGTGCCGGTGCTCGGCCTACCGACGTCCGACGGACTTGCGGTGATCGCCTCGAACTTCGGACAACGCCGGCACCCGGCGTGGTACTACAACCTGCGCGCCAATCCGGAAGGCTCAGTCGCGGTGGATGGCCAATCACGCCGCTTCCGTGCCGTTGAGGCCGAGGGCGACCGGCGCCGGCGGATATGGGCAGAAGGACTGCGCGTCTATCCCGGTTGGTCGCAGTACGAGCGCCGCGCCGACCACCGCCGAATCGCGGTGTTCGTTCTCGAGCCGGTATAGGCACATCGCACAAGCGGCTCTCCAACGGCGTCATTTACGATCCGCGTTCGAGCGCGTTGGTGGGCGAGGCGTGGAGGTTTAGGATGGATGAGACGATTGGAATTGTGCTGTCGGGGGGCGGCGCGCGGGGTGCGTATGAGTTCGGGGCGCTAGAGGTGCTGGCACCGGTTCTCGAACACCCAGCCCGGATCATTGTCGGAACCAGCGCTGGGGGGCTCGGTGCTGCGTACCTGGCCTCGAACGCGCATGTCGGGCTCGAGGCGGCCGCGCGCTCTGGCGGTGAGGCGTGGCTCGAGGTAGAGATCGGCGACGTCATTGGCCCGCTGTGCTCACCGCGGGAGCTCGCCCGTGTGCTGCTGTACGGGCTTGAGCTGGCGGGCTTCGGTGTGCCCGGCCCCCCGAGTCTGCTGGACACTAGCCCGCAGCCGGAGACCATTGCGCGACTGATCGACTTCGGACAGCTGGCCCGCAATGTCGATGACGGCACGCTCGCCGCGGTCGCGGTCGTCGCGACCGCCTACGCGACGGCGAGGAGCGTCGTCTTTCACTACGGCGGTGACTCACCGGCTAACGATGACCAGCGGGGCATCGACTATGTCGCGACCCGGCTCGCGGTTGAGCATGTCCAGGCCTCCAGCGCGATCCAGTCGCTCTTTCCGGCCGTCCGTGTCGGAGAGCACTGGTATGGGGATGGTGGCGTGAGGCTCAACACGCCGCTGAAACCCGCCATCAAACTCGGCGCCGGCCAACTGGTCGTGATCGGACTGAACTGGGTCGCTGGGCCGCGCCAGGAGGACGACGATCGCCGCCCGGACGTGTTCGACGGCGCCTCAGCCGTTGCCCAGGCCCTTCTCGCCGACCAGCTCGCGCACGATGTCGACACGTTGGCGACGATCAACGACGACGTGAAGCAGAGCGGCTACTCGATCACGCACCGGCTCGTTCCCTACATCTTCGTCGCACCGACGGAGCGCCTCGCTATCGGCCGCTTGGCGATGGACGTTTTCAACCGTCATTACGCCGGCGCACGCGGGCTGCGCCGCAACCGAGAACTGGCGGTCCTCGGGCGGCTGCTCGACGCCGGACGCAATCCCGTCCGCGGCGACCTACTGAGCTACTTGTTTTTCGCTCCAGAGTTCACCCGGCCGCTGATCGACATGGGCCGGCGCGATGCTCAGGCATGGCTCGACCAACAGCGTCGGGCGGACCCATGGCGCACGGAGCACCCCTGGCCTCCTCCGGCTGAAGCGAGTTCGGCGCCTGGCGGCTGATCCGCACGACGACAGCCGAGGTGACTGGGACTAGGGGACTCGACTAATGATGGACCTCGGCAGCATCAGCCGCAAGCCGGCCCGACGCACACTAAGAGACTGAAACCACGCACGACCTCCACTGGGAGGTGGCCAATCGCCCATCAGCCAGAGTCAGTCTGAACGCACGCTCGTGTCCCGTCGGCGACCTGAACACCGCCAAGCCTGAGACGAGCTCGCGCTACCCAGTCTCCTCGACGCGCGCCTTGAGCCCTTGGACTGGGCGATCGGCCAGCAGTGCTTCGACTCGGTCACGTACCGGCCCGCGGAGTGTCCGCACTAGGACGGCGAGGCGGCGACTGACGCCGATCGCCAACGAGTAGGTCGCGAGCGTCAGTCCGTCACCGTCCTCTTGGAAATGCCATGAGCCCTCGAGCGAGCGCAGGTCGCCGCTCTCACGCGTCCATCGCAGACCGGTCGGTTCGTTGTAATGAAAGCGTAGGCGCATCCGCACGCGCGCGACGGTGGCATCGATCTCGCTTTCCACCACTGTCGCTCGGCCGTCGTCATCGCGCTCCAGCACCTCGACGCCGGTCATCGCTCCGTGCCACTCCGGTACCCGATCCAAGTCTGCGGCGATCGCAAAGCAGTGCTCCGGCGGCGCGGCGACCTGGATCGACCGAGTTCCCTGCAAATCGGCCATGCGGCCATCGTATCCACCGGGATTCGTTGGCGCGCCACATGGAAAGCAGCACTCTTGGCGCCGCGCCGTCGTGGCTTTCACGCGAAAGCAACGGCGCGGCCCGCGCTGCGAACGGATGCCCTTCGTATCCGATCGCAACTCTCGCGTCCGGCGAGAGCGAGGTCATAGTTACAAAGCGCGGAAGCGCTTCCTCCCGTCACCCGGCCACTTCGTCCGGATGATCGGTACCGCTTTTCGGCGTTGCCTGAACCAGCTTCGTCACGGGTATGGGCTTATCGACGCCCACAAGGATGTGACCGTTACCGAGTTGGCCGTAGAGGCCGCTGCCCCACGCCCAGACCTGCCGGTGTCGGTCGAGCGCGTACGCCGTCGTTCCTCCGCCACGGAGGCTGATGATCCCTGTCAACGCGAGCACTCGCGTCGGCACAGCTCGGTTGTCGGCGCTGCCGTCGCCGAGCTCCCCGTCAACGCCTCGGCCCCAGGCCAACACGCTGCCGTCACGCAGAATGGCATAGCCGGTATACGTGCCGGCGGCGATCGCGACGACGTGCTCCAAGCCGCGGATGCGGACCGGCTGGTCGGCGTACGGGTGGCCGAGAAGGATCCCTAAGGCACCGAAGCTGCCATCGCCCCACCCCCATACCGTGCCATCACGCCTGAGCGCGTAGGCGGTGTCGGCACCGGCCGCAATTGCGGTCACGCCATTCAGGCCGCCCACCTCGACCGGCCCGCCCGCCAGTGGACACCGCGAGCGGTCGCGCCCCAAGACACGTGAGGCGGTGCAGCCTCCGGTGCCAAGCTGACCGAGGCTGCTGTCACCCCACGCCCATACCCTGCCGTCTCGGTCCAGGGCATACCCGTCCCCGGAACCCGCGGCGATTGCGGCGATGGCGGGCAGGCGACGGACTCGACGCGGGGTACCGCTCGGGAGTATCCCACCGCCGGTTCCGAGCTGGTCGAAGCTATTACTGCCCCACGCCCACACGCTACCGTCGCGCCGCAGAGCGTAGGCAGAGAACGCGCCAGCCTCGATCGCGACGATCCCGCCCGGGACGCCTATTCGCTTCGGGATCTGCCGCGGGGAAGCGCCATCGTCCCCCAGTTCGTCCTGGACGTCGTCACCCCATCCCCACACGGTCCCGTCGCCGCGAAGGGCGTAGGCGGTGTTCTGACCACCGGCAATCGCGATTACATCGGTGAGCCCAGGAACCTCGACAGGCGTCGCGCTGAACTGCCACCCGCCGCCCGTTCCAATCTGCCCCTCAAGATCATCACCCCATGCCCACACACGCCCGTTGGTGAGCAACGCGTAGCCGGCGAAACCACCCCCCGCGATGCTTGCGATCGGCAGGGTCGCGGCAGAACCGGGACGCCGGCTCGCATGCCTGGACGAGCCTCCGCAGCCAGCACCCAATGCTCCCAACGACACGCACAGGGAACACGCAAGCCACCGCCGCCAGGCAGTGAACATCGCCCTATGCTACTACCCAGTTGCCATCCCGCCCGTCGGCCGAATCGGCCCGTCCGACGATCGAATAGGTGAGACGGACGGCTAGAGCGATGCTCGGGCCACGTCGCGCAGCGCGGAGGCGAGCTGATCGCTGAGCCACTGGGCGACGTCGCGTCCGTCCAGTTCGAACTCCGACGGGAGGTGTGCGACGACGTCTCGCATGAACATTCGAGCGACGAGTAGGTCGACCTCGATGCCGAGGTAGTCATTGAGAATCGCCTGCGCGCGTAGGGCCGGTCCGCCTCCGTCGTAGCCCCATTCGAAGCTCTCTTGGTGCAGATAGCACTCATCGGCCAGCGTGAGCGTGCGCTTCTCGCCGTTTCGGAATTACGCCGACGACCCGCAGACCACCGTATCCGTAGTCTGACTGCGGTCCGCGTATGCCGACGTAAGCGACGCGTGATGGCACTCGGTCAATCTATCCCGTCATCGCGATTCGGTGGGACGTTCCGGGCGGCAGCTGCACCCGGGACTAGGGCTTCTCGCTCAATGTTCCTGGCGACATTCAGACGATGTCTGGCCCGACCCGACGCTAACGAGCGCGCGAGGGCAGTGGGCTGTCGACCCGAATGGCGGCATCGTTCATTCCTGCCGAGTGCTCAGCTTGTGAACGCGGCGTCGAGGCGTCGCCGGTGGAGCGGTGTGCGCCCATGCTTCCCCGCCGCCTCGATGATCCCGATCGTGCGCAGGCAGTAGACGATCCGTTGGGAGAGCAGCACAGTGCAGCCGAGCAGGTTTGCTAGGTCCCGAGTACTGAACGGACACGCTGGAAGTGCCGGCAGGGTGCTCACAACATCCTCCGGTCCCCGGAGCTCAACTCGATCAAGGACATCGACGAGGCGACGCTCACCTGGATCTCGTCTCCGCCGACCCGTCCGAGCGGCCCGGAGACCACGAACGTGGTCCTCGCGAAGCAGCAGCACCTCAATGGTCAGATGCGGGTGAGTCAGAAGCGACGGGAACGCAACAAGCTTGTCGAATATGTCAACCACGCCGGCTTTCCTTCGCGAGCAGCTAACCGAGGTGATCTCGCCATCATCGTCGACGCGGACGATGCGCCGTTCGGCGGCCACCGGATGCACGATCCGAAATTGGTGCTCATCGAGCAGTGCATCGAGCTTGGGCCCGAGTGCCGAGAAGCCCCCCGTCTGAACCTCGACCAATTCACCATCCGCGCGCACCAGGTCGATCACGAAACGACCGACCGGCACCTCGAACCGGTCCCCGGGCCGCGCCAACATCTCCTTGACCGCGGCATGCAGCGGACCCTCGCGCAGAACCCCGATGCTTGACACGGGGACAGCGTAGGCGTCAGCCCGGCTGCCCATGTGGTCGAGCTCAGCCGGCGAGCATCGGGGAGGGCGGGATCCGAGTCTCGCCGCGGATCTCGGGGATGACCATCGCCACCTCGTCGATGTAGCACCAGGTCCAATCCTCGCCGGGCTCGAGCGAGCGAATCAGGGGATGGCCTTCGGCGTGGTAGTGCGCGGTGGCGTGACGGTTGGGAGAGTCGTCGCAGCAGCCGACATGGCCGCATTCGAGGCAGATGCGCAGGTGCAGCCAGACACCGCCCTCGCGCAGGCAGTCCTCACAACCGGCGACGCTCTCGGGCAGCTCGAGCACGATGATCGTGTCCAGGTGGGTGCAGCTCGTCACGGGTGGTTCTCCATTCGTGCCGGGGAGGATGGGTGAAAGCGAAGCCAGACGTGGAACGTGGTGCCGTGCTCTGAGCTGTCGAACGTCAACGAGCCGCCGTGGCGCTCGACGACGATCCGCCGAGCAGTGTCGAGCCCCAGGCCCGTCCCCTGGCCGACGTCCTTGGTCGTGAAGAACGGCTCGAACACCCGGGGCCGGGTCTCGGGAGGGATCCCGGGCCCGGTGTCGGCGATGTCCACTCGGATGCACTCGCCGTCGCGGCTGGTCCGGATCGTGATCGTGCCTTTCTGGTCAACCGCGTCGATCGCGTTGTCGAGCAGGTTGGTCCACACCTGGTTGAGCTCCGAGCCGTAGATGGTGAGCGGGGGGAGCGTGCGGTCGTAGTCGCGCTGGATCTCGATCTCGGTGTGCTTGAGCTTGTGGCCCAGCACCTTGAGCGTCGTCTCGAGGCCTTCGTGGATGTCGGCCTCGACCACCCCGCCGCGGTCCATGTAGGCGTAGGCCTTGACCGCGCCGATCAGCGAGCTCATCCGTTCGGTCGAGTCGCGCAGCTCGCTGACCAGCCGCTGGGCGCTGAGCGACGCCGCGACCGACCGAACCGCCGCCGGCGTGGCGCGTCCGGCCAGCGCCTGGATCTGCTCGAGCCAGTCGGCGTCGAGCCCGGCGGCCGCGAGCGGCTCGGCCAGCCGCCAGGCATCGGGCACCCCGAGTTCCTCCAGCCGGTCGTGCATCTCGTCCTCGGCGTCGGCGGCGTCCAACGCCGACAGCGCGCTCCGCTCCGCGCACTGCGCCAGCGCCTGATCGCGCAGGTCGGCGATTCGCTCCGCGTCCTCGCGCTCGATTCCCGCGTCGACGAACTCCCTGATGGTCGCGCCGATCGCCTCCAGCGCCTCGGCCAGCTCGGCCGCCGCGCGCCGGGCGGCCGACGCGGGATTGTTCAGCTCGTGGGCCAACCCGGCGGCCATCGTCCCGAGCGCGGCCAGTCGCTCGTGGTTCTGCTGAATCGCCGCCGCCCGGGCCACCACGGGCCGGACCTGGCGCATGATCCGCCGGTGGACCGTCGGCTGCGCCAGCGCCAGCCGGCGGAACTCCTCGGCCGGGATCAGGACGAGACGCACCTCGTTGAGCGCCACCATTCGCGCCGTGATCGGCGTCTCGGTCAGCGTCGGCACGGCCCCGATCCACGTCGGGGCGTCCTGATGCCCCACCGGCTCGAACCGCTCGCCATCGTGGAAGAAGGTCTGGAGCGTGCCCTCGAGCAGCAACCACAGCCCTCTGGACGGGGCGTCGCCCGGGATCACGACCTCCCCGCCCTCGGCGGCGAGCGGCTCCGCGACAGCCGCCCATGCGGCGAGCCCATCGTCATCCAAATCGTCGAACAGGTCGACCGGACGGAGGTCCGCGACCGTGACGGCGGTCCTGACGCTTTCGGTGCTCATCGACTCACCCTTCCGCCAGGTACTGGTGGATCAGCGACACCGCCATCGAACCCTCCCCTACGGCGCTCGCCACCCGCTTGATCGAACGGGCGCGAACGTCGCCGGCCACGAGCACGCCGGGCACGCTGGTCTCGAGGGGAAACGGATCGCGCGGCAGGGGCCAACCGTCGCCCCTGGCGTCGAGCCCCGCCAGGATGAAGCCGCGCTCATCGCGAGCCACCACCCCGGCCAGCCACTCCGTGCGCGGAACGGCTCCGATGAACACGAAGCACGCGTCGACCTCCTCGACCGCCTCGGTCCCGTCGCGGGCACGGACGCGCAGCGCGCGCAGCCGCCCATCCCCCTCCGCCGCCACCGCCTCGGCGCGCGTGCGCACCTCGACATTCTCGAGCGCCTCGATCTGCTCGATCAGGTAATGCGACATCGACCTGGCCAGGGAGTCGCCGCGTACGAGCATCGTCACCTTCCGAGCATAAGACGAGAAGTACACCGCCCCCTGCCCAGCCGAGTTCGCCCCGCCGATCACCACCACGTGCTGATCGGCGCACGAGCGCGCCTCGGTGAGCGCAGCGCCGTAGTAGATGCCGCGCCCCGTTAGCTCGGCAAACCCCGGGACGTTCAGCTGCCGATAGGACACGCCCGAGGCGACCAGCACGCTGCTGGCGCTCAGGCGCCCTCCCCCAGAGAGCTCGACGATGCGTCCGGATCCCTCCACGCGCAGGCCCGCGGCGTCCTGCAGGGTCAACAGCTCGGCGCCCAGGCGCCGAGCCTGGTCGGTCGCGCGGCGAGCCAGATCCGACCCACTCAGGCCTGCCGGGAACCCGAGATAGTTCTCGATCCGGCTCGACTGTCCGGCCTGCCCGCCC
>Ga0335080_10006989_pt1 | contig 11686 bp, 10 predicted proteins | sample Lox_Sample_34_FD_206720 | JGI IMG/M metagenome (GOLD analysis project Ga0335080, IMG submission 206720) | Soil microbial communities from Loxahatchee National Wildlife Refuge, Florida, United States - Lox_Sample_3.4 | ecosystem: Environmental > Terrestrial > Soil > Wetlands | place: USA...
CTCGTTGACGAGGTTCGCCAGGTCGGCGCCCGAAAAACCGGGCGTCCCGCGCGCGATCACCGAGAGGTCGACGGATTCGGCCAGAGGCGTCTGCCGGGTGTGCACCTTGAGGATCTGCTCGCGCCCGCGAAGGTCCGGGCTGTCCACGACGACGCGCCGGTCGAAGCGTCCCGGCCGGAGCAGAGCGGGATCCAGAACGTCGGGCCGGTTCGTCGCGGCCACGAGGATGACGCCCTCGTTGGTGTCGAACCCGTCCATCTCGACGAGGAGGGCGTTGAGCGTCTGCTCGCGCTCGTCGTGCCCTCCGCCGAGGCCCGCGCCGCGGTGCCGGCCGACGGCGTCGATCTCGTCGATGAAGATGATGCATGGCGCGTTCTTCTTGCCCTGTTCGAAGAGGTCGCGCACGCGGGAGGCGCCGACGCCGACGAACATCTCGACGAAGTCGGAGCCGGAGATCGTGAAGAACGGGACGTTGGCCTCGCCCGCGACGGCGCGCGCGAGGAGGGTCTTGCCGGTGCCGGGAGGGCCGATCAGCAGGACGCCCTTCGGAATCTTGCCGCCGAGCTTCTGGAACTTCTGCGGGTCCTTGAGGAACTCGATGATCTCCTGGAGCTCGACCTTCGCTTCCTCGACGCCGGCCACGTCCTTGAACGTGACCTTCTTCTGCGTGGGCGTCAGCAGCTTCGCCCGCGACTTGCCGAAGGAGAGGGCCTTGTTCCCGCCCGCCTGCATTTGCCGCATGATGACGAACCAGATCGCGACGAGCAGGATCAGCGGCCCGTACATGACGAGCGCCGAGACGAGCGAGGAGTCCTTCAGGGGCGTGACCTCGATGCCGACGCCTTTCTCGCGAAGGTCCTCGACGAGCTTCGGGTAATTCGGCGCGTACGTCTTGAACGTCGTGTCGCGCTTGCCGGCGGCGGGCGCGTAGATCCCGCGGATCTCGTCGCCGCGGATGGTCACCTTCTGGACGTGGCCCTGCGCGACCTGGTCCATGAACTGCGAAAAGCTGATCTCTTCGATCGAGGCGGCGCCCGTCTTGAAGACGTTCCAGGCGAGGATGATCAGCACGAGAATGACCATCCAGACGAGCAGATTCTTGATGGTGGCGTTCAACGGGTCATCTCCTAAGGCTCTTCCTCAGGCTCTCCGAGCCAGGACATCAGCATAACGGAGAAGTGTCGGAATTTATTGCTCGGACGCGATTTCGGCCACGTAGGGAAGGTTGCCGTAGAGGCCCCTGTACTCCATCCCATAGCCGACGAACGTGCCGCCCTCCGAGGTGAAGAGGGGGTAGTCCACGGTCAGGTCAGTCCGGCGCTCGTGAGGCTTGTCGACGATGGCGGCGATCCGAACGCTCTCGACGCCGCTCCCGCGGAGCTGGTCCGAAAGGTACGTCTCGATCACTCCGGTGTTGACGACGTCTTTCAGGAGCACGACGGCTTTGCCCGCGAGGTCGAATTTCGTGGCGAAATCGATCTGGAGGATCTCGTCGCCTTCGGCGCGCCGCACGCTGATGTACTCGAGCGCGGCCGGCGTGCGCACCTGGCGCGCGAGATCGGCGGTGAAGAGCGCGGCGCCCTTCAGGATCGACAGGAGAACGACCGGACGCCCGCGGAAGTCGTCGTCGAGGCGCTTTGCGACCTCCGCCACGCGCGCGGCGATCCGCTCGGCCTCGAAACGTCTCTCAAAGCTCGGCGCGTCCATTCGTCTTGTGCTGGGTTGCTTCGGGAAATCCTACACCCGTCCGGCCGGGGCCGCCGCCTCGCGGCCGGAAGCGGCCACGCGGAGCAGGGTTCCCCGCCGCTCGACGCGGACGCGGCGGCCCGCCTCAAAGCGGAAGTCCCGGCCGCCGGCCAGCCGGTCGAGGATCGCCTCGCGCTCGCGGCCGGTGAACGACGGACGGCCGGGCCGCGCGAAGGGTGCTGCCGCCTCGGAGATCGCGCGCCGCGCCAGGTCGCGCGGACAGGCGGCGAGGAAGGCTGCATCGGCGAGCGTCGCGCCGGGACCGAAATGCAGGTGCGGGCGCACCCGCCGTTCGAACTCCTCGTCGAGGCGGGCGCGGGCGGCGGCGTGCTCGGCGGCGGAGGCCGCGAGGCGGTCGCGCCGGTCCTCGGGAGCGGCGGCGATCTCGCGTCGAACGCGGTTGCGGTCGAAGCGCAGGCTGCCGTTCGAGGCGTCGCGGCGGAAATTGACGCCGCGGGCGGCGAGGAACTCGAGGATCTGCGCGCGCGACACGGACAGGAGCGGCCGGACGACGCCGTCCGCGCGTTTTTCCCGCGGGCCGGCGAGCCGCGCGAGGCCGCCGCGGCGCCCGCGCGCCATCAGGTGCGACTCGGCCAGGTCGTCCTTCTGATGCGCCGTCGCGATGAGCGCCGCTCCGGCCCCGCGCGCCATGTCGATGAGCGCCTCGTAACGCACGTGGCGGGCCCCCGCCTCGAGGGAGAGATGTAGCCGCCGCGCGGCGCCGCGCGCGTCCACCCGGCGCTCCCGGAATGGCAGTCCGAGCCGGCGAGCATGCTCCGCCACGAAGGCGCGGTCGCGGTCCGCCTCGCGCCCGCGCAGGCCGTGGTGGACGTGGGCGATCGAGAGACGCCAGCTGTGGCGCTCCGCGAGCTCCCGGCATCCGTAGAGGAGCGCCATGGAATCCGGTCCGCCCGAGACGGAAAGCAGGATGGTGGCGTTAGGGGGGAGGAGGCCTCGCCGGGCAGCGGAGTCGAGGGCGCTGAGGACGGGTCGCATTCCAGGGATGGTAGCGCCAAAGTCCGACGTCGGGACGACCGGGGGAGAGCTCGGGCGAAGGCCGTGCCAGGCCGGATTCACGGGAACTTCACGGCTGCCCTATAGAAGAACTGGAGGCCATGGCAACGGAGCTGGACCGTCTCGAAGATCTCGCGAGGGGCGACACGGCGAGTTCCCTCGACGCGCTCGCCAACTCCCTGGCAGCGCTCCGCGACGACCTCGCGTCGGGCATCGGCGCCGATGGCGGGCGTTTCGACGCGCTCCCTTCGAATCGGCAAGTGAGCGTTCGGAATCTGCTTCATTACCTGGCGCTGCGCCGCCACGACATTCGTCACCTCCAGGACGATCTCGCCGCAATCGGCCTCTCGTCCCTCGGCCGGAGCGAGGCCCACGTCCTCCATTCGGTCGACGCGGTCCTGAGCGCCCTCGACCGCCTGCGCGGCAGCCAGCGGCCCCCGCGAGGATCGCCGGCGCCCATCGGCTTCGAGGAGGGTCGGTCGCTGCTCTCGACAAACACGGACCGACTGCTCGGCCCGCCCCGTCCGGGCCGGGCGGTCCGGATCATGGTGACGATGCCGAGCGAGGCGGCGCGGGATTACTCGCTCGTGCGCGAGCTGATGGCGCGTGGAATGGACGTCGTCCGGATCAACTGCGCTCACGACGGGGAGAGCGAGTGGGCCTCGATGATCGACCTGCTCCATCGAGCCGAGCGCGACGTCGGCCGCCCGTGCCCGGTGCTCATGGACCTTGCCGGTCCGAAGCTCCGAACCGGGGCGATCGCCCCATCGGACCCGGTGGTCCGCCTCCGGCCGCGCCGCGACGCGCTCGGTCGCGTGACGGCTCCCGCGCGAGTCTGGCTCTCTCCGCGCGGCGCCCCGCTCCCGCCCCCGGGCGAAGCGGACGCCGCGGTCCCGATCGGGGCGGACTGGCTCGAAACCCTCCGTCCGAAGGACCGCGTCCGCCTGATTGATGCGCGGGGCGCGAGGCGGAAGTGGAAGGTCGTGGGGGAAGCCGGGGCTGGCCGCTGGGCCGAGGCAAAGCGGACGGCCTATCTCACGGTGGGAACGGAGCTCGAGAATGCCCGGACCGGAAAATTCGATCGGATAGACGAGCTCCCGCCCCGCGAGGAGCCGATCGTTCTCAAGCTCGGCAACACGCTGGTGCTCTCGTCCGACCAGAGGGCGGGTTGTTGCGCGGCGTACGACGAGAGCGGAAGGCTCCTAACGCCGGCGACGGTTCCCATGACGCTTCCCGAGGTGTTCGGAGCCATACGGATCGGAGAGCGAATCTGGCTGGACGACGGAAAAATCGGCGGGATCGTCCGAAGTGTCGGTCCCGAGCAGATCCAGGTGGAGGTGACGCAGGCGAGGGAGAGAGGCGAAAGCCTGCGCAGTGACAAGGGGATCAATCTCCCCGACACGGATCTGTCCTCCCTCCCGGCTCTGACGGAGAAGGACCTTCGGGATCTCGAGTTCGTCGCGAGGCACGCGGATCTCATCGGCATGTCGTTCGTCCAGCGACGCGGCGACATCGAGGCCTTGCGGCAGCGGCTCGAGGGATTCGGCGCGGCGAACAAGGGGGTCGTGCTCAAAATCGAGACCCGCCGGGCATTCGAGGCGCTTCCGGAGCTGCTTCTCGCCGCCCTCGAGCTGCCCGCCGCGGGCGTCATGATCGCGCGCGGAGACTTGTTCGTCGAATGCGGCTACGAACGGCTCGCGGAGGTTCAGGAGGAAATCCTCTGGCTCTGCGAGGCGGCGCATCTTCCCGTCATCTGGGCAACGCAGGTGCTCGAGAGTCTCGCGCAGAGGGGAATTCCGTCGCGGGCCGAGATCACCGACGCCGCGATGGGAGAGCGCGCCGAGTGCGTGATGCTAAACAAGGGTCCTCACATCATCGAGGCGATCGCGGTTCTCGACAGCATCCTGCGCCGCATGCAGGCCCATCAGAGCAAGAAGAGCTCGAGACTCCGCCGACTGCACTTCTGAGCTCCAGGAGCCTCTTCCGGCGTCCTCCGCGTCGCCGCTCTCCATCGGACGGGCACGGTAGTTTCGGCGCTTGAAGGTCGCGTGAAGCGACGCGGGCCGTCGGGTCGGCCAGGGTCGGCGACCGACAATCGCCCTCTTGCGGACGGGATACGAGATAAGCTACTCCCTTAGCTAGCAATCAGCCGTGGCCCAGGTTTCGCGCGGTCCCGCCCTTCCCTTGGATCTGGCTCGATCCATGAGCCGGCGCAGCGGAGAAGCGCCGGCGAAGAAAGGCGAGAGGCCAGCCGAGGATCGGCTCCGCCTCGTGGTCGATTCGATTCCCGCCATGGTGCACACGGCGCTGCCGGACGGAAGTCTCGATTTCTTCAATCGGACGTGGCTCGACTACGTGGGCCTGCCGCTCGAGGAGCTGCTCGGATGGGGCTGGACGAAGTCGGTCCACCCGAGCGACGTCGACGGGCTCGTCGCCGCCTGGCGCGACTCGATCGCGACCGGGAATCCTCTCGATTACGAGGCGCGCGTGCGACGGGCCGACGGAGAGTACCGCTGGATGCTGCACCGGAAGGTGGCGCTGAAGGACTCGTCCGGCCGCGTCGTCCGATGGTTTGGCTCGAGCGTCGACGTCGAGCCGCTGAAGCAGGCCGAGGATCGGGTCCGGGCCAGCGAGCGAGAGCTTCGCCTCGTGATCGATATGGTGCCTGTGAATCTCTGGACGTCCACACCGGATGGCGAAGTCGATTTCTGTAATCGCCGCTGGCTCGACTACACGGGATTGTCCCAAGAGGATTCGCACCGATGGCGCGAGACCGGCGTCACTCATCCGGACGACCTTCAACAGAGCATCGAACTCTTGGAAACGGCCATCAAGACGCGGTCGGCGGTGGAGATGGACGTTCGATCCCGGCGAAGGGACGGGCAGTATCGCTGGTTCCGGGGCGGCATGGCGCCTCTTCTGGATGAGGAGGGAAACGTCATCCGATGGTACGGATCGCTCCTGGACATCGAGGATAGAAAGCGGGCGGAGGAGGCTGTCCGAGAGCGTGAGCAGGAGCTCCGACAGCTCATCGACGCGGTGCCGGCGCAGATCCTCGTCCTCGCGTCCGACGTTGGCGCGCGCACGGCCAACCGAGCCGTCCTCGAATACGCCGGCCTCACACCGGAAGACTTCGGGGGATCGCTCGAGGACGTCCTCCGCCGGCTGGTGCATCCCGAGGACGTCGATATCGTACGGTCGCGTCATGGCGATTCGATCGCCAGAGGATTGCCGTTCGAGGGCGAGATCCGGCTATTGAGGAAGGACGGCACGGCTCGGTGGTTTCAGGCGCGGGGCGTCCCGTCGAAAGACGAAACCGGCCGCCTCGTCCGGTGGTACGTCATCGCGACCGACATCGAGGACCGCAAGGCGCGAGAGGAAAGGGTCGTCGAGGAGAACATCGCGCTGCGCGACGAGATCGACAGCGCTTCGATGTTCGAGGAGATCGTGGGGACCTCGGCGGCGCTCCAGCGAGTCCTGTCGCGGATCTCGAAGGTCGCGCCGACGGACTCGACCGTCCTCCTCTCGGGCGAGACGGGCACGGGCAAGGAGCTCATCGCCCGGGCCATCCACAAGAGGTCGAAGCGCTCATCGCGCTCTTTCATCGCCGTCAACTGCGCGGCGGTCCCGCCGTCGCTCATCGCCTCGGAGCTGTTCGGGCACGAGCGCGGCGCGTTTACCGGCGCGCTCTCCCGCCGCCTCGGACGCTTCGAGCTCGCCGGGGGCGGCACGATCTTCCTGGACGAGATCGGCGAGCTGCCCGCCGAGATGCAGAATCTGCTCCTGCGGGTGCTTCAGGAACGGGAGTTCGAGCGGGTGGGCGGAAGCACGCCGATCCGTGCGAACGTGCGCGTGATCGCCGCCACGAACCGCAACCTTCCGGCCTCCGTGGCCGCGGGAACCTTCCGGAGCGATCTCTTCTATCGCTTGAATGTCTTTCCGATCGGCCTCCCGCCGCTGCGCGATCGGAGGGAGGACATCCCCCTCCTGGTCGAGTACTTCATCGAGCGATTCACGAGGAAGACGGGACGCAAGTTCCGGTCGATCCGGAGGGCGACCCTTGACCTCTTCCGCGAATACGCCTGGCCCGGGAACGTCCGTGAGCTCCAGAACATCATCGAAAGGTCGATGATCGTCTGCGAGGGTGACGAGTTCGCGGTCGACGAGAGCTGGCTCACGCGGTCGGCTTCTTCGGAGGTGAAGGCTGTCGCGCCCGGCGGCCCGGCGGAGGGCGGTCGCGCGCAGATCGAGGCGGCGCTCGCCGCGACGGAGGGCCGGATCTCTGGCCCCCGGGGTGCGGCGGCGCGCCTGGGCCTCCCCGCTTCGACGCTGGAGTCGCGCATCCGCTCCCTTCACATCGACAAGTACCGCTTCAAGCGCGCCTGACCCACTGCGCGCGCCGCGCCGCTTCGCTCGCGAATTCGCGACGATTTCGCGACGTTCGCGACGTGCACGCGCCGAAAGAGCCCGTTTTTCTCGGTTTTCTGCTGGCAGACGGCTTGCGATCTCCTCCCATCGCGTAACGCCGGCGTCCCAAGCGACGGCGTCTCATACGCAGAGGAGGAAGTCGCAATGCTCTCCGAAAGCCTTCAGAAGACGTTCCATCGTGCATGGTGGGCTCTCGTCATCCGGGGTCTTCTCGCCGTCGCGCTCGGCATCCTCATCCTGGTGCGGCCGCTCGAATCGGTCGCGGCGTTCGCGCTCGTCATCGCGATCTGGGCGATCTTCGGCGGGATCACGGAGATCGTCCACTCGATCGACCTCCGTCACGTCTTCAGCTCGTGGTGGGTGATCCTGCTCAGCGGCCTCGTGAGCGTCGGGTTCGGCGTGGCCGCTCTCTACTACTACCCGGGTCTCTCCCTGGCGTTCGCCGTGACCTGGACGAGCTTCTGGCTCATGTTCTCGGGGCTCTTCGGCATCGCCGCGGCCGTTTCCGAAAAGCGTCTGGGCCTCTCGTGGGGATGGACGTTCGTGTGGGGGCTCGTCGCGATCGCCGCTTCTCTGCTCGCGTTCGTGTCGCCGCCGACGACGCTCGCCGCCATCATGGGTCTCATGGCGGGATTCGCGCTCGTCAGCGGCACGGCCCTGCTCGTCGGCGCGATCCGGATCCGCTCGGTTGTCGGCGAGTTCCGCGAGGCAGTGGGACAGGTCAAGACGGCTTGATCGCCGGGATGGTCCCGGCGAGTCGCAAGAAGAAGGACGAAAGGAGGATCGGAGTCATGGACAGAATGCTCGTGGTGGTGTTTGGGGACGAGAGCAAGGCCTACGAGGGGAAGAAGGCGCTTGGAGAGCTCGATCGCGAAGGCACCATTGGGTTGTACGGGTACGCCGTCGTCCGTAAGAACGCCGACGGCACGACCCGGGTCGAGCAAAGCGACGAGCCGCTTCCGCTCGGGACACTGGTGGGGACGACGTTCGGCGCGCTCCTCGGAGTGCTGGGCGGCCCCGCGGGCGTGGCGATCGGCGCCACGGTGGGCCTGGGGGTCGGAGGCGCCGCGGATGTCTACAACGCCGGCGTCGGCGAGGACTATTTCTACGACGTCGAGAAGGCGCTCACCCCGGGCAAGGTTGCCGTGGTGGCGGAGATCGAAGAGGACTGGACGACGCCCGTGGACAATCGGATGGAAGCCATCGGAGGAACAGTCTTTCGCCGGTCCATCTCGGAGGTCCGGGACCGGCTCCATCAGGAAGATGTCGCCGCTCTGAAGGCCGACATCGCCCAGATGAAGGCCGAGCACGCGATGTCGCAGGCTCAGCGTAGGGCGAAGCTCTCGGAGAAGATCCGCCTGCTCGACACGAAGCTCCAGACCAAGCTCGAGAAGCAGAAGGAGCGCCGGGACGCCCTCGACCGGGAAGCGAAGGCCAAGGCCGACTACATGAAGGGCCGGGCGGCCGCCGCGACCAGCCGCGCCTCGATCTAGAGTGACGCGGCGGTGGCGAAATCAAAGCGGGCAGGCGTTCTCGGGATCCTCGCCCTTATGGGCGTCGGCGTGGTCCTGGGGGCGTCTGCCCTCGCCGCCCCGGCGCCCGGGGCCGAGGCGCAGGGCGAAGACCCGGAGCTCGTCATCGGTCGGTCGGCGTTCGAGGAGCTCGTGAAGCGAGCCGAGGTGGTCGAGTCGTCTCCCCTCTACGACACGCTGATGCCGGTGATCGAGCCGATCCTGCGGACCGCTCAGCCGAAGTATCCGCATCCCTTCAAGGTCTATCTCGTCCACGAGCCGGCGCCCAATGCGTTCGCGACGCCCGGCGGAAACGTTTACGTCACGGATTCGCTCCTCTACTTCGTGAAGAACCGGGAACAGCTCGCCGGGACCCTCTGCCACGAGGTGGCGCATACGATTCACCGCGATTCGATGGAGCTCCTCGCCAAACGTGAGCGGCTCGCGCGCGCCGAGCTCGGAGTGGCGATTCTCCTCGGCCCGACCCGCGCTCACCTCCTGGCCATCGCGCTGCTCGGCCAGCTTCAGTCGCTCGGCTACTCCCGCGACGTCGAAGGCCGCGCCGACCTGACCGGCTCCGACGTGTGTGCCGGTGCCGGGTCGAACCCGTGGGGACTGGTGTGGCTCTTTCGGGAATTCAAGGACTCGAGGGAGACCGAGATCCCGCAGATTCTGTCCGACCACCCGAACGATCAGAATCGCATCGACGCTCTCGAGCGGCACTTTCACGATAACCCCTCCGCCTTCGGAAAGTTCGACGCGAATCCGGGCACGGCGACGCCGCTCACCGTTCCCCGAAAAGCGCCCGAGGTGTTTCTCACGAGATAACGGTGACGGCTCGAGAGGGGTTGCAGGTCCAGATGAGCGCTCGCTCGATCGTTCCCACGATATGTCTCTTGTTGTTCGCTGCGTTCGCGGAAGCGGCCGGCGGTGTCGGCGTTTCGAAACCGACCCCATGCCCCGCGCATCAGTTCGTCCTCGCGCGGAGCAAGCTCTTCGGAGAGGATCTCGCGACCGGGGAGCCGCTGTACGAGAAGCTCGCCCCGGCAATCAAATGACCCCTTCCCTGGAAGAACGTTCGGCCTGTCTCGTCCTCAACGGGAAGGCCGCGATGCGCGAGGACGTGCGCGCCGCCGTGCACGCGATCCGCGCCGAAACAGTCCGCCTCGACGTCCGCGTGACCTTCGAGCCGGGGGACGCTTCGCGGTTCGCTCGAGCCGCGGCGGACGACGGCTTCCGCGTCGTCGTCGCCGGCGGCGGCGACGGGACGGTCAACGAAGTCGCGGCGGGCCTGCTCGAGGCGGCGGGGAGCTCGGACGCTTCCTCGAGCCTCGCCTTGATGCCGCTCGGCACCGCCAACGACCTCGCGCGCGCGTGCGGCATCCCTCTGGACCCTCTCGCCGCGCTGAGGCTCGCCCTTACAGGCCCCGACGCGAGGGTGGACGTCGGCCGTTCGGAAGGGCGCTGCTTCGTCAATCTCGCGACCGGAGGCTTTGGATCGCACGTCACCGTCGCGACGCCGCCCGAGCTGAAGAAACTCCTGGGCGGCGCCGCCTACCTGCTCACGGGCCTCACTCACTTCAGCGCCATCCGCCCCGACCGAGGAACGTTCGCCGGCCCCGGCTTCACCTGGCAGGGAGCGTTCCTCGTCCTCGCCATCGGCAACGGCCGGCAGGCGGGCGGAGGCTACCAACTCTGTCCGGAGGCTCTGCTGGACGACGGTCTCTTGGACGTGCGCATCCTGCCCGCCGTCGCCGAGGGGGAACTGACCGCCGTTTTGCGCGCGCTTCTGCGAGAAGGTCTCGGCGGGCTCCGCCGCAGCGTCGTCGCCGCGCGCGTCCCCAGTCTCCATGTCGAGACGGCGGAGCCGCTTCAGATCAACCTCGACGGCGAGCCGATGTCGGGAACTCGATTCGCGTTCGAGATCCTGCCACGCCGGCTCTCGATGCGGCTGCCGCCCGACTGTCCGTTGCTCTCATGAAGCTCGGACCTCTCTCCGGCGCGGCCGTGCGGTTCGGGAGTTTGTCGCGAATTCACGGCCACGGCGATTCCCGCAAGAGTGAAATCGTTCCGGTCGAGCACTCTGCAGCTATCAGCGGGGCAGCCGGTCCCACGGCGGGTGCGGACGCGCGGAAGGACCCATGCTGAAGGTTCAACGTTCCGCCGACTCCGGTCGCATCATGCTCGCGGTGAGCGGCCGACTCGCCGTCGACAACGTCCACCTTCTTCTGCATGCGCTCGACACCGAGCCGCGCGACTCGCCGGTCGTCCTCGTCCTCGGAGAGCTCCGCCTCGTCGACCGGTTCGGCATCGCATTCCTGGCGCGTTGCGAGGCCGACGGCATCGCCCTCCGGGACTGCCCTCCGTTCATCCGACGCTGGATCGACAGCCTCCGAGAGCAGGAATACATGTCCGGCCAAGGCTCAACGCGCCCCGGCTAGACGTCACCCTGCTCCAAAGAGCCCACGCCATGGCGTCGCGGGAGCACTTCGCGCAAGTTCGTTGAGGAACTCTGGTGGCGGTGGAGGGATTTGAACCCCCGACACAGCGGATATGAGCCGCTTGCTCTGACCAACTGAGCTACACCGCCGCTTTGCGCTCGAAGAGCGCGGATTATAGAGCCTATACTGTCTCTTGTGACGGGCTCCGGAGACCGTTGCGCCATCTGCGGGAACGACCTCGGGTACACCCTTCCCCTGTGCCGTTTCTGCCGCAAGTCCGTGTGCAATGACTGCACGGTCCGGACCGGGGGAAGCATCTTCTGCAGCCGAGACTGCGCCCACAACTTCCTCTTCGGCGGAGACGACGACGTGGACGAGCGGGGCGGCGCGGAGGAATGAGCGAAGGGGAAGCGCCGTCCGCCGCGCCGAAGCGCTCTCACTTCGCGCTCCCGCAATTCGGCCAGTTCTTCTGGCGCGACCCCAACACCCAGTTCCTCTTCCTCTCGGCGGTGGCCGGTGCGCTCGGCGCGCTCGGGGCGATCGTGT
>Ga0335080_10006991_pt1 | contig 11685 bp, 12 predicted proteins | sample Lox_Sample_34_FD_206720 | JGI IMG/M metagenome (GOLD analysis project Ga0335080, IMG submission 206720) | Soil microbial communities from Loxahatchee National Wildlife Refuge, Florida, United States - Lox_Sample_3.4 | ecosystem: Environmental > Terrestrial > Soil > Wetlands | place: USA...
GACGCCTGGCACGTGGGCGACAGCCTCGCGGACGACGTCGCGGGCGCGCGCGCGACCGGCATGACGGGCATCTGGCTCAATCGCGCCGGCCGCCCGCGCCGCCCCGATCAGCCCGAGCCGCACCTCGAAATCGGCTCTCTCCGCGATCTGGGGCCGTTCCTGCCCGAATGAACAGGTTCACATTCGGCGGCGTACCTCTGTAGCGTGAAAACCTCAGTGATACGTGGGATTTCTTCCTCAATTTGCTTCACAAGAATCAAACGGACCGGGTACGATCTGGGGCGTCGGGGACTAGCAGCCTGCAATTTGGAGGGAGACCGACGATGCATCGACGTCGGGGGTGGTGCGCTGCGATAGCGATGGCGGCGCTTCTCTGTGCGGCTCGGGCCGAGGCAGCCTCGGTCGATTACCACTACACGAGCGGTTCGGCGACGGTGACCGCATCGGTCGTGGGGACCATCATTGGCAGCGCGACGCTGACGCTGAATGGTGTATCGGCCGACTTCGACGCCGCGACCGGCGACCTGACCGGCTTCAACTTCACGACCACGCCGAACCAGTGGATCGTGCTGAACACGCCGTTCGGCGGCTTCGACCAGGTGTGGATCAACAGCGCGTCGGTCGTTCCGGGGCCCGGCTTTGGCACGCTCGCGAGCACGCCGCTCGGGCCGGGGCACTGGGACGTCAGCGTCCTGCCGGTGGTCGTGAACGCGGTGTACACGGCGAAGAACTCGGTGACGAGTGCGTCCGTGGGGCCGATCCCGCTGTCGTACACGAATTCGACGCCGCTGAACGCTACGATCGACGTCGTGAGCGGAACCTTCGTCCTGCAGGGCATCACGCTGGGCATGGTCTCGGTGCAGGGGGAGGCGAACCCGTTGGTCGTCGGTGCGACCATCACGTTCTCGGGCGTGCCCGAGCCCGGCTCCGCGAGCCTGCTGTTGCTCGGCGGCCTGGGTTTCGCGCTCGCGCGCATGCGGAGGTAGTCACGAGATGAGACTGCGATGGACGGTGGCGCTCGGCGCCTGGCTGCTCGCTACTTCACCGGCGCTGGCGCTGAGCCTGGGTACCTTCGGGGTGACCGGGGGCGGGCTCAATGCGCCCAACGCCAACTATGGCTGCCCGGCCGGCTCCGCGGACTGTCTCGCGGCGCAGAACGAGCTGCTCGCCGCGCCTTCGTCGACCGCGACGGGCACGCTCACCGTCACCGACGTGGGTGCGGGCACGCAGGCGCACCTCAGCCTCGACATCGCGAGCGTGAACTTCAACGGCATTCCCGGTGTGCCGAACGCGAGCTTCACGAACGTGCACTACGACGCGACGGTCAGTGTGTTCTCGACCGCCAGCGTCGTGAGTCAGATCGCGCCGGGCACCGGAACGGTGACCGGAACCCTGAACGGTGTGCCGTTCACGACCCCGAGCGACGCGCTCAATCTGACCTGTGCCATCACGGGCACGACGGGTCAGTGCGGTGTTGCCTTCGGGCCGGGCCAGTTCACCGCGGGCGGTGACAACTGGCTGCACACGTTCGCGCTGGTGATTGCCCAGCCCGTGCCCGAGGCGGGCACGGCGGCCGTCGTGCTGCTGGGGCTGGCCGGTCTGGCGCTCTCCCGCCGCCGCTGACAGACCCTGTCCAGGCGTAGAATGCGTGTCATGGAGGCACGCGTTTTTCGCCGCTTGCGCGGTACTCGGCCTTGCCCCGCCGCGCGCGACCGTGAGCAAGAGCTTCTGTCAGCTCGAGGCCAGCTTCGAGAAGCCACTCGCGATCGGCGGACCGTGCCCGCCACCCTGAATCCCCGCCGCACCGTGCGCGTCACCCAGGCCGGAGGCAACGTGGCCAGGCTTCTCGTCCTTACAGTCGCGCTCGTCCTGGCTGACACCGCTGCCGCGGCCGGAACCGCGCGGATCGCGATCATCCCCGACACCCAGAACTACGACACCACGATCGACCCCGGCGACGACGCCATGCGCGTGAAGCTGCTCGACGCGATGGTCGACGACATCGTGGCCTGGAAGCCCGATTTCGCGCTCCAGCTCGGCGATCTCACCGACTCGACCGGCGGCCTCGATCAGGGCGCGCAGGGTTGGCTCGACGACGATCCCAACTCAAAGAGCCAGCCGAACGACGCCGAGTGGAAGCGCATCCGCACCAAGCTCTTCGATCGCCTCGACGCGGCGGGCATCCCGCACCTCGAGGTCGTGGGGAATCACGACTCGGGCGTCGATTTCGTGCGCTGGTTCCCGGCCGCGGAGTTCGAGAAACGGCCCTGGTTCTACGCCATGCTGACTCGCAAGCCTGCTTGGAAGGATCCCGTCCAGGACACGACCCAGCGCGCTGCGCTCATGCCCACGCCGATCGGCACGATCTGCGTGATCGGCCAGCCCTTCACCGGCCAGCACGGCCTCTTCGACACCGATTGGATGGTCAATCAGATCGGCTGTGGCGCCGGCCGGCCCACGATCCTGGTGCAGCACGGCGGACTCACTGCCGAGCCGCTCGCCGCCTTGCGCGGCGCCCCCGACGAGAAACGCGCGCTCGTGATCGCCACCGTCGAGGGTCACTTCGTGTGCACGAACTGCGTGCTGATGGGCCAGAACGCATGGCCGGCGGCCCTGCTCCCGAGCGCAGTGAAAGTCCGCGCCAACTGGCAAGAGACGAGCTTCGGCGGTCCCGGCGGAACGAATCACAGCGGATTGTCATGGTGGGCCAAGTGGACGCTGGACCCGAAGGCCGGCACCTCGAACCTGATGGCTCACAACCCGTATCTCAACATGTCGAACGCACCGATCGACGCGGGTTACAGGAACGAGAACGGCTCGATTCCGTTGCCGTTCAGCGCATGTAAACTGTTCTCGTGCTGAGTGGCGCGAAGAAGATCTTCGTCGGCCGAGCCATTGCCGTGGGGATGTTGTTCGTGAACGGGCCGGTGTTCCTGCTCTTGATCGGGCCGGCGGCCGCGGTCCTCTATCTGCAGAGTCAAGGCGTGCTTCCGAAGCCCGACAACACGACCCCGTTCATCGCGATGGGCGTCGGCTTCGTTCTGGCATGGCTGTGGTGGTCGATCTCGGTGCCGAAGTGGCGGCTCTGGGCCTATCAGCGCGTAGACGATGTCTCGGAGCTGAAGCGGAGCGCCGTGCAGTCGGGACTCACATGGCCCGATGGCTCGATCTTCGCGCGCACCGAGATCAAGACCAAAGCGCACGCGGCGCGGGAGCGCGCGCTCGACCCGACCCGACGCGACTCATAGGAGACTCAGGCGGCGCTGCGCTGCAGGTGAGCGAGCAGGAGCGGCGGCACGGCATCCGGCGCCTGATCCGTGACGAAGTGACCGATGCCGGGGAGCTCGACGAACTGGTAGGGCGCTTCGACGAACTTTCTCGTGCCTTCCGCGGCCAGGCGTCCGACCGTTGCGTCGGCGTTGCCCCAGACGTAGAGCGTGGGGACGCGCACCACAGGCACGTCGGCGGCGGCGAGGCCCGAGCTGCCCGCGGCGCGATACCAGTTCACGGCCGCGTCGAGCGCCGCGCGCTCGCCCAGCGTGGCGAGATACACCGCGACGTCGGCCTCGGGCACGCCCTGGCGCGAGAGCGCGGCGCGCAGGCGCTCGGCACCGTTCGCGAGCAGCTCGTCCGTGGCCTCGGGCCGCTGGAAGCTCTTGTGATGACCCGAGCGCTGACTCTGCGCCGGATCTTCGGATAGCGCGCGCGCGAACGCGGCGGGGTGCGGGCGCGACAAGACGGTGAGCGTTCGCACGCGCTCCGGATGGCGCGCCGCGAGAAGCCAGGCGAGCTGACCACCCCAGTCGTGGCCGACCAGGTGGAAGCGCTGCGCGCCGAGTGAGTCGGCGATCGCCAGTGCATCGGCGAGGAGATGCTCGATGCGATACGCCTCGGTGCCCGCCGGTCGCGCGCCCGCGGAGTAGCCGCGCTGATCCGGCGCGCATGCTCGATGGCCGGCAGCGGCCAGCGCGCGCAGCTCCGCGCGCCAGGTGTGCCGCGTCTGCGGAAAGCCGTGCAGCAGCAGCACGAGCGCGCCGTCGCGCGGCCCGGCGAGATCGGCGGTGAAGGAGAGGCCGTTCGCCGCGATCGAGACCGTCTCGCTCACGCGACGCGGCGCTCGCTCGCGGCCTGCGCCACCGACTGGATCACTTCCCAGTCGAGCACACTGGTCGTGTCTCCCGCTTCGTCGATGAACTGCACCGCGCCGTGGTTGGTGAACAGGAACTCGGACTCTTCCGGGAAGTAGGTGTGATCGTGGATCACGCTCACCGGCTCCCAGCCGTAGTCACCCGCGACCGCGGTGACTCCGCCCGCCTGCACGCCGCCGCGCACCTCCATCTTGCCGGAGAGCATGAAATACTCGCCTGCCGCCAGGTGCCGGTGCCGCGGGAACGACGCGCCCGCGTCCGCCTTGAACAGCACCGTCCAGGTGCCGCTCTCGGGCGAGAGCCGGCAGACCTTCATGCGGATCCCCGGCACGAGCACGGACCAGGGCAGGGAGCGGGTCGAGACGAACTCTTCGGACTGCGCGCGCACCATGGGCTCTCCTCTCGAGCGCGGTTCGATGGGATCGTACGCCTCCGCGACGCGGCTTGCTGGGGCGCGGCGAAGCGCGAGACAATGCAGTGCAGTGAGCTTCGACGTCGTCGTCGTGGGTGCCGGCATCGGCGGCAGCGCGCTCGCCAGCGTGCTGGCGCGCGCCGGCCGCTCGGTGCTGGTGCTCGAGAAAGAGACCGAGTACCGCGACAAGGTTCGCGGCGAGTGGCTCGCACCCTGGGGCGTCGCGGAGTCACAGAGGCTCGGCTTGTACGAGCGGCTGCGCGCAGCGGGCGGTCACCACGTGCGCCTGCACAAGAGCGCCCACCACGGCGCCAGCCCGTTCCCCGATCTTGCCGGCACCATGGACATGGGCGCACTGCTGCCCGGCGTCGCGGGGCCGCTGTGCCTGGGGCATCCGCGCATGTGCGCGGCGCTGTCCGAGTACGCAGCGGAATCCGGCGCTCGCGTGCTGCGCGGCGTGGATGCCCTCGAGCTCGGACCGTTCGAGCGCGGCCGGCGCACGGTCCGCTTCTCGCACCAGGGCGCGCGCCACGACACGAGCGCGCGGCTGGTCGTCGCTGCCGATGGCCGCGGCTCGCAGGTGAGAAAGCAGATCGGACTCACGGTGCATCGTGACCCGACCCACCATCTGTTCGCGGGGCTCCTGGTCGAAGGCGCGCACGACTGGCCCGCGGAGCTGCAGGCGATCGGCGTGGAGAACGACCGTCACTTCCTGATCTTCCCGCAGGGTGGCGGGCGCGCCCGCCTCTACCTGGGCTACGCGCTCGCACAGCACAAGCGGCTGACCGGGCCCGAGGGCGCGGCGCGTTTCCTGGAGTCATTCACCCTGGAGTGTCTGCCCGAGGCCGCGCCGTTCGCGCGTGCACGGCCCGCCGGGCCGTGTCACTCCTACGGCAACGAGGATTCTTGGGTCGACTCACCGCTCGCTGACGGCGTCGTCCTGCTCGGCGATGCCGCGGGTCACAACGACCCGATCATCGGCCAGGGTCTCTCGATCACCCTTCGCGACGTGCGGCTGGTGAGTGAAGCCTTGCTCGCCGGCGACGACTGGCAGCCCGCGGCGTTCGCGGACTACGCCAGCGAGCGCCGGGAGCGCATGCGGCGACTGCGCTTCACGGCCCGGCTCAGCTCCGAGCTCGAGGCGGAGTTCGGGCCCGAGGGCGAAGCCAAGCGCGAGCGCGCGCGGGAACGCATCGCGAAGGATCCGACGCTCGCCATGTGGCTGCTCGCCGCTTTCGCCGGGCCCGAGACGCTGCCGCCGCAGGCGTTCGAGCCCGAGGTTCGCACCCGGCTGCTCGGTTGAGCCAGTAGAGACCGGAGGCATCCGGCGGGCGTAAGCTGTCGCCATGATTGCCGAGAAGACGCGCCTCGAGTCCGCGCGCAATCCGGCCTCGCCTTGGAAGAAGTGGGGTCCCTACCTGAGCGAACGGCAGTGGGGGACGGTGCGCGAGGACTACAGCACCTCGGGGGACGCCTGGAACTACTTCAGTCACGACCAGGCGCGCTCGCGCGCCTACCGCTGGGGCGAGGACGGGCTCGCGGGAGTCAGTGACGACCGCCAGCTCTTGTGCTTCGCGCTCGGACTGTGGAACCGCCGCGACCCGATCCCGAAGGAACGCCTGTTCGGGCTGACCAATAGCGAGGGGAATCACGGCGAGGACGTGAAGGAGTACTACTTCTATCTCGACTCGACGCCGACTCACTCGTACATGAAGTATCTGTACAAGTACCCACAGGCGGCCTACCCCTACGACGAGCTGCTCGACACGGGGGTCTTCGACGACGACCGCTACTTCGACGTGTTCGTCGAGTACGCCAAGGAGTCACCCGACGATCTGCTGATCCGGATCACCGTGGCGAACCGCGGACCCGAGGCCGCACAGCTCGACCTCTTGCCCACGCTCTGGTTCCGGAACATCTGGTCGTGGGACGGCGCGGGCCCGCGGCCCCTGCTGCGCCAGGTGCGGCCGAGCAGCGGCGCCCTCGAGGTCCAGGCGACTCATCCCACGCTCGGCGACTTCCGATTCCTGGCCGAGGACGCGGCCGAGCTCTTGTTCACCGAGAACGAGACCAATTCCGAGCGGCTGTTCGCCAAGCCGAACCGCACGCCCTACGTGAAGGACGCCTTCCACGAATACCTCCTGAAGGGACGGAAGGAGGCGGTGAACCCCGAGCGCCAGGGCACCAAGGTGGCTGCGCACTACGGGCTCTCGGTGCCTGATTTCCACGGCGACAACGGCGCCGGGCTGGGCGCGAGTCACCAGACGGGCTGGACCGGTGGCATCGCGCGCGTGATGCACCTGTTCGCGACCACCAGCGCGGAGCAGCTGCTCAGTCTGGGCAAGAGCGCCACCGTGACCGAGGTGGAGGGCCGGTGACCGGTGCGCTCGGCGCCGGCTCACGCAAGGAGTGGCTCGCGTCGGACCTGATGGCGGGCGCGATCGCGGCCGCGGTCGTGATTCCCAAGGCGATGGCCTTCGCCACGATTGCCGGGCTGCCGGTCGCCGTCGGCATCTACACGGTGATCCTGCCGACCGCCGTGTACGCGCTGCTCGGGACCTCTCGCCCGCTCAGCGTCAGCACCACGACCACGATCGCGATCCTCGTGGGCGCCGAGCTCGCTGACGTGGCGCCGAACGGCGCGACCGACGAGCTCACGCGCGCGGCGGCCACGCTCGCGATCCTGGTCGGAGTCACGCTGGCCGCTGCAGGGGTCCTGCGGCTCGGCTTCCTCGCGAACTTCATCTCCGACCCGGTGCTCGCCGGCTTCAAGTCCGGGATCGGCGTCGCGATCGTCGTCGACCAGATCCCGAAGCTGCTCGGGTTCCACATCCACAAGACGGGTTTCCTGCGCGACCTGTTCGCGATCGCGAGTCACCTGCCCGAGAGCTCGCTCCTGACGCTCGCGCTCGGCGGCTCGATGCTCGTGCTGATGTTCGCGCTCGAGCACTTCACGCCCCGCCTGCCCGCGCCGCTGGTCGCGGTGGGCCTCGGCATCGCCGCTTGCGCACTGTTCGGGCTGCCGGCTCGGGGCGTCGAGACGGTCGGTGCCGTGCCGCGCGAGCTGCCCAGCTTCGTTCCGCCACAGCTTGAGCTGGCGTGGAAGATGTTGCCGGGCGCGCTCGGCATCGCGCTGATGAGCTTCACCGAGAGCATCGCGGCGGCGCGCGCATTCGCGCACAGCGACGAGCCCCGGCCGATCGCGAACCGCGAGCTGTTCGCGCTGGGTGCTGCGAACGTGGCGGGCGGATTCTTCGGCGCCATGCCCGCGGGCGGCGGCACCACCCAGACCGCGGTGAACCGGAGCGCGGGCGCGCGCACGCAGGCCGCCGAGCTCGTGACTGCGGCGATCGCGCTGCTGAGTCTCCTGTTCCTCGCGCCGTTCATCTCACTCATGCCCAACGCCGTGCTGGCGGCCGTGGTGGTCGTCTATTCGGTGACTCTGATCCAGCCCGCGGAGTTCCGCGCGATCGGACGCGTGCGTCGCACCGAGTACTACTGGGCGCTGATCGCCTTCGCGGGAGTCGTGCTGCTCGGCACGCTGCAGGGCATCGTCGTGGCGGTGATCGCCTCGCTCCTGGCCCTCGCGCACCAGACCTACGATCCCCCGCTCCACGTGATGGGCCGCAAGCCGGGCACCAACGTGTTCCGGCCACTCACTCCAGAGCATCCCGCGGACGAGACCTGGCAGGGGCTGCTCCTGCTGCGGGTCGGCGGGCGGCTCTTCTTCGCCAACGCCGAGCGCGTGAGCGACAAGCTCTGGGCCCTGGTCGAGCAACGGCGCCCGGCCGTGCTGGCGCTCGATCTCTCGGGGGTGATCGACATCGAGTACACGGCGTTGAAGGCGCTCGCGGTCGTGCGCGAGAAGCTGCGCCAGCGCGGCACGGCGCTCTGGCTCGTGGAGCTGACCCCGGAGGTCCTCGCCATCGTGAAGCGTTCGGAGCTGGGCGAGGCCGTCGGACACACCGGCCTCGTCTTCAACTTCGAGAACGCCGTCGCGCAGTTCGAGAAGGAGTCTCCCGCTAGCGCACTGACTTGAACGCGGCGCGCATCTCCCCCACGAACAGCTCCGGCTGCTCCCAGGCCGCGAAGTGACAGCCCTTCGGCAGCTTGTTGTAGTGGATGAGCTTGGGGAACGCGCGCTCGGCCCAGCTCCTGGGCGCGGTGTAGATCTCGTCGGGGTAGGCGCTCACCGCCACCGGGATCTGCACGCCCTTCACGTCGAAGAACGCGAGCCTGTTCTCCCAGTACAGCCGGGCCGAGGAGATCGCCGTGTTGGTGAGCCAGTAGAAGGTGATGTTGTCGAGGATGTCGTCGCGCGTGAGCCCTTCCGTGTGGCCGGCGAAGACGCGCGCCATCAGCGCCTGACTCGCCGCGTCGTGGTCGAGGATCCAGGCCGCCAGGCCGACGGGTGAGTCGACCAGCCCGTACAGCGTCTGCGGGCGGTGCGCCATCTCCTGCGCGTAGCCCAGGCCGTTCTTGTAGAACCAGTCGAGCTGCTCGTAGGCGTGCTTCTCGTCGGCCGAGAGACCCGCGGGCGCGGGGTTTCCGGCCGCCAATGACTTCGAGATCTCGGGCGGCACAGTCGCCGCCATGTTGGTGTGGATCGCGACGAGCTCCGGAGCCCCGAGCAAGGCCATCTGCTCGGTGATCGAGTCACCCCAGTCGCCGCCCTGCGCCACGAAGCGCGTGTAGCCCAGGCGCTTCATCAGCACGACCCAGGCCTTGGCGATGCGAACCGGATCCCAGCCGGTCTGGGTGGGCTTGGCCGAGAGGCCGTAGCCGGGGATCGAGGGAATCACCAGGTGGAACGCGTCGGCCGCGCCGCCGCCGTGGGCCGTCGGGTCGGTGAGCGGCTCGATGATCTTCAGCTGCTCGATCACGGAGCCCGGCCAGCCGTGAGTCACGATCATCGGCAGCGCGGTCTGGTGCTTCGAGCGCACGTGGATGAAGTGGATGTCGAGCCCGTCGATCTCGGTCACGAAGTTCGGCAGCGCGCTGAGTCGCGCCTCGCACTTCTTCCAGTCGTACGCCGAGCCCCAGTGGCGCGCGAGCGCCTGCACCGTCTCGAGCTTCACGCCTTGCGACGCGTCGGCGACCAGCTCCTTGTCGGGCCAGCGCGTCGCGTGGATGCGCCGCCGCAGCTCCGTGACTTCGGCCTCGGGAAACTTCACCTGGAGCGCGCGAACGTCGGTCATGGGTGCGAGAAAACCACGACACCGAGCCAGTGGGGAGCGAAACCCGGAAGAAGAATTCGGGCTCAGCCAGCCGCAGGCATGGCGGTCGCTCCCTGGCGCGTCGGGACGGGTCCGCTCCGGCTCCGCTGGCGCCGGTACATGTGCACGGCGAGGGCCGTGATCCAGATCCACGGGGTCATGAGGAAGGCGAGGGCGGCGGGGTTCCCGCCGATCGCCAGACCCGTCGCGGTCAAGAGCGCGAACACGACCGGCAGGCCCGTGGCGTAGAACCAGGCCCAGCCGCGCTGGCCCTGGGCGTTGAACCAGCCCGCGATCACCCCGCTCGTCAAGATCAGAAACAGGGTGCTCGCGCTGCGCGAGGCGTTCTGGGCGGCGCCGTGCCAGGTGGTGTGCACCATCTCGGCCGTGGTGCCGGCGGGGAAGCCGATCACTGGATCCGCGCGCAGCAGGCCGCCGACGACGTAGGCCACGCCGGTCAGCGCGAGCAGCCACGGGCCCCACACGGAGCCTCGGCCCGGCTTCATCACCTGTCGCACGCCGAGCGCGAGCAGCACCGTCCCCACGCCGACCCCCGCCATGTTCAGCTGGTGGATCCAGCCCAGGTCTCCGGCCGTGAGCCAGCTGAAGCGGTGCTTCCGCAGGTCGAAGCCGTCGCGGGTCAGCGCCTCGGCCAAGGTCACCATCACGTACATCGGGCCGGCCAGGACGCCGCACGCCAGCAGCGCGCGGGTCGACAACGTCTCTCTCGCCATCGCAGGTCTCCTTTTACACGGAGCATACATCAAGTTCTTTTGATACATCAAATTAAATTGATTCATCGTCGGCGCTCGGGTAGCCTTGGAGCATGTCGTCGAACGCGCGTGCCGGAGCGGAGGTCCTGAGGCTGATCGGCGACGATCAGCGCTGGCGTCTCTTGCGGGAGCTCGGAGCTTCGGACCTGCGCGTCGCCGAGCTGGTCGAGAGACTCGGCAGCACGCAGAACCTGGTCTCTTACCATCTGGCCGAGCTGCGCAAGTCGGGGCTGGTCACGTCGCGCCGGAGCTCGGCCGACGCTCGAGACAGTTACTATCGCTTCGACGTGCGCCGCTGCGGCGAGCTCTTGGCGGCGGCGGGCTCGGCACTGACGCCGGCGTTGCGGCTCGAGCCTCGTCCTGCGAAAGCAGCCGCCTCCGGGCGGCGACGGCCGATCGTGTTGTTCCTGTGCACCGGAAACAGCGCGCGCTCGCAGATGGCGGAGGCGCTGCTCGAGCACGCGTCCGCGGGCGGCGTGCGCGCGCGCAGCGCCGGGAGTCAGCCCAAGAGCCTGCACCCGCTGGCGGTGCAGGTCATGCGCGAGCGCGGCATCGACATCTCGGCGAACCGCACCAAGCACCTCGACCGCTTCGTCGGCACGCGCTTCGATCGAGTGATCACGCTGTGCGACAAGGTGCGCGAGGTCTGCCCCGAGTTTCGCGACGGGCCCGCGCGCTCGCACTGGAGCATGGCCGATCCCTCGGCCGCTCCGGCAGGAGAGAGCTACCCCGCGTTCCTGCGCACCGCCGACGAGCTCGAGGACCGGATCGGGCTCCTGCTCGGCGAGCTCGGAACGCCAGAGAAGAAGGAGCACCCCCGTGTCTGAGATCGTGAGCGTCCGCTACCTGGTCGATGACGTCGCCGCGGCCGTCGACTTCTACACCACTCACCTGGGCTTCAAGGTCCTGACGAGCTTCCCGCCCGCCTTCGCCGACGTCGTTCGCGGCAACTTGCGCGTGCTGCTGAGCGGTCCGCAGAGCTCCGCGGGCCGGCCCATGGCCGACGGCGCGCGCCCCGGCCCCGGCGGCTGGAACCGCATCCACCTGATCGTGGACGACCTCGCGAAGGAGGTCGCGCGGCTCCGGGCCGAAGGCGTCCGGTTCCGCAACGACACCGTCGAGGGCCCGGGTGGCTC
>Ga0335080_10006993_pt1 | contig 11683 bp, 9 predicted proteins | sample Lox_Sample_34_FD_206720 | JGI IMG/M metagenome (GOLD analysis project Ga0335080, IMG submission 206720) | Soil microbial communities from Loxahatchee National Wildlife Refuge, Florida, United States - Lox_Sample_3.4 | ecosystem: Environmental > Terrestrial > Soil > Wetlands | place: USA: Florida...
CATTTGCCATTCCCCATGAGCCGCGGTGGCGTCGTCGAAGAGGTTCTGGCCGTCCTGCATGTACAGCACGGGGTAGCTGCGACGGGCGTTGTGCGGCGACATGTAATTCGCCGGCACCAACACCCGCAGCATGCGCGTGTTGTGGAAGACCTTGCTCTCGAAGGGCATGATCTCCAGCCAGCCCACGACGTTGTGGTCCGGGTCGAACGATGTGATGACGGTAGTGCCCGGCGGCGGGTCCGAGGCCGCCGTACTGTTCCTGCTTTTCTTCTGGGCGGGCAAGGCGAGCACGAATACCGGGACGACTAGCGCAATCATCAGCAATCGGGACATGCGTCCAGATTACCAGCGCACGACACGGGTGGGAGTTTGCCGTTGTTGTCTGGCCTGCCTAGGTCAGCCGGACAATGCAGCCGAGCAAAGCATCGTGCTGCACGTCCTCGATTCGAACCCGCGCCTGCAGATTGGCGTGATGACGGCCGCGGAGTCGCGACTTCAGGTAGTTGTCCGTCAGCGCCTCTGTGTACTCGCCGTCGAAATCGGTTAGCGTGATGGCTTCGACTTCGCGTCCGACGAACGACTCCATAAACGCGCGCTTCTTCTGGCCGGCAAGCTCGCGCAGGATGCGGTTGCGATTGCGCGCGACCTGCACCGGCACCTGATCGGGCATCGTGGCCGACGGTGTGCCCGGGCGTGACGAATAGGTGAAGACGTGCAGATACGTGAACGGCAAGCCCTCGATGAGGGCGCGGGTCTGTTCGAAGTCGTCGCCGGTCTCGCCGGGGAAGCCGACCATCACGTCGGCGCCTATCGCTGCATCCGCCATAGCACGCCGGATGCGCTCGATGCGATCGGCATAATGCCACGGGCGATACTTGCGATGCATCCTGCGCAGGATGCGGTCGCTGCCCGATTGCAGCGGAACGTGCGCGTGCTTGCAGATGCGCGGCGACGAGGCGACAAGCTCGATCAATTCGTTTGTCCAGTCCATGGGCTCGACCGAGCTGATGCGCAGCTTCTCGATGGCTGTGCGCTCCAGGATCGCGCGCAGCATTGTCGCAAAGTTGGTGCGCGGCGTCAGTTCTTTTCCCCAACGTCCGAGGTTGATGCCCGAGAGCACGATCTCGCGATAGCCACTCGCGACCAACGTATCGACCTCGCGCACGACGTGATCCAGCTTCAGAGAGCGGCTCTTGCCACGCACGTAAGGGATGATGCAGAACGAGCAGCGATTATTGCAGCCGTCTTGCACCTTGAGGTTGGGCCGCGTCTTCTCCAGCACGCCGCCCTCGAACACCGGCGCGGCGGTGAGTTCGGTGTGCGCGAAGATGTCGCCGACGATGACATTGGCTTCCGGCGGGCGAACAGCAGATCCCCCCTCCGCTGCGGCGGGCTCGTGATGACAGTGATTGGGTTCGCGCGCCGTCTGGACGGATCTGGTCAGCTCTGCCAGTGGGATCAGACGCGAAACGCCCGGCACGACGTAATTCGCAATCTCGTGTTTGTGCGAGTTCCCGACGACAACGCTGACACCAGGAATCGCCGACAGTTCTTCCGGCGCGCGCTGGGCATAACAACCGGTCACCAGGATCTGCGCCTGCGGATTCTGGCGATGGATGCGGCGGATGGCGGCGCGCGCATCGTGATCGGCAGACGCGGTCACGGTGCAGGTGTTCAGGACGACCACTTCAGCGGCCGCGGCAACATCGGCACGCCGCAATCCACGTTCGAGCAACTGGCGCTCGATGGCCGCGCCGTCGGCCTGCGTCGCGCGGCATCCGAAGTTTTCGACGTGATACGTTGCCACATTTTCGATTATACGGGCCGTGTGCGCTGCTTTTGCGCGGCCCGGCGAGTCGGGTGTACGATGACAGTAACGCTGTTGCCAGTGACACGATGTGCCAACCAGCAACTCAGGTTGGACGAAACCGCATCTAATACCCTCATTGTCTGCGAGGGCCCCTGTGGAGTTCCCATGAAACGTCGCATTCTGTTGGTTGATGATGAACTCGCGATTCTGCTTACGCTGCGCGCCATCCTGGAGATGAATGGCTTCGAGGTCGACACCGCTGCCTCATCGAAGGAAGCCCAGACCAAGCTGAAGAGCAACGTCTACGAGATGGTCATCACCGACATGCGCATGGAGACCGAGACCGCAGGCTACGACGTCATCCGCATCGCCCGCCAGATGCCCTATGACCCCGCCACCGCGCTGCTGACCGCATACCCGTCATTGGGCAACGAGTGGAAGAGCAAGGGCGTGCAATCGCTCCTGGTCAAGCCGGTGAACACTGCCGAGCTGTTGCGGCAACTCGAAGCGCTGCTCATCACTCATCAGGACCACAAGATGATGCCGCAGAAGGAGAAGAAGACCGTGATAACAGGCGCCCCGAAACCCGAGCGTCAGGTAGCAGCAAAGCGGGCGCATTAGAAGCCGCTGTTCACTCTTCGCTTTTCGCCAGAGAGCCTCAACCCAACACAAGAATTCGAATCGCCCACCCCAATCCGCGCAGTTTTGTCTTCCGCTTTGTGATGACCTGGCCAGAAGCGAAGAGCGAATGGCGAAGAGCGCTCACTTCGTCGCCGGTGCGTTCGCGGTTGACAGTGCGGGAGTGTGCAACTCGGGCAGCCGCAGGGTCCACAGTTGCGCCGGGTCGAGATAGGCGCCCTCCCAGCGTGCGGCGACATGCAGGTGCGGTCCTGTAGCGCGTCCGGTCGATCCCGATAATCCGACCTCCTGCCCCTTCTCCACGCGCTGCCCTTCGCTTACTTCCAGCCGCGACAGATGCATATAGATCGTCGCGAATCCCAATCCGTGATCGATGATGATGCAGTTGCCCTCGTAGAACAGCTCGCGCGCCAGCACGATCTCGCCCGAGTTGGCCGCCATTACCGGCGTGCCCGGAGCGGCATGGTAGTCGAGCCCGCGATGAACGCTGGCGAGCTTGCGGTTGAACGTACGGCGGGTCCCGAAACCCTCGGACACGCCGGTGTCAACCGGAGCAATGAAGCTGCCTGACCATTCGGCCGGTGCTTCATGCGCGAATGCCGCGTGCTTCAGCTCCCGGTCAGCGGCGATACGCTGGCGCGTCTCGGCATCCGGCTCGACGTAGCGCTCAGGCACGCGCAACTTCTCAGTACGGAAGGCCGCCTGGCTGACAAGGATGGTCTGGTTGCGCCGGACCACGGAGCCGTCCGATAGCGTGGCACGAAGTTCGAGGACATAGCTTCCCGGCTTGGCTTCTACATCAACGCCCGCCAAGCCGTACCACACGCTGTGATTTGCAGAAGGAGCGAAGGTCAGCTCATGACCTTGCCAGCTTGCCGCTAAGGCAGTGGGTGGCTCTGCCATCTCGACGCGAAACAGGCAGGGCGAGCCGGTCGTGATTCGGGCCGGACTCCACGAGACGACTTGAAAGCCGCCATTGGCAGCGGCGGCTTGGGCAGCCGACGCAATTAACGTGATGAGGAAGAGAGCCTTACAGCCACGCATCTGCTGACAATTTCCCGGCGCCTGCGATATCCGAAGGCAAGCACACAAGTCCCGCGGCGTCCAAATTAAAGCCATGGCGCTAAAGAATCACGGGAAATCGGCACTCAGGCCGTGGCCGCGCTGGTTCTTCGCTGCTGGAAGCACTCCCGGCAGAAGACGGGGCGGCCCTGCGTGGGTTTGAACGGGACAGTCGTTTCCTTCCCGCACTCGGAACAATTGGTTCGGGTTTCGACTTTGGGGTAATTCCCGGGCGTACTGGCGCCCAGGGTGGAAGCGCGTTTCGCCTTGCAGGCTTTACAACGCTTCGGTTCGTTCTTGAACTGTTTGTCGTGGAAGAACAGCTGCTCTCCCGCTGTGAATACGAAGTCGGCGCCGCAGTCAATGCACTTCAACACCTTGTCCTGGTATTCCATGGAGACTTACTCCCTTAGCCCGCGACTCCCGAGCATGCGGACGGGGATGAATTTGCCGGCGGCCGGCCAGTGCAAATTCCGCTGCTCAGGTCCAGCTCCCTGGGTTCGGCCCCACCATGCGTAACGACATGGCCCTGCAAGTAAAACTGCGCTCCGACTCGATGAAATGTATCTGCGCCGTACAAAAGGAAGGGGCCGCCCTGGTAATGGCGGCCCCTGCTGCGAATTAGTCCTGCTCTTTACGAGCCTTCTTTCTGCTGCGCTTGCGCGCCAGCGCTTCCTTCACGCGCTTCTTCTCGCCCGGCTTGAGGTAAAAGGAGTGACGCTTGACCTCCTTGATAATGTCCTCTTGCTGGACCTTGCGCTTGAAGCGCCGCAGGGCATTTTCTAACGACTCGCCCTCTTGAATGCGAACTTCCGCCAAACGGTACACACCCCCAGACTCGTCCCATATGGACTTTAGTAGTTATCCCTATGTTACAGGCGGAAGTCAAGCGAAGACTTACATCAGACACTAAACTTTGCGCGTGTCTGCATGCGACTTTCGTGCTGTAGCGGATCAGAAGCTCAATCGCACCGCGAACTGTAGTTGCCTGGGCGCGTAAGCGTTGGTCGGCGTCAGGAAGTTGGAATTCACCAGATATTCGCCTGGGTAAATTTTGCCGTTCGCAGTTGTGGTGTAGGCGATAAATTGGCCGGCAGAGTTGTAGAAGCCATCATCGCTGATTTGTACGCGAGCGTTGGTGCGGTTGAACAGGTTGAACGATTCGGCACTCAGATTCCACATGGCGTGTTCACCGCACTTCACGGTTCGCGTAATGCGGACATCGGTACTGAAATAGTCCGGACCCATGAACGCATTTCTGATGTAACCGGGCAAGCGGTCGTTGTATGTGTTTCCGTCCCCGTTCGGGTCGCCGGCGATGGTGGCGTTCAACGGGCGGCCGGAACCGGCGGTAACGACGTTCGACAGCTTCCAGTGGTTCGCCAAAGCGTTGAGCGTGCCATTGTTCAGCTTCAACTTCGGCTCGGCCACCCACGCCGCCACAAAGCGATGGCGCTCGTCGGTGGTGCTGGGGCCCCATTCTGCCGTTGCCAGGTAAGAATTCTGAACATTTCCCGGGCGTCCGACGACGAGTGCGTCGGGTCCGTCGTCCATCGCCTTCGCCAAGGTGTAGCCGAGTTGGAAGTACATGCCGTGGCTCATCTGACGTTTGACCGAGACGGTCATGCCGTTATAAACACTCGTGGATTCACTCTGGAACGAATTGATCTCGCCGAGCTGCGGAATAGGCCGCTGCACGGGATTGATGCATGGCGGATACGGACAAGTAAGCGACGGCGTGGTTTGCCAGGTCGCGAACGACGCGACGTCCGCCATCCCCAGAAACCCCGAACCTGTGTCGTTATAAATCGGATATTGCGTGATCGTGGGTGGCGGCAGGTTTACGTCGAGCGACCGGATCTCGTGAATGCCGTGAACGTACATATAGCTGACGGTGCCGACAATGTGATCTCCGAATTGGCGCTCGACGGCAACATTCGCCTGCTCGGTATGCGGCGTCTGGAAATTGGGCGCGAACGCCGAGACTGTCGTGGTCAGATAGGGAGCGAGCGTAGGTGGCGGCGTGCACACCGCCGGTGCGGGCGGACAATTCACCAGCGCGTTCGAGTAGGACGGGAACAGCGCTGCCTGCGCCGGCTTCATCATGTCGAGAAAAACTTCCGACGACTGGCCATTGTCCGTCGCCACCTGCGATATGTACATCGCAGGTATCGGCATATAGAAGATGCCCGCGCCGCCGCGGATCGCGAGCGGATGCTCGCTATGCGTTGAATAAGCGAACCCCAGACGGGGAGAGAAATTTGTCAGGTTGCTGGGAAGCTTGCCCGAAGGCTCGTATAGCGGATTGCTTATTAGCGTGCCCGGCTGAAATGTCTGCAGGTCGTAGCGCACGCCCAGGTTCAGCGTGAGGTTCTCCGTCGCGCGCCAAGTGTTCTGCACGAAGGCGGCGTAGGTGCGCGAGTTGGGATGCGAGATCGGGTCGCCGAAATCCTGCATGTAATAACGCGGCACATCATGCGCATAGGCGCGCAAGGGCGTCAGCGGCTCACCATATTTTTCGGGGTCGTAGGTGAAGGGATTGACCTTTACATCGTCGAAATAGTATTCGCCGCCGAACAGATACGGATAGTCGTTGTAGATCCACGCCGGAATAAAATCGCCTCCGAATTTCCATTGCATGCGGCCATGCACGTAGCTCGCGGTTTCGGCCAGGTGGAGCTTCTTCTCGTTGGTTTCACGCGGCAGGATGCTGGCCCCGCCAAAGCCGTTCACCAGGTCGTAAATTTTGGTCCACGGCTCATCGGAGTTGCCGACCGACTGCTGCAAATCGCGCGAGAACTGCACCCGCAGATTGGTGGCGAGGTTCGGAGTCCACGAGCTGATGAGCGCTGCAGCCACACTCTCGGTGTGAACGTTCTCGGCGCCATTGGCGCTTTCGGCGTAGCCGGTGACGGGACTGGCCGGATCGAAGAAGACGTTGTTGGTTCCCGTCAGCATCGAGGTACTGACTCGCACGAAGGCCAATTGTTTGGGATTGATGTTGAAGTCAACTTTGGCGAAGCCGGCATTGCCCTGCATGTAGGTGGGATAGACTCCGCCCATGCTGCTCAACTTCTGCGCCGCCGCGAAAACCAGCTGCTGGTCGGTGTAGTCGTAGTCGGCAGGCTGCGGGATGACGCTGGTGGTTCCGCTTCCGAACTGCATGATCGACGGCACGGTCAGCAGGTGCTGATCGAAGCCGGCATAGAGGAAGATGCGGTCCTTTTCGATCGGCCCGCCAACGCTGCCGCCGAATTGCTGCTGCCGGTCGTCGGGCTTGCTGTCGGCGTAGGGCTGCTGTGCGTCGAACTCGCTGTCGCGCAGGAAATAGAAGCCGCTGCCGTGCCACTGGTTGGTGCCGGACTTGGTTACCACATTAAAGACGGCGCCGCCGGATCGCCCCAGTTCGGCGCTGTAGGAATTCTTCGAAACCCGAAACTCCTGGATGACTTCATCGCTGAACTGATAGGGCGCGCGATAGCGGCCCCGCGCCTGCGCGAAAAACGAGTTGTTGTCGTCAGCGCCATCGACCAGAAAGCTGTTCTGAAAGCCGCGCACGCCTCCAACAGACAAATCGCCGTTTGAGTTCGAGGTGAGCCCGCGCGGGTCCTGGACGACGTCCGGCGACAGCAACGCGAGGTCGGTGAAGCGCCGTCCATTCAGCGGGAGGCTCTCGATCGTCGATTGCGTCACCACGCTGGAAATCTCGCCGCTCTGGGTCTGAATGACCGGCGGTGCGGCGGTGACGGTGACGCTCTGCGTCACTGCCGCCGGGGACAGGCGCAATCGCACCGTGGACGTGCCGCCAACCAGGAGATCGACTCCGTGGCTGGTTCGCGGGGCCATGCCCGGAGCGGATGCCGTCACGTCATAGCGGCCGGGCGGCAGCATGCCGAAGGAGAAGCTACCCTGAGCGTCGGCCTTGACCTCCAGACGAAGCCCGCGAGAAGGATCGCCGACCACGACCACGGCTGCGGAAATGCGGGCGCCGCTGGCGTCCTCGACGCTGCCCTGCAACGAGGTCGAGCCGTCCTGCGCGAGCACGATCTGCGGGCTGAATGCGCTGCATAGAAGACCGGCAAGGAGAAGCAGAAGAAATAACCGGCAGGAGCGAACCAACGCGGGAACAGTTCGCATAGGGGATTGGGGGCCGACTCCGTTCACATTTCTATGTTGAAGAAGCCGGCGACCTGTGGTCTGTGATTAGGGGCTACACGAAAGGCGAAGTCTAGAAAGGGAAGTTCTTATACTTTCGTAACCGGGGATGTCCTTGACAAGGGCGTAGTATTTCAGGATTTCGCGGCGACATATCGTCGCTGCCGCGGCTCAGAAGCGTGCTACCGAGGTTTTGGGCTGAGGCTCTTTCATAAGCGGGTGTCGCCGCTCTGCGGCTTGTTTCTTGTGCTGCTGGATGCGTGGGCTGACGCCCACGCCTAACATCATCCCGCCGCTTCGCGGCTGATCATATTGCGATTCGAGATACTTGCTCGCGATTAAGCGACTTACCTGTCGAGAGGGCGCGTCGCAGGAGCGCGCCAGGGCGGGCGAGGAACTGCCATCCGGCAACTGACAACGGCAAGCGACAACTGACAACTGCTCTTAATCCAGCCTGACCAGAAACACGCCGCCTTCCTTCACCCGCGTGTTCCTGGCGACCTGTTCCGCCTCGCGCTTGTCGTCACCTTGCGGGCGAATGCGCACCCATTCTCCCGTCGGGCCGGTGAACTGGATGACGTTGGCGCCGGTATAACGGTCTTCCAGCTTCTCCTTGAGCTTGCGCGCTTCCCGCTCGCTCTGGAAGGCGCCAATCTGCACGCACCAGCGTCCGCCTTCGGCGATGGGAGCGGGCGTCGACAGTACTTCCAACCTCACCTCAGCGGTTCCTGGCCGCCACACGTCAACTGCTTTCGCGGCGGCGAGCGACAGGTCGACAATGCGGTCCTCGACGAACGGCCCGCGATCGGTGATGCGCACCACCGCCGTGTGTCCGGTGCTGAGGTTCGTGACCCGTATAGTCGAATTGAGCGGCAGAGTACGATGCGCGGCGGTCATGGCGTTCTGGTTGTAGATTTCGCCGTTAGCTCCGCGATGGTTGTGATACGGCGGCCCGTACCAGCTCGCCAGGCCGGTCTCGACGTAGATAGGCTTGACGTGGCGGGTTTCCGGAACCGGCGGCGGAGTGGTGCTCTCTGGGGGCGTGCTTTCGGGTGCGGGCTCTTCCGCGGCTACGGTCGGCGGAGGTGGCACGCGCTGACTACGCGCGGTCTTGCGGCCGCCGCAGCCGGAAAGAAACAGCGCGGCGAAAACCGCTATGACAATCGCTCGCTGCCGCTGCGTGCAGGGAACCACCAAAGACAAATCCCTTGAGACTAGCGCCGGTTCTGCTTGCTTGATTCCATGTGTTCGGCGGCCTGGGCCAGCTTCTGGCTGGCAATGCGCAGCGCGTTGCTGGAGTGCTCCCGGATGGCGGGCACCAGTTCGTCGTTGATGTAGGCGAGCAGCGCCTGCGTCTCTTCCTCGATGCGCGTCGAGGCGTCGCCCAGGATGTTGTCGAGGCGTTCGCCCGCCGTCTGGAAGGGACGCCGCGCGTTCCTGTTGTCTTCGTTCACAACCAGCCACCTTGCGCGTGGCGAAAAATCGTCAGGCACGAAGATTATGGTCGAACGCGGGACGGCGGTCAATTAGCCAGGTAGGTGCGCGGCCTATTGCACGTCGCAAGTCATGCCAAATCAAGAGCTGGAGCCGAATTGACGAGCGTTTCCGGAACTCGCGATACAATCCTTGCCAATGCGACACACACGAGTAGGGGACATGGCCGGCACAATTGCGCCTGGCAGGGGAGGGCTGTGCTTGATCGGTTGGCTCATCGCAGTTGTGCTAATGCTCTCCGCCGTTCTGCTCGCCACTTCACGGTCGGACGTGCGTGGAGTTGTGAAAGACCGCAGCGGGGCAGTGATCGCCCGGGCGCAGGTCGTGTTGCATGTCGATGGACAAAACTTCGGCACTACGAGCACGCAGCCGGATGGAACCTTCGTCTTCACTGGGCTCGATGCCGATTCGGCGATGGTTGAGGTTCGGGCCTCGGGCTTTACCACGACGACTACTCAGTGGCGCGCCGGAGAAGGCGCGCTTGCCATCGTCCTGGCTCCCGCCGCAGTTCAGCAAAGCCTCGACGTGACGGCTACGCGTACCTCCATCCTTCCCACCGGCGTTGACGATGTCGAGTCGCAGCCGGATGCGGCCATCGTCAGCAGCACACAACTGGAGCAGTGGGGCCCGCTCACAACGGATGACAAGCTGCGGCAGGTGCCGGGCTTTTCGCTGCTGCGGCGCTCAGGCAGCCAGACGGCGAATCCGACTTCACAAGGCGTGTCGCTGCGCGGGCTGGGCGCGAGCGGCGCCAGCCGGGCCCTGGTGCTGGTCGACGGCATCCCCATTAACGATCCATTCGGCGGCTGGATTTATTGGGCGCGTGTGCCGCAAGCCTCGCTGAATGAAGTGCAGCTTGTTCCCGGCGGCGTCTCGGCACTGTACGGCACTGACGCGCTGGGCGGGGTGGTGAACCTGGAAACGCGCAGTTCCATCCAGACCGAGGGCAACATCGAAGGCTCGTACGGCAACGAGAACGCTCCCTTCGGCTCGGGCTGGGGTGCCTTGCGCTTCGGGCCTTGGGACCTCTCGGCCAGCGGCGAAGGTTATCGCACCGACGGATACATTCCCGTTCCCGCGGACCTGCGCGGCAGTGTCGATCGACCGTCCGACGTGCAGTACGGCAGTGGCGACCTGCGGCTGGAGCGGTTGTTCGGCGAGCGCGGCCGCGTCTTCCTCAATGGCGAGCTCTACGGCGAAGACCGGCAGAACGGCACGGCGCTGCAGATCAACGACACCACGATCCGTCAGCTGGCGTTCGGCGCCGACTACAACAGCGCAAGCGCCGGGCTGTTCACCCTACGCCTGTACGGCGGAACACAGAACTACCACCAGACCTTCTCCTCGGTTGCGCTGAATCGCGACAGCGAATCACTTACCGACGTGCAGAACGTCCCGGTGCAGCAGATGGGACTGATCGGGCAGTGGTCGAAGCAGATCGCCAGCAAGCTGACCCTGCTGGCCGGCCTGGACGGCACCTATGTCGATGGCGTGAGCCTGGAGACGACGTATTCAAGTGGAAATCGTACCGCCAACCTGCGCAACGGGGGCACGCAGGAGTCGCTTGGCGCCTTCCTCGAGGGTATTGTGCAGATCACGCCGCGATGGTCGGTGACGCTGGCCGGGCGCGAGGACCTGTGGAGCAACTACGACGGCCGTTCGGTTCGCATCCCGGTACACGGCGCGGAGACGATAACGCAATATCCCGCCCGCGGGCAAAACGCCTTCAATCCGCGGGTCACGACCTCGTATCGCGTGAGCGACCACGTGGTGCTGTACGCTTCCGGCTATGAATCGTTTCGCGCGCCGACGCTAAACGAACTGTACCGCTCGTTTCGCGTGGGCAATGTGGTGACTAACGCCAACCCGTTCCTGCGCGCGGAGCGCTTCAGCGGCGGCGAGGGCGGCGCGCGCGCCACCATGCTCAATGATCGCGTCTCGATTCACGGCAGCGTCTTTGGCGGCGATGTTACCAATCCGGTGGAAAACGTCACCGTCAGCTCCAGCCCCACGCTCATCACTCGCGTGCGCGAGAACCTGGGACGCACGCAATCCATCGGCTTCCAGCTCGGCGCTGACATCCACTTCACCAATCGCATCACGCTGGCAGCGGGATATCAGTTCACCAGCTCGACCGTGGCCAGCTATCCTCTGAATCCCGCGCTGGTGGGGAACCTGATTCCGCTGGTGCCGCGCAGCATCTTCACCTTTCAGGGAACGTGGCTGGCCCCCCAACGATTCACGGTCGCGATCCAGGGCCGCGCCGAAAGCAACGAATTTGACGACGACCAGAACGCGTTTCCGCTGGGCGGGTTGTTTGTGCTGAGCGCAACCGTGTCGCACCCGCTGCCCAAGGGCTTCGACGTGTTCTTTCAGGGCGAGAACCTGACCAACGACCAATACTTCATCGCCAAGACGCCGACGCCGAACCTCGGCCAGCCGATTCTGGCGCGAGTGGGGTTCCGGTGGCAGAGCCGGAGGTAGAAGCAGTTGTCAGTTGTCAGTTGTCGGTTGTCAGTTGTC
>Ga0335080_10006994_pt1 | contig 11682 bp, 6 predicted proteins | sample Lox_Sample_34_FD_206720 | JGI IMG/M metagenome (GOLD analysis project Ga0335080, IMG submission 206720) | Soil microbial communities from Loxahatchee National Wildlife Refuge, Florida, United States - Lox_Sample_3.4 | ecosystem: Environmental > Terrestrial > Soil > Wetlands | place: USA: Florida...
CCGTGCCGGCAACGCCGTCCGCAGGCGGCAGCACCGAGGCGGCGCGCTTGTCTTGCGCGGCCTGGACGGCCTCGGGACTGGCCGTGCGGCGCCGCGGGTTCGGGTCCGGCGGCGGCACGGAGTCGGTTTCGGCGTTGAAGCACCTGGGGTTTGAGGGGTTACACGGGGGATTGATGTTCGTGACCGTGGACCTCACTACCATCAGGTTCTCGCGGCGCGACCAGGGCGATCTTTCGAGCACCTCGCGAATTTCTTTTTCGTTCCACTCGGTGTAGGGCTTGTTCTTCCACGAATCGTCAGCTTGCGTGACAAAACTGAGCGCGAGAACAGCGAGGAGCGGAACGCAGGCTTGCGGAGTCCTCATTGCCAGTCACCTTCGTGCGGTGTCCGACCACCGGCACGCACACCACCCACAACAATCCGTCCAGTCGTTGTGGCTATTGTATCGCGAAACGGAGCATCTGGCGCCGCCCTGCGGATGCTTGCGACGGCCGCTAGGCGGTCTTCCGCGAAAGGGCGGAGCGGCCCGGGAATCGCGCGCCGGCGCCCAGTTCCTGCTCGATGCGCAGGAGCTGGTTGTACTTCGCGATCCGGTCGGTGCGCGATGCGGAGCCGGTCTTGATCTGCCCGGCGCCGGTGGCCACGGCCAGGTCTGCGATGAACGTATCTTCGGTCTCGCCGGAGCGGTGGGAGATGATGGAGGCGTAGCCGGCCTTCCGCGCCATTTCGATGGCCTCGATGGTTTCCGTAACGGAGCCGATCTGGTTCAGCTTGATCAAAATCGCGTTGCCGATCTTCTGTTCGATGCCGCGCGCGAAGATTTTCGTGTTGGTCACAAAGATGTCGTCGCCGACGAGCTGTGTGCCGGCGCCCAGTTCGCGCGTCAGGAGCTTCCAGCCTTCCCAATCCTCTTCGCCCATGCCGTCTTCGAGTGACACGATGGGATACTGGCGCGCCCAGTTTTTCCAGAAAACGGTCATTTCTTCGGAGGAGTGCACGGACTTGTCGGATTTCTTGAAGACGTATTTCTTCGATTCTTTGTCGTAGAACTCGCTGGACGCGGGGTCCAGCGCCACGGCCACCTGCTCACCGGGCTTGTAGCCGGCGCCCTGAATGGCTTCGAGCACCGCCTGCAGGGCTTCATCGTTCGAGCGCAGGTTGGGCGCGAAGCCGCCTTCGTCCCCCACGCTGGTGGACTGGCCGCGCTTTTTCAGCACCCCTTTAAGTGTGTGGAAGACTTCGACGCCGGCCCGCAACGCTTCCGAGAAGCTCGGCGCTCCGACAGGCATCACCATGAACTCCTGGAAGTCCACGGAGTTGTCCGCATGCGCGCCGCCGTTGAGGATGTTCATCATCGGCACGGGCAGCGTCGAGGCGGACGAATCCGAGGAATAGCGCGCGAGGTACTTGTAGAGGGGCAGGTCGAGCTGCGCCGCAGCTGCCCGCGCGGCAGCCATGCTGACGGCGAGAATCGCGTTCGCACCCAGGCGGCTCTTGGTCGGGGTGCCGTCGAGCTGAATCATGCGGCGGTCGAGCGCGATCTGGTCGGCGGCGTTCATGCCCGCCACGGCCGGACCGACCTCCGCGTTGGCGTTGTTGACGGCTTTCAGGACGCCTTTGCCCAGATAACGGATCTTGTCGCCGTCGCGCAGCTCAAGGGCTTCATGTTCGCCGGTTGACGCGCCAGAAGGGACAGCGGCCCGTCCCATGTGGCCGCCCGCCAGAAACACTTCGGCCTCGACTGTCGGATTGCCCCGGGAATCGAGGATCTGGCGGGCGCGAACGTGCGTGATGCGCGTGGGCATGGAGTCTCCTGGCATGGTGGTCCGCTCTACTCGGGCTCTTCGAGCATGGATTCCTGACGGATCACGACGACGATGCCTCCCGGAGAAACGGGGAAGCGCTTGCGGTCTTCCTCCGTGTCGTATCCGATCACAGTGCGCTCCGGTAGCTGCACGTGACGGTCGATGATGGCGTTGCGGATCTTCGAGTAGCGGCCGATGTTCACGTGGTTGTAGACGATGGAGTTTTCCAATTCGCAGAAGCTGTTCACGCGCACGTCGTAACCGACCACGGAGCGCCGGACGCGCCCGCCGGAGATGATCGAGCCGCCCGCGACGATCGAGTCGAAGGCGACGCCCATGCGCTTTTCGTCTGCGAAGACGAATTTCGCTGGCGGGTATTGCTGCTGCCAGGTCCACAGGGGCCAGACCGTGTCGTACAGGTTGAAGACCGGGGAGACGCTTACCAGGTCCATGTTCGCTTCGTAGTAAGCGTCCAACGTCCCGACGTCGCGCCAGTAGAGCGCCTCCTTCTTGTTCTCGTCGATGAAGTTGTAGGCGAACACGCGGAAACGCTCGATGATGCGCGGCAGCACGTCCTTACCGAAGTCGTGCGAAGAGTCGGCGCGCTCGGCGTCTTCGAGGAGGATCGGGATCAGCAGCTGCGTGTTGAAGATGTAGATGCCCATCGAAGCGTTGCACTTCGACGGGTTGCTGGCCGACCGCTTGGGTTGTTCCGGCTTCTCCTGGAAGCCGATCACTCGGCCGGAAGCGTCCGTCTCGACCACGCCGAACCGGCCGGCTGCTTCCCCGGGATCCACTTCGAGCGTGGCCACCGTCACTTCCGCTCCGGCGTCCACGTGCTGCTGGAGCATCTTCTTGTAGTCCATTTTGTAGATGTGGTCGCCGGAAAGGATCATGACGAAGCTGGAATGCTCGCTGCCGATGGAATAGATGTTCTGGTACACGGCGTCCGCGGTGCCCTGGTACCAGTCGCGCGACACGCGCATCTGCGGCGGCATGATTTCGATGAATTCCTGGTGGCCCGCCAGGCCCGACCAGCCGCGGCGGACGTGGCGGTTCAGGCTGAGCGCCTTGTATTGCGTGAGCACAAAGATGCGCCGCAGGTCGCTGTTGATGCAGTTAGAAAGGGTGATGTCGATGATGCGGTAGACGGCGCCGAAGGGCACCGCGGGCTTCGCGCGGTCCCGCGTGAGCGGCCACAGCCGCTCACCCTGCCCGCCCGCCAGCAGAACGCCGATAGCCTCGCGCATCCGGTCCATTTGGAATCGGCCCCTTCCGAAAAACGCCTGTGGTTTGCGTCCGGCGCGGCGGCCGGCCGCGCGCCGCGTCATGGAGCGGCTTATTCTAGTTCGGTTCCGCTACGCCGGGGAGAAGATTTCTCTCCGAACACATCGGAGAAGGGAAAGACCGCCCTTTCCCGTTTCTGCATGAGGGAGGCGTCGTATCGCGTGATGTACGTTCCGCCGCGGTGCATACGTTGCTTTGCGATTATCCTACTCTGTGAGAAAATTTCTTGACAGGGTTTCCGTCCGGGGATACAAGGCGGACACTCATATGCCGCGCAAGGCTTCGGTGCAGTTCTTTCGCCGTTTCCTTCAAACCTAGCGGTCGATGGGGGGTGTTTTTTTCTGACAGAGGTAATCATTCAGGAAGGTGAGTCGCTCGAGGGCGCCCTGCGCAGATTCAAGCGCCGGGTGCAACAGGCCGACATCATCAAGGAAATCAAGAAGCACAGCTACTACATGAAACCCGGGGAGAAGCGCCGGGCGAAGGCCGCCCTTTCGCGCAAGCGCATGCGCAAGAAGATGCGGCGCGAGCAGGACTGAGCGCAAAGGGACACACAGGGGCCGGTGGGGGTGGGATCCAGCCCAGCCCTCGCCGGACCACCGAGGAGCCCGCCGGAGCGAGCGGAGCCTCCATGGATTACCAGGATAGGGCCCTGAAGTGCGTCGAGTGTGGTTCTGAGTTCGTTTTTACGGCCGGCGAGCAGTCATTCTTTGCTGATAAGGGCTTCCGGCACGAGCCGAAGCGCTGCAAGAACTGCAAGTCCACCCGGACCGGCGGGGCTCCTTCCGGCAACACGGTTCGGGCCGAAACGCGGGCCGTTTGCTCGCAGTGCGGCAAGGAGACCACGGTTCCCTTCAAGCCCACCCAGGGGCGCCCGGTGTACTGCCGCGAGTGTTACCAGGCCCGCCGGACCATGACAAATTCCCCCTGAGTCAGGCAACGCCGCACCCCTTCCCCACGTCACAACCCATATGCCCGCGCCGGCGAAATTGCTTTGGGCGCAGCGGCCGGGGCGGGTACAATGTCTGCCTCTTACTTCTTACTGCCTTCATTTGACTGGGGGAAATCCGCAAGGGGGGATGACAGAATGAACGGTTGGCGCTTTGCTTTTGCCTTGGCTGCAGGCCTCACAGTGGCAGTTCCGCATAACGCATTTGCACAACAGCCGGACCTCAACGTGGCGGCGGAGGCGCAGCCGCAGCCTGCTCCGGCGGCTGAACCGCAACCCACGCCGGCAGCCGAGCCGGAGCCGACAGCATCGGCGGTACAGCCCGCTGCAAGGGTCGAATTGCCGGATTGGCCGCCGGCCGGCGTAGCCGCCCCGGCCCCCGATCCAGCTCCCGCTCCGGACCTGTTCAAGCGCTTCCGCGAGAACATAGATCATCCCCTGACGGTGGGCGGTAAGTTCAAGCGCTCCATCAAGGAAATCCTTTTCCCCGGAATTCCGGCCAGCGCGCTCGCCGCGGGTTTCGGGATGGCCACGGACAAGCGTGTTGACCGCGACTACGGCATGGGCTTCGACGGCTTCGTCCGCCGGTGGGGTTCGGCTTTCGGCGAGAACGCAGTCGGCTCGTTTGTCGGCGACTTCGCGTTAGCCAGCATGATGCACCAGGATCCGCGCTATCACCCGGACAAGCACAAGAACTTCTTCCACCGGCTGGGCCACGCGGTCGGAGCCGTTTTCGTCACGCAATCCGACAGCGGAAAGACGCAGTTCAACGCTTCGCACTTGCTCGGCATCACGGCGGGCGCCGGCGCCTCCACTGGCTGGCACCATTCGAGCGACCAGGGCGCCGACCTGTTCGGGCAGCGCGTGGGATACGACGCGCTGAGTTCGGCGATCTACAACTGCATCGCCGAATTCATCTTCTGGCGGAATTACGACCGCCACTAGACAGCGGCAAATCGAAACACTTCAAGAAAGCCCGGCGGCAAACCGCCGGGCTTTTTTCTTGACGCACAGCGTCGACGCGCAGCGCGAACCGCCTATGGAGCCGCAGGTTCCCACGCAGGCCGTCATCCGCGGGCTGAAAGTGCTTGCGCGTCTCGCGCCACCGCCGTAATTTCTCCAACCGATAGCCCGGATCGCGTTTTGAAACGGGAGACTCTCCGGAGGCTCAATGCCAAGGAAGATTTTGCTTGTCTGCGTGTCGTTGCTGCTGCTGGCTGCCGTGGTGGCCGCAGACAGGCAGCCCGTGTTGCAGCAGATCGCGCTGCCCCACCCCTACTACTACCGCGAGATGTATCTGCCGCAGCTCACCACCGGGCCTTCGAGCGCGGCGTGGCTGCCGGATTCGCGCACACTGGTGTATTCGATGGGCGGGACCCTGTGGCGGCAGGAGTTCGACAAGCAGCAGGCGGAACAGCTGACCGACGGCCCAGGCTACGACTACCAGCCGGACTGCTCGCCGGACGGGCGTTTCGTGGTCTTCACCAAGTACAACCAGGACGCGATGGAATTGTGGCTGCTGGAAATCGCCACGAGGGAGACGTGGCAGCTCACCAGGACGGGCGCGGTGAATGTGGACCCACGCTGGTCGCCAGACGGCGCGCGGATCGTCTGGGTTTCAACCCAGTACAACAAGCGCTTCCACCTCTTCGGCGCGAAGTTTGAAGGCGGGAAGCTGGCGGGCGTGGAACGCTGGACGGGAGAAACCAAAAGCGACCTGCCGCGCTACTACTACAGCCCCTTCGACACGGAGATCAGCCCGGCGTGGCTGCCCGGCGGCAAGGAGATCATCTTCATCTCGAACCGGGGACGTATTTATGGCAGCGGCGGCTTCTGGCGGATGGATGCGCGCGCGGGCGCCGACGCGCGCGAAATCCACTACGAAGAAACGACCTGGAAGGGTCGTGCGGATGTGTCGCCGGACGGTACGCGCGTCGTGTTCGCATCGTACACCGGCCGGCAATGGCACCAGCTCTGGTGGATGCCGCCTTCCGGTGAGAATCCTCTCCCGCTCACATACGGCGACTTCGACAATACGAATCCCCGCTGGTCTCCCGACGGCAATCACATCGCCTTCATCAGTAACCGCGGCGGGAACGTACAGCTCCTTGTGCTGGAGATGCCTGGAGGCGGCCAGCGCGCAGTTGCGCCGCTCAACCTGATTTATCGCCGGCCAATGGGAGAGCTGCGCGTTTCCGTTCTCGGTTCCGACAATAAGCCGGTGCCGGCGCGCATCAGCGTGACGGGGGAAGACGGGCGCGCGTACGCGCCGGTGAACGCGTGGATGCAGGCAGACGACGGCTACGACCGCGCACAGAGGCCGTTCGAGGCGCACTATTTCGAGTCGGCGGGCTACTCCAGTGTGATGATGCCGGCGGGAAGGTTCACGATTGAGGCGATACGTGGACTTGAATATGCGGTCGAACACGCGCAGGGCGCCGTACAGCCGAACGGCCTGGCGAACGTCACCATCCACCTGCGCAAACTGCCGCTGCCTGAAGATTCGGGCCAGCGCTGGGTGAGCGGCGACCTCCACGTGCACATGAATTATGCCGGCGCTTACCGGAACGAGCCGGAGAACCTGGCGGCGCAGGCGCGCGCGGAAGACCTGAGCGTCGTGCACAACCTGATCGTGAACAAGGAACAGCGCGTCCCGGACCAGTCGTACTTCTCCGGCGAGCTGGACGGTGCGTCCAGCAGCAACTTCCTGCTCTGGCATGGCCAGGAATTTCACACCAGCTACTGGGGCCACCGCGGAATCCTGGGGCCCACGAAGCATCTGCTGGTCCCCGACTATGCCGGGTATCCAGCAACCGGCGCGGCCAGCCTCACGCCGACGAATGCGGACGTGGCCGACATGGCGCACGCGCAAGGCGCGCTGGTCGGCGCCGTGCATCCTTTCGGAGAAGTTCCCGATCCAGCCGACGCCAGGACGCCGCTGCACGACAGTTTTCCGGTGGACGCGCCGCTTGGCAAGCTCGACTACATCGAAGTGGTAGGTTTTGCCGACCATAAGTCCACCGCCGCAGTCTGGTACAAGCTCCTGAACCTGGGCTTCCGCCTGCCGACCGGGGCCGGCACCGACGCCATGGCGAATTTCGCGTCGCTGCGGGGGCCCGTGGGGATGAATCGCGTGTTCGTGCAAGTGCCCAGCGGCCCGTTGAAGATGGAGTCTTTTCTCGACGGCCTGCGGCACGGCCGCACCTTCGCCACCAACGGACCATTGCTGCGCTTTTCTCTCGGCGGCCAGCCCATCGGCGGTGAGGCGAAGCTCGACAAGCCCGGCGATGTACCGTTCACAGCCGCGCTCGCGTCTATCGTTCCCGTGGACCACCTGGAAATCGTGTGCAACGGCAAGGTAGTCAAGGCGCTGGAGCTGCCGGCCGACCGCACGTCCGCGGTGGCTTCGGGGTCGCTCCCCGCGGAAACGAGCGGCTGGTGCGTGCTGCGCGCGTGGGCTGACCACGCCGAACATCCCGTACTGGACCTGTATCCGTATGCGACCACCAGCCCCGTGTACGTTTCCGTGGCGGGGCGGCCGCTCCACTCGCCGGAGGACGCGGCCTACTTCCTGGCGTGGCTCGCGCGCCTGCGCGATGACGTAGATCGCTATCCCGACTGGAATTCCCCTGCGGAACGCGCGCACGTGTTCGGGCAGATCGACGAGGCGCGGAAGAAATTCGAAAGCCTGCGCCAATAAGCTCACCTCTGAGGAGACAACTGCGATGAATCTGCACACAAAGGTGTGTCTGATGGCGGTGCTGGCCGCGTTTGGATTGTTGGATGCCGGCCGTGCCGCGGCACAGGCGCCCGCCGCGAAGCGGAATCTGACCGTCGACGACTACCTTGCGATCAAGGATGTTTCCAATGCCCAGATCAGTCCGGACGGGAAGTGGATCGCCTATGCGGTGGACACGCACGACCTGGAGGAGGACAAGACCATCACCCAGATCTGGATGGTCCTGGCCGCCGGCGGCGACGCGATTCCGCTCACGTCAAAGGAGGAAAGTTCCACGTCGCCACGATGGAGCCCGGACGGCAAGTACCTGGCGTTTCTTTCCGCGCGCGGCGAAGAAGCGAAGACGCAGTTGTGGCTGCTGTACACGGGCGGCGGCGAAGCGCAGCGCGTGACGGAGGCCGCCCAGGGCGTTGAAGCGTTCGAGTGGGCGCCTGATGGGCGGCGTGTTGCGCTGGTAATGCAGGATCCTTCGCCGGAAGACATCGAGGCGGCCCGGCGTGCGAAGACGGGCGAGAAAGCGAAGAAGACCGCGCAGCGGCCGTGGGTGATTACGCGCCAGCAGTTCAAGTGGGACACGATCGGCTATCTCGAAAACCGGCGGAAGCACCTCTACGTGCTCGACGTGGCCACGCGCGGCATCACGCAGATTACAAGCGGCGCCTTTGACGACGAGGAGCCCGCCTGGTCGCCCGACGGCAAGTTCGTCGCCTTCACCAGCAACCGCACGCCGGACGCCGACGGGAACTACAACACGGACATCTTTGTGGTCGCTGCCGGCAACACGGACAAGGGCAAGAGCGTGATGCAACTGACCGTGAATTCCGGGCCGGAAACGAGCGCCACGTGGAGTCCCGACGGGGAGTGGATCGCCTATCTCAGCCAGACGGATGCGCACGCGCTCGACTACGGCACACACCACCTCGCGGTATCGCCCGCAGGTGGCGGTGCGCCCCGAGTGCTGACGGCCAAACTGGACCGCAACTTCTTCAGCCCGAAATTCTCGGCTGACGGCCGGTCCATCTACGCGCTGCTGGAAGAGGATGGCGTGCAGCCCGTGGCGCGCGTCTCCGTGTCGTCCGGCGAGGTCACGCGGCTGACGCCCGGGCCGGTGCGCGTCTCGGACTTTTCGGTCGGCCGCGAAGGGAAGATCGCAATGAGCCTCTCGCAGCCGGACCTGCCGGAGGAGGTTTTTCGTCTGGAAGGCGACTCCGTGCAGCGGCTTTCTCACGTAAACGACGCATTTCTGACGCAGATCCGTCTGGGCAAAGTGGAATACGCAAAGGCGAAGGGAAAGGACGTGGAGGTGGCCGGCTACATCTTCTATCCGCCGGACTACGTGCCGGGGAAGAAGTATCCGACGATCCTGCGCCCGCACGGCGGGCCCACGGAGCAGACGGACGCCGAGTTCGACTTCCCCGCGCAGCTTCTTGCGGCCAAAGGCTACGTCGTGCTGCGGCCGAACTATCGCGGCTCGACCGGCTACGGCCAGGCGTTTTCCGAAGCCATTTACGCCGACTGGGGCAACAAGGACTATCAGGACCTGATGACCTACGTGGACTATGCCGTCGCGCGCGGCATCGCGGATCCCGATCGTCTCGGCGTAGGGAGCTGGTCCTACGGCGGCATCTTGACCAATTACTGCATCACGAAGACAGACCGCTTCAAGGCGGCCATTTCCGGCGCCAGCGAAGTCCTGTACATCACCAATTACGGCCACGACCACTACCAGCGCGACTGGAACATCGAAATCGGTCTGCCGTGGAAAAACCGCGCGCTCTACGAAAAAATCTCACCCTTCAACGCCGTGGAGAAGATCGTCACGCCCACGCTGATCATGGGCGGCGACATCGACTGGAACGTGCCCATCATCAATTCCGAGCAGCTCTACCAGGCGCTGAAGGTGCTTGGACGGGAGACCGAGCTGGTCGTGTACCCCGGCGAATATCACGAGTTCACACGGCCGTCGCATATCAAGGATCGGTTCGAGCGATGGCTGGCCTGGTATGCGAAGTACTTGAAGGGCGAGGGCACCGGCCAGCCGGCGGAAACAAAGGCAATGTAGCAAGACGCGAGGCCACGCCTGAGCGTGGCCGGCGCGCGGGCGCCGAGCCTTCAGCTGTTGTAGACTTCCGGCGCATGCATGGACGTGCGGTGAAAAGAGGAACTGCGATGAAAACTGGAAAGCTGTTGATGTTCGCGGTCGCGCTCGCGATGTGCGCTCTTGCGGTGCCGCGTAAGGCCGCGGCCCAGACGAAGGCCACAACGCCGCGCAACCTGGTGGTCGATGATTTTCTGGCGCTCAAAGAGGTAGGCCGCGCGCAGATCTCGCCCGACGGCCAGTGGGTGGCTTATGCCGTGCGCTCGCTGGATATCAATGAAGACACATCGCGGTCGCAGATCTGGATGGTCCCCGCGGCGGGCGGCCCGGCCATCGCGCTCACCGCCAAGGGTGTGAGCTCCTCGTCGCCCAAGTGGAGCCCGGATGGCAAGCACCTGGCTTTTCTCTCCTCCCGCGGCGATGGCGCGAAAACCCAGGTATGGACACTCTTCATGGGCGGCGGCGAAGCGCAGCAGGCCACGGAGACGATTCAGGGCGTCAGCGATTTCGAATGGTCGCCCGACGCGACCCGCCTCGTGCTGTTGTTGCAGGATGCCTCGGCGCTCGACCTGGAAAACGCACAGCGCGCGAAGCTCGGCGAAAAGCCGAAAAAAGCCGCGCCGCCTCCGTTCGTGATCGATCGCCAGCAGTTCAAGCGCGACACCGTCGGCTATCTGGACCGCCGCCGCACGCACCTCTACGTACTCACCCTCGCCACCGGAAAGCTGGCGCAAGTCACCTCGGGCGACTACGACGATAACGAGCCCGCGTGGTCCGCCGATGGGCGCTTCCTGGCCTTTACCAGCAACCGCACGCAGGACCCCGACACCAACTACAACACCGATATCTGGACGGTCGCCGCCGACAACACGGACAAGGGCGCCACGCCCGTCCAGGTGACCAAAAATCCCGGCACGGACCACGCGCCCGCATGGAGTCCCGACGGCAAGTGGATCGCCTGCGTCAGCCAGACGGACGCGGCCGCGCTGGACTACGCGACGCACCATCTGACCGTCACGCCGTCAGCCGGCGGTGAGACGCAGATCGTCACGCTCAAGCGCGACCGCAACGTCATCCGCCCGCAATTCGCGCCCGACGGCAAATCCATCTACGCGATGCTTGAGGAAGACGGCGTGCAGCCGCTGGCGCGGATCGCGGTGCCGGGCGGCAACATCACGATTCTCACTCCCGGCCGGCTGACCGTGCGCGACTTCACCCTTACGCGCGCCGGGGCCGTGGCGGCCACCGTCGGCAGGACTAATCTGCCCAACGAAATCTTCTCGATGAACGGCGCGGAACTGAAGCAGATCTCTCACGTAAACGACGCGTTCCTCGCAACAGTCCGCCTTGGCAACGTGGACTACGCGAAAGCGAGGGACAAGAACGGCCTGGAGGTCGCGGGCAACATCACCTATCCGCCCGATTACGTCGCCGGCCGGAAATACCCGGCCATTTTGCGGCCGCACGGCGGCCCCGTCAGCCAGACGGACGCGTCGTTCGATTTCACCGCGCAGCTTTTCGCCGCGAACGGCTACGTCGTGCTCCAGCCCAACTACCGCGGCTCGGCCGGCTACGGGCAAAAGTTCTCGCAGGCGATCTTCGCCGACTGGGGCAACCTTGAATACGTGGACCTGATGACCTTTCTCGATGACACCATCGCGCGCGGCATCGCCGATCCCGACCGCCTGGGCGTGGGCGGCTGGTCCTATGGCGGCATCATGACGAACTACTGCATCGTCAACACGAACCGCTTTAAGGCCGCGATCTCCGGAGCCAGCGAGGTGCTCTACATCGCCAACTACGG
>Ga0335080_10006996_pt1 | contig 11681 bp, 10 predicted proteins | sample Lox_Sample_34_FD_206720 | JGI IMG/M metagenome (GOLD analysis project Ga0335080, IMG submission 206720) | Soil microbial communities from Loxahatchee National Wildlife Refuge, Florida, United States - Lox_Sample_3.4 | ecosystem: Environmental > Terrestrial > Soil > Wetlands | place: USA...
CGCGCAAGGCGGGCGGCGACAAAGCGAAGGCCTGGGTCGCGAAGGCGGGACGCGGCGCGTCGGAGGGATCGTTCGCCGACACGGCGTCGTTTGGCGCGATCGTCTTCCACTGCACGAAGGGCGAGACGGCGCTCGCGGCGCTGCAGGCTGCCGGCGCGGCGAACCTCAAGGGGAAGATCCTCGTCGACGTCGCGAACCCGCTCGACTTCTCTCACGGCATGCCGCCGCGGCTCCTGACGGCGCCGGGGGACTCGCTCGGCGAGCAGATCCAGCGCGCGCATCCCGACGCGAAAGTCGTCAAAGCGCTCAACACCGTCAACGCGGCGCTCATGGGGCAGCCGCAGAAGCTCAAGAGCGAAAGCGACCTCTACATCTGCGGCAACGACGCCGGGGCGAAGCGAACGATCACCGAGCTCCTGCAGACATTCGGCTGGAAGACGATCCACGACCTCGGCGACATCCGCGGGGCGCGGGGCACCGAGGCATACCTCCTCTTCTGGCTCCAGCTCTACGGCGCGCTCGGCACGCCCGACTTCAACACGCGCGTCGTGCGCGGCTAGTTTCCCGCCGGCTCCCAGCTCGCCCAGGCGATCTTCCACTTCGAGCCGTCGGGCACGAGGCGCACGTCGAAGCGGTAAGCGGCCGCCGACGGAAGGAGCCCGGCGAGACCCGATGCCTGCCGCGGCTGCGCCGAGAGGTCCGCTCGGAATCGCACGCGGGCGGCGCCCTCGGCGCGCTCGATGACGACGCCGGAGAGCCGAACCTGGACGATCTCATAGGCCGCGAAGTAGCCGCGCAGCGTCCGCTCGATCTCCGCGCGGCCCGAGCCCGACGCGTCGCGGTAGTCGGGCGCGAGCTCATCGGCGACGGCGCCCGCGTCCCGCTCGTTGGCGGCTTTCGCCACGCGGTCGAGCGTCTCGCGCGCCGGATCGCCGCCGCCGCGACAGAACACCGCGAAAACGGCCAGGAGAAACACCGCGCGCTTCATCGCACCCTCATTGTCGCTCCATCGCCTGTGCCAGAATCGCGTCTCCCATGAAACTGCGCGCCGCCGCTCTCCGCCTGACGCTCGCCCTGCTCCTCTTCGCGCCGGCGCTCGGCGCCGCCGACAAGCCGTCGCTCGTCCTCGTGATCTCCGTCGACCAGATGCGCGCCGACTATCTCGATCGGTTCCGCCCCTGGTTCGGGGACGACGGCTTCAAGCGCTTTCTCGAGCGGGGCGCCGTCTTCCCGCGCGCCGCGCAGCGCCACGCCACGACCTTCACCGCGCCGGGCCACGCCTCGATCGGCTCGGGTCTCGACCCGCGCGACCACGGGATCATCGGCAACCGCTGGTTCGACACGACGTCCGGGACGTCGATCTACTGCACGGAGGACCCCGACGTGGCGTTCGTCCCGCCGCCCGCGGCCGGCCAGGCGCCCCCCTGGAAGGCCGCCTCGCCGGGGCTGACGACGAGCGTCTTCCTGGGTGACCGGCTGAAGCAGAAGTTCCCGCGGGCCCGCGTGCTCGGCGTCGCTCTCAAGGACCGCGCCGCCGTCCTCATGGCGGGCCGCAAGGCCGACGCCGCGATCTGGTTCGAGGAGAAGAACTCGCGGTTCGTGACCTCGACGTACTACCCACCGCACCCGGAGCTGCTGGCGATCAACGACACGCTGCCCGCGTTCTTCGCCGCGCACCGGACCTGGGAGCTCTCGGGCCGGATCCCTCCCGCGGCGCTCGACGCCGCGACGTTCGATCCGCCGGAGCTCTCCGCGGCGAAGAATCCTCCCGCCGGATTCGGGGCCACTTTCCCTCATCCGCTGACGACGCCCAAGGCCGTCGTCGCGTCACCCTTCGGCAACGAGCTCGTGCTCGCGCTCGCGCGCTCCGCCATCGAGAAGTGGTCGCTCGGGTCGCGCGCCGGCGAGCCGGACCTGCTCTTCATCGGCCTCTCCTCCACGGACTACATCGGGCACGCCTTCGGCCCCGACTCGAAGGAGATCGCCGACGGGATCGTCCGGCTCGACGCGACGCTCCAGGCGTTCTTCGGCTGGCTCGACCGCCGCGTCGGAAAGGGCCGCTCGATGGCCTTCCTCACCGCCGACCACGGCGTCACGCCCCTGCCCGAGGTCGCGCGCGCGAAGTACCGCCAGCGGACCGGGAAGGACGACCCGACCGTCGCCGGCCGCGTGAACCTCGACAATCGTGGCGGCGACGCGGGCAAGGTCTCCGAGGACTCGGACGAGCGGCTCGCGATCGAGCTCGCCGTCGCGAAGCGCTTCGGCTATCCCCTCGACGAGAGCGCCGCCAATTTCCACGAGGGCGCCGTCCTCTTCTTCGAGGAGCCCGGCCTCTATCTCAACAAGGCCACGCTCGCGCGGCGCGGCGCGCCGATCGAGGCCGTGAAGGAAGCGATTCGCGATCTCGTCCGCGCGATGCCCGGCGTCGAGACCGCGTACACCAACACGGAGATCGCCGACGGCCTGCCCCCAGACGCGCCCCACGCGCTCGCCGTCGCGCGATCTTTCCGCGCCGATCGCTCCGGCGATCTCTTCGTTCTCTTGAAGCCCGGCTGGATGTGGTCTTACGGCAGGGAGGCCGGCACGACGCACGGGCAGCCGAACGACGACGACGCTCGCGTGCCGCTCGCGGTCTGGGGCCCGGGCGTCGCCGCCGGCTCCTACGACACCCCGACCTCTCCCCTCGCGATCGCGCGCACCGTCGCCGCGCTCTACGGCTTCGAGGCCGGCGAGCCGGACGTCCCTCCCCTGCAGCCGGTTCTCGCCGGCGCGGCTTCACTCGCGGCCGCTCCCCGATGAATCCGCCGCCCGCCTTTTCTCCGTAACTCGAGCGGAGACGGAAAAGGCCCCGGACCCCCCGGGGAGGCGGCTCCAGCGATCCCGGAGTCCCGGATGAACGAAAGGAGAGGTGTGTCGATATGAAGAAGATGGTCGGTTTCTCCCTCATGGCGGCGGCGGCCCTCGCCGCGGCCTCGGCGCTCTTCGCCATGGACACCAAGATGGTCGGCGGCGCGCCGATGTACCCCTCCAAGGACATCATCGACAACGCGGTTCACTCCAAGGACCACACGACGCTCGTCGCCGCGGTGAAGGCGGCCGGCCTGGTGGACACGCTCAAGGGCAAGGGCCCCTTCACGGTCTTCGCGCCGACCAACGAGGCCTTCGCGAAGCTCCCGGCCGGCACGGTGGACGGCCTCCTCAAGCCCGAAAACAAGGCCGCGCTGACGAAGGTCCTGACCTACCACGTCGTCCCCGGAAGGATGGACGCGCACGCGCTCGCGAAGAAGATCAAGGAAGGCAACGGCACGGCGTCGCTCACGACCGCGAGCGGCGGCATGCTGTGGGCGACGATGCAGGGCGACAAGATCGTCATGAAGGACGAGAAGGGCGGCATGGCCACCGTCACGATCGGAGACGTCTATCAGTCGAACGGCGTCATCCACGTCGTCGACACGGTTCTCCTCCCCAACTGACCGCGATATCCTCGTCTCTCGCTTCGGGGCGGGCCCGCGCCCGCCCTTCTTTTCTCCGGCGCGGAGGTGTGATGAGCGCGCGATCGCGGGCCGTTCCCGCTCCCCGGGTTCCGGAGACTCCGGTGCGCATCAAGTATCCGCACCACTTCCTGGTCCGCCTCACGCATTGGGCCAACGTGCCTCTGCTCGCCGGGCTCATCCTGAGCGGGCTCGCGATCTACTGGGCGGCGCCGGTCTTCGTGCACGCTCAGAATCCGGCGACGGGCTCGAACGACTACCTGGCCGACCTCGGCGTCTGGATCGTGAACCACGTGCCGGCCGCGAAGAGCTACCCGCGCCCCACGACGTGGTTCTACGATCACTTCTCGATCGGTCCGGGACAGCTCGCGCTGGCGCTGCGGCTCCACTGGTTCTTCGCCTACCTCTTCATGGCGAACGGCGCGCTCTACCTCGTCGGCCTCCTCGCGGGCGGCGGCTACAGGGCGCTCCTGCCGCGGCGCGCGGACGTCCGGGGCGCGGTCGCGATGATGCGCTACTACCTCGGATGGCTCCCCATGAAGCTCTTCCGCTGCCCCTGGCCGCATCCCGAGGTGGGGACGAAGTACAACGCGCTCCAGCGCGCGGCCTACTTCTCGATGCCCGTCTTCGGCGCGCTCTCGGTCCTCTCGGGCTGGGCGATGCACAAGCCGGTGCAGCTGCACTGGCTCGAGCGGCTGTTCGTCAACTACGACGGCGCGCGGATCGTGCACTTCGCCGCGATGGTCGTGCTCGGAACGTTCGTCGTGCCGCACGTCATCCTCGTGGCCGTGGACGGCTGGGATACCTTCCGCTCGATGGTCACCGGGTGGTCGAAGAGAACAACAGCAAAGGAGACAGGCCATGGCTCCGCCCCGGAAGCCCCGCCGCCGGCTGCGTGATCTCCTCGCGGAGACCGATCCGCCGACGACGCTGGTCTCGGAGCGAAAGCTCCGGTCGGCCTCACGACGCGATTTCCTGATTTTCGGCGCGGCGGCGACCGCGGCCGCGGCCGGATTCTGGTGGCTGCTGCCCGACGGCGCCGCCGAGGAGAAGCTTCCGGAGGGCGCCATCCACGCCCTCGACACGGCGGCGGCGCGGCTCGGCCTGACGAAGGACCGGCGCGAGAAGTTCCTGAATCGCACGCTCAGCTTCGATGACGACGTCGCCGAGGCTCTCTTCTCGCGCGGCCGCAAGGTGCGCACGTACACCAAAGGCCAGGTCACGCCCCTCCGAAACAATTACAACGGCGCGACGCCGGGACCGGCATATCTTGCCGACTGGAAGCTCGAGCTCTCGGGGCTCGCGTCGGGTCGCACCGAAACGCTCGGGATCGAGGACCTGCGGAAGTTCCCCTTCCGCGAACAGATCACGCGGCTCGTCTGCGTCGAGGGCTGGAGCGCCGTGGCGTGGTGGGGCGGACTGCGGTTCGCGGACCTGCTCGACGCGCATCCTCCCGCGCCCGGCGCGAGGTGGGCGGGCATCGAGTCGTCCGTCAATCTGGACATCGACGGCAACGAAGACCCCTACTACGTCTCGATCGACCTCGAGACGGCGCGGCACCCGCAGGCGCTCCTCGCGACGCACATGGCCGGGCGGCCCCTCGGCGTCGACCATGGCGCGCCGCTGCGGCTGCTCGTCCCGATGAAGCTCGGCCTCAAGAACATCAAGGCGATCACGGCCATCACGTACTCCGCCGCGCAGCCCGACGACTACTGGGCCGAGCGCGGCTACTCCAAGTACGACGGCCTGTGAGCGCGGCGGAGACCGAAGCCGCGCTCGCCGAGAGCCTGCGCCGGGAGCACCGGCGGCTGGAAACTCTTTTCGGCGAATTCCTCGCGGCGGCCTCTCGCGGTGATGCCGAGGCCGCCGCGGCCGCGATCGCCGCTTTCGACGACGACCTCCGGCGCCACACGGCGCTCGAAGAAGAGCGCCTCTTTCCGCCCGCCGCTTCGGGCAAGCTCGTCGCGCCGCCGGGCGAAAACCTTGAGGCTGCGCTCGGCCGCGAACTTCGTCTCGAGCACGTCCAGATCCGCGAGCTCTCCGGGATGATGCGGCGCCTCCTCGCCGACGCGCGAGATCTCGAGGGAGCGCGGCGACTCGCGGGGGGTCTGGCGCGCCGGTGGGACGCGCACTCGGCGCGCGAGGAGGCGGAGCTCCTCGGCTCAGCCTCTTAGCAGGCGCACTTCGACGGTGCGCTCGCGCGGCCCGTCGAGCTCGATCAGGAAGATCCCCTGCCAGCGCCCGAGCGCGGGCTGGCCGTTCTCCAACGGCACCAGGCAGGAAACGCCGATCGCCTCCGAGAGAAAGTGCGCCGCCGAGTTCCCCTCGCCGTGATCGAAGCGGACCTTCGGGACCCACGCCCCGAGCGCGCGCTCGATGTCGCCCGTGACGTCCGGATCCCAGGCTTCGCCGATTGTGACGGCGGCCGTCGTATGCGGCAGCGACACGAGGAGCGCGCCGTCGGACGCCGGGAGCTCCGCCGCGGCGCGGCGCACCTCGTCGGTGATGTCGCGGCGCTCGATCGCGCGCGCCGTGCGGATCCGGAAGGCCGGCATGGGGCCGCAGTCTAGAGCGCTTTCGCGGGCGATATTCTCCGCCGGATGGCGAGCCCCTCCGCTCCCCGCGCGCGCGGGGTCTGGCCGGTCCTGCTGCTCGGAGGGCTGCTCCTGTGGGCCGCCTGGCCGTGGCTTCCGATCTCGCGCGCCGCGGCGCCCCCCGCGACGATCGTGTTCTACGGCTTCAGCATCCTCGGCGACACGATGGAGCAGGGCATCTTCCCCGCGTTTCAGAAGGCGTGGGCGGCGCAGGGAGGGACGCCCGTCGAGTTTCTCTCGTCCTTCGGCGGTTCGGGAACGGTCACCAACCAGGTCATCATGGGCGTTCCGGCGGAGCTCGTGCTGCTGTCGCTCGAGAGCGACGCCGACCGCCTCGCGGACGCCGGCGTCGTGCCGGCGCGGAGCTGGCGCGCGCTGCCGCACGAAGGCGTCGTCAACCGGACGCCGTTCGTCATCCTCGTCCGCCCCGGAAATCCCAAGGGCATCCACGACTTCGCCGACCTCGCGCGTCCGGGGATCGGCGTGGTGCATCCGGATCCCCTCACGTCCGGCGGCGCGCAATGGGCGATCGTCGCGGAGTACGGCGCCGGCGCCCGCGCGGCCGGCGGCGACCCGGCGGCCGGCGAGAGGCTCCTGGCCGGGATCTGGAAGAACGTTGTCGCGCAGGCGTCCTCGGCGCGCGCGGCGCGCACGCAATTCGAGAACGGGTTCGGTGACGCTCTGATCACCTACGAGCAGGAGGCGCTCTGGGACCAGGCGCGCGGCAGGCTCCGCGCGGAGATCGTGTACCCTCGGCGCACGATTCTCTCCGAGCACACCCTCGTCCGCGTGGATCACCGCATCGGTCCAAAGGAGCGCGCCGCGGCGGACGCCTTCACGCGCTTTCTCTGGAGCGAGGAGGCGCAGAAGATCTTCGTCACGCACGGATTCCGAAGCGTCGAGGAGCAATGGAACGCCGGGAATCCGGCGTTCGGCCGGATCGAGGAGCCGTTCTCGATCGCGGACTACGGCGGCTGGGCGAAAGCGAAGAAGGACATCGTGGACGGCGTCTGGAAGGATCGCGTCATGAAGGTCCGGCCGAAGCCGTGAGCGCGACCGTCCCCATCGCCGGCCCCCGCGCCGTCCGGCCTCTCGTGCCCGTGACGCTGCTGCTCGCCGTCCTTCTTCCCCTCATCCTCATGCCGCTCGCCGCGGTCTTCGTGTTCGCCTTTCGCGGCGGCCTGCCGGCGTTCGGCAAGGCGCTCGCGTCGCCCGACGCGCAGTTCGCGCTGCGCTTCTCGCTGCTCATCGCGTTCGCGACGGCGGCGGTCAACGCGATCCTCGGCACGTTCACGGCGTACGTCCTGTCGCGCTATCGCTTCCCCGGCGAGCGGCCGCTGGGCATCCTCGTGAACCTGCCGGTCGCCATCCCGACGGTCGTCGTGGGCACGTCGCTGCTTCTCCTCTGGGGTCCGATTGGCCTTCTCGGGAAGCTCCTCGAGCCCCTCGGCTTCCAGCCGATGTTCGCGCCGGCCGGCGTGCTCCTCGCCCACCTCTTCGTGACGTTTCCGTACATGCTCGGAGCGGTCAAGCCCGTGCTCGACGAGATCGAAGCGACCTACGAGGAGGCCGCCTACACGATCGGCGCGTCGCGCTGGCAGACGTTCCGCTGGGTCATCCTGCCGACGTTGCGCGGCGGGCTCTTCACCGGCGCCCTCCTGACGTTCGCGCACTCGCTCGGCGAGTTCGGCGCCACGGTGCTCGTCTCCGGCAACCTGCGACTGCGCACGCAGACGGCGCCTCTCTACATCTTCGCGCAGTTCGAGGCGGGCAACGTCGCCGGAGCAAACGCCGTGGCCGCGGTCCTCGCGGCGCTCTCCTTCGTCATCTTCTTCTTCCTGCTCCGCTACACGACGAACCGCAGGGAGGCCTGACGCATGGCGATCACGCTCGAGAAGGTGACCAAGCGTTATGCGGGAACGACGATCGTGGACCGCGTCTCGCTCGAGGTGCAGACGGCCGAGCTGTTCGTCCTCCTCGGCGCGAGCGGATCGGGCAAGAGCACGATCCTGCGCCTGATCTCCGGGCTGCTCCCGCCCGATGAGGGCGCGATCCGCCTCGGGGGCCGCGACGTGACGATGCTGCCGCCCCAGAAGCGCGACGTCGGATTCGTCTTCCAGAACTACTCCATCTTCCGGCACATGACCGTGGCCCAGAACATCGAGTTCGGCCTGCGCATCCGCGGCGTGCCGGCATCCGAGCGTGCGGTCCGGCGCGAGGAGCTCCTCGACCTCGTCGGGCTGGGCGGCCTCGGCTCGCGCTACTGGAGCCAGCTCTCGGGCGGCCAGCTCCAGCGCGTGGCGCTCGCGCGCGCGCTCGCGTACCGGCCCGCGGTGCTGCTCCTCGACGAGCCGTTCGGCGCGCTCGACGTCAAGATCCGCGCCCAGCTGCGGCAGAACCTGAAGCAGATCCAGAAGACGCTCGGCGTCACGACGATCCTGGTCACGCACGACCAGGAGGAAGGCTTCGAGCTCGGGCAGCGCATCGGCGTCATCGAGCGCGGACGGCTTCTCGAGGTCGGCGCGCCCGAGGATCTCTACGCGCACCCGCGCTCGCTCTTCGCCGCGACGTTCCTGGGCGCGGGGACGATCCTCGTCGGCCGGTGCCGCGGCGAGCGCGTCGAGCTCGGTCCACTGACCTTGCCGATTCCGCCCGACGTTCCGCACGACGAGGGCGACCGCGTCCGCGTCCTCTTCCGGCCCGAGCAGGTGAGTCTGTCCGCCGATCCGCCGCCGCCTTCGGCCGCCGTCCTCGGGCGGGGCGAGCTGCTCGAGGAGAGCTTCTCCGGCTCGTTCCGGCGCGTGCGTCTTCGCCTGCCGGCGCTGCCGGGAACGCGCCAGCTCTCCCCCGCGCTCCCGTACGGCGAGAACGCGCTTCTGATCGAGGCCGCCGTGCCGGCCGACGGACGGCCGATTCCGGCGCAGGCCTGGGTCGCACTGGAGAACTGGCACATCCTGCGACAGCCCACGCCGCGGCTCCTCGTCGCCGACTCGGGCGACGCCTCCGACCCGGCGCTTGCGATCGCGCGGCCCTTCGTCGAGGCGCTCGACGGGGTCGCGACGGTCGTCGGGATCGCGTCGGGATCGAGCGGACAGGACGAGCTCCGCGAGGCGCTCGGCCGCCGGGCGCGGGAAGCCGGCCTCGACACGGCGTCCGTGCGCGCGCGCGCCGGCGACCCCGCCGAGCAGCTCGCTCTCGAGCAATCGGAAGCGCCTTACGACTTCCTCCTTCTGGGAGACACGGAGCCGGCGCTTCGGTCCGGAAAGCGCCGCGCGGCCGGCCTCGCCGAGGAGCTCGCCGAAGGCGTCGCGACGCCGATTCTCCTCGCCCGCGGTGCGGCGCAGCTGCCGAGGAAAATCCTGATCTGTACCGCCGTCGGCGAGCCGGGAAAAGCGGACGTCCGCGCCGGCGGCTGGCTCGCGCGGCGCCTCGGCGCGACGGTCACGCTGCTCCACGTCTCGCTCGAGGGCCGCACGCCGACGCCGCTCGTGCGCGCGCACCTCGACCGAGGCATCGAAACCCTGCGGGAGCTCGAGGTGAAGGGCCGCGCGACGGTGCGTCAGGCGGAGGACGCGATCGAGGGAATCCTGGCCGAGCTCGAGACCGAGGCGCACGACCTCGTCGTCGTCGGCGGGCCGGTACGGGGATCGCGCGCGCCGTTTCTGCGCGGCGGCGGCGACTCGGTCACCCGCCAGGTCCTCCGGCGGTGCCCTTGCTCGGTTCTGGTGGTGCCGGAGGGCTCGTGGTGACCGGCGCCTGCGGATACAGCTCGCGGTAGGACTCGGAGTAGAGCACCACGCGCCGCACGTAGTCGCGGCTCTCCCAGGCCGGGTGGGACTCGAAAACCTCGTCCTCGGCGAGGCCGCGATTCTGGTCGAGAACGTTCGCCATGCGGCCCGGGCCGCCGTTGTAGGCGGCGAGCGCGTAGATCGCGTTCCCGTCGAACTGGTCGTAGAGGCGCTTCAAGTACGCCGCGCCGAGCTGCGCGTTGAACCCCGGGTCGTAGAGGAAGGCGCGGCGGTATCGCACACGCAGGACCGATTTCGCGAGGCTCCGCGCCGTCGAGGGAAGCAGCTGCGTCAGCCCGAGGGCGCCGGCCCGCGATCTCGCCCGCGCCTCGAACAGGCTTTCCTGCCGCACGAGCGCCCGCAGGATCGCCGGATCGAGCGAGAACTCGCGCGCCCGTTCCGCCAGGAAGCCGCCCTCCTCGATCGGATAGTAGAGGCGCCGCCACGCGTCCGGCACGCGACCCTCCTCGGCCGTCCCCATTTCCGGAAACGCGCGCTTGGCCGACTGCGCCGCCGCGGCGAACCGGCCGAGCGCGAACTCCGATTCCGCCAGCCGCAGGTCGCGCCCGCGGCTCGCCGGCAAGCGCCGCGCCTCGGCCGAGGCCTCCTCGAAGAGCCGCAGTCGGAGGAGCTCGTCCACGCGGCGAAACGTCGCCGTCGCCTGCGACGGATCGGGGAGCGGCGGGCGGCGCGGCATCCGCGTCGAGACGCGCTTGCGAGCAAAGAGCGCGTACAGGTCCGGCGGATCGGCCCTCGCCAGCGACTGGAACAGGAATCCCGCGCGCCCTTCGGAGCCCTCATGCTCGAGGCAGCGCGCGCGCCAGTAGGTCAGCCGCCGCCGCAGGTCGAGCGCCGAATACAGCGCGCCGAGCGTCTCGAAGCGCGCGCGGGCGAGCGCCCACTGCCCCGAGCGGTAGACGTCCCACGCGAGCCGCCAGAGCGGCTCGAAGCCGGCGCGCGTGCCCGGCGACTCCGCAACGAGCGCGCGCACCTGCGCCAGGCCGGCGTCGAAATCGCCCGCCTCGTAGGCGAGACGGACGAGCCGTTCGCGCGCGGCGGAGCGCACGCCGGGCGGCGCCTCGGGCGACGCCAGGCCGCGCAGGGTGTCGGTGAGACGGGCTTCCCGACCCTCCGGCTGCGCGCGCGCCGCCGACCGCGCCCCGCGGCCGCTCTCGATCTCCACTCGCAGAAGCCTCGCCTCGAACGAGGCCGGGCTCCCGTTCGCGGGCATGCGCGCGACCGCCGCGAGCGCCTTCGCCTTCCTCCCGAGACGCGCCTCGGCCCGCGCCAGAGCCACCAGCGTCGCGTCGCGCTCGTCGACCGTGAGGGCCGCGCCGGCGACCCCGGCGCCCTCGAGCACCGCGGCGCCGCGCCGAAAATCTCCGGCGGAGACGAGCGCCCTCCCGCGCCGCGCCCGATCCGCGGGCGACAGCCGCGCCTCCTCGGCGCGCAGGGCCTGACGGACTTCGGCCGAGCTGTCCGCCGCGGCGTCCGCGAGCGGCGCCTCGAGCAGCAGCTGCCGCGCGGCCGCCCGTGCGCCCGCGGCGTCCCCCGTCCGGAGCGCCAGGCGCAGGCGCTGCGGCGCGAGATCGAGGCTCGACGAAGGGCTCATGGATGCCGCGCGCGCGAGCACGGCCGCGGCCTTCCCGGGTGCGCCGGCCCTTTCGAGCAGTGCCGCATGGTCGAGCGCCGTCCGCGCGGCGCCGGCATAGGTGTCGTCGCTTTCCTCGAGCGCCGCGTACTCGGCCAGCGCCGCCGCGACCTGTCCCGACGCCGCGAGATTGCGCGCCAGACGGTCGCGCCGATAA
>Ga0335080_10006997_pt1 | contig 11681 bp, 7 predicted proteins | sample Lox_Sample_34_FD_206720 | JGI IMG/M metagenome (GOLD analysis project Ga0335080, IMG submission 206720) | Soil microbial communities from Loxahatchee National Wildlife Refuge, Florida, United States - Lox_Sample_3.4 | ecosystem: Environmental > Terrestrial > Soil > Wetlands | place: USA: Florida...
TTCGTCAACTTGAGGATCTGATTATCGGAAAGAGGGGTCCAAGATGCGATTACGTCTTCGGTGGTTTGCTTTTGGCCTCGCAGTGGGAGCAATGTTGATCGCATTGCTAGCATTGTCACAAACTAAAGCACAGCCTCAGCCATTGATCATCCCGCTCCAATGTGCGGGCGGCGATTGCCCCTTGCTGAAGGGAGTTCCTCAAACTGCGGGAATGCGCAGCGGCTTCGTACGCCTTTTGACAGGTGCCACGGTGGGCTGGCACACCACGGGGAAGAACGAAGAATCTCTGTTGATCTTGGAGGGTCAGGGCGAAGCGTTGATTGAAGGTCACGCAAGCCAGCCGTTCGCCGCTCCAGCCACGGTCTACATCCCGCCAGAGACGCGCCATAACGTGAAGAACACAGGAAGCAAGCCGCTTCAATACGTTTACGTCGTCGCTCCCGCAAGCATTCATTAAAGCCGATGTATATTCGAGAACCAGCCGATTGCGGGAAATTGCTCAAGGCTGGCAACTAATTGTCTACTGGACAAGTCACTCATCCAGCTCAGCTTTCAGTGAGAAACAGGTACAGGTCCTGGAAACACGTTTCAGTCGCCGATCTTCGCTCTCTCACCGCGTGGAACCCAGGACAGAGAGTTGCCGCAGCCAACTCGGACCGACCGGGAATTTGAGCTCTTTACAGATCAAACGTTAGAATCGGGCAGAGGTCGTTAGGGCAGAGGTCGCGGGTGCAATAAGGGCACAATAAGGGTTACCATACGTGCCTTTGAGCGCCAAAAGGAGCCATCCGTGACGCCTGTTTTCTGTTAGTTACGAATTACCTGTGCGCTGTCACGGCAGAGGTCGCGGGTTCGAGCCCCGTCGTCCCCGCCATACATTCCAAAATACTTACGGGATGTATGGAGATAAAGTGACAACGCAATCTGGTCACACTACGGCACAATAGGATCTTCAGGGTGCATTTTGAGCCTGCTTTTCTGAATCAGTTGTGCCTAGGCCCGCCCCTTTTGTTCCCACGTTCGAGATCATCATTTTTACGACCTTGCTCCGTGCGGCTCGCTTATTCGAGTTCACACCTTGCATGTAAACGACCTTTCGGCGCCGATCTCCCAAGCATGCCTCAGCCGCATTGGTCCGAGATGATGAATAGGATCGCTCAGGGTCCGAAGACGTGAAAAAATCAATCAGAGCCGCAAACGAACTCCAATGAATCTGGAATAACCTGCAGTGTTTGCTGTCGGGGTCCATCCGCACTCATTGGGGTGCGCCTACTGGCTTCGCGCTAAGAGGACGAACGAGATGCGAAAAGGATCTGCGAGAAAACCACAAAGCCACGAGCTTGCGCCGCGAGGCAGGAACTACATTACGCCGAGCGGGTTGCAGCGCCTCAAAGATGAGCATCGGTTTCTGCTCACCAGGGACCGCCCGGCGATGGCGGAGGTGGTGGCGTGGGCTGCCGGCAACGGCGACCGCAGTGACAATGCCGACTATCAGTACGGCAAGCGGCGGCTACGGCAGATCGATGGGCGGATTCGCTTTCTCACCAAGCGAATTGAGGCCGCAGAAGTTGTGGACCCGGAGGCTCCCAGGGCGGGGCAGGCGAAGACCAGGGCATTTTTCGGTGCGACGGTCCGCTATGCCAACTCCGCGGGAGCGGAGCGAGTGGTGAGCATAGTAGGCACTGATGAGGTCGATCTCAGCCGCAACCACATCAGTTGGGTGTCACCCCTGGGGCGCGCGTTGATGAAGTCGGCAGCGGGTGACACCGTACTTCTCCAAGCCCCGGGCCGGATAGAACACCTGACTCTGCTGGAAGTGCGCTACGAGCGCATTTCAATGGAACCGTTCCGTGAACCACCTGGATCCGAAGGTTCGGCAAAGGCTCCCGCGCCGACGCTCACCTGATGAAGAAGAGATTCTTTGATAGACACCTATAGACGGGTTTGCACCAAGCAACCGTGAACTGAATGAACGCGGAATCGCGGAACACTCGCTGACATCTCGGTAGTAGTTCAATGGCAGCATCAGTCGAGGCTCCGAACCCACACAGCGTTGCGTTTGTTTCAGCGCCTTTGCGCCGTCGCGCTTACAATGTCATCGCGGTTGTATCCAAGGAGAAACACGTGCGTACTTTCTCGAGAAGAACATTTGTCAAACAGATGGGCATGTACGTTGCCCTCGGTGAATTTCTATTGTCGGGAGAGAGGATGGTTCATGCGAACCCTCTCGGGCTTCCCATCGGCTGTCAGACCTGGCCGGTGCGCAGCATGGTTGCGAAGGATTTTCCGGGAACTCTCAAGCAATTGGCGGCAGCGGGTTTTCAGAGCATCGAGATGTGCTCACCGGTGGGGTATGCCGACTCGGGATTCGGGGACCTGAGGAAGTACAGCGGAAAGGAACTGAGATCCATCATTCAAGACGCGGGCCTGACGTGCGTGAGCAGCCATTATTCGCTGGACGAATTGCGCAAAGACCAGGACGAGCGCATTGCATGGGCCAAGGACATGGGTATGACGCAGATGCTGGTGGCGAGTCTTGGCGGCCCTAAGAATCCGACCATGGATGATGTAAAGCGCGCCGCTGCGGAATACGAGAAGATCGGGGAGCGCGCTGCGGCGGCAGGCATTGTTCAGGGGCTTCACAACGAGGACTTTGAATGCACGACGGTGGATGGCCAGCGGACCTACGACCTGCTGTTCAAGCTTCTCGATCCAAAGGCTGTGCAGTTCCAGTTCCAGGTGTCGACAATCAGTGAGGGATTTGACGCGGCTGAATATTTCACGAAGTATACCGGTCGATTCATATCCATGCACGTGCAGGGATGGTCGGCAAAGACGCGCTCCATTGTGCCGGTTGGCCAGGGTACGCTCGACTGGAAGAATATTTTTGCCTCTGCGAAGGCAGGAGGCATCAAGAACTACTTCGTCGAGATGGACCTGCCCTTGATGAGGGCAAGCGTGCCATATCTCCATCAACTCCAGGTCTGAGAAATTCAGGCCTCGGCCGTTGTTGGAGTTGCAAACGGCCCCGTTATTTCAAATACGACGCGAAGCAGAAAGGGTCAAAGATATGATGAATCGGCGCGAGTTTCTTGAAAGCGCATCGGCATCCGCTTGTTTCACGATCCTCCCAAGGCATGTATTGGCGGGAAGCGGAGTTGTCCCTCCCAGCGACAAGATCACGCTTGCTCACATTGGCACAGGCACGCAGGGTCTTCGCGAGATGCCGAGATTGATGGCGAACCCAGAAATCCAGATCGTGGCCGTCTGCGACCCTTCAAAGCATGCGATTGGATACCGGGATTGGGGAAAGGACGACCTTCTCAATGAACTGCGGACGATTCTCGATAAGCTCGAATGGATGGCGGGAACCGAAGGCACTGTCCCAGGAGGCCGCGATGTTGCCCAAAATTTCGTGGACACCTACTACGCCAACGAGCATCCCAGCGGCGCGTTCAAGGGCTGCTCTTCGTATGCCGATTTCCGCGAGCTGCTGGACAAAGAAAAAGACGTGGACGCGGTCAAGATCATGACGCCCGATCATCTTCACGGGGTCATCAGCATCGACTGCATGAAGAGAGGCAAGCATGTCATCATGCACAAGCCCATCGCCAATCGATTGCAGGAAGCCAAACTGGTGATCGAAACTGCGCGCAGCACGGGTGTTGCCACTCACTTCATGCCTTGGGAATCCAATGGTTCGATGGATCAGGTGATGGCCTGGATCAACGGAGGGGCTATCGGCACTCTCCGCGAAATCCATAATTGGACGAACCGTCCCGTTTGGCCGCAGTACACCACCATTCCGACCGCCGCCCCCATACCGGATGGTTTTGACTGGGATCTGTGGCTGGGTCCTGAGGCCGAGCGCCCCTACTCGCCCGACTATACGCACATGGTGTTTCGCGGGTGGTACGACTTCGGAGGTGGATCCATGGCTGACATGGGCCATTACAGCCTGTGGACGGTGTTCAACGCTCTCGATCTGAAGTCACCCACCAGCATCGAACCGGCTCGGACTCACACCTGCGGATTGAACGACGGAATCGCCTTCCAGGTGCAGAATGACTATTCTTTCCCGACAGCCTCCGCAGTCCGCTTCAAGTATCCGGCGAGCGGGACGAGGCCCGCGGTGGACCTCGTCTGGTATGACGGCGGGATGCGTCCCCCAACACCGGAGGAGCTTGAGATCGCTAACGAAGAGCTTCCCATCGAGGGCATGATGTTCGTCGGCAGCACGGGAAAGATCCTTTCTGGCTTTCAACTTGAAGATCCCCATTTGCTATCGCGGGGAAATACGTCCAAAGATCTGGCTGTGCCAGTTCATGTCCGAGGCCAGCAGGTTCCGCCAAGCATGCGCCAGTGGATTGCCGCCGTGCGCGGCGGTGCGCAACCGCCCTCCAGTTTCCTGAATGCGTGGCCCATTTCAGAGGCAGTGAACTTGTACGCGGTCGCACTGCGGACGGGGAAGAAGCTGCTCTATGACAGCCAGTCTCAAAAGATCACCAACGTGGCAGAGGCCAACAAGCACCTGGGGCGCGAATACCGGAAGGGTTGGGATCCCCAATCACAATGAGAATCGTAGCTTGGCGCTGTCGGCAGGTTGCGAAATCTCCTCAGCAAATCGCATGACTCAACAGAGACACCGTCATCTTCAGCGCCAAGACAACGATTCTCTCTCGCGCGGCAGTCTTACAGCGAGAAGAAAGACGACTCCATCTTCACAAGTGATGCTTCATGATCTGGAGACTGGGAGTGCGAAAAGGATCCTTTCCGACCCACCCCATGGGGTTCACATCCGGATTCACCTGGATGCCTGACAGTTCCGGGCTCGACGCGACAGTTTATCAATCCAATCATCCGAAGTTCGTTGCAGCTGCCATCAAGGTTCTTTATCGCTGCGATAATCCGTGGTGTTGTACATTTGCCCGCGATTTGCGTTCGCCTCCCATGTGACAAGTTTGATAGATTGCAATGTATACGTTTGCAGAACGAGAGTGAGACTGTATGATTCGGCGAGATTTTATCAAGCTGGCGGGTGCGGTTGCGGCGAGTGCGGCATTATCGACGACAACGGGCGTGGCCGAGGAGTCGACAGGGTCCGGCGGACGGCAGATTCTGCCCATAAACCGCAATTGGCGTTTTCATCCGGCTGAGGTCGAAGGAGCGGAGGCGCCCGGGTTCGATGATTCGAAGTTTCAACGCGTCGTCGTTCCGCATACGAATGTCGAATTGCCTTGGCACAGTTTCGACGACAAGGACTACGAGTTTGTCTCTACATATCGGAGGCGGTTCAAGTTTCCGAAGGGCGGCGAGGGGAAGCGCGTATTTGTCGATTTCGAGGGCGTGATGACGGCGTCCACCGTCTGGATCAATGGCGAACTGCTCGGCAACTACCGCGGCGGCTTCACGCCATTCTCCTTTGAATTGACGAAGCATCTGCGGACCGACGGCGACAATGTGCTGGTCGCGCAGGTGGATTCGACTGAGCGAGCGGATATCCCTCCGTTTGGGTACGAGATCGATTACATGACCTTTGGCGGCCTCTATCGGGAGGTGAGCCTGCGCGTCGTGCCGTCCACCTTTATCGACAACATCTTCGCGCAGGCGAAAAATGTCCTGAGCGGGCAGCCCACGCTCGAGGTGAACTGCTTCATTACTGGCGAGGACCAGGGCGCAGGTGCCACCTCTTTGCAGGTCGAACTGCGCGACGGCGACAAGATCTTAGGAAGAGGCACCAGCACCATTGAACGGGTTGGGACTCCAGCGCAGGACACAAATATCGATCCCTATAACGATGCCGCAGTGTATGCGACCACGGAAACGTTGAAGGATGCTGCACGACATACCGTATCAATCGAGAATTTAAGCGGCATTCAACTCTGGAACCTCGAGAATCCGAGGCTGTACACGGTCAACGTCAAACTCCTTCGCAACGGCAGCGTGATCGATGGGGATTCGCGGCGGATCGGTTTCAGGGAAGCCGTCTTCACCGATCAAGGATTCTCGCTGAACGGCAAGATCATCAAGTTGCGCGGGCTGGACCGGCACCAGACATTTCCATTTGTGGGTCAGGCCATGCCGGCGAGAGTGCAACGCCAGGATGCGGACATCCTGCGCAAAAACCTGCACTGCCACATCGTGCGCACCTCGCATTATCCGCAGTCGCGGCACTTTCTCGACCGTTGCGATGAAATCGGCCTTCTCGTCCTCGAAGAAATCCCTGGCTGGCAGCACATCGGCGACGAGAGCTGGAAGGAAGTCGCGATCGACAATGTCGGCCGGATGATCCGTCGCGACTGGAACCATCCCTCGATCGTTCTATGGGGCGTCCGTATCAACGAGTCGCTCGACGATCACGACTTCTATACCCGGACAAATGCTCTGGCACATGCGCTCGACGATTCACGGCAGACCGGAGGCATTCGCTACTTCCAGGAATCCGAGTTCCTCGAAGACGTGTTCACGATGAACGACTTTGGTTTTCCGCTGAAACCGCCGAATCACCCCAAGTATCTCAACACAGAGTTTGTGGGGCACACGTTTCCGACCAAGTCGATCGACGATGACGAACGCCAGCGGGAGCACACGCTGCGGCATGCGCGCATCCACAACCAGCTTGCTTCGAACCCGCAGTACGCAGGCGGCATCGGCTGGTGCGCATTCGACTACAACACGCATGCGAACTTCGGATCAGGCGATCGCATCTGCTACCACGGAGTCACCGACATCTTTCGCGAGCCCAAGCCTGCTGCCGGGTTCTACAAATCCCAGTGCGATCCGGCGGAAGAAGTTGTGCTGGAGCCCGCGTTCCACTGGGCACGCGGAGACGAGTCCATCGGATTTACAAAGGCCGTATTCTGCTCCAATTGCGACCACCTGAAAATCCTCGCAAGAGCAGACAGCCTCGAGAGCAATCCCTGGGTGCTCATCGCAGAGCTTGATCCGGACCGGGCTGAATTCGAGCACCTGAAGTATCCGCCCTTCGTCCTCGATCTCACCAAGCTCGACCTGCACCAACTGCGGATAAGCTGGGGCGATCTGCGCGCCGAGGGTTATATCGGCGGCAAGTTGGCGATCACCAAATCGGCCTCAGGGAGCGGCGTGGACAGGAAGTTTGTTCTGCAGGCGGATGACCAGGAGCTGCTGGCAGATGGCGCCGATACCACGCGTGTGGTGGCGCGCGTGACCGATGAATTCGGCGCGATGCGAGTATTCGCGAACGACCCGATTTCGTTTGAACTCGAGGGTCCGGCGAAGCTGATCGGGGATAATCCGTTTGCCCTGATCGGAGGCAGATGTGCAGTGTGGGTGCGAGCGGGCGAGACGGAGGGGACAGTCCGGCTCAAGGCGAAGCATCCACGTCTTGGCGAACAGGCTGTGAGTTTTACGCTGAGAGCCGCACCAGGGGAAGAGGTTTGAGCGCAGCGACACGGCTATTGGGACGTTGGTGCTTGCGCGGCGAGGGTACGTTCGAGGCCCTTACGGGCATCCTGGTTATTCGGGTCGCAAGCAAGAATCTGTGTGAAGACCCGTCTGGCATCGTCGTATTGTCCGTGGCCTCGATAACCTTCAGCGAGGCGGACATAACTCTGTAGATCACCCGGAAGTTTACATTCTGCTTTCGGCAGGGCGGGAACAGAAACCGCCTTGGCTGAATCGTTCCCCGTCCTCTTCTTTGATTGATCCTGATGAGCGGGCCCGGCGGTCTCTGCGACCGAAGCCACCGGCAGTTTCTGTTGCGTGTTCTTCTTGATTGTTGTGGATGGCGGGGGCTCTGTAGTCTTTGGTGTTGCTGGGGAAACCGGATTCGGAACCTGGTTCACATTACTCTGTGCGACCGGGGCCGGCTTTCCTCCACGTAGCATGAAGGCGACTGCGATCGCTATTACCAGAATCAGCACACCGGCCGCGATCGCCCACGGCGTTCGCAAGGCGCCTTTCCATCCTTGGGCCTGGCTTGTTTCTCCGTCGAAAGGGGTCTTCGCCCGAGGCTCAAAAAAGGTGTCGATGGCGGCACCAGACGGCTCCACGGGCGGAGACTGCGGGGCCGCTTTTTCGACTTTCTCAATCGCGATCAGGTCCACAAAACCGCTCTGTTGGTTCTGGCATTCGAGCAGCTTGTCCTCCGAGGTCCACAGGTACTCAGAGACGCCAAAGCGACCCTGAAAGGGCTTGAGCGGCAGGCCTTTGAAGGGATTGGCCTGCTGACACATATCGTGAGTCAACAGGACCTGCGCCGGCCTCGAAATGCGGATAAGGGACAACAGATCATGTGAAGCCTGCGGCGCTGGCCTGGGATTCGCATCGACGCTTCGTGTCTGCGTGTCACGGCTGGCTTCATCTGAAGCGACGTTTTTCGAATTCGCGTCGATGGAAATCGATACTGAGACAGGCTGGTCTCCGGATTTGTCCTGAAAGCTCTGTATTCCCAGGAGAATCTGCCGCGACGCTACAAGGGCATCTGACGGACTTTCAAGCACCGATACAAACAGTCCCTCATCTGTCGAAGTCAAAGCGCCCTTTCTTGAGCCGATGACATCTTCGATGAACGCAATGGCGCCCTGGCGTTTGGATGCTGTTTCGTCCGGATGCAATTTATTGGCTTCGCTGGACCGCGTCCAGAGACGGACAAGAATCTCAGTTCTGCAGGATGGAGCCTTGGCTCCATGGCTCTCGGGAGCAGCGATGGTCCCCGTCTTGTTCGAAGCGTGCGAAATCATCAGGATGCCGGGTGCGGGTGAATTCCTGTTGCGTCCTCGTTTGCGGACTTGGTACAGTAGGGCGAATTATAACATTGGCGTGCAACAGAGCTCCCCCCTTAGCTCTTTGCCCTCAGCATGTTTCAACATTGAGGAATCAATGACATCGTCATTCTTCACCCGGGGCGTGGGCTGGGTGGGCCGCGTAGTTCTTCCGTTCTTGTTTTTTCTGCCTTGGAGTTGTGAGCAATTAGTTGCCAAAACTGTCGTTGGGTTGACCGCCATAGAGGTCTATCCGAACAGCAGTGGCGGCGTGTCCTACCAGCAGATTTCCGGATTTCTATTGAACGGCAAGAACGAAGTCCTTCTATGTCCGGAGCAAGGGCAGGTAGACAAATCTGTCTATCACAAGTTGACCAAGGTGGTCCTGGCTCCCGGCATGATCCTTGAGCGGAACGCCGATGGCGTCATGATGCTCAAGCAGGGCTCCGCTCCGGCGGCCTGCGCAGTCCCTGGCAATCTGAAACTGGAGAAGAGCGACGCTCTAACCACGTCGGGTCTAGCCGACAAGGTGACGATTGAAGGTACTGTCTTGCCGGCTTCGGATCCAGCGCAGACACAGCCTTTTCCATTGAAAGCGGGCGTGAAGATTGTCTTCGTCGATGCCCCCAGCCAGGAGCTTGCAGAATATCTGCGTGCCGACAGGGCAGGGGACATTCCAGCATGGGAAGCCTTTTTGAAGAACTGGGAAAGCAGCCCGCACGGGGTAGCTGCGAAAAAGGCCTTGTCTCAGCTCTATCTTCAATCCGCCAGTGCGGATTTTGCTACGTATCTGGCCAGCAAGAACCAGGATCCTCAGTACGCAAAGCTCAAAGCAGCGCGGCAATTGACTGACAAAGCGAAGAAGCTGGTTCCTGATGATGTTGAACCCTTGGATCTGAGTACCAAGATCCATCTGGAAGTTGTGGATACCAGCAAATCCGCCCTCGAAAAGCTTGCACTCTATCGCGAGGCTATCGAAAAGAAGAAGCCGGGCTATTCCAACCTTCTAGAAGCTGAGAAGCTGGCCCAGAACGCAGTCGATATTGAGCCGCAGACTGCCGAAGCAATCGAGGCGGCGAAGCAGGCAAGGGAAGCGCGTAACTCGTTTGACCAGGCGTTAAAGGATGCTGAAGGCAAGGTTGCATCACGGCATCCCGACGAGGCTGCCGCCGCAATACAGCCTCTGGTCTGCTTCTCGAAAGAAGTGCCCCGCATCTCCGAAGCACTGAATGCGATCTCGGCGCTCTACATCTCCCGGGGTAAGAAGCAGCAAGAAGCAGAGAAGTGGCCGGATGCGGTAAGTGATTTCGCCAAGGCGAACGAACTCGTCCCGAGCGAGGAAGCAAGTTCCTTGCTTCAGAATGCGCAGCAGAAGGAGCATGCCGCAGAGGTGAAGTCAGCCGCAGACGCAGCGATGCAGAAGAGCACGATGTTCGAGAGCAGCGGCGACGTTATCAGCGCGTTTGAGGTTGTGGATGACCTGCCGAAAGAGTCGCGTGACCTGGTTGCACAGCGAATAGACGATTTGCAGCAGAAATACATTCAGGCGGCAGAGGCTGCAGCACAGAACCAGCAGAAAGCGCATGATCCGATCAACGGCGTGACAGACGAGATTGGAATCCAGACTGCATACGAGTATCTGCAAAGATGTTATCGATTGACCAACGATCCGAGTCTGCGGGATCGCATCTCGGTGCTGGCGGATGACCTGAGCGGCTATTACCTGCAGCAGGGCAAAAAGTATGCAGAGAAGCCGGATGGGATTGGCGCGAATGTCGGCTGGACTTACTTAACGGAATCCCTGCGATACAGATCGGTGACGAATGCCGGTGCGGCGCACGACGCGCTTGCCCGTGCCACGCCCGAACATCAGCTAAAGTCCAAGTTATCGGTCAAAGTGGATTTTCGCGACGGCACTTCGCGACGCGAGGGCGCTCAATTCGCAGATCAGCTGGAGGAGGCGCTGGCGAGCGGTCTGGAATCTTCGGGACTCCAGATAAAGATTGTTCGCAAGGAAACTACGGCAGTCCCTCCGAATTTTCAGTTGATTGGGGATGTGTTGGAACACAGCAAGACTTCGGAGGCTCAGAACAATCCAAAGGGATCAAAGTTCGTCGCAGGTTATGAGCAGATTCCAAACGATGCGTGGGTGCAGCAGAACCGGGAGATTGAAAAGATCAACCGCCAGCTGGATACGGAGCGGAGTCAGTTGGCCGGTGCTGAAGCGCGAGGGAAAAAAAAAGACGTTTCTGACGCGAAGACTGCGATTGATCAGGACAGCGCAAAGGTTGAACAGTTACAGGCCAAGCTGGACGGCATCCAGAAGACGCAGTCGCGGCCAATCGTACAAACCTATACGTATACCGAAGTTGTCCACAACGTGGTCGTTACCGTCGACCTTCAGTTTCATATTCTCGACAGCTCTGGCGGCGAAGTGATACCTCGGATCAAAATTCACAAAGTAAATCCGAATTCCTATACTGAGCTGCAAAATGTCAAGCCGGAGGACACCGAGGGAGTTAAGAACAATTCGGTGATTCCAGACGAGAACAAGTTCTTTGAGCAGACCGAGTATGCCGCCAGAGATCAACTGATTGAAGAAGCGCAGAAAAGAATTTCGGAGTTGCCGGGCATGGTATTGAGTTCGGCCGAACGTAAAGCTGCCAATGGAGACAGCGATGGAGCGGCTGAGCTCTATATTCTCTACCTGAACTGCACACCGGTTGCGAACACGCCTGAGCGAAGCAAGGCGCAGAAGTATCTCGCAGATCAATTCAATTTCAGGAATATCGGCAACGCGCCGTCGCAGGACTAGAGAGAGTTTCGTATTTCGAGCACTTGTAAGGAGATCAGTGAGCGAAGAACAGGCGCCATCCACACCAGCAAGGATCGGCAAGTACGAGGTTGTCGACGTCCTCGGAAGAGGCGGTATGGGCG
>Ga0335080_10006998_pt1 | contig 11680 bp, 11 predicted proteins | sample Lox_Sample_34_FD_206720 | JGI IMG/M metagenome (GOLD analysis project Ga0335080, IMG submission 206720) | Soil microbial communities from Loxahatchee National Wildlife Refuge, Florida, United States - Lox_Sample_3.4 | ecosystem: Environmental > Terrestrial > Soil > Wetlands | place: USA...
GAGCCTGCCGCGGCGCGAGTTGCAGGACGCACTCGCAATCGCCGCCAAATTTCAATTCCCGGTCCGCGTCGTGCAGACGGCGGAATTTGAAAATCCCGATTACCTTTCGAATCCGGCCAGCCGCTGCTATTTTTGCAAGCACGAATTGTTCGAGCGGCTGGCGCCGATGGCGCGCGCGGAAAAATTCGCGGTGATTGCCTACGGCGAAAATGCCAGCGACAACGGCGATTTCCGTCCGGGCGCACAGGCGGCGGTGGAATTTCAGGTGCGCGCGCCGCTCAAGGAAGCCGGTTTGACGAAATCGGAAATCCGCGAGTTGTCGGCGCAACTCGGTTTGCCGACGGCGGACAAACCGCAAATGGCCTGTCTCAGTTCGCGCATTCCCCACGGCGAGCCGGTGACGCCGGAAAAACTGGCGATGATTGAAGCGGCGGAAAATGTGCTGCGCGACCTTGGATTTCATGACGTGCGGGTCCGCCATCACGAATTGCGGAGTGCGGAGCGTGGAGCGCGGAGTAAACACAACGCCCCGGAAGATTCCGCCCTCCGCATTCCGCATTCCGCACTTGCTCTGGCGCGCATCGAACTCGGACCGTCGGAAATTCCGCGGTTCTCAGGCGACGGCCTGATGGGCCGGGTGGCCGAGGCGTTGAAAAAAATCGGTTACGCGCACGTCACGCTGGATTTGCAGGGCTATCGGCGGGGGAGTTTGAACGTGAAACCGGATTGACGCATCACGCTTTGGGCGGGATTCCGGGGATGAAACGGCAGGCGCAAAACGTGAAACTTTTGCCCGCAGCCGGTTATCAATTATCAGGCATATGCCGCAATTTTCCTATAGGGCGCGCCGCCGCAGCGGTGAGCTGGTGGAGGGCGTTTTGGACGTGGCCGACCGCTCGGCAGCGGTCGCGCACATCGAGCGACTCGGGCTTTTCCCCGTGGCGATAGACACGAGCCGGGCCGGTGCCACCAACGGCGCTCCGCGCGCGGGAAAGGGCATGGATTTAATGGCGTTCCTGCCGCCGACGGTGCGCACACAGCTGCAACAAAAACGCAAACCGAAGCTGCAGGAGCTGGCCACGTTCACGCAACAGCTGGCCAACCTGATCCAATCCGGCATGCCGCTGACGGTGGCGCTGAACAGCATGACGCATCTGGAATCAAAGGGCATTTCCGCCGATGTCAGCCGCGAATTGAAGCAGGAAGTAACAGAGGGCAAGGGTCTGTCCGATGCGATGGCGAAACAGCCGCGGGTGTTTTCCGACCTGTATGTAAACATGGTGCGGGCGGGCGAGCAGAGCGGTTCGCTGGTGGAGGTATTGCGACGCATGGCGAATCACTTTCAGCAATTTGCCGAGGTGCAGGCGAAATTCACCTCGGCGCTGATTTATCCGGCGATGGTGTGTTGCGTCGGCGCGGGCATCGTCGCGTTTTTCATGTTCTTCATGATGCCGCGATTCATGGTGATTTTCAATGGGTTCGGCGTCGAACTGCCTTTGCCAACGCGCATGCTGATGGGGTTCAGCAATTTTCTCAGCCGTTTCTGGTGGCTGCTCGGTCTGCTCTTCATCGTGGCGATTATTTTATTCAAGCGTTTCCAGGCCACCGCGGAAGGCGCCCGGATGCTGGATGAATGGAAATTGAAAGCGCCGGTGTTCGGCAAGGTGGTGAGATTAAATCTGTTCGGGCAATTCGCGCGGACGCTGGGGACGCTGCTCCAGAACGGCGTGCCGGTGCTCACCGCGCTGAAAATCACCGAGCAGGTCATCGCCAATCGCATCGTCAAGGAAGCCATTGCCAAAACGCGCGATGCGGTGACGGATGGCAAGACCCTCGCGCAGCCGTTGCAACAAAACAAAATTTTTCCCCAATTGATGGTGGACCTGGTCCGCATCGGCGAGGAAACCGGCGACGTGCCCGGGGCGCTGAACAACCTTGCCGGCACGTATGAAAACGAGCTGCAAATCGCCCTGCGCGTGGTGACAAATCTCATCGAGCCCATCCTGATCATCGTCATGGCGCTCATCGTGGGCTTCCTCCTGATCAGCATTCTGCTGCCGCTGTTCCGGCTGATCTCACAAATTCACTCTTGAGCCTCGCGATGAAAAGGCCGGTCGCCAGAAACCAATTTCCGCGCCGCGCGTTCACGTTGATTGAAATCATGATTGTCGTGGCCATCATCGGCCTCATTGCGGCCATGGGCGTGCCGGCCATCCTCCAGACCTTTCGCAAGGAGGGCATGCGCAAGGCGGTGAACGAGGTGATGGACCTGTGCAGCGACGCACGGGCACGGGCGATTCTTCGCGGACAAACCACCGCGGTTGTTTTTCATCCGGCGGAAAAAAGGCTGGCCATAAACGACGCGCCGGCAGAGGAATCAGAGGCGCCGGCAACGCCTTCGCCGTCAAGCCCCAAAACGTCGGTGGTGCTGCCGGACAGCGTGGACATCGCGATGCTGGACATCAACATGCTCGATTGCAGTGGCAAGGACGTGACGAGCGTGCGCTTTTTCCCGAACGGCACGTGCGAGGAACTGACGCTGGTGCTGCATTCCGGCGACGATTGGGAAAAAATCACGCTGGAATATTCCACCGCCCTGGCCTCGGTCGGCCCGGTGACCAGATGAAAACGGCATTGAAAATCAGCCGGCGGCGACGGTGCCCAAAACGGGCGTTTACGTTGCTGGAAGTGATGATCGCCATCGGCATTTTTTTCATGGCCGTGTTTGCGATTTTGGGACTGGTGACCCAATCCCTCGAAAACGCGCGGCGGCTGCGGCGTCCGATAATCGACGCAGGTACGGTGGCCGCCTGGTATTCGCAGACCAACAAGTTTGTCGAAGGCACGATCTCGGGCGACATGAGTGAAATTCTCGGCAAGGCTTATCAGGGCTACACCTATTCGGCCAGCCCCGTGGAAGTGGGATCGAACCAGCTTTATCAGGTGGATTTCCTGGTGTATGGCCCGGGGGCCGGCAGACCGGTCGTGTCGGAAATCAGCGCCTTGTTTTTAGCCCACAATTCCCCGGGCAGTCTTGATGGAGCAACGACGGCCAGATGAAATTCAAAAAACCATCCGGTGGCGGCGCTTTCACGCTGGTTGAAATCATGGTGGCCATTGCGATTTTCAGCATGATGGTGGCGGCAATCTACTCGACCTGGATACTCATTTTGCGCGCCTCGAAGACCGGGTTGGAAGCCGCCGCCCAGGTCCAGCGCGAGCGCATCACCGTGCGGACGATTGAAGACTCGCTGAACTGCATCCAGTCGTTTCAGGCCTCCCAGAGGCTTTACTATTTTATCGTCCAAAAAGGCGACCATCCCATGCTGACCTTCGCGGCGCGGACACCGGAAATTTTTCCGCGCAACCGCCGCTTTGGTGATTTTTACCTGCGGCGGCTGACGTTCACCGTTGAAACAAACGCCCTGGTGCTGCGGCAGAATCCGATCCTCATGGACCCGAATCAGGACCAGGACGAGCAAAGCAATCCGCTCGTGCTGGCGTACGATGTGAAGGATTTCGTCGTTGAGAGTTGGAATACGAATACACTGAAGTGGGACGATGAATGGCTCAACACCAACTACATACCACCGATGGTGCGGATCAACCTCGTGCTTGGCAGCAGCGCCGATCCTGGCAGCGCGGCAGTCCTGGCTGTCACGCGTCTCATTGCTTTGCCGTCGGTCACGATGCCCACCGTCGTGCAAATGCCGACCGGCGGCGAGGGCGGGGGTGGCCCGAGCCTTAATGTTCCTGGCGGCGGTCGTCCATCCGTTCCCGGAGGTCCAAGCGGTCCCCGGGGCCCGAGCGGCGGTAAAAATCCGTATAATCAGAACAATCCCAATCCCTTTGGCAACCGGCCGGGAGGCACGCGATGAAAACCGGCCTTCGCCCCAAATCCGACGGGATAGCGCTCGTCATGGTGATGTGCGCGATTGTGGTGTTGTCGGCTCTGGCCGCGGCGCTTACATATTCAATGAAAGTCGAAACCCGCCTCGCCCAGAACGCCGGTTCGGAGCAGCAGTTATATTGGCTGGGGCGTTCCGGCGTGGAGTATTGCCGGTGGGTCCTGATGCAGGAAAAGTGCCCATACGAATCCCTGAATCAAAAATGGGCCGGCGGGTCCGGTTCGGAGTGTGATACCAACCTGCCCACCGAAAACCCGGTTCACGTCGGGGAAGGCACCTTCACCTGGAAAATCTTTGACCTTGAACGCAAGGTGAACATCAACACCGCCATCGCCACGACCATTCAACAGGCACTCACCCTCATGGAACGGGACCCGAACGATATCGCCGTGGTTTCCGATTCAATTTTGGACTGGATTGACACGGATGATCTACCGCGGCCGGCCGGGGCCGAGAGCGATTATTATCAGGGCCTCAGTCCGCCCTATTTTGCCAAAAACGCGCCGATTGATGATCTGGCCGAGCTGCAATATATCAAAGGCGTGACATATGAAATCTATTCCGGCCACTCGACCAATGAGTCGGCCGGCACTTTCCATCACCAACTCGGTTTCGGCTCGGCGCCGGGGCAGGATTTTGCCAACGGGTTGGGCCTGACGAATTTTTTCACTCCGTTTTCCACCGGAAGAATCAACATCAACACCGCCGACACCAACGTTCTGCAAATGATTCCCGGCGTGAATGCCGCGATGGCCGACGCCATTGTCAAACAACGTGCCGGGCCCGACGGCGTGGACGGCACGGAAGACGACATCCCCTACCAAGATGTCAGTCAACTCGCAGGCATTACCGGCCTCAATCCGCAACAGTTTGGCAACCTCTGCGACGTGCACAGCCTGACGTTTGAAGTCCACGTCATCGCGCAATTGGGCGATTACAAACGCGAATACGTCGCCATCCTCGCCCGCACCTCGGGGACGGACATTCAAGTCGTGAGCTTTTACGGGCAGTGATTTCGGCAGCGGGGCTACATGACTGTCGCCGGACCGGCCGCTCTTCCAAAGCCGCTGTAAATCATTGTTGAATTTGCGGGGCCGCCCGCTATTGTTTCGCCATGCGACGGCTTTGGGTGATTTTGCTTCTGCTCGGTTCGCTGGCGGCAACGTTCGCGGCCGACGCCGTCAGCGGCCGCGTCGTCAAAGTCCTGCCGCTGCTCCTCGATCTTAAAGGCCGCGACGCCGTTTCACCGAGCCTTTACGACCGTGATGCCTACCAGGTTTATCTGCGCCAGCACACCAACGAAATTTCCGCCATCCGCTACGACGTTTTGTGGCAGGCGGCGAATGCCAAAGACGCAAATTTGAAGGTGCGCGTTGAACTCCGGGGGGTGGGCACCGGCGGTTTGCCGCGCCAAACCACGCTGGAACAAACCGTCACGCCCGGATACTTCCGCCGCTGGACCTCGTTGCCCCTGAACGGCACGAACTATAATAATTCCGGCGAAATCGTTGCCTGGCGCGCCACGTTGTGGGCGGATGACCGGCTGCTCGGCGAGCAAAAATCATTTTTATGGTGAAGGTCGTGCAACGTTTGGTACTGATGCCTGGCTTCGCCCGGCCCGGCACAGAAGCGGCAACCCGGCAGGCCTGTTCATGGTAGCCATCAAAATAATCTGCGTTTGCGGTCAGAAATACGCTTTCAACGTGTATCCGGTGAACGGCCGGATGCCGGCGCCCGTTCAATGTCCCCTTTGCGGCCGGGAAGGCACCGAGGTAGCCAATGAAGCCATCGCGCGCGCCCTTGCCGCCCAACCCGCGCCAGCCCCAAAACATCCGGCGGCAAAGCGAGGCAAGAAAGGCGTCGGGCAATGGTGGCAACAGCTTCTGGCCGGATGGCACAACCCACAACCGGCCCCGGCCGCCGGTGGAAGCGCCGGAACCGAATTGGCGGTTCCCGACGACATCTGGAAGCAGCGGGCGCTGATGGCGGAACTGCGGGCAGAGCAAGCCCAGGCCACCGCCACCGCCAGCCTCGCGCCCCATCTCGCCCGGGTGCTCAAGGAAGCGCTGGTCCAGGAACTGGCCGTCCAGCGCAAGGAATTGCTTCAGGCGCAGCAAATCGCCGCCATGGAAATCGCCCAATTGACGCATCACCTGGACGAATTGCGGGCGCCCATTCAGGAACGGTTGCGTTCCTACGAAACGCGAATTCAAGAACTCGAAAAAGAACTCGCCGCCCGCAATGAGGAAAATCGCGAACTGCTGAAGCTCAAAATCGACATGTTGCGCCATCAGGTGGCCGTCGAGAGCACGCGCAACCGGATGGAATTCAACTGAGGTTAGGCGGCGGCCTTTTCTTCCGGCGCCTTTTTCTCCTGCGTGCGCAGGGCCTGTTCGTAACAGTGCAAGGCTTCGTCGTAACGCGCCATGCGATTGAACAATCCCCCTTTGTGAAGATAGGCGATGGTCATTCCCCCATCCGCTGCAATCGCATGGTCGTAACAGACAATGGCCTCGTCCAGCTGGCCCAGCTTTTCGAGTGCGCCGCCCTTTTTGACCAGCGCCTCGGCGTGCTTGGGATCCAGCCCCAGCGCCATATCAAAACATTCCAGCGCCTTCTGCGGCTCGTTGGCCACGAGCAACGACTGGCCTTCGGCGAGCAGGTTGGCCACACATTCATCGCGGTCGCTCGAAATCGCCGGCGTTCCATTTGGTTTAGAAACAGCGGTTGAAGTGGTTTCACTCAGCGGGGCGCGCGCGACCTGCTTCAACTCCAGGATGCGCTTCTCCAACTGATCCACCATGTCGAACAGCCGGGCGTTCGATTGCTCCACGCTGGCGCCGGCCACCAACGAAGGGGAAATGCGACCATTGCCCAGGCCAAAGTCCGGCGGGCGCAGTGAGGACAATTCAACCAGGCGCGCGACGGTGCGCCACTGCAAATAAGCCATCAACAACACGACCAGCAGCCCAACCGTTCCGAATACACCCGCCAGCATCAACATGAATTGCTGCATTTTTTGCATCATCTCAACCTCGCTCGCACGCTGGGAGGCGATGACTTGTTGCAAGGCCTCGATGCGCGCAGCCATTTCGTCGGCGTTACGCTTGGCGGCGGCCTCGGCCTGTTGCCGGTTGCGCTCAATAGCCAGTTGGGTGTCGTGCAGCTGTTCCTGAATCTGCAGATAGCCGTTGATCTGGGTCTGCACCGTGATGGTCGCCGTTTCGGATGGGGACAGGGCGTTCGTTTCGGCGGCTGAAATCCGCACACTGAGGGCAGCGCCGGCAAAAATAATCAGGAAATTTCGAAACGGGCTCGCATTCATAAGGTCTCGGGCGAGACTGACCCGACAACCGGTTTATGTCAAGCGCGTGGCCGGCTGACTTGTTCGCAATTTATCACCAGCCTATCCACCGCGCCGCGAAACCCGGCCTCTGGCCGTCATTCCGGCTTTAAATCGAACTCCAACCGCGTACGCGAACCGGTCTGGACGTTGCGGATTTCCATCTCCTGAAGCTCCCATTGGCCATTCACCTTCTTGAACGTTTTCGGCGCGAACTCCTTGAGCAGCCTGCCATCGACATCGTAGGCTTCGGCTTCCAGGATGCCGCCGCTCTCCTTGTCAATCCACGTCAGCACCCGCGAATAGCCGTTGGTGGACGGATCCGGATTTGTGCTTTCCAACAACGTGTAGGCCCGGCCGCGCTTCAAGCTTGTGCTGCCCGGCAGAATTTTCTGGTACGGCCAGTCGAAAAATTCCAAGGCCAGATCGGCAACCCGGAAATCAGACCCGGCGAATGTTGTATCTGCGTCCGGTCTGCCAGCCGTCGGATATTCGTGTCTGAATGTATAATCACCTTCAAGCTGGTGTGCTTGACTCACCGGGTGGAAGATTTTCAAGGTTTCCGTGGTGTTTGTGAAAAATGCCTCATAAGTGTTCTGCCAATTGGTCGGTGTGACAACGACTACACATTTTACCGGGATTTCCGGGCGGCGGCCTTTCCCATCCTTGATTTTCAAGACACCGGTGTTGGTGAAATTTTCCGTCGGACGCGCCTCGCAAAGCTGTTGTGCCAGTTTGCGCCCCTGAATCACCGCGTCGAACCAATCATTCGTCGTTTGCGCCAGCGCACCAACGGCAAGGAAAAAAATTATCGTGGCCAACAACGGCAGAACAAACCTGGTGGGGCGCGCGGACATCATTTCGTCTCCAGCGCCAGCCGGAGCACGTCGGCAATGTGTTGGACGAAATGGGCTTTGAGCCGGGCGCGAACCTCCGACGGCACGTCGAGCCAGTCGGATTTGTTTTGTTCCGGCAAAATGACTTCCTTGATGCCAAAGCGCGACGCGGCCAGCACCTTTTCCTTGATGCCGCCCACGCGCAACACCCGGCCGCGCAGACTGATTTCGCCGGTCATTGCCATTCGGAAACGCACGCGTCGTTTTGTCAGCAGCGACGCCAGCGCCGCGACAATCGCCACGCCCGCGCTCGGACCGTCCTTCGGCGTCGCCCCGGCGGGCACGTGTATGTGAATGTCGAATTTGTTGTAATCGCTCAAATCCAGTTCGAGCAACCGGGCCTGGCTGCGCAAATAACTCATCGCCGTCTGCGCGCTTTCCTTCATCACTTCGCCCAGGGACCCGGTCAACAGCAGATTGCCCCGACCGCGCATCCGCGTCGCTTCAATGAACAAAACGTCGCCGCCGAAAGGCGTCCACGCCAACCCGGTGGCGATGCCGGATTCGGTGATTTTCTCCGCCGTTTCGGCAATGAACGGCGCGTGGCCCAGAAAATCCTTCAAATTTTCGGCGTCGAGTTTGACCGTGGTGGCTTTGCCGTTTTGGGAAATGATCCGGCGCGTGGCTTTGCGTGAAAGCGCGGCGATTTCGCGTTCCAATTGCCGCACCCCGGCTTCGCGGGTGTATTCGCGGATGAGTTTCCGCAGCGCCGAGTCGGCAAATTTCACATCCTTCCGGGTGAGGCCGTGCTCCTCGACCTGGCGGGGAACGAGATAGCGTTTGGCGATTTGCATTTTTTCCGACTCGGTGTAGCTGGGCAGTTCAATCACCTCCAGCCGGTCGCGCAACGCGGGATGAATCGGATCCAGCCAGTTGGCCGTGGTGATGAAGAGCACCCGCGAAAGGTCGAAGGGGAGATCGAGGTAATGGTCGGTAAACGTGTGGTTTTGCGCCGGGTCGAGCACTTCCAGCAGCGCCGCCGCCGGGTCCCCGCGAAAATCCGCACCCACCTTGTCCAATTCGTCCAGCAAAATGACCGGGTTGCGGCTTTCAATGCGGCGCAGCGTCTGGATGATCCGGCCGGGCATCGCCCCGACGTAGGTGCGCCGGTGGCCGCGAATTTCGGCCTCATCGCGCATGCCGCCGAGCGAGATGCGCGCGAACTTCCGGCCGAGGGCATCCGCCACGCTCTTGCCGAGGGAGGTCTTGCCGACACCGGGCGGTCCGACCAGGCAAAGAATCGGGCCTTTGATTTGCTTCCGGCGTTTGATGACGGCGATGAATTCGAGCAACCGGTCTTTGACTTTAACCAGGCCGAAATGTTGCTCGTTCAAAATCCGTTCGGCGGCCTTCAAATCCAGTTTGTCGTCGGTGGATTTTTCCCACGGCAGATTTAAAATCCAGTCGAGATAATTCCGCCCGACGGCGTATTCGGCGGCGGCGGGCGGCGTCTGTTGCAGGCGTTCGAGTTCCTGTTCGGCGGCTTTGCGCGCCTCGGCGGGCATGGGCGTCTGCTCGATTTTTTCGCGCAGCGATTTGGTTTCGCCCGTGCCGGATTCGCCTTCGCCGAGCTCGCGTTGAATGGCGCGCATCTGTTCGCGCAGGAAAAAATCGCGCTGGGTCTTGGCGATGGAAGACGCGACGTCATTTTGAATTTTCGAACTGAGCGTCAGCACTTCCTGTTCGCGATTGAGCAGGGGCAGCAGCTTTTGCAGCCGTTCCCGGACGGAGATGGTTTCAAGCAGCTTCTGCCGGTCTTCGAGGCTGAGGTTCAGATTCGCGGCAATGAGGTCGGCAAAATGGCCCGGATGCTCGGTGTTCAGCGCGGCGACCTTGACCTGGTCCGAAAGCGCGGTGGACATCCGGGCAATTTCCTCGAATTGCCGGTGGGCGTTGCGCAACATGGCCTGCAACTCGATGGAATCCTCTGTTTCATCCCGCAGCAATTCGTAACTCGCGCGCAAGTACGGGGCCGGCAGCGCGTATTTGCTGACACGGATGCGCCACAAACCCTCGACCAGCACGCGCGCGGTGCCGTCGGGAAATTTCACCATTTTGGAGAGGCGCGAAACGCAGCCGACATCATGCAAGTCTTCCGGCATGGGTTCGGCGATTTCGGGTTTGCGCTGCAACACGGCGGCAAACAAACGGTCGCCCGCAACGATATCATCAATCAATTTCAGGCTCGGCCCGGTTTCGACGAGCAGCGGCACGACCGCCCCGGGAAAAATCACGATGTCCGACAGGCCAAGGATGGGCAGTGTATCCGGCAAGGAACGCGACGAGATCCGGGGCAAAGCGTCCGATTTTTCGGCGCCGCCCAGAATGCTGACAAATTCTGTTTCCGGCGAAGTCATCGTCGTTTCCATCTATCTATAAAGTTAGAGGCCGGCGCACGGGAAAAGATTCATGCGCGGCTAATTTCCCTCGGCAATTGGAACTTTCGTGCTTTTGGTGTGCAATTGGTGTGCCACCGGCACGTCAATTCGCAGAAAACCATTTACGTATATCGCCTTAGCCTGGCTAAGATCATAGTCTGCCGGCAGTTCGAGTACGCTTTCGAAGGGGCCATAATTGATTTCCATGACCAGAAAATTGCATTTGTGCGCCCGGCAAACGTCCGGCCGGCTGCCGCTGATGCGCAAACGGTGGCCTTCAACGGTGATTTCGAGATTTTCGCTTTTCATCCCGGCCAGTTCTACCTTGATGACCAGGCCGGTGTCGGTGGTGTAGACATCCGTGTTCGGAATCCAGCGGCCGCTGGCCGCGCCGCTGCGCCCGCCCACCGCCGAGCTACGGGGAATAAAATGCATTGTGGAGCTAACTTTCGTGACAGCCATGATTAAAAACAATAACCTATTAGACCTGCCTTCGCAAGTGTGCCGGGTTCATTTCATTTTGACCACTACTGCCGGCCGCTCGCCCTTGCGCGCGTGGAAAACAACGGAGCTTTTCGTCTCCGCCGGCGCGTGCGCCGAACAGCCGCAATGCGTGTCATGTTCAAAACTGAATTTACGCCGGCGAAACCGTCCCCACAAAAACAACCCGGCCACCGAAGCCACAATCGCCAGCGAAACGGCCTGTTGCCAATTCATGCTGGCAACATACGCGCAAAACCGGTTCGCGCAACCGATTTTCAGCGTTGAATTTCCCCGGCGCGCCTTTACGCTGCGCCCATGACTGTTCCCTTCCGCCACCCGCATCGCGTCAGCTACGCCGATTGCACCGTCGGCAACCACGTCTATCACTCGCGCTATCTCGACTGGCTCGAAGCCGCGCGCGGCGAATTCATCCGGTCGCTCGGCGCCACGGTTTTGCAGTGGCAGGAACGCGACGTGATTTTTCCCGTCATTGAAGCCCGCCTGCGGTACCAATCAGCCGCCCGTTACGACGACCTGCTGGCGATTGAAATCTGGCCCACGCTCATCGAGCGTGTGCGGTTGAACTTCGCCCACCGCGTCGTCAACCAGGACGGCAAACTCATTCTGGATGCCGAAACGTTCCATGCCTGCGCCAACACGAACGGAAAACCC
>Ga0335080_10007000_pt1 | contig 11679 bp, 11 predicted proteins | sample Lox_Sample_34_FD_206720 | JGI IMG/M metagenome (GOLD analysis project Ga0335080, IMG submission 206720) | Soil microbial communities from Loxahatchee National Wildlife Refuge, Florida, United States - Lox_Sample_3.4 | ecosystem: Environmental > Terrestrial > Soil > Wetlands | place: USA...
AAATCGCCAGACGCTTGCGGACGTCGGCGATCCTGAGACCAATGCGCGGATCGCTCAGTACGAGATGGCATTCCGGATGCAGACATCTGTGCCGGAACTTACCGACCTCAGCAAGGAACCGCAGTCGACGTGGGATCTCTACGGAGAGGATGCAAAGGAGCCCGGCACTTTCGCATACAACTGCCTGATGGCGCGTCGCATGGCTGAGCGCGATGTGCGGTTCGTGCAGATCTACAAGCGCGGCTGGGATGTCCATGGCGACGTTGTTGGCGTGCTGCCGGGACTCTGCCGGGAAACGGACCGCGGATGTTATGCACTTGTCACCGATCTCAAGCGCCGCGGTTTGCTCGATGACACGCTTGTGATCTGGGCGGGCGAATTCGGCCGCACCGTGTACAGTCAGGGAGGGCTCAGCAAAGAGAACTACGGCCGCGATCATCACCCGCGCTGCTTTACTACGTGGATGGTGGGGGGAGGCGTGCGTCCGGGCATCACCTACGGCGAAACCGACGACTACAGCTACAACGTTGTGAAGGACCCAGTGCACGTGCGCAATTTCAACGCAACGATCCTCGCTTGCCTCGGCATCGATCACAACCGGCTCACCTATGAGTTCCAGGGACTCGACCAGCGTCTCACCGGCCCGCAGCCCGCGTACGTTATCAAAGGACTCCTCGCGTGATTGTTGCCGATCGAGTCACGGGCGCGGCTCGCGGCTTTATACAGCAGATCCGGATCGCTCATTCAGCATGGCTCAAAGTTGCGTGCGCTTGCGTTGCGCTTCTGGCGCTCCCGTTTGTATTTCGCCTGGATGGCCGCGCTCATGCTGATTGGCTGCAGTTCGTGGGCCGATTTCATCCAGTGCTACTGCATCTGCCAATCGGCCTGATCGTTCTGGTTCCGGTGCTGGAGATGGCGGGGAGAACACGACCCGCATTACGCGAGGCGGCGGATTTCGTTCTTCGCGGCGCGCTCGCACTGGCGTTGCCGACGCTCGCGCTCGGCTACATGCTGGCTTATGGCTCCGGCGACACGGGTACAACTGTGTCGCGTCATATGTGGGGCGGTATCGTGCTGTGCATCGGACTCATGCTGTGTCTGCTTGTCCGTCCGGTGTGGGCAGCGGGCGGGCAAGCATTTATCTATCCTGCCCTGCTCACCGCGACTCTGCTGGCACTCATCTGGACTGGGCATGAGGGCAGCTCCATAACGCACGGCAGCGACTATCTTACTCGCTACATGCCGGGACGTCTCGGCGCATTGCTTCGGTCCACCAGCACCTCGGGAGCGAGTCCCGATTCGTTTTACGCGCAGCGCGTCGATGCGGTGTTCGAAGCGAAGTGCGTCGCGTGCCACGGAGGCGGAACGCAGAAAGCGGGCCTCCGCCTCGACTCCTATAGCAACGTTATGCGCGGCGGAAAAGATGGCCCGGTTATCGTTTCGGGGAAGCCCGAAGCGAGCATGCTGCTTGCGCGCGTCACGCTCGCTCCCGGCGATCCGCATTTCATGCCGGCGGAGGGCCGGACCCCGCTCACGTCAGACGAGATTTCCGGGATCCGCGCCTGGATCCAGTCCGGTGGGACCGCAACAGCGACGAACATTCCGGGGGGCAATCCTGCCGATGGGCGCGCCGACGATCGGGCAGAACCCGCACCGCAGCCGGTCGGCGACTACAGCCAGCTGATGCCGGAGATCCTTCGCATGGAGACTGGCCTGGGTGCAAAGCTGGTGCCCGTCTCATCCAAACCATCTGATGGGCTGATTCTTCGTACGGTTGATGTTGCGCCGTCGTTTGGGGATGCGCAGCTCGCACAGTTTCAGAAGTTTGCGCCCTATGTCGTCGAAGTCGAACTGGGCCGGACTGCCGTTACCGATGCGAGTTTTGACACGCTGAAGACATTCACGCATCTGCGCGCTCTTCATCTTGAAGGAACGTCCATCAGCGGCAATGGACTCGCGAAGCTCAGCTCATTGACTGACCTCGCTTATCTGAATCTGAGCGGGACGAGGGTAGGTTCGCAAGCCATCGCGCCGCTCAGGAACATGCCTCATCTACGTCATCTATATCTCTTCAATACGCCTGCGCAGTCGAGCGAGGAGACATCGAGGCTCCATGAAAACGAATCAGCGAAGTGAAACCCGGCGAACGTTTCTCGCTTCTGCCGGGGCCGCTCTGTTTGCTTCTACTGTTCCGGTAACATCATATGCAGAAGAAATGTCCGATCCCGAACAAACCAACTCGCAAGTCTTTCGCACCGGCAACGGCGAATGGACATATGACGTCGTGACGGGGTGGGGTGCTCTGCCCACCGGAATCACTTTCGGCGGCACGCACGGAGCCATCGCGCAGGATAACGCCGGAAATATCTACGTCAGCACCCAAAGCACGACGGGAATCCTGATCTACGCCGCGGACGGGACGATGGTGAAGACGATTGCCGGCACTTTTCCAGAAGTTCACTCGATGGTCCACGCAGAAGAGGATGGCAGCGAGTACTTCTACACGACGGTGCAGAAGGGGACTCCAGCAGAAAACTGGCTCTTCGTCAAAATGAGAACCGACGGCACGCCTGTGCTGAAGATCACGGCTCCTCCCGAAGCCGGCTTCAAGGAGCCGAATGAATGGCGGATAACCGCGGCAATTCCCGCGCCCGATGGTTCAATCTTCATCGCCAATGGATATGGCGATTCGCGTATCTTTCATTTCGATCGAAGCGGAAACTATCTCCGAAGCTATTCCGGCAAGGGATCAGAACCCGGGATGCTCAACTGCAGCCACGGGCTCACGCTTGATACGCGTTACGACCAGCCTCTGTTGCTGGTGTGCGATCGCGAGAATCGCAGGTTGTGTCACTTCGATCTGGACGGCAAATACGTCGACACGGTCACGCAGCACTTGCGCAGGCCGTGCCAGATCGCACTGCACAGTCAGTGCGCGATCGTTTCTGAGCTGGAGGGCCGGGTGACTGTGCTCGATAACAACAACGTGCCTGTTGCCTTCCTGGGTGACAATCCGAATAGATCGCAGTGGGCCAACTACGATCTGGATCCGAAGACGATTTCTGCCGTGAACTTCAGCGCTGCCCACGGCTGTTTCATCGATCGCGATGCCAATATATACGTATCCGATTGGAATCGCACAGGCCGGGTGACCCAGCTGAAGAGACGGCGCTCCTGAGCCACAGAATGCCGGGAGACGCGGACCTGCCGGCGTTCGACTCGCGGCTCGATCCGAAGCGGACAGGCAGAGAGTTCGAGCTATTTCGAATTCAGCAGCTCGTTCTTAGCTTTCGCAATCTCAGCAAGTTTTGCCTTGTCAACGCTCGGATAGCACAAATTGAGACCTGCGAGCGTATCGATTACAGCGGAAGCGACGACGACGCGGCTGAACCACTTGTTATCTGCGGGCACAACATACCAGGGACTGTCACCGGTGGCAGTGTTGCGGATCATGTCTTCGTAGGCATCCTGATACTTGTCCCAGAACGCACGTTCCGCCATATCCGCCGACGAAAACTTCCAGTTCTTTTCCGGCGCATCCGTGCGTGCAAGGAAGCGCCTCTTCTGCTCGTTCTTAGAAAGATGCAGGAAGAATTTCACAACGACAATGCCATTGCGATGGAGATAGCGCTCGAAGCTGCGGATATCCTGAAAGCGCTCGTCCCATATCTTCTTCGTGATAAGCGCCGGTGGAACTTTCTGCTTTGCGAGGTACTCGGGATGGACACGGACTACGAGCGTTTCTTCGTAGTAACTGCGGTTGAAGATACCGATTTCGCCTCGATTTGGCAGGCACTTCATGCAGCGCCAGAGGTAGTCGTGGTCGAGATCCTCGGCAGAAGGCGATTTGAACGAATGGACCTGGCATCCCTGGGGATTGACTCCTGACATCACATGTTTGATTGCTCCATCTTTGCCCGCCGCGTCCATCGCCTGAAAGATCAGGAGAACCCCCCAGTTGTCCTGCGCATAGAGTATGTCCTGCAGTTCCGCAAGCACCTGGACACCGACTGCCAATGCCTCCCGCGCTCGCGGCTTGTCCTCGGATTTGAGCCCGCGAGTATCGCCCGGGTCAAATTTCCTGAGCTTGAACTTGTTTCCGTTTGTGATCCGAAATGGCTTGGAGAATTCCCGTGCTTTCTCGATAACTTCCTTGGTTTTCATAACGGCGGTATCCCTTCCAATCGAGTGCTCGACCTGAATGTCGCTCCGATCAAGTTCACTTGGGCATTGTACAAAAAGCGCACTTCCTCGACGCAGCCCAGAGTTGATGCGGATCGCCCCTCTCGCTCTGCTCGCGTTCGTTAAAAAATGCAGAAATTATACTCTCGATACAGTAGGAAATGGCCGGAGTTGACGCCAACTGGCAGAAGTACCAGTTTGCGGCCTGCCTTGGGGAACGTGATTAAGGCGGTCTGGGTTGTGAGGACGTGGGCAACTCCCAGCCTCAGAAAACTGCGTAACGCGAGAGCCGCAAAATTGGATACACGGCATCCGCACCTAATCTCAGAGCTCGATTAGCTGGCATTTCTGCCAGTTCCACTCACGTTGGATTCCGCTTTAGTCTTTTCTGAACGGTCACTGACCTCAAAGAGAGAGCCTCAGACTATCGTTCCCCGTGATTGCGGGAACCAAGCATGATCAATGCGATCTTTCAAAGTAGTGGGATTTTGAATCGCGAGCGAAGATCCAAGTTGCTGCTTGTCTCGATCGTGCTCTTTTTTATTCTGCCGTCGTTCTCTGAGACACGTGAGATCGGCAGGATCTTCATCGTACTTAATCTGTATGTAACTCTCGTCGCCGCCACGATGGAATTGAGGGAGAAGAGCGCGATCTTCTGGAGCGCAATCCCGATCGCGACAGTATCGATGGCGCTTCTTGCTGTCAGCCACTATTACCCGTCAACAACGTTGCTCGTTGCGAACGGTATCGCTCTCACATTGTTTCTCGGACTCGTATCGATCAGTCTGTTTGTGCATCTTGGCGAACCCGGGCAGGTTACAACTTCCCGAATCTACGCTTGCGTAAGCCTGTATCTGATGCTCGGGATGTGCTGGTTCTCGATTTACAACCTGCTCAACATTCTTCAACCGGGTTCGCTGGTTGCGGGTGGGGTTCCTCTGGACGCCAATACGCCATGGAGCACTGTCGTCTATTTCAGCCTCACGACACTCACAACACTGGGGTACGGGGACATTGTTCCTGTAACGCCTCCAGCACGGACCTGCGCAACGCTCGAGGCGGCGGCAGGAGTTCTCTACATCGCAATCACGGTCGCCCGTCTCGTTGGAGGTCAGCAGTCGAGGAGCAGTGACAAACATCCCTGAAGGGGCATTAATCCTCAATCTGGTCGCGGCCACTCAATCAGCAGGATGGCACGAGTGCCAGAGCCAGGATTGAATTCAGCGCCATTAGTCCCTCAACTCGATAATGCGGGCGATCTTCCAGGAATCATCAAGCTGTCTGCTGAACACAAACACGGCCTGAAAGCGGGCATCGATTGACATAAGGCTGTCGACGCTCGTTCTTCGTGTCTCCAGTTTGTCGATTTCAACTGCCCAGATACCGTGAACGACGATCTCAGACGAAGAAAGGGCTCCCTCCACATTGAATCGATCAAAGGCATCCAGGAGGAAGTTCTTGAGATTTTCCTTTCCAGAAGCGCATTGACCGTCAGCAAGCACAGCAACGACGTCGAAGGCGACCAGGTCTGCCAGCCGGTCCGCGTCGCTGTCTTTCACAGCCTGAAGCCAGGCTTGGCGCACGGCGATGATGTTCTGCTTGTCACGATCAATATTCAGTCCAACGGAGCTACTCATGCGCTCTCCCTCGTACATTGATATTCCGCTTTCTGCTGTCCCCGACTCTCTACCCGCGAACGGCATCGAAGACACCGCACTTCCTTTCGCATTCTGCATTTCTTCCCGGAGAGAGTTCGCTGGAGTGCAAATGCGCGGGTAAATCACGAGCAGCAAGGGTTCGATCGCACGCCGACATCTCACGACGTTTCACGGAGTCATAGCGTTTCTCTGAACCCAGAAATCAGTTTTCAAGTACGGTAGAAAACGTCCGCTGTATCCGCCAACTGGCAGAAGTACCAGTGAGAAAGCCAGCGAGAAGAAGGCCCAAGAGTGCCTGCCTACCCCTCACCGGATCGATCTCGAAAGCCTCTGGATGGTCACCTTGTTGGGATCGTTAGCACAGGAGAGCTCTCTTTGGACTCAGTGTCGGCCATCGTGAAGAGCTGCATCAGTTGGGCGAATGCGCGCTTGGACGCCAGATCGCCGTCATCGATCCAGAACCAGGTCTTGCGGTAGTAAATGGTCACAAACGAGTCCTCAGGCTTTTTCTTCGCACTATGGACCCTAATCATCGGAACCACACCCGGAGGCAGTTCGTGTCCTGATTCAACTCCGGGCACCGCCCTGTGGCGTTCGATATCTTCCGGCGGGACCTCGACCTGAACGGCCATATTCGCGAGTAGCTCTTCAATGGATCGCGTCTGCACCGCAAGTTCGGTATCGTTCGAAGGCAACGGTGCATTCACGAGCTTGAATTCACTGGCGTTGGAGTTGAGATGGAGCAAGCGTCGCAATTCGGCACATTCTTCCTTGACTTCAGGCGGAATGCTGTCTGTGCGCAGTGCAATAACGTCAGTCTGTTCTTTTTTTGCATCGATTTTTGCGTATAGCCGGACGGCTCCGGACTCCTGGATTTGCCTCATTAGTTCCCGGACACGGTGAAAATCCGGGTCGGCAGGCCTGATCCCATCCAACCTGACGCTCTGGTTCCTTAGTCCATTAATCGACATTACTGACGACAGCAGGATCACGTCGGCGGGGCTTCCGTTTTGGATGGCTGCAAACACCAGGATAGGAGGGATTGGAGTAACCAAGCCTCTGATATACGAGCTGCCAGTAAGCGGCGTGTAGGTAACTGTGGGATTAGTCGTAAGTCCCACCGACCCTCCAATACTGCCGCCGTTGGGTCCGCTGGTTTGAAAGGTTCCTCCTACCGAAGCGCTTTGCGACAAGCTGTAGCTGGCAACAATGCTGCCGACATCCACGAAAACAGGTGGATCCACGTATCGAAACTTGACGATGTTCAACAGAGTCTGTTCTTTCCATGAATCGGAAAGCGAAAGGCTGTAGTCGGCCCGATCGCGCGGCAGTGTGTGCGGGCCGATCTTCGGATGCAGACAGCCGATTGCCAGCAATCCCAAGAAGCAAATCGAAAGAACTGGTAGTCTTCTCATCTCATTGAGCACAGACCCAGGAGTAGCCGCAAAGCGCAAACAAGATTGGCGCCTCCAGTCTTCGTGTCAGTCGATCTGGAGCCGTCCCGCGATGGCTCAGGGCAGAATTACCAGTTCCGGCTTGCTGCCACCACTCATCCCATAGATTGCTCCGGAATAATACGCACCCACGTCGTATTTGAAACAACCGGGAGTCTGCGCCTTCACAGTGACAGGCTTCTGCCCCCCACCGAAGATTGGATCGTCGGGCACAAAGGGAGAATCCGTTCCAAAGGACACCGAGAATCCTGTGTTCTTGTTCGAAGACGTCCATACCACGGTGGTGCCGGCCTTCACGCAGAAGAACTGGTTATTCTTTGCGTTTGGTAAGCCCGGCTTGACGTTGGAGCTCTCACCCGATTTGGTAATGTTGACGGTGCACGCGGCAGAACCTGACCCGCAGGTGTTTGCCGCGTTACACATCTCTGCCGGCTGTGGTTCATCGCAGATGTACTTGCTTTTCTTCTGCCCATGGGCAACGTCGACCGCCGGACCAAGTAACGAGAGAACCACCAGAAGACACTGCACTCGAGATTTCATCGTTCGCACCTCGCCGGAGATCGCAGAGATCACCGGTTGCTATTTGCTGTTGAATGCCATTCCTAATTGTCCGCCGAGCCTTTCCAGTCGAGGACGTCGCCGAGCCTCCAGGCGTTTTGGTTCAGGTCCCATTGCGGCTCGCCCTTGCCGTCGATCACAAGCTGGGCCGCCGGGAAGAGCGTGCCATCGCTCTTGCTCTTGTCCTGTTCGTTCAAATTGAGTTCACCGGCGGTGAGATTGAACGACTGTGACTGGCTATCCGCGTAGGACTCTCCAAACCTGATTTGGCGATTGGTGATAAACCGAATCTTCCGCCCTGTTGGAGTGGGAATCAACCGGATGTAGGAAACGTCGTACCCGAGTGTCCCAGTTATCTGAATCCTCCCAACAGCCTTCATCTTCTGAAGAGCATTAACCAGCCCCTTGTTCTGCCCTGCGTTGTAAGCATCGACGAGAATTTGCCGGTCCGCGGGTGTTGAGAATTCGTAGATAGTGAGCGTAATGCCGACATTTGCTCCCAGTTGCGTGCTGGTACCCCAGGCGGTCGCATCGATGGTCTCGTACTTCTCGTGCGCCTTCGTAGTGATGGCGCACATCGAGACGACCACCGCAATAGCCGTAGCCGCGATGAATTGCTTGGACGTGATTTTCACTTTGCCCTCCCCAGGATCGGGTAGCCACGTTCCAGGGGAATTCGCTGGATGATTTTGATCAGTTCTGTCTTGCCGCCAACGATCGCGGCGCTTGGCTGAAACTGTTCGTTCGCATCGAGCTGAACCTTGGAACCGGCCGCCCAGGTTAATTACTTGGTCACCTTGACCGCGACCGATTCGGTTAACACAGCGTCGACCGATTCTCCAACTGCCAGGCCCGAGATATCCACACTCTTTCTAACTTTGACGGTCTTCTTCTTTCCGTCGGCATCTTCGAATGTGATCTTCCGTTTTTCGTTGTCGATGGCCAGGATTCTTCCACTCACAGCAGTCGTCTCGACGACGACCCCGGAGGGCTTGTATCCGCGCGGAGCAACGCTCACCGCCCCAATACTCGCCGCGGCGGGAGCCTCACCTGTCTTGTTCACGGTCACAATGAGTTCTTCAGTACAAGAGATCTTGACGTGATCGCCCACCTGTACCTGATCGAGATTGACGGCCGACTTATCGACCTTGAAGGTCTTGTCCTTTCCAGTGTCAAGAGTCAGAGTAACTTTTCGCTTTTCAAGGTCAACCTTGTCAACGACGCCGGACACTACAACCACTTCAACATCATCAATACCCTTGTCGGGCGAGATAGCCTGCGCGTGAAGCTTCGGAAGAGTGGTGAATGTCCCAAGTGCGATGATTGCCAATAAACCGGATAAGACTTTCATGCGTTCTCCGTTCTCCGGCGTAGAAGCCTCTTGCCGGGGCCCTGCAGATGGACTAACGAGGGAACCGGCCGAGGCTTTTAGCGGCTCCTGTTACAAATGCTGGTAGCTGCCGTTTTGAATTGCAATGGTCAGTTCTTTGCTGACACCGTTAATGGTTACCGCTGAGACATGGCTTGGTCCGCCCGGGACTGCGCTGAACTGAACCTGTGCAGTCACGGCATCTTTCGGATCATCCAAATAGGAATTAATAGACACGCTTACGATCGCCTTCTGCACCTTATCGATGACGATCGTCATCTTGTCGCCCTGCTTAACGTAATTTGAAAGGGCCAATTGAAACTCGCCATCATTGCCCGGCGCTGGCGACAGCGCGATGTTTCCTGCCTGCCTGGCCTGTTCGATCAGTGACTTCTCAGGAGGAACATACTGCTCGATCAGGCTCTTGATCGAGTTCGCATATTCCTTGTATTCGTCCGTTTTCTTCTCGACGACGTGCTCCTTCAGGCGGCCACCGCGTCTTCCTCCGCTATCTGCCGCCTGCTCCGGCGCCGGCTGGTCCAGAGACTGCTTCTGCGGCTTGCCATCGGGGCCGAGACGCACCTGAAAGTGCTCCTGCTTCTTCTGCTCTCCTTTGAGGCTGATCGTCACGGTTTCGACCCAGGTGTACTGCGCCAGAGCCTGCTTGTTTGCCGCGGCGGATTGCTTCAGTTCCTCGACCTTTTGCTGTAATTCGGGATTCTGCGCCAGCGCAAGGCTGGCAAGGGCTCCGCCGAGAAGGAGGCTAGCCCACACGAATCGCTTGTTTTTCATATGTTTCCTCTTGTGGCCGCGCTCGTTGAAGTAACCTTCTACGGCTTGGGCGGATAGTTCTTGAGAAGCTTAGCCATGGCCTTATCCAGGTTCTTCTGATTCTTCTCCTGGTTGCCGCTGGGGTCGATCGTCTTGGTCGCGTTCCCTGTCCAGACGAGTTGCTTCGTTCCTGAGTCGTACATATCAATAACCAGGGTTCCCACATTGATTGTCGAGCTGGTTGCGTTCGCCATACCGCCCCAGCGGACACCCCCACCCATCCCGTAGGCATTCCACTGTTTTTCCTGGTCTACCGCGATTTGATAGCCCACATACACATCGGCCTTGTCATCCGTTGTCTTGGTCAGACCTTTTGAGGATAACTGCGAATCGACGGCCTGTTTGATCTGCGCATCCACAATCTGATTGGGGTGCGAGCCTCCTTCGATATTTACCCATTTGTACGTGTGGTACTTTGAGAAATCCGTTCCGGGCATGAAGTTGTACTTCACGTCCTGGGCCAAGGCGAACGTAGTCGCCATAAGTCCGATTGCGATCGCGATCAAACCGAACCTGAATCCTTTTCGCATTGCATCCTTCCCTTCAGTGTGTGGTATGGAATGGTGTCCACTTGCCGCTCGTGAAGGTCCCCATTGAATTCCGAAGCGTTTGGCATGCATAGCTTTCCGCTTCACGGCGCATCTGTGAGTGTGACAGTCAAGGTACAGGCTCGAGTTATCGTTGAAAACTGGCAGAAATACTAGAGGACGATCATCAGGCTTCAGGCGCGAAACGAGTGGATGATGGCTGTGTGCTCAAGGATGTGACCTGTCGTTCATTCTCTCGGTCAACAAGCCGCACTTGGATGAATCCGCAGCAGAGTATGCCGGCCCTGTGATGGATTAAAGGGATCCCGCCTAACGGTTGTGGGGAGGAATTTGCGCCGTCTCGGCTGCGGTTTCTATCGGCTGATGACACTCGGGGCTCTAGAAAGAAGGGACCTCCTGAGCGGTTAGGTCTTTTTGTGTAGCCGACTGGCAACCTTCCTAGTCCTGCGGAGCAATGTCACGAGAATAGGATCGTGGGCAACAATCACTCTTCGATTCAGATCGCTCTCGAGCATGACGCTCAGTCGCGCGTCATTCGGGATTGGTGGAGATACGGAAATGATCAGGATATTTGCGAAGCGGTGTCTATCCATCACGTTGTCGTTTCTGTTGATACTCACGCTACCCATCGAAGCGAGAGGTCAGCAGGCGCCATCGACAGGAGCGCAAGCATATTCGGGACAGGGTGAGCCCCTGTCGGCAAACGAACTGGAGGCGCTAGTGGCACCGATCGCTCTTTATCCGGACGCTCTAGTAGCGCAGGTGCTCGGAGCGGCGACATTTCCTGACCAGATTGCGTTCGCGAACGACTGGCTCCAGCAAAACAAGAATCTCACCGGTCAGGCTCTCATGAAGGCCGTGGACCAGCAACCCTGGGATCCGAGTGTCAAAGCGCTCTCGCAATTTCCCACAATCCTTCAAAAGATGGCGGGGAACCTTAGCTGGACATCGTCATTGGGGGAGGCCTACCACACCCAGGCTTCACAAGTGATGGCGGCAGTGCAGACTTTACGGGCTCAGGCCAAGGCTGCCGGAAATCTGAAGTCCGGCTCGCAAATCACGGTTGTGCAGGAGTCGCC
>Ga0335080_10007002_pt1 | contig 11679 bp, 13 predicted proteins | sample Lox_Sample_34_FD_206720 | JGI IMG/M metagenome (GOLD analysis project Ga0335080, IMG submission 206720) | Soil microbial communities from Loxahatchee National Wildlife Refuge, Florida, United States - Lox_Sample_3.4 | ecosystem: Environmental > Terrestrial > Soil > Wetlands | place: USA...
TTCGGCTGGCGTGCGTGAAGGCGGCGCCGATGTCGAAACGACGGCGCGTCGTTCGTCGTGTGAGCAGCCACCCGGCCCACACCGAAAGGACCCTGTCATGCCCCAAGTGATTCCCTACCTCGGCTTCAACGGCAACTGCGCCGAGGCAGTGCGCTTCTACGAGCGCGTGCTCGACGGCAGGCTCGAGGTGCTGATGAGCGGCGCCGACTCACCGATGGCCGATCACATGCCCAAGGAGTTCGCCCATCGCATCATGCACGCGCGGCTGGTGCTGCCTGGCGGCGCCGTGCTCTACGCCGGCGACGCGCCGGCCAACGTGCCGTACGAGGGCATCAAGGGCGTCTCGATCACGCTGAACTACGACACCACCGCGCAGGCGCAGAAGGTGTTCGACGCGCTGGCCGCCGGCGGCACGGTGACGATGCCGATGCAGCCGGCGTTCTGGTCCAAGGCCTGGGGCATGCTGATCGACCGCTTCGGCACGCCGTGGATCGTCAACGGCGAGCTGCTGCCGATCTGACAAGCCCGGTCGGGCAGGGCCATCGGCGGCCGCGCCCGGGCGGCGGTCGGCAACGGCCGCGCGCGTGCAGGACGCACGGATGTGCGCCCGGAGTCGTGGCGCAGCGACTTGTCCCTGCGATTTCCACAGGGCATCCACCGGCTGTCCACTGGCCGTGCATCGACGGCATCGATAGCATGGCCGCAGACGGCGCGGAGGGGGCCGATGAAGCGGCAGAAGCAGCTCAAGTTGATTTGTTCGTCGTGTGCGGGCACCGGCTGGCTGTGCGAGGAGCACCCCGACCTGCCCTGGAGCCACGACGAGGATTGCGAAGGCGGCGGCGTCGCGTGCCGCTGCAACGAGCTCGTCGAGGAGCCGCGAAGGGAGGTCTTCGTCGACTTCGACGCGCTCGACGCCGGCGTCCACTGAGTCCTCCCCGCGGCGCGGCCGCCGCCGGCGTGTTGCAATGGCGGCCGCATGAGCAACACGATCGCTGGCCCCGATGGCAAGCCGCGCTGCCGCTGGTGCGCGGCGGCGCCGGAGTTCCTGGCCTATCACGACACCGAGTGGGGCTACCCGGTCGACGACGACCGGCGGCTGTTCGAGAAGCTGTGCCTGGAAGGCTTTCAGTCGGGATTGAGCTGGCGCACGATCCTCGCCAAGCGCGAGAACTTCCGCGCTGCGTTCCACGGCTTCGACTTCCACCGTGTGGCGCGCTTCGGCACGCGAGACGTCACGCGCCTGCTCCAGAATGCAGGCATCGTGCGCCACCGCGGCAAGATCGAGGCGGTGATCAACAACGCGCAGCGGGCGCGCGAACTGGTGCAGCGCGAGGGGTCGATCGCTGCCTTCGTCTGGCGCCATGAGCCCGATGCGGAGGAGCTCGCGACCTTGAAGGACGCATCGACGTCGCCGACGTCGGTGGCGCTGTCCAAGGCGCTCAAGAAGCAGGGCTGGCAATTCGTCGGGCCGACCACCGTGTACGCCTTCATGCAGGCGATGGGGCTGGTCAACGACCACGCCGAAGGCTGCGTCATCCGCGCCAAAGTGGCCCGCGCGCGCAAAGCCTTCGTGCCGCCGGTGCGTTGACGTCGGCACGACCCGCCGACATGTGCGGCGGATTTGGCACTTCGGCGCGCACGCCCTACAGCAACGGCGCGGCTTCGCCGAAACTCGCTGCAGGGGCGCCCGCCGTTGTCGGGCGATCCGCCATGTCCGCCAATCAGCCACCTTTTCGCGCCACCGCACCCGACACCGGGACGACGACGCTCACCGGCCAGACGCTCACCACCTTCGATTGGCTCGACAGCCGCATCGAGGAGGCGGCCGCGCGCAGCGATCTGCTGGCGGCGCGCCACCACCTGGCCACCGCCATCGAGCCGTCGGCGTTCGCGCCGACCACCGTGCTGGCGATGGGCGAGGAGGCCAGCCGCGTGCTCGGCAAGGTGGTGCTCGGCTATGCGCCGGTGATCGACCGCTACCAGGGCGTGATCGCCACGCGGCTCAGCGTGGTGCCGTTGCGCATGGGCGTGACCCCGGATGCCGACGCGCTGCTGCAGGCCGTCGGCGAGGTCTGGCCGGTGGAGGGCGTGCCGGTGGTGCTCAACGTCTCGTCCGAGCTGTTGCTGGCCGAGCTGCTGCGCGCGCGGCCGCAACGCAACGTGATGGTCGAGATCCCGTGGTTCGTCGCGGTGGAGCCGGCCAACACCGCGGTGCTGCAGGAGCTGGCTGCGCGCGGCAACACGCTGCTGCTCAAGGGCCGGCCGATGCGCCAGCTGCCGCGCGAGCTGCTGCACGCCTTCAAGTGGTCGATCATCGACTTCGCCGACGACCGCCGCCTCATCGCGCCGGTGCCGGCGGCACAGAGCGCGCCGCGCAGCATCCCGCACATCCAGAGCGGGGTGCGCACGATGGCACAGCTGCAGCAGAGCTTCGCGCGCGGCGCGATCGCCGTCGTCGGCTGGCCGCTGCACGAGGCGAGCGGGGCGCCGGTGCTGGCGCAGCCCGACGCCAAGGTGGTGCTCGAGCTGATCGAGCACCTGGAGCAAGGCAGCAACGCCGAGCGCCTCGACGAGACGCTGATGCGCGATCCGCTGCTCGCGTTCGAGTTGCTGCGTCACCTGCAGGGTGCTGCGCCGGGCCAGCTGCGCCTGGAGACCGGCTCGTTCAAGCAGGCGATCTCGCTGCTCGGCGTGCAGCCGCTGCGCCGCTGGCTCGGCGGCATGCTGGCGCGCACCGGCGACGACATGCGGCTGCGGCCGGTGAACTTCGCCGCGCTGCGGCGCGGCCTGCTGATGCGCCAACTGGCGTCGCCAGGCAGCAGCGCGGAGACGCGCGGCGAGTTGTTCATGTGCGGCGTGTTCTCGCTGCTCGACCGCATCGTCGGCCGCCCGGCCGTCGAGACGCTGGCGATGCTCGCAGTGCCCGAGCGCGTGCGCGCCGCGATCGTCGACGGCGGCGGGCCGTTCCACGCGCTGCTCGAACTGGTGCGTGCGATCGAGACCGAGTCCGCGCCCGACATCCGCGCTGCCGCCGATGCGGCGTTCATCGAGCCGCTGGAGATCAACCGCGCACTGCTCAAGACGCTGTTCCTCGCCGGCGCGCTCGATCGCTCGCGAGCGGTCGCGACCAAGTAGTACCCCGTCGCCGCCGCAGCAGCCACTGCGCGGGCGCTGCCCCGCACGACGCGCTGCGGCTACGATGCCGCCGGCGCTCGAGCGCCGGGAGACCGCGATGAAGCGCAGCACAGACCGCTTTCTGACCACGCACACCGGCAGCCTGCCGCGGCCGGAGAGCCTGATCCGGACCATGTACGCCAAGGAGGAGGGCGTGCCGGTCGACGCGGCGGCGCTCGAGCGCAAGGTGGCCGACGCGGTGGCGGCCGTGGTGCGCAAGCAGGCCGAGGCCGGCATCGACGTCATCAACGACGGCGAGATGAGCAAGCCGAGCTACGCCACTTACATCAAGGACCGGCTCGCCGGCTTCGGCGGCGACGACAACCGCTTCGTCTATCAGGACCTGGTGGGCTTTCCGGGGCTGGCCAAGCGCGTGTTCGGCGATCCGGGCCGGTCGCGCCGGCGCACGCCGAGCTGCAACGCGGCGGTGCAGGTGCGCGACCCGCAGGCGGCGCAGACCGACGTGGCGCACTTGCGTGATGCGCTGGCGCAGGTGAAGGCCGAAGAAGGTTTCCTCAGCGCGGCGTCGCCGGGCGTGGTGTCGCTGTTCTTCCGCAACGAGCACTACGCGACCGAAGAGGAATACCTGTACGCGATCGCCGAGGCGATGCGCGTCGAGTACGAGACGATCGTCGACGCCGGCTTCGTGCTGCAGCTCGACTGCCCCGACCTCGGCATGGGCCGCCACATCCAGCACGCCGATCTGAGCCTCGCGCAGTGGCGCAGGAAGGCGCAGCTGCACGTCGAGGCGCTCAACCATGCACTGCGCAACATCGCGGCCGACCGCGTGCGCATGCACCTGTGCTGGGGCAACTACGAAGGCCCGCACCACTGCGACGTGCCGCTGGCCGACGTGATCGACATCGTGTTCCGCGCCAAGCCGGGCGCCCTCTCGCTGGAGGCGGCGAATCCGCGCCACGCGCACGAATGGGCGCTGTTCCAGGCCGTCAAGGTGCCCGAGGGCAAGCTGCTGATCCCCGGGGTGATTGAGTCGAAGTCGAACTTCATCGAGCATCCGGAGCTGATCGCGCAGCGCATCGGCCGCTATGCCAACCTGGTGGGCCGCGAGAACGTGATGGCCGGCAGCGACTGCGGCTTCGGCACCTGGGTCGGCCAGGCGGCCGTCGATCCCGACGTGGTGTGGGCCAAGTTCGCCGCGATGGCCGAAGGCGCGCGCATCGCCTCGACGCAGTTCTGGAACTGACCCACAGCTGAAACGCCACGCCAGGCGCGGCGTTTTCGCCCGTTCGGTGCGGCACGGCCGATGTGGAATCCCTGGACCCGTCATTCCCGGAGATTCCATGAACGTCACCGATGCCACCTCGACGAACGTCTTCGTCACCCCGTCCACCGCGCTGCAGGTGCAGCCTGCCGCCACTGCCACGTCGAACGCCTGCGGCGACGGCGACGGCAACCGCGTCCACCACCACGGCCACCACCGCGGTGGCATGGGCGGCGCGCTGATGCAGGCGCTGAAGGGCCTCGGCCTGACCGCGGCCGATGGGTCGGCGCAGACCGCCTCATCGGATCACGATGGCGACGACGCGGGCAGCGCGGCCGGCACCGCCCATGCATCGATCAAGGGTGACATCCGCAGCTTCATGCATGCGCTGTTCCAGGCGGTGCGCAGCGAATCGAGCGGCGCGAGCGACGGCAGTACCGCCGCCGTTGGCGCAGCGACCACTGGCGCGGGCGCCGGCAGCGACCCCCAGGCCGGCTTCGCGAGCGGCCTGTCGGCGCTGATCACGCAGGTGGGCAACGGCAGCGCGCCGTCGGATCTGCAATCGGCCTTCGACAAGCTGGCCAGCGACCTGCAGGCCGTGAAGGGTGCAGCACCGGCCAGCAGCGCCGCCGGCACGGCCGATGCCAGCTCGGCACCGTCGGCCACGCTGCTGCAGCTGCTGACGCAGATGCAGCAGAACCTGGGCTACGGGCCTCGCACCGCGTCCACCGCCACCGGCAACCTGGTCGGCACCAGCGCCTGAGCGTGACGCGCCGGCGCCACGCCGGTGCGCCTGCATTCACGCATCTTTACCTGGCGCTGGCACAGTGCGCGCGCTGGCGGTGCGTCTGCCAGCGCCCTGCATGCACCGCCGCCTGCCGCCACCCGCCCACAGCATCGCGATCGCGGTGCTCGTCGCGCTGGCGCTTGGCGGCTGTGCGGGCCCGCGCGATCGTGGCGGCGGGCCACCCCGGCACGGCCAGCAGGCGGGCGACGCGACGGCCGCCGACTCCGCGCAACGCGGCTTCGCGGCCCGCGGCTACAACCCGGCACGCCAGGTCAGCTGGCACGAGGAGGGCGTGACGCTCACGCTGCCCGCGGGCGCCACGCGCGCGGTCGTGGCGTTGCCCGAGCAGACGCGCACGCGCGCGCCGCTGGTGCTGTACCTGCCCGGTCTCGGCGAGCCGGCGTCGGCCGGCGAGCGCTGGCGCCACGCCTGGGCGACCTCGGGCGTGGCGGTGCTGTCGCTGCAGGCGCTGGAGGCCGACGCCAACGCCTTCCGGTCCGACCTGGCGCGCGGTGGCGAGTTCGCGGCGCTCGGGCGCCAGCGCTACGGTGCGGCCGCGATGAACGAGCGCGTGCTGGCGCTGCGCGCGGCGTTGGCCGAGATCGATCGTCGCGCGCAGGCGCTCGAACAGCCCTTCGCGCGCATCGACACCTCGCGCGTGGTGGTCGCGGGCTTCGACCTCGGTGCCTACACCGCGATGGTGCTGGCGGGCGAACAGGTTCCCGGCGTCGCCGCGTCCGTCTCCGAGCCGCGCGTGGGCGCGGTGCTGGCCATCAGCCCGTACGCCGACCTGGCTGCCGGCGGCCTCGCGTCGCGCTACCTGGGCGTCGGTGTGCCGGCGCTGTCGATCAGCGGCGACAACGACGGCGATCCGCTCGGCCTGGTGGCGTCGCCGACGCAGCGCCAGGTGCCGCATGCGCAGATCAAGAGCGCCGACAACTGGCTGTTGTGGCTCTACGGCTTGAATCACGCACGCCTGTCCGGGCGCAGCGCGGGGGAGGCCAACGATCGCGCGGCAGCGGAACCCGCCGCCGGCGGCGAGCCGCCGGCCGATGCGCGCGGCGGCAATCGCGGGTCGCGCGGCAGCCGGGGGCGGCGCACCGAAGGCGGCGACGCGCTCGCTGGGGAGCGCGGGTCGGCGATCGACCCCGGCGCCGCGCTGACCGCGGTGGAACAGGTCAGCGTCGCCTTCCTCGACGCCTACGCACAGCGCGACGACATGGCGCGTGCGTGGCTGTCGGAGCGCGCGCCCGGCTGGCTGCAAGGGGTCGGCGAGCTGCGGCGCTGAGGCCCGAGCGGCGCCCAGGCGGCGTCAGGGCAGTCGCAGCCGGCCCAGCATCTCCAGGCACGCCAGCCACGGCACCGCGGCGGCCATCATGGTGGCCATCGCGCGCCGCACCCAGCGGAACTTGAGCGCGGCGAGCACTGCCACGCGGTGGCACTGCTCGGCCAGGTCGCGCGCGAAGTCGACCTGCGCCACCGTGCGCAGGCGCTCGAAGTAGTCGTCGCGCGACATCTCGGCGATGCTGCCGAAGAACACCAGCGAACCCGGGCGGGTGCCCGGGCGCGGCAGCGCGGCCAGCGCGGCCATCGCGATGCTGGCCACGCAGATCGCGGTGGTGAGACCGAGCAGCAGCCACAGCGTGGCGCCGGCGCTCCCCAGCGTGGTGCCGGAGATCGAGGCCACCAGCGCGCCGAGCATGCCGATGTTCGACGAGATCACCAGGCCGCTGCGCGAGTCGGCGATCGCGCCGGTGGTGACCAGGCGCGCGAGCGTGGTCTCCTGCGAGCGCAACAGCTGGTCGGCGGTGAGCGGCAGCGGTCCCACGCTGCGCGGCTCGCTCGCGGAAGTGATGGAGGCGATGGTCGACATGCCGTGTCCTCGCGCGAAGTGGGGAGTGTGTTGGCCTCAGACCAGGCCGATCGCGAAGCGGATCAGGTGGTCGGGGTTGAGCCGCGGCTCGACGCCGAGCGAGATCACGCCGCTGCCCTTGAGCTGGACGACCTCGCGCTGCACCAGCGCCGGCCCGGCGCCGCCGTCGTCGACGTAGGTGCCGTTGGTGCTGTGATCGTGCAGGAAGAACTTGCCCGACACGCGCTCCACCGACGCGTGGCGCCGCGACACGAGCTGATGGTCGACCTGGATCGCGCAGTCGGCGTCGCGCCCGATCAGGCAGCTGCCGGCGCTGCCGTCGAGCACGAACACGCGCGGGCCGAAGCGCAGCTCGAGACGAGTGCTCAGCGTGCGCGTGTGGTCGGGTGGCCGGTAGACGGTGGAGTGCGCCTCGTCGTAGGCCAGCAGGAAGATGTTCATCGGTCGCGCCTGCCCCTTGACCGGCACCTGCTTGATCAATCGCAGGTCCCACTGGCTGGGCACCGACAGCTGCTGGCCGGCGCCCTGGGTCAGCACGATCTCGAAGCGCTTGGCGATGTCGGCCATGCGCGCGGCGATGTTGACGACGTCGCCGTACAGCTGGTCGGCCTCCTGCTGCACCGGGCCGGCGTGGATGCCGGCGTGCATCGACAGCGGTGCCTGATAGGGCAGGTCGCGCAGCGCCACCGCGGCGGCCAGCGCGGCGTCGACATCGGGGAACGTGCACAGCATGCCGTCGCCGCGCAACTGCACCACCTGGCCGCCGTGCGCCGCGGTGAGCTGCGACCACGAGGCCAGCGTCGCCGCCACCACCTCGCGCGCACGGTCGTCGCCGGCCTCGACGAACAACCGCGAGCTGCCGGTGATGTCGGCGAACAGCACCGCCCTGTTGGCGAGTCGCTCGATGGGCATGACCGAGACCTGAGCGTGCCGGCTTTCCGCCTGGTTGACGAGGTTGCGCTTTGCAACGCGATGGGTGGCGGGAAATTCTAGGCTGCCGGCGGCGGCTGCGCGGCTGCGGGCCTCCCCCTACACTGGGCCACGCGGTGCTGCCGCAGGAGGCGAGCGATGCAGGCGATGCGGATGGAGCTGTTGCAGCAGATGCCGATCTTCGGCGGCATCGAGGAACGGGCGCTGCAGTACCTGCTCGAGCCGGTGCCATCGATCACCGTGCCGGCGGGCCGCTTCTTCTTCCGCGAGCGCGACCCGGCCGACTGCATGTACGTGCTGGAGTCCGGCCGCGTGGCCGTGCTCAAGGACTGGGCCGGCCGTGAGCTGCTGCTGCGCGAGATGGGGCCCGGCGACTGCTTCGGCGAGATGGCGCTGCTCGACCTGTTCCCGCGCAGCGCCTCGGTGCGCGCGGTCGACGAGTGCCGCGCCATGGCGCTGACCCCCGACCACCTGTACCGGCTGTTCGAGCGCGACGCGGTGCAGTTCGCGATGATCCAGATGAACATCGGGCGCGAGATGAGCCGGCGGCTGCGCGAGTCGGACGAGCAGCTGTTCCAGGCCACGGCCGGGGAGCCGCAGGGCGCGCCGGACACCGCGTTCTGCTCGATCTGACTGCCGCGACAGGCCGGTCCGGACCGCTTCGGCGCGACCCCAGCGGTGGCAACCCCTATGGCACGCCGCGGTCCGCCCGGCGCAGACTCGACGCCGACAACAACCCGCGGAGGCCACCATGCTCAAGGCTGGAATCGACCAGGACGCACTCATCGACATGTTCGCCAAGGCGAGCGCACAGCAGGGCGAGGCGCTGCGCAAGGCGGTGAGCGAGGCGACGCTCAAGGCGCTGCAGGGTCGCGAGCTGACGGTGACCAACATCCGCAACGTGCTGAAGACCGTCACGCAGGCGGCCTCCAGCGGCGCGGCCAAGAACGGGCTGCCGGCGGTCGACCTCGAGGCGCTGCTGGCCAGGGCCTTCGACGGCATGGACGCCGCGCTGCTGAAGGCGGTGCAGGCGCAGCGCGCGGCGCTGCAGCAGTTCGTCGACCAGGGGGTGGAGCTGAACAACCGGCAGATGAAGAGCGCGCTGGCCAACCTGGAGAAGATGGAGGACGTGTTCTTCAGCACGGTCGGCAAGGCCGCCGAGGGCGCCGGGGGCGCGCTGCAAGGGCCGTGGGAGCAGGTGCTCGAATCGATGAAGCTCAAGGGCACCGGCACCGGCGCGCAGGCCAAGACCAGCATCGCGGCGCTGATGAGCCAGGCGCAGACCGCGCTGCGCGAAGGCCGCTCGGCCGGCCTGCGTGGTGCGCAGGCGATGATGGACAGCTACGCGGCGCTGGTCAGCGGCGTGCTGATCGGCATGTCCGAAGGGTTGCAGTCGGGCAAACCGGCCACCAAGTCGCGCGGCGCCAAGTGATGCGGAGGCGCCGGGCCGCTGTCGCCGCGCGGGCGCAGCGGCGTTCGGCGGGACCATGCCGGCCACGGCCTTGAAGCCGCACTGGCGCGCCTGGGCGCCGATCGCCATCGGCGTGGCGCTGCTGCTGTCGCCGGTGCCGCCGGGCTTGAAGGCCGACGCGTGGCACTACTTCGCCGTGTTCGTTGCCGTCATCAGCGGGCTCGTGCTCGAGTCGATGCCGGCCGGCGCGATCGGGATCATCGGCCTCACCGTCGCGGCGCTGAGCGGCTTCGTCGAGCACGACCCGACCAAGGCGCTGCGCTGGATGCTGTCGGGCTTCTCCGAGAGCACGGTGTGGCTGATCGTCGGTGCCTTCATCTTCGCGATCGGCTACCGCAAGAGCGGGCTCGGGCGGCGCATCGCGTTGTGGCTGGTGCGGGCGCTCGGCCGCCGCACGCTCGGCCTCGGCTACGCGGTGCTGCTGGCCGACCTGGTGCTGGCGCCGGCGACGCCGTCGAACACCGCACGCAGCGGCGGCACCGTCTACCCGATCGTCTCCAACATTCCCAAGGTCTACGGCTCGGAGCCGGGGCCGACGGCCGGACGCATCGGCACCTACGTGATGTGGACGGCGTTCGCCGCCACCGCGGTGACGAGCTCGCTGTTCCTCACCGCGCTGGCGCCCAACGTCGCCGGGCTGGCGATCGCCAAGAAGACCGTTGGCGTCGAGGTGTCATGGGCGGCCTGGTTCATCGGCTTCCTGCCGCTCGGGTTGCTGCTGATCGCGGCGGTGCCGGCGCTGGCCTACGTGGCGTGCCGGCCCGAGATCAAGGCGAGCCCCGAGATCGCCGAGTGGGCGGCGCGCGAGCTGGCGGCCTGTGGCCCGATGTCGCGCCACGAACGGGTGATGACGGCGCTGGTGGTGCTGGCGATGTTCCTCTGGATCACCGGCTCCAACCCGGCGATCTCGCTGCCGTTGCTCGGTGCCAACTACATCAATCCGACGATGGTGGTGTTCGTGGTGATCTCGCTGCTGCTGCTCACCGGCGTGATCGACTTCGCCGACATCGTCGCCGAGAAGAGCGCCTGGGAGGTGTTCTTCTACTTCACTTCGCTGCTCACGCTGGCCGCCGGGCTCAACGACGTCGGCTTCATCAAGTGGCTGGCCGAGGGCTTCGCGCACCACCTCGCCGGCCTGTCGCCGGTGGCGGTGACGGTGATGCTGGTGACGCTGTTCTTCTGGATCCACTACGGCTTCTCGAGCATCACGTCGCACACCGCCGCGGTGCTGCCGGTGGTGTTGGCGGTGGGCAGCGGCATGCCCGGCGTCGACGTGCCGGTGCTGGCGCAGCTGTGCCTGTACTCGCTGGGCCTGATGGGCGTGATCTCGCCGTTCGCCACCGGCCCGGCGCCGATGTACTTCGGCAGCGGCTTCATCGGCCGCCGCCAGTTCTGGACGCTCGGGCTCTGGTTCGGCCTGGTGTACTTCGCCGGGCTGATCGTCGTGGTGTACCCGTGGCTGGCGGCGATCCGCGGCTGAAGTCGTCGCACCCGCTGCGCGGAGGTTGAGATGGCGTCGCAATCCCGTGTCGTGATGATCACCGGAGCTGCGGGCAACCTCGGCCGCGCGGTGGCCCAGGCGTTCGCTGAAGGTGGTGATCGCCTGGTGCTGGTCGACCTGCGCGCCGATGCGTTGGCCGGCGCATTCGGCACCGACACGCCGGCGCAGCTGCTGGTCGCCGCCAACCTGCTCGAGCAGGAGCAAGCCCGGCACGCGGTGCAATCGGCCGTCGATCGCTTCGGCCGCCTCGACGTGCTGTGCAACCTCGCCGGCGGTTTTCGCATGGGCGAGGCGGTGCACGAGACCAGCGATGCGACCTGGAACTTCCTGTTCGACCTCAACGCGCGCTCGTTGCTGCACGCGGTGCAGGCGGCGGTGCCGCGCATGCTGGAACTCGGCGGCGGCAAGGTGATCAACGTCGGTGCGTTCAGCGCCCAGAAGGGCGCCGCGCAGATGGGCGCGTACACCGCGTCCAAGGCGGTGGTGATCCGCCTCACCGAGGCGATGGCCGCCGAGCTGCGCGAGCGCGGCATCAACGTCAACTGCGTGCTGCCGACGGTGATCGACACGCCGGAGAACCGCCGCGCGATGCCCGGCGTCGACCCGGCGAAGTGGGTCGCGCCGCACGATCTGGCCGGCGTGATCCGCTTCCTGGCGTCGGACGCGGCACGGGCCATCCACGGTGCCGCCATTCCGGTGACCGGGCTGTCGTAGGCGGGGC
>Ga0335080_10007003_pt1 | contig 11677 bp, 6 predicted proteins | sample Lox_Sample_34_FD_206720 | JGI IMG/M metagenome (GOLD analysis project Ga0335080, IMG submission 206720) | Soil microbial communities from Loxahatchee National Wildlife Refuge, Florida, United States - Lox_Sample_3.4 | ecosystem: Environmental > Terrestrial > Soil > Wetlands | place: USA: Florida...
GCGGAGAGAATCGTGCTCAATGCCCGCGACGCGGGCCTGGCTCTGCAAGTCTCCAGCGCGGCGAGCACCGATTTGCGCGTGCTGCGGATTTCACTGAGTTCGGTCAACCCTTCCATTGCGTTGGCGAGCGCGGCCCGTAGCCTTGGTTTACCGGCGCCCATCCTCGGCGGCCACTCTGTGGAAGATCTCTATACCGCGGAACGCGGACTGCTGCTGTCGCAGCGAGTAATTCCGCTTCTTCATCTGCCAGTCAGCTACGGGCTAAGCGGATCAGTAAGGAACTGGAACCAGGACAACCGCGGAATCTGGCATCTGGAGGACGTTTGGATGGGCACTGATAAGCCATGAGCTTTCGCCGCAAGCTGCTGCTGGTTTTCGCGCTCACGGTATTCGTGTCGGTAACGGCGGTGGCGTGGATCGTTTCCGTAGTCACGCGGCGAGCGTTCGAGCAATTGAACGGAGAGCGGACCACGGCGCTGGTTGCCCAATTTCGCCGGGAATTCAATCGGCGCGGCGACGACGTAGCGCACCGGGCTGAGACCATTGCGCAGGGCGACTCCGCGACTCACATGGCCCTGGCGTTCAGCCATGGCTCCCCGGACTACGGTGCCTACCTCTCGGAAGCCAAGACTCTTGCGGACAGCCAGCAGCTGGATTTTCTGGAATTTGTGGACAATCAGGGGACGATTATTTCGTCCGCACAGTGGCCGGCGAAATTCGGATACAAAGACGCTTCCCTGCCCGATCCCGCTCAGTCAGCGTCGAAAGGCGCATTCTTAAAGCAGGAAGACCTGCCCGATGGAGCGGCGCTCGGGTTGTTTGCCGTGCGCGCGGTGGATGTCGGTGACAAGTCACTCTATGTGATTGGGGGCCGCCGACTCGACAAAGACTTCCTGGCAAGTCTCGAATTGCCCTCGGGAATGCGCGCCATGCTCTATCAGAATCTGGGAACCGGATTTTCTCCTCAGTTCCTGATTGATCCATCCGGCACAGCCCAAGCCGCGACTCTGGCGCCGCTGATCCAACTAGTGCGACCGGGCCAAGAGGCGACCCAAACCATCCACTGGTCGGGCAATGCGGATGACGACGAAACTATCCACGCTATCCCGCTCACCGGACAGAACAACCAGTTGCTGGGAGTTCTTCTGGTAGGAAGTTCGCAACGCGCTTACATCGAACTGCGTCGCCACATCCGCTCCACGGGCTTGTTGGTGGGCGGCGTGGGCATCGTTCTGGCGATCTTGCTCAGCGGATGGTCGGCCGCACGGGTGACCCGTCCAGTGGAGCAACTGGCGGAAGCAGCACGCGAGGTCGCAGGGGGGAACTGGAATGCGCAGGTGGAGGTCGGGTCGCGAGACGAAATCGGCGAACTGGCCGATGCCTTCAATCGCATGACGCGGGAGATGCTCGAGCAAAAGGAACGCCTGGTGCAGAGCGAACGGGTCGCCGCATGGAGAGAGTTGGCGCGAAGACTGGCCCACGAGCTGAAAAATCCGCTCTTCCCGCTGCAGCTGACGGTAGAGAACCTGCTGCGCGCCCGGCAACAGAGCCCTGAGCAGTTCGAGGAGATCTTTCAGGAGAGTTCTTCAACCCTCTTGGCAGAGATCTCAAACCTGAAAGCGATCGTTTCACGCTTCAGCGAATTCTCGAAAATGCCGTTGCCGCAGTTCCAGGAAGTGCAGATCAATGATCTGGTACAGGGCGTGGCGCGCTTATTCCAGGCGCAACTGCAATCGCGCGAGAAAATCGCCATCGAGTGCAAGTTGGATTTACAGCAGCCGATCGACACCATCGCTGCCGACCCCGAGCTGCTCCATCGCGCCATCTCCAACCTCGTGCTGAACGCGATGGACGCCATGCCCCAGGGGGGAACGCTCGTGTTGCGCACCCGGCAAAACGGCGACCGAGTCTACGTGGAAGTGAGTGACACAGGGACCGGGCTCACGCCCGAGGAGTGCGCGCGCTTGTTTACTCCGTATTACACCAGCAAGCAGCATGGCACCGGGCTGGGGCTGGCGATCGTGCAATCTGTAGTCAGCGACCACGGGGGCAGGATCAGTGTCCGCAGCCAGCCCGGGCAAGGAACAACATTTGTTATCGAGCTTCCCCGCAACCCGGATAAGCTACCAGCAGACGCCAAAGGTTCCGGCGCGACCAGTTAAGGAGACAACGTGCCGCAGAAAGCCAATCTTCTAATCGTGGACGACGAAGCCAACACACTGGCCTCGCTGGCGCGCGCCTTCCGCCTGGCCGGGCATGAGGCCACGGTCTGCGACAATGCGGGAAAGGCTTTGGAATTGGCCAAAGCGCAACCATTCGACCTGATCATTTCCGATGTGGTGATGCCGGGAAAAGACGGCCTTTCGCTGCTGGAGGACCTCAAGACAGAAGGAGTCATGGCGCCCGTGGTGATGATGTCCGGGCAAGCCCACATCGAGATGGCAGTCCGGGCCACGAAACTCGGCGCCCTCGATTTTCTGGAGAAGCCGATCTCGACGGAAAAACTTCTCTTGACCGTGGAAAATGCGCTTAAGCTGCAACGCCTGGAGGCGGAGAACCGCCAACTGAAGCAACGCCTGGGCAAGCACGAGATAGTTTGGCAAGGCGAGGCTATGCGCAAGGTCATGGCGCAAGTGGACCGGGTAGCGGCGAGTGAGACCCGGGTTTGTATTCTCGGCGAAACCGGAACCGGCAAGGAACTGGTCGCGCGCACGCTGCACGAGCGCAGTCCGCGCGCGTCTGGACCATTCGTAACGCTGAACTGCGCGGCCGTGCCGGCGGAATTAATCGAGTCAGAACTCTTCGGCCACGAGAAAGGGTCGTTCACTGGCGCGGCCGGACGTCATATCGGCAAGTTTGAGCAGGCGGAACGGGGCACTATTTTCCTGGATGAAATCGGAGATATGCCTCTGGCCATGCAGGCGAAATTGCTGCGAGTGCTGGAGGAGGGCGAAGTCGAGCGCATCGGCGGTGTCAAGCCTGTTTCTGTGGACGTAAGAGTCGTAGTCGCCACCCATCGTGATCTCGAAGCCCAGGTGCGCGAGGAAAAATTTCGCGCTGATCTTTTTCACCGTGTCTATGTCTTCCCCTTACGTCTGCCGCCGCTGCGCGAGCGGCGTGAGGATATTGCGGCGCTGGTCGAGCACTTTGCCCGGCAAGCGTGCGGGTTAAATGCGTGGAAAGCGGTTTCATTCTCTTCCCAGGCAGTTGGCGCGCTGCAAGCCTATCCCTGGCCGGGCAACGTCCGCGAGCTACGCAACATGGTGGAGCGGTTGATGCTGTTGGCCACCGGCGACGAGGTAGATCTGGAGACCGTACGCCTGGCACTGCCACAGGGAAGCGAAGGGAACGTCAGTTCGATGATCGCTCCTGGCACATTAGCCGAGCGGGTGCAAAGCTTCGAACGAGAGGTCATTCTGTCGGAATTGAAGCGCAACAGCCACCACATCACTAACGCCGCCAAAGCCCTCGGGCTGGAGCGCAGCTATCTTTATAAGAAGGCAGAGCAATTGGGCATCGACCTGCGCTCTTTACGGCAAGAGCACGACTAAGCCAGCAAGAGTGCAAACCGCAACCCCGGCCCCTCTCCCTACGGTTCCACCTTGTACATAGCCACCATGCCGGCATCCATGTGCTCGTCGATGTGACAGTGGAAAAGCCAAGTGCCGGGATCGTCGGGAACCATGTCTACGGTCAACATTTGCGCAGGCAAGAGCGTTACCACATCCGTATGCCGGCCATTGACGGTGACCACATTGCCATGCCAGTGCGGGGTATGGATATTGACCCCTTCTCCCAGGGTAACCAAATACCAGCGCACCCGCTCTCCCTTTTTCATAATCATCAGCGGCGTGTTGGCGTAGAGATAGCCGTTGATCGTGCCCTTGAAGTTCGCTGCGGCAAATCCGGTTCCCGTCCCGGAGAGCAACCCGTCACTGTCCACGGGAGCGAACTCCAACTTGTTCACGCCCTTGGGATCGCCGGCATAAGTCTGGATGTTGTGATCGAGATACCAACTGGTGTTCTCGTCGAAGAACATGAACAGCGCGATAAATTCACGGTCGACGTCTTTGGGCTTGCCGTTCGGCTCAGCCGCGCCGCGCGCCGTTACGATGATGGCGCCCACCAGACCGCTTTCGATGTCTCGGCTGCTGTGAGAATGGTAGAGCCATACCAACGAACTGGGATCGCCCGGCCCCGGCCCAGCCCGCTCCGGCACCTGCCAGACATAGGTGTGCGTTTGGCCCGGCGGGACGTCGTCATCGGCTTTATCGTTGCCCGAAGTGCCATCGTCGTAGCTGGCACCTTCGGAGTCCTTGTTATAGAACACCCCGTGTGGATGCATGCTGTAAGGATGGGTGGCGTTATTCTTGAAGACTACGCGGATCGTGTCGCCCACTTCGCCGCGTAAAACCGGCCCCAGAATTCCGGCATGCTCCCACTCTGGCGCGCGTGGTTTTAGCTTGGTAAAACTATCGTCGGTGTATTCGCGGTAGAGCGCCTTGCGGTACACCTTTCCGATGCGATGCGGCCCGCGCTCGATGAAGGTTTTGGCGTAGCCTTCAAAGTCCTTGCCCATCATCTTGTTCACGCCGCTGGGGGCATAGTCCCAATCCACTTCGTCGGCGGCAACGAAGTAGGTGCGAACCTTTCCGGATGGCGCGTTAGACGGCAGGCTGGCAGCCCAGACGAGAGGCGGAAGATAGGCAAACCCGAACAACATGGCGATAACCGCCAATAGACGAAGTGACTTGCGGATCATTTTCTAACCTCGACTTGAAGTGTAAGACGCAACCAATAGGGCGGCTGGGGAGTAGAGTCCAAACCGGCCTGGACTCGGGACCGCTAGAATTTTGTGTTCCGATTTCGAACGGCGCGATTATACGCTCAGCTCGTTCAAGCGATTGCCAAAAGGAAAGTCACCTTGGTTTCATACCAACAAGACAGTGGGGGCAAAAGGGTCATTTCTTGTCTCGCCGAAACGACTGATCCGAAAAAACTTTTCACGGAGTGAAACCTGAGGACTGGATCGCTCATCTTCAGCATTTGACTTTCGTATTTTGAGGAGTGACTATGCCGGCTCTCCAGGAAGATCCTCTGGTGAAAATGGGATCCCTGCGCCGTTTCGTCTGGATGTCCATGTGCACGATCTGCTGAAGAAAAATCCTGCGCAAAAGATTGCGAGAGATCCGGATGCCTTTCGGGTTAGATTCCGGATAGCCTGAATTTAGGTGTGCTCTTTTGACCGGGAGATTTGGGAATGAACGACAGTCCTCCCATTCTTGAAAGCTGCTCCAGTTGCAGGCTGCGGGGGGAACATGCCTTCTGCAATCTTTCTCAGGAAGCACTGAAATCGCTGGATCGCCTGAGCTTCACCTTGCCCTATCCGGAGCGCGCAATCCTGTTCCACGAGAGCCAGCCCTGCCGGGGGGTGTTCATTCTATGCTCAGGACGAGTCCGACTGACTGCCGCCTCGCCTGCAGGAAAGACGCTGCTATTGCGAGAAGCGGATCCGGGAGAAGTGCTGGGTTTGAGCGCCGCCCTATACGGCGGCAGCTACGAGGTAACCGCCGAGACCGTCTCGGCCGCCAGTGTGCGCTTCGTCAAGCGCGATGAGTTTGTCGAATTCCTGCGAACGTTTAGCGAGAGCGGAATGGGAGCGGTGCGGGCTCTCGGTCTGGAGTACGAGCGTGCCCTGGACAACTTGCGCAGCCTGGCCTGGCTTTCGACCGCTACCGCGCGCATCGCGCAACTGCTCCTGCAGGTCGCTCAAGAGAGTATCGGCAATGGCACCGGGGCGCGACTCCGGCTGACTCAGGAACAAATCGCTCAAAAGACCGCCACCACCCGGGAAACTGTCACTCGCCTGCTGGTGCAGCTGCGCAAAGATCAGGTGATCACCCTGCGGGGCTCCGATTTAGTAATTCGTAACCGCGCAGCCCTTGAAAGAATGGCCAGTTAGGTTCATTTTGTGATCTACATCACATGATAAATGTGAGGTTGGTCACATACGGTTGTGATTTAAACCGGCAACCTATCGAGAAACCGGATAGTTAGATGGCACGCTTAGCCGGCAGAACGATCCGTATTCCAGCTTTCACTCGCCTTCACACCCGTCTGTGCATTAGTCTGGAAAATCCAACCCCAACCTGTTCAACCACCGCACCCGTCGGAGGAAGAAATGTCGAATACGATGACCCCACTCGTACAAATTGAAAAGGACGAAGCGATTCGCCAGCGCCTGGAGGCGGAGAGAGCCAGATTGCGCAAGACCATGGGCCTGGACAGCCCCTCGCACTTCAAGCGCCCGGTGGAGCGGGCGTTCACGGCGGAGGAGCGGAATCGCGTCACGATTCTGTTCGGCGGATTCACCTGGAAGCACGAAGACCTGATCCGCGCCGTTTTCCAGGGATGCGGCTACAACTGCGAGAAGCTGCCTGTGCCCAACGTCGCGGCGTTTCAAATCGGTAAGGAGTACGGCAACAACGGCCAGTGCAATCCGACCTATTTTACGGTCGGGAACCTGGTGCAGTACCTGCAGTTTCTGGAGTCGCAGGGCATTCCGCGCAAACAGATACTGGACAATTATGTCTTCTTTACCGCTGGTTCCTGCGGGCCCTGCCGCTTCGGTATGTACGAAGCCGAATACCGCTTTGCCCTGCAGAACGCGGGCTTCGACGGCTTCCGCGTGCTGCTCTTCAAGGACAGCGACGGCATCAAGGCGGCCTCCGGCGAGCCGGGACTGAAGTTCACCATCGACTTTGGCTTCGGAATGTTGAACGCCATGCACCTGGGGGACATTCTCAACGACATGATTTACCAGGTTCGCCCCTTCGAAGTAACTCCCGGCGAAACCGATCGGGTGTTCCGCGAGGCGGTGGATGGCCTGTGCGAAGACCTCAAGAATCGCAAAGCATTTGAGATCGAACAGAGCGCGCCGGACTGGGCCAAGCCGAAGTTCAAGAGCAACAAAATTCTGAGAAACACGTTCAATGTCTTCGGCAAGTGGCACGAGCACATGTGGGGCAAGGACTATCTGAATGCTCTGAAGACGGCCCACGAGAAGCTCAACAGCATTGAAGTGGACCGCACAAAAGTGAAGCCGGTGGTGAAGATCACCGGAGAATTCTGGGCGCAGATCACCGAGGGCGACGGCAACTTCAACATGTTCGCGTTCCTCGAGCGCGAGGGCGCGCAGGTGGTGGTCGAGCCGATTGCAACCTGGGTGGCTTATCTGATGTATCAGGCCAAGGCTCACGCCAAGGCCAAGTGGCCGGTGAACCGCCCCCATCGCAACCCCAGGTGGTTCGAGGTGAAGAAGCATCTGGCGAACGACTTCGGGCTGCGCAAGCGGCTGATGGGGATCGGCGTCGGTGAGAAGATGTGGAACTACTTCTATCATCGCAACATCAAGCATCTCGGCGGAATCACGCATCACCTGGTGCCGCAAACCGATCTGGCGGAGATGGCTCATCCCTTTTACAACCAGTTTGCCCGTGGCGGCGAAGGACACCTCGAGGTCGGCAAGAATGTGTACTACACCGTCCATCGTCTCTGTCACATGGTGCTGGCGCTGAAACCCTTTGGCTGCATGCCTTCTTCACAATCCGATGGCGTGCAATCGGCGGTGGTGAACAAATTTAAGGACATGATCTTTTTGCCGGTTGAAACTTCGGGCGAAGGCGAAGTGAACGCGCACAGCCGGGTGCAGATGGCGCTGGGCGAAGCCAAAGTCAAGGCCAAGGCCGAGTTCGAAGAAGCTCTCAAGTGCACTGGCAAGAGCCTCAGCGAAATCCGCGAGTACATCGCCGAGCATCCCGAGCTGAAGCGTCCGTTCTACAAAGTTCCGCATCGTGAAGGGGTGGCTGGGACCGCGGCGCAGTTCATCTTGCACGTCAGCGATCGCATGGACAAGAGCACCCGCCTGTGGAGGCGCTCCCGTGTTCCTGGCATCGCGGTGCCGGCGGCGGCAGGCGGCGACTAGGAAACTGTGAACTGATATCTGACAACTGGATCTTTTCATCCACTGTGGCACAGACAGTTCGACCCGTAGGAGAACGGAATGCACGAGCATCAAACGCGCTTCATGGTGGGCCTTGACGTAGGCTCGACCACGGTAAAGGCAATCGTCACCGATGCAGCCAGCGACCAGATCCTCTGGCAGGACTACCAGCGTCACGAAACCAAGCAGCCGGAAAAGTCGCTGGAATTCCTGCGCCGCATGGAGTCGGAAGTCGGCATCAGCAAGCACAACACGCGGATGTTCATGACCGGCTCCGGCGGCGGCTCGATTGCCGATCAGATCGGCGCCAAGTTCGTGCAGGAGGTTACCGCGGTCGCGCTGGCGGTCGAAAAGCTGCACCCCGAGGTGTATTCCGTCGTCGAACTGGGCGGGCAGGACGCCAAGATCATCGTGTTCAAGGACGATGACGAATCCGGGCGCAAGAAGAAAATCCCCTCGATGAACGACAAGTGCGCCGGCGGGACCGGCGCGGTCATCGACAAGATCAATGCCAAGCTGAAGATCCCTACCGCCGAGCTGTGCGAGCAGGGGTATCACGGCATCAAACTGCACCGGGTCGCCGGCAAGTGCGGCGTGTTTGCCGAGACCGACATTAATTCCCTGCAGAAGGTCGGCACGCCACCGGATGAACTGATGGCCTCGCTGTTCGATGCCATCGTTCTGCAAAACCTGAGCGTCCTAACCCGCGGTCACACACTGCGTCCGCATGTGCTGCTGCTGGGCGGCCCGAACAGCTTCATTCGCGGCATGCGCGAGGCATGGCAGGCCAACATCCCGCGCATGTGGCAGGAGCGCAAGGTCGAGGTTCCCGAAGGTTCAAAGCCCGAGGACATGATCAAGGTCCCGGAGAACGCGCAGTACTTCGCGGCTCTTGGAGCAATCGAATTCGGCAAGGGCGAAGAGGATTGCATCGGCTGCTATCGCGGCTTCGATCAACTGGTGCACTACATCGAATATGGCCGCGCCGAGGAGAAGGCCAAATCCGGAGGAAAGGGTCTGGTAAGCAATCCCGCAGAGCTCGACGGCTTCAAGGAGAGCTACCGGCGGAAGAAATTTATCCCGGCGACCTTCCAGAAGAATTCTACGGTGGCGGGTTTCGTCGGCATTGACGGCGGCTCGACCTCGACCAAGGCGGTGCTGCTCGACGAGAACGGCGACATCCTGTGCAAATCGTACCAGCTCTCGAACGGCAACCCCATTCAGGACACCATCGAGATGTTCGAGAATCTGCGCACTCAGGTGGAAGCACAGAATGCCAAGCTGGAAGTGCTGGGAGTCGCGACTACTGGTTATGCCAAAGATATTCTGAAGGACGTGCTGAAGGCCGATGTGGCGCTGGTGGAAACCGTGGCGCACACCGAGTCGGCGCTCAAGTTTTACGAAGACCCGCACGTGATCGTCGACGTGGGCGGACAGGACATCAAGCTGATCATTCTGCACAACGGCAGGGTGAAAGACTTCAAGCTGAACACACAGTGCTCGGCCGGCAACGGCTACTTCCTCCAGTCCACGGCCGAGGGTTTCGGGCTGAAGGTGGAAGACTACGCCGACATGGCGTTCTCCGCGCAGGCGATGCCGGTGTTCGGCTATGGCTGCGCGGTGTTCATGCAGTCGGACATTGTGAACTTCCAGCGCCAGGGCTGGCGGGCGGAAGAGATTCTGGCGGGCCTGGCCGCGGTTCTGCCCAAGAACGTCTTTCTCTACGTTGCCAGTATTCCGAATCTGGCGGCACTGGGATCGCGCTTCGTGCTGCAGGGCGGAACGCAGAACAACATGGCGGTGGTAAAGGCTGAAGTGGATTTCATCCACAACAGCTTCCGCGCCGCGGGCAAGAAACCGGAGATTATTGTCCACGAACACTGCGGAGAATCGGGAGCAATCGGGGCCGCCGTTGAATCGTTGCGCCTGTGGAAAAATGGCCTGCAGACTTCGTTCGTCGGTCTGGACGCCGTTCGTCGCATCGAATACCGCACCACCCGCAACGAGAACACCCGCTGCAATTTCTGCAAAAACAACTGCCTGCGCACCTTCATCGACATCAAGACCACCAGCGACACCAGCTTTGTTCCTATTAAGAAGGTGACCAAGGTCCCGCTGATGGAGAACGAGCAGCGGCTGATCATCGCCACCTGCGAGAAGGGCACGGTGGAAGATGTCAATGAAATGAAAGAGATCAAGGCGGGCATTGAGTCGCTGAAGGACGCACACCCGAATTTCGTCGACATTGCTTCCAAGGAAGTCTTCCGGCCGCGCAGCCCGAAGAGCGTTGCCGACCCGATTCCCACGCGGGCATGGACCAAGTCGGTGAAGGACCGGGTTGCATTGATGCAGAACCGCGGCAAGATTCGCATCGGGATTCCGCGCGTGCTCAATGCCTACGCCTTCGCGCCTCTGTTCAACGGATATCTCGAGAGCCTTGGCGTGCAGCCGGAAAATATCGTCTACTCTGACTACACCAGCCCCGAGCTTTATCGTGCGGGATCGAGTCGTGGAGCGATTGATCCATGTTTCCCGGCCAAAATCGGCATTCCGCACGTCTACAACCTGATCCAGGAGAAACACCGAAAGAAGCCGCTGAATGTGATCTTCTTCCCCATGTACGACGTGCTGACGACGCCGCTGCTGAAAGTGGTTGGCAATAACGCCTGTCCGACCGTGACCGCGACACCGGAGACGGTGAAAGCGGCCTTCACCAAAGAGTCCGACGTCTTTGCCGAGCACAACGTAACGTATCTCGATCCCATCCTGAACTTCGCTGACCGGAAGCTGTTTGCCCACCAGATGCTGCAAGCCTGGCAGCCGCTGCTCGGGCTGTCGCAAGAGGAAAACGATCGTGCGGTCGAAGTCGGCTACCAGTGCATGCAGGACTATGAAACCAGCATCCGCAAGCGGGCCCGGCAGGTGCTCGATCAACTGGAGCGCGAGGACCGCATCGGCATCGTGATGCTGGGCCGCGTCTACCACCACGATCCGGGGTTGAATCACGAGATCATGGATGAGTTCCAGAAGCTGGGCTATCCCATCTTCTCGCAAAACACGCTGCCGCTCGACGAAGATATGCTGGAACGGCTGTTCGGCGAGGAAGTGCGCGCTGGACTGATCAGCAGCCCGCTCGAGATCACCGACGTATGGAAGAATTCCTATTCGTGCAGCACCAACCACAAAGTTTGGGCGGCAAAGTTCACGGCCCGGCACCCGAACCTGGTGGCGCTGGAGATGTCCAGCTTCAAATGCGGACACGATGCTCCAATTTACGGCGTGATCGAAGGCATCATCGAGCGGTCCGGCACGCCGTATTTCTGCTTCAAGGATCTGGACGAGAACAAGCCGTCCGGCTCGATCCGGATTCGCGTCGAGACCATCGATTACTTCCTACGGCGCTATCGCGACGAAATCATCCGCCGCCGCAAGGCCGAGCAGGAGATCGAAGCGCAGCTAGCGGCATATGAGGCGCAGTTGCGGGGAGAAGCGGTTGAGCAGGAAGCGCAAGGGATGGCGGCGGATTAGGGCATCTGATTTTGCAGGGAAGTCCGGAATTTAGCTGAGATTGAGGGTTACTTGCTCTTTTTCGCCAACCACGCGGTCCTTCCTATTATGCGGTCCGAATGGCCTCCGTGCGGAAATGGTGATGGCGTTCCTAAACGACACGAGAGA
>Ga0335080_10007004_pt1 | contig 11676 bp, 7 predicted proteins | sample Lox_Sample_34_FD_206720 | JGI IMG/M metagenome (GOLD analysis project Ga0335080, IMG submission 206720) | Soil microbial communities from Loxahatchee National Wildlife Refuge, Florida, United States - Lox_Sample_3.4 | ecosystem: Environmental > Terrestrial > Soil > Wetlands | place: USA: Florida...
CCAGATGTCGAATGCATCCACTGTCCCGCCGGGGAAGAAGTGGCCGATCTTGCGCGTCCGCACCACCACGTCCACCCGGACCGTGGAGCCGGGCTTGATTTTGGCGCCGGCGGCGTCGATGGGAGCCGCCAGTTTGCCGACCTCGCGGATGATCCCGGTGCCGGACTGCTCCGCCTCTTCGCCCACCGCGATGCTGGACATCACCTGCGGGCCCTCGCCGATGCGCCGCACCATCTGGGTGCCGCCCGCCTTTTCGTCGATGGGCGATACGGAGAAGATGTCCACGCTGATGAACCCGGACTTGAGGAACTGCTGCTCGGAGGCCAGTTGCACCTCGTCCCGGTTGGCATAGGCCAGGGCGGTGTTGGCGGCGGGGAAGCGGTGGGAGTGGAGCTTGCCGTCGTGCGTTGCCGGGTCCTTGGAGTCCACGAGGGGCATGTGGCAATCCACGCACGTCTGGCTTTCCTTCGGATAGTAGAACGACCGCGCCCCCTGGCCCGAGACGCCGCTGGCCTGCCAGTTGTCGTAGTCGTTAAATCCGCGGAACCAGCGATAATCGTTCACCGGAACGTCCAGGTGCACCTTGTGACAGCCGGAGCAGTATTCTGCGGCATCCATACGCATGAACGGCTTGATGAAGGTGCGCTTGTGCGGCTCCGGGTTCAGGTACGTGATGAAGTGATTGAACGCACGCACGTACTTGTTCTTGCTCGACATCCACTCGTGCAGCGGCGGGAACTCGATGGTGAAGCCGCCGTTGCCCATGCTGCTGTTCACGGAAGTGATCGCGTGGCAGGAGGTGCAGGCCAGCCCGGCATGCGCCTCGGCGGTATTGATCTGGTCTTTGATCGGTTTTTCAAAGCGGCCGTTAAAGAAGACCGCGTGATCGTGACATCCGGCGCACCATTTGCTCGATTGCGGGGTGCCCTGTACGTCCTGCATGTACTCGATGGCCTTGCGGTAGAACTGGTTGTTAAACGACGCGAAGTGGTGCGAGGAACTCTTCCACTGCTCGTAGGCGTCCTTGTGGCACTCGCCGCAGGCTTCCGAGTCCATGAAGAAGTTGGACGGGATGATGCCGCCCACGTTGGTCTTGGCGGACGACGGAAAGAACGGCGACTTCGGTCCGCCGCCCTCGCCTTCCATCGACACCGGCGCCGTCAGCGGGTTGCGGATGCGGTCGTTCGGATCGGGGAAGGTCTTGCGGTATAGCGAGGCTGCCGGCGGAAGCACTACCAGCAAGGCGAGCGCGGCTCCGAAAGCGTTCCGATACGTCAGCCAGCCGGCCGCGTACTGCCGCGCCTGCCGCCACACGTAGGGGATGACGAAAGCCACCCCGAGCAGGGCGGCGGCGATGTGGCCCCACAGCACCCAGCGGTGCTCCGCGGTATTGCCCTGCCAGGTGAGATAGACGCCGCCGAGGAACGCGATTCCAAAGAACCCGACGGCGGTGGCAAGACTGGATCGCACGCCGGTGTCGGAACGTACCAGCCAAAGCAGCGCAAAGAACAGTGCCACGCCCAAACCCAGGTGGGCGAGCACGTTCGTCATGTAGAAAACTGTCGGGAAGGCGAAGGCCCAGACATAGGCCGTGTTCACCAGAAGTACCAGGAAAAACACGCCTATCCACTTCAGCATCTTGGAGTTATTCATCGCAGTCTCCCCATTTCCGTTGAGTGCCTAGTCGTATAGCGGCGATTTCGGAGGGCACGAAGCCACCGCGGAGATGCCAGCCATCATAGTGTTCGGTCTTACCCCGGTCAATAATAGAAACCTACTATCGGTACCAGCTCAAACCCGGGTGTGAAAACTCGTGTGAAAGCCGGGGTGAATCCTGTATTTTGTCGGCAGTCTGGCGATCGGTCCCTTGCGCACGTCGAAGGCGTCGAAGAGGAGAAATTCGGTGACATCTTCCGCCGGTTGCAGGTGCTCGACGATGACTACACCCTCCTCGGGGTTGTCCGGATTCGCCGTGAAGAGCGGTTCGCCGCCCAGGTACTCGCCGCGCGGAACCTGATAAATGTCGCTCACAGCACCGTCGGACCAGGAGCCGTGCGCCAGCTGATCGAAGAACTTGCGCCCGGCGCCCCCGCAAGCGCTCAAGCCGAGCATCCAGAAATCGTTGTAGGGATGGCCGTTCAGCGTCTGGCCCACGTTGGGGAAGTCCGGTGCCAGGTCGTAATCCATGTGGATGGTTTCCACCAGTTGCCGCGTCTTCAGGTCCACCACGTAGCGCACCGGGCGGCACGGGGTGACGGTGGGGAACAGGTCGGGAATCGGTTCGTACTCGCGGTAGACCGGCTCATCCAGCAGCAACAGGTCAAGCGTGAGGCGATCGCCCTGCTCGAAGGCGTTGATGACGTGCAGGCAGTAGCCGACTCCGGCATCGACGCTGAAGGCTTCGTCGTTGCGGTGGGTGCGCGGGGTGATCAGAATGCGGCTGCCCTTTTCCGGCTCCCACGAGAGAGACTCCATCACCGACACCCCCTCGCTCCAGAAGCGGGCGAAGTTCATGATCAGCGGGCTGAGGAAGAACACCATGTGGTGGGGGGTGAACCCGAAGTCATGGTTGGAGTGCTGGTACTGCAGAGGGTAGCGGCGGCGCTTGAGCAGGTTGCCCGAACCGTCGAATTCGTAAGTGTTCAGCATCGGCTGGGTGGCGGAAAAGGAGATGCCGAAGTTGAGCAGGTGGCCGTCGTACTTGGCGTGTGCGACGAACGGCGAAACTTCGTTGAGCTTGCCGTGGAAGTCGTACTCGCCGCGGGTTTCCAGGGTCACCGGGTCGAGTTCGAGCGGAATGGACTGCTCGGCAAAAGCCAGCAGGACGCCGTCGTAAGGATAAACGCTGACGTTGGCCGGCCCTTCCAGCATGACGTTGCGGCGCAGGCGGTCGCCCGGCCATGCCGTGCCGAATCCGCGGTAGAGGAACTGCCCGGCGGCCTCTTCGTCGCGTAGCTTGGGCGTCTGGACGAAGCGGTTGGTGAAAGTCACGCCGTCGCGGCCGAAGTGGAGGCGGCCGACCATGCCGTCGCCGTCGAGCCAGTGCCTGTAGCGGCGGCCGGCCCGCTCGAAACGCGCCGGCCCGTTGACGTAGTACGTGCCCAGCAGCCATTTCGGGATGCGCCCGGTAATACCGGTCATCTCATAGGACGCCTCGGTGGCGTCGAACAGGAAACATTTCTCCAGGCCGGGAGCGAGATCGACGGCCGTGGTCGTGCTACTCATGCGGAGGCCTCCTGCACCGCGGGACGGCGGCTGAGGAACGGCTCGAGCGCGAGCGGGTCGAGGTTCCAACGGTAGATTTCCGTACACCCGGCGTGCTGCGCCCAGACGGCGCGCATGCGCTCGGGATCGAAGACGGTGTCGCGCAGCTTCAGGCTTTGGAGGAACGAGGCGTTGCGGAGCACCGCCGGATCCTCCAACACCACGGCGTGCACGTGCGCCAGGATGTAGCGGGCAAACTCTTTCAGCCGCGCCATGTGCTTCTCGTAGACCATCTCGGCCTCTTCCAGGGTCAGGCCGACTTCGTAGAAGAGCTTCTCCGAATCCCGCAGCGGGGCCATGCGGTAGAAGTCCACCAGAGTGGGCTGGTCGCTGCCGAGCCGCCCGTTCGCCATCTTCCACTCGAAAAAGGCGCTGAGAAACATCTGCAGGTTCCTGTTGATGGGGCCGAGCAGCCCGTACTTGCGCAGGTGCAACTGCATGAACTCGGGGCTGGTGAACAGATTGTTGATCATTGGAACGACGTAGAAGCCGAAGTATACGGCCAGCTCCCAGGTGTACTTCAGGGTGAAGGCTTCCTGGTCGCCCAGGCAGTTATAGCTCACCGAGTAGGAGGGCACGTATGACTCGTACATGACGCGCATGGTCTGCTCGTAAAGCTGGCATTTGCGCCCCAGGCGTGAGGGGTCGCGCCCGTTGATGGCGTCCACGATCAATGTGTTGTAGATGGAGATGAGGTCGCCGCCCGGGCTGTAGAGCGGGTCGGAGAAGCGCCCGGCTTCGCCGGAGAGCGCCCAGCGATGCGGGCTGATGGTGATGCGCGAGTCGTAGGAGAAGTCGATGTAGCGGCCTTCGTCCACGATCCTGCGGTGGGGCAGGTCCCGCTGGAACAGCGGCCACTTGCGGCAGACGTAGTCCACCAGCTTGCGGGCATTGGAAACCTCGTCGGGATGGAGCACGCGGTGGTCGTACACCAGCCCGAGGCTGGTCTTGCCGTGCAGGGGGATCACCCAGAACCACATGCCTTCGTCGCAGAAGTGGTTGGTGGCGAGGAAGAACGGCATGTGGCCCGTCATGCGGCGGTTGCGGTCGAAGACGCGTTCCGCCACGCCGCGGCCGGTAAGCCGCTCGATATCGACCAGGCCCTCCACCCAGCACCAGGTGGAGCCGTGCCGGATCACGTTCTGCTGCTCCAGGGCGAGCCGCCGCTTTAGAAAGCCGCCGCGGCCCGAGGTGTCCACCACCCAATCGCACGCCACCTCGGCGCCGCCGAAGCGGACACGGTGTTCGCTAGTCTCCGAGAGTTCCACGTCGATGTCGCGCACGCCGCCCGAAAACTCGTACCGCGGGTCTTCGGCATTAACCTTCAGCAGGTGCGCTTCGAGGACGTTGCGGTCCAACTGGAAGGTCGGGATGTTGGAGCTGAGCCGGATGAAGGAGGTGCAGTAGTCCTCCATGTTACGGTTGTCGCGGCCCTCGGTCTTCCAGTGGAAGCGCAGGTTGTACTTCAGGAAGTGCTCCACGAGCAGGTGCTCCTGCAGGTCGAGCACTTTGGCGAGGTAGAAGCCGCTGGTCTGGACCAGCGATTCGCCCACCTTCTGCGACGGACCCGGCAGGTCGCTGCGCTTGTCGAGCAGCAGCACGGTCTTCTCCGTGTGGAGCAGCAGGTGGCGGGCCAGTGTGAGGCCGGCCTTGCCGGCGCCGATAATCACGACGTCATATCGCGGATGGCGCGTCATGAGGCTTCTCCGGCGGCCTGCTGCAGGGGCCATTGGAACGAGGGCGCGGCGGGCGCGGTGCCGTCGAGCACCCGTCCCCAGAAGATGCTTTTGCGGCGCGGGACCATGTCGTCGATATTGGCCTGCAGAATGCGCTGGACGTGGCGGCTGAATTCTTTCACCAGGCGTGGATTCTCGGCGTCGGCGGGCTTGAGTCCCTGGAGCGGTACGGGCGGCAGCACGCGCACGTGCCACTTCGAGGGAATCGGGATCGGCGCCAGCGGGAACATGGGCGCGATGGGCAGGTACGGCCAGCCGAATTCGCGCGTCACGTAGCTGGAATCGATGCGGCCGATGATGGGAAAGATCTCCGAGTGGCCGATCACGGCGGCGGGCACGATGGGAGACTGATTTTCGATGGCAATTTTGGCGAAGCCGCTCTTGCAGAAGTCGCGCAGCTGGTACGTCTTCCGGTAAGGCGTGAAGGAGCCGCGAATGCCCTCCGGGAAGATGCCCACCAGGCTCTCGTCGCGGAACAGCCGTTCGGCGTTCTCCTGGCTGGCGATCACTCCTCCCAGCTTGGTGAGGAAGTTGCAGAGAAACGGGAATTTCAACAGCGAGTGAATGATCAGGAAGCGGCAGATGCGCTGGCGATGGGTGAAGATGAGCGAGAGATGGATCACCGCGTCCAGCGGCATGAAGCCGCGGTGGTTGGAGACGAACATGGCGCGGCCTTCGGCCGGGATGTTTTCCAGGCCCTCATGCTCGACGCGCCAGTAGACTTTGCGCAGAAAGGCGAACCACCATCCCCAGGCGCGGATGTAATCGACGTCCAGGCCCCAGTCATCGTAAGGGCGCTGCAGCAGGTCGAGGCGGGCGCCCTGCTTGCCGCGGACGAAATCGCCCAGGGCTTCGATGGTGGACTGCTCCGGGCTCCAGCCCAGTTCGCGGCGCGCGCGCTCGCTGGAGACGGTCCAGTTGTACTGCAACTGGTCGGCGCTGCGGCCCAGGGCCATGCGCGCGAAGGGCAGCAGGCGGGCAGCGCGCTTCGTGGCGGCGGCGCGGAAGGCCTTCTTCAGCGGGATGGCGCCGCCGCCGGCGGCGTTGAAGATACCGGTGGCCTGCGACTCGGCCGCTGCGACCAGGGCGAGGGCAGCGTCGCGAACGCCGATGAACTGCACGTTGGGGTCGTGGCCCGCGAGCGCCCGGCCCTTGCGTCCGGCCAGTAGCTTCACCAGCAGGTCGCCCTCCTCGGGGGCGAGCACGTTGGTGAGACGCACCGAGGCGGCGTTGGGGTGGCCGGCGGCGAGTTCTTCCATCTGCAGCCACCGCTGTTCGGGAGCCTCGGCCGGCAGCAGCGAGATGCGATCCTCGGTCATCAGGCCGGGGTTCTTGGTGCTCGACCCGTAGGCGTAGGCATGGCTGCGCAGCACCAGGCGCGAGAAGCCGCCGCGCAGCGCCACGTTCGAGAATTCGTCCGGATCGCCCGGAAAGTAAATGGCGCACTCGGCGCCTTCCGTTACCGCCCGATGCCCCCGCGCCTCCAGTTCAGCCCCCACGGCGCGCGCCACGGGCCCCTCGAAGCCCAGTAATGCAAACTTCATCGCTTCCTGACCCCCTCCAGGAAAACGTCGGAGACTTCCCGCACCAGCCGCTCGTCGTCAAGCGTCTCCACGTGCTTTCCGCCGAACAACTCTACCATCAAAAGGGGCCCGGTGAGCGAGGCGAGGAAAATGGCCGCGGCCACCTCCACGTCGATGTCCTCGCGCAGTTCGCCCACCCGCTGGCGCTCGTTCAGGAATTCGGTAAACAACAGCCGTCCCTGCACGATGAACGTACGATAGAACAGCGAGCCGACCTCGGCGCTGTCTAAGGCTTCTGCGAGCAGCTTGCCCAGGAACGGCAGACGCCGGCGGTACTCCTGCAGGATCACCCCGGCCAGTACGTGGAGTTCGTCCTTGAGGGTCTCCCCGGGCATGCGCAGTTCGGGGGCGTGCGCCGCGGCGGCCATCAATTCCAGTTCGCGCTCCAGGACGGACCGGAGGATGTTCTCGCGCGACTGGTAATGCCGCACGATGTCGAAGGCCGAAATTCCCGACACGCGCGACAACTGGTCGAGCGAGATGTCTTTGACTTCGTTTGTGGCGAACAACTGCACGGCGCCATCCATGACCAGTTTCTGTTGTTCGGCGGAGAGCGGTTTCATGGTTGACGGTCCTCCTCCACGGGCTGATATACCTCGTGGCGGCCGGGGGCACGGAAGGCAAAGTACTGTGCGGCCAGGTCGCGGCCTTCGTCGCGGCCGGTGAGGATGGCGCGAGCCACGCGCTGCGCGGACACGATCACGGGGGTGATTCCGCCGCCCGGCTGCGTCCAGTGCCCCACCAGGAGCACATTGTCGATCGGGGTGTAGAACGGCAGGCGCCCGGCGCCCAACTGCTCGGGCGACATCTCCCACCCCAGCATGGCGCCCTGGTAATTGCCGGTGAATTTGTACGAGGTCAGCGCGGAGGCGCTCAGCCGCACCACCGTGTGCTCTTCGATGCCGGGGATGATGTGGCGGAGACGCGACATCACGTGCTCCTCGACCCCCGCCTTGTGCGCGGCCCAGTCCTCGACTTCCTCGATGCGCTTCGGCATCAGCTTCTGAATGATCACGATCTGGCAGCCGGGCGGCGCGATGGCCGGGTCGAAGTGGGTGGGGATGAAGACCTTGAACACGTTGCGGATGGCGTCCTCGGGGTCGTAGCTGGTCCAGTAGTAACCCTCGGTCTTCGCCAGCGCTTCGGGGTCCAGGCCGCGCAGCCCGAAGTGCATGAGGAAGCACGCGTAGCTCGGCGTCATCGATTGCAGCCGCTCGACGATCCAGCGCCCGCAGTGCCGCTCGCCGAGGAGATCGCGATAGGTGTGGAGCGCGTCGCCGTTGGCGACGATCATGGGGGCGTCGAACTCGAACCACTCCGGCCCCCGTTTGGCGGCGGTCCGCATGCGCACACCGGTCGCCTTGCCGCCCTCGATGTTGATGCGCTCCACCGCGGCGCACTTGATGATTCTGCCGCCGCGCTCGACGAAAGCGCGGCCCAGATCGTCGGCGAACTGCTGCGACCCTCCCTTGGGGAAATAATTGCCCAGGAAGTAGGAGAGGCGCAGCATGGCGTCGAAGATGTAGGAGGTGCGGTTGGGCAGCGACCCCCAGTGCGGCGTATCGCCCATGAGCACGGCCTTGATGCGCGGTTCGCGGAAGTGCTCGTCGAGCTTCTCCGTCATGGTGACGCGCTCGTACCGGTCCACGTAGTCGTTGGAGACGCCCTTGAAATAATACAGCAGCCCGTAGAGGTACGACTGCCGCAGTTCGGCGAAGTAGCGGTCCACGCCGGCGGCTTCATCCGGAAACCAGGCCTTGAGCTTGTCCACGAACTCGCTCAGCCCGGCGGGCACGGCGAACGTGTCCATGCCGGGAAAGTGGAACTGGTCCACCGGGTCCATCTTCACCCACTCGGTGGCGATGTTCAGATCCTTGAGCAGCTTTCCCGTCATCGTGGTGGGGTTGCCGAGGAGCGGGTAGAAATGGGTGGCCGCGTCGAACAGGAATCCCTTGCGCCGGAAGCCCGAGCAGAAGCCGCCGAGGACCGAGTGCTTTTCCAGGAGCAGCACCTTCATGCCGCCGCGGGCGAGCAGGTTGCCGCACACCAGGCCGCCGATGCCGCTGCCGATGATGATGGCATCGTAGCGCCGGGGGTACGACCGCCCGAAGACGACATGCGGCGCGTCGTTCAACTCAACCCTCCGTCCATGGCCCATACCTGCCCGGTGACGTAGCCGGCGGCGTCGCCGGCCAGGTAGACGGCGAGGCGGGCGACGTCGCGGGCGTTGCCTGGCTTGCCCATCGGGATACCGGCGTACAGCTTCTTGCGCACGTTCTCGTCGATGGCGGCGGTCATGTCGGTGTCGATGAACCCTGGAGCGATGGCGTTGACCCGCACCCCGAAGCGCGCCACTTCCTTCGCCAGCGACCGCGTGAAGCCGATGATTCCCGCCTTCGACGCGCTGTAATTGGTTTGCCCCGCCATGCCCTGCCGGCCGCTGACACTGGTCACGTTGATGACGGCGCCGCTCCGCAGCATCAGGTCCTTGATGAGCACGCGGGTGTAGTTGAAGACACCGTTCAGGTTAGTGTCGATCACTTCGCCCCAGGCTTCGGGCGTCATGGCGGCGAAGGAGCCGTCGCGTTTGATGCCGGCGTTGTTCACCAGCACCACGATTTCCCCGAGTTCCTTCTGCGCCTCGGCCACCACCTCCTTTGCGCGGGCGAAATCGCGGACGTCGGCCTGCCAGGCGGCGGCGGTACGGCCCTGCGAGCGCATGCACTCCACCAGGGCGTCGGCGGCCTCGCGGTTCGAGGAGTAGGTGAACGCGACGGCATAGCCGGCGCCGCAGAACTCCTCCACCATCGCTTTTCCGATGCCCCGGCTGCCGCCGGTGACAAGCGCGACTTTGGCCGGCGTGCTCACCGGGGGACGCTCCTGGAAAGCTCACCGCAGAGACGCAGAGGTTTCGCGGGGCCGACCTCTTGATTTCCCCTGCGAACTCTGCGAAATCTCCGCGTCTCCGTGGTGAGGTTTTGGAGGCTCATTTCGGCCGGTTCCTCCCGTAGCGCTCGTGCGCTTCCACGAATTCGTCGGAGGCGATGGCCGCGCCCATGGAGATTTCGCCTCCCAGAATCGCGGCAGCCACGACTTCCGCCAGCTTGCGTGCCTTCCCGGATCCCTGGCAGCCCATAATCCCCAGCGCTTCGCGCGGCGTGGGCAACGCGGTGCCGCCTCCCACCGTGGCCACCGAGAGCGACGGCAGCGTCGTCGAGACGTACAGGCCGTCGGCGTGCGGTTCGAAGCAGGTCATGGCGCAGGCGGAGTTGACCACGTTGGCCACGTCCTGCCCGGTGGCGATGAAGATGGCGGTCAGGCCGTTAGCGGCGTGCGCGTTGTAGCCCACCACGCCGGCCTGCAAGTGCCCCATGACGGTGGATTGCCACACGCGGAACAACTGGTCGGCGGTGACGTGCAGGTAAATGCGCAGCACGTCATGGGTGAGCAGGCAGCCGGCGGTGACACGCTTGCCCTTGCCGCGGGTCATGATGAATCCGCTGGGCCGCTTTTCCGAGCACATGCCGCTGAACAGGAAATGACCGCTGGTCTCGTAATTGCTCTTCACCCACTTGCAGACGGCGTCGGTGGCCTTGGCGATCATGTTCATGCCCTGCGCGTCGCCGGTGGAAAACCGCAGGTGCAGGACCACGCTGCGGCCCGATTGCAGGCACTGGAGCGATTTGAGCTTGCCGTGCCGCGTCGTGCCGGAAGTCGCTTCCTGCATGCAGGCCAACTGCTGCGGCGCCCACTCGCAAAACCGGCTGGCCGCCTCGACGCCGGGGAAGAAGAAGGTCGGCGCCATCTGGTTTTCGTCCACCAGCACCGCGGTCTGGACGCCGCCCGCCTTGGTCAGCGCCACCATGCCGCGCTCGTAGCTGCGGAGGAGGGCGCCTTCGGTGGTCGCCATGGGGACATAGAAGAGTCCGCGTGCGTGCTGCCCGTGGACCAGCACCGGCCCGGCGACCCCCATCGGGACCTGCGCCGCGCCGATCAGGTTCTCGATGTTGCCGCGCGTCAGTTCGGGATCGAAGCTGTACCTGCCGACGTGCTCGAGCGTGGCGCCGGTGCGCTCCTCGACCCACGCACGGCGGCGCGCCACGCGCTCCGCGTCGTAGCCCTGGTCTTTCAGGCGCGGCAGCAGGTCGGCCGGGGTCAGTTCCAGGTCTTTCAATTCCGGCATAGGCGGATCACCAGGGAAGCGTTGTTGCCGTCGCAGCCGAAGGCGTTGACCAGTGCGTACTCGCCACTGACCGGCTGCGCCGAAAGGGAAAGGCGCAGGCCGGAATCCGAGCCCGCGAGTCCCGCGGTGGGCGGAGCGGACTGCCGCTCCAATGCCAGGCCCGCCGCCACCGCGCACAGCACGCCGGAAACCCCCATGCACTCGCCGAAAGCCGCTTTGGGAGCGCAGGCGGGAATTTCGGCCAGCCGTTCGCCGAAAACCGCGCGCAGCGCCCGGGCTTCCATTTCGTCGCCGGCACTGCTGCCGTTGGCGGAAGCCACGATACAGGCCACCTGCTCCGGGCCGATGCCGGAACTCTCCAGCGCCTGGCCGATGGCCGTGGCCGCGCCTTCTCCGCGCACGTGGTACGCCTGAATGCTGTGGGCGTCCTGGGCAGTGCCGAAGCCGCAAATCTCCAGGCGCGGCGTCCGGCCCCGGGCGCGGGCGCCTTCTTCGGTTTCGAGCACCCACAGCGCCGAGCCTTCACCCGGAATCGTACCGTCGCGGTCCGTTCCGAACGGACGCACACTGCCCGACGCCGACGCGATGCCGGTCTTCTGAAACCCGCCGAGCGACTCCTCGCACAGTTCCTCGACGCCGCCCGCCAGCAGGATGCGCGCTCGTCCGAAGCGCAGGAACTCGGCCGCGTAGTGGAGGGCCTGCAGGCCGCTCGAAAGGCCGCAGCAGATCGTCGAGTTCACGCCCCGCAGCTTGTACTTGATGGCCGCCTGGCCCGCCGGGGAGTTGATCACGGTGTTGGGGAACTCCATCGGGTTGACCAGCGTGACCCCTTCGGTCTGGCCGCTCCAGTCGAACGAAGTGATGCTGTGCACGCTGCCGAACATGGTGGCGCAGACCAGGCCGAGGTCTG
>Ga0335080_10007005_pt1 | contig 11672 bp, 11 predicted proteins | sample Lox_Sample_34_FD_206720 | JGI IMG/M metagenome (GOLD analysis project Ga0335080, IMG submission 206720) | Soil microbial communities from Loxahatchee National Wildlife Refuge, Florida, United States - Lox_Sample_3.4 | ecosystem: Environmental > Terrestrial > Soil > Wetlands | place: USA...
AGCACGCCGCAGAACAACAGCAAACTAGTTCCGATTGGGATTCGCATTTTCATTCCGTAACCATTCCTGGAGCGTGTCCTGCTTCTGCCGGTAGAGCGACGCCAGCTCCGTCCGCAGGTAAGCGTTGTATTGATTGCCGGCCACGTTCGTCTTGAGCTCCGCGATCGCCGCGTCCAGCACGTGCAACTTCTCCCGGTAAACCGCGGCCAGCGGCGATGGCGACCGGTCGAGATCCTTGGCGGCCACGCTCGCCAGCTTTTCGATCGACCGGGCGTAAGCCGTCTCCGCGCGCTGCACATCCGCCAGCGCGCTGTCGGTCAGCAGATCCGGACTCTGCGGACCCCTGGGCGCCCACGGCTGGATCAGCGCCAGCGCGAGTCCTCCCGCGAGCGCGGCTGCCACAACCCACCGCCTCCAAAGCGGCTTCGGGCGGGGCGCCGTGTCCGCCAGGTTGGCGCGGATGCGCTGCCAGAGGAACGGGCTCTCCCACTCCGCGTGCAACTGCGGAGCCACGCGCGAAATCTCAGCCCACAGGTAAAGCTGCTCCCGGCATGCGGCGCAGGTTTCGGCATGGGCCCGCATGTCCGGCATCAGCTCCGGAGTCCGCAGGGCGCGCTCCAGGTCCTTGCACTCCAGAATCATGGCCGCGCCTCCGTGAGCATCCGCTTCAGCTCTTTCTTGGCTTCGAAGAGCCAGGCTTTGGAGGTGCCCTCCGGGATTTCCAGAATGGCCGCGATCTCCGAGTGCCGCAGGCCCTCTACTTCGAACAGCAGGAACACCATCCGATGGCGCGGATTCACGCGGCGCAGCGCGTCGTCCAGGGCAACTTTAAGTGGAAGGCGAGGCTCGCTCCGCAACCTCTCGGCGGGCAGGTCGGAAACCTGTCCCGCGTTGCGCTTGCGCGCCAGGTCGTACGAAGCGTTGATGACGATTCGGCACAGCCACGTGCCGATGTTGGCCTGTCCCATAAAGCCTTCGATCCCGCGATACAGCTTCACGAACGTTTCCTGTACCGCGTCCTCGGCGTCCTGCCGGTTGCGCAGAATGTGGAACGCGATGCTTTTCAGCCGTGGACCGTGCGCCAGGTACAACTGTTCCATGGCAGCCGGGTCCCGCCGGCGGCACGCCGCCAGCAGTTCGGCCTCGCTGGAGTACTCGCCTGTTTGCAGCCGGTTGCTCAACGCCAGTTGGCTCGCTCCGACCATTCTCGTTCGTTTTCGCCCTTTGGACGAGGCGGGTCGGGCAAAGGTTGGAAATAGTTGAAATACGGCCTCGACTTGGATCCAGCCATGGTGTAACCCCTCACCCCAGCGGAACGCCTGAACATCAATTAGCAGTTCCATCCATATGACTAAGCCATGTCTGCTGTTCTGTGCTGCCATCTGTTCCGTCGCATTTGCCCAACAGTGGCCCGACGGGGCCGGCAAAAAGACAACCCTTCAGCTTTGCAGCCAGTGCCATAAACCCGACGTGATTCAGGAACATCGCCAGAGCCGTGACGACTGGAGAGCCTCCATCCAGAAGATGATCTCGGCGGGAGCCGAGGGCACCCCGGAGCAGTTCTCCGTTGTGCTCGAGTACGTATCCAGGTACTTCGGTCCGGCGGCGGGCGCCACCTCCGCTCCCCTGGCTCAGGCACCGCCCGACGCGACTGGCCCTCCCGGCGGCCGTGGAGGCCAAGCGTTCGGAGGAGGCGGCCGTGGAGGCCAGGGCGGTCGCGGCGGACGGCGCGGCGGCTTCACGCAGTTCACTCGCCCGCTCGCTTCCCAGGATGTGCTCGCGCGCGGCAAGGCGCTGTACGAAACCAACTGCGCGTCCTGCCACGCGCCCGACCTCCGCGGCTCGCCAACCGGCGTCAGCCTCCTGCGATCGCTTCCCTCGCTGAGCGATCAGCACGGTGAAATCATCGGGGCGGAAGTGGCCAAACACACGCCGCGTCTCACGCTGATCGAGGCCGACACGGTAGCGGTCGCGGAGTACATCCACGGCGTCCTTGCAACCGCGGGAGGCCAGGGCAGCCCTCCCGGCCGAAATCCCGTCGGCCTGAACTTGAACATCCTGGTCGGGGACCCCAAGGCCGGCCAGATCTATTTCGCGAAGGCCTGCGCCAAGTGCCATTCCGTCACCGGCGACCTCAAAGGCCTGGCGGCGAAATACCCCGACCCGCGATCCCTCCAGAACGCCTGGGTCTCCGGCTCGGGCAACAGCAATCCCTTCGGCGGCCGCGGTGGCGGTGGCGCCGGCAACCCGGTCACCGTAACTATGCCCGACGGCCGCAAGCTGCAAGGCAAACTCGTACGAAAAGACGATTTCATCGTCGTCCTGACGCTGCCGGATGGCTCGCGCCAGGCCATCGCTCGCGATGGCGATGTGCCCAAAGTCGAAGTGAAGGACCCGAACGAAGCGCACAAGAAAATGGTCCTGGCGCTGGATGACCCGGAAAACAAGAACATGCACGACGTGACGGCCTATCTGGCAACGTTGAAGTGAGGAGGCTTTCGATGAAGAAACTACTTGCTGCATCGCTCCTGTTTTCGCCGGTGCTCGTCGCGCAGCGGGGTCTCGATCCCGCGGATATCCTCAAGCCCCTCGCCGACCAGTGGACCAGCTATTCGGGCGACCTCACCGGAAAGCGCTACAGCTCTCTCAAATTGATCAACACGGACACGGTGAAGAACCTGAGCCTGAAATGGATCTCGACCAACATCACCACCGGCTGCGGCCCAACTGGCGCACCGCCTTCCGATGGCGGCGGCTTCGGAGGCCGGGGCGGCGGATTCGGCCGTGGCGGTCCGGCGGCTCCGCCGGCGCCGATCATTGTCAGCGGCTTCGGAACGGGCGAGGTCAATACCTGTGGCCCGGCGCGATTCGGCGGCGGAATCATCATCACCGATGGCATGATCTATGCCTCCTCGCCCGACAACGTCTGGGCCGTCGATGCGCGCGATGGCACCGTGCATTGGCATTACTACTGGAAGACGCGCGGCGGCACCAGCCTGCAAACCCGCGGCCTTGGCATGTGGCACAACTACCTCTATTTCGAGTTGCACGATGACTGGGTGGTCTGCCTCGACGCCCACAGCGGCAAGGAGGTCTGGAAGAAAGAGATCGCCAGCTTCGACCAGCAGTACTTCTCTTCCAACGCGCCCATGATCCTGGGCAATCACGTGATCGTGGGCACCGGGAACGACATGGACTCTCCCGGCTTTATCAAGTCGTTCGATCCCGAGACCGGCGCGCTCCAATGGATCTTCTACACCACGCCGCAGAATGCCGGCGATCCCGGAGTTGAAACATGGGCCAGCCTCGACGCCGCGCGCCATGGCGGCGGCATGACGTGGATTCCCGGCGCCTACGATCCGGAGACGCACCTCTACATTTTCGGAACGGGCAACCCCACACCCGCGTACACCACCGGCCGGGGCGAAGGAGATAACCTGTTCACGTCGGCGTTGGTGGCCGTGAATGTCGACACGGGGAAGCTCGCCTGGTATTTCCAGACCTCTCCGCACGACACGCACGACTGGGATTCCACGCAGACGCCCATCCTCGCCGACATGCCTTTCAATGGCCGTCAGCGAAAGCTCGTCATCACCGCCACTCGCAACGGCTACTTCTTCGTGCTCGACCGCGTCACCGGCGAGCACCTGGTGACCAGCAAGTTCGGCCTCGTCAACAACTGGGCGTCGGGCCTCGATGCCAAGGGTCAGCCCAAGCGCAATCCCAACAAGGACGCGACCATTCCGGGATCGCTGGTGAATGCCGATGTGACCAACTATCCGCCGCCGGCGTTTTCGCCGCAGACCGGTTTGTTCTATGTTCACGAGCAGAACTCGCTCCGCATCAGCTACCTGATGGACCCCGATCCGCGCGGATCGATGGGCCTGGGCGGCACCGGCGGCGGCGCGGGCCTTTCCTGGGGCACGTTCATCGTCGCCATCGATTACAAAACCGGAAAGGTGGCCTGGCGCCATGAGATCAACGGCGGCAGCTCGGGCCTGCTGTCGACCGCGGGCGGCCTGTTGTTCCTCAACAACGGCCAGAACGTGGAAGCCTGGGACGCCGCGACCGGCAAGGCGCTCTGGCACTCGCAAATCGGCGGGATCTCGAGTCCGCCGGAAACCTTCATGCTGGATGGCAGGCAGCACCTGCTCGCCACCGGCGCTACCGGGTTGTGTCTGTTCGTGCTCAACTGAGCAGTCGGCGGTTATGCCAGAGCGTTCTTGCAGAACTGAACGCACTTGGCGGTTTCCGCTACCGCGTCGGAACCCTCCGGAATCTGGTATTCCAGCTCGATGCTGGCGGGGAAAGTGTATTTCTCTTTGCGCATGAGTTGCAGAATCTCGCGGATCGGCGTTTCCCCCTGACCCCACGGCAGGTTTGCGCCGCCGCTCGTGCCCTTCTGCCGATCCTTCAGATGCATGCTTGCAATCCGGTCGTGGCGCTTCTGGATGAGCGGGATCGGGCTCTCACTGGTCCCCGCGACATAGTGGCCGCAGTCCAGGTTGATCGCATTACCCATGGACTGCTCGAGCACTGCGTCCCACGCCGTCATCGTGGCCTGCGTGTGAGCGTGATACGCGACGCGCATGTGCCTCCTGGCGGCGAATTCGCCGAGGCGCTTGGTGAATTCGAGATTGTTGGAGAGCTCCAGCGTGACATGGTTGGCGCCTAGCGTGTCCGCAACGTGGAAGATGTACTCGTATTCCTCGTCGGACATGCTCGGGTTGGGCTCGAGCTTGAACGCGTAGATGGTCACCCCCGCCTGGTTGTACAGGTTGCGCAGTTCTTTGTATTTGTCCATCGAGACCGAGAGACGCCATTTCTTGATCTCCTCGGCTCGCGCGCGCTGCGCCGCCTGCTGCTCCGGCGTCATCGGCTGGCGTCCTCCGCCGCCACCACCCCCGCCGCGTCCGGCGGGCGCCGCAGCGCCGGCGTAGATCTCCGCGGCAGGTCCCAGCAACTCGATGGCGCTGATCCCGGAATCGACGATGTATTTGAGAAGCTCCTTGGCGTCGTTCGCTCCGGGCATCGACCGGTAGCTGTACGTGATGACCCCCACCTGTACGCCATCGAAGTTCGAATTCGGCTTTGCCGCCATGAGCCTCGCTACAGGCACGGCGGCCACCGCCAGTCTTCCCAGCTCGCGTCTCGTAATCTCCATGAGTACCCTCCTCAGCCTAAGTGTCGCCTACCCCACCAGCACCCTCAGCCACCGCACCGCGTCGCCGATATCCCGCCAGCGCTCGGCTTGATCCTCCGCCTCGCGCTCCACGTTGAGCGGCCCTCGAAATCCGATCTCGCGCAGCATCTGGACGAACGCCGGAATGCCCACCGATCCCTTACCCAGCGCCCGCTCCTTCCCCAGGGCGCCCGGCACTCCCGCCGGCGGCCGGTCGCCGTCTTTGCAGTGCACCGAGGCCAGGTGCGGCGCCAGTGCCTTCAGGGCCGCAATCGGCTCGTCCGTGCCGTAGAGAATCAGATTCGCCGGGTCGAAGTTGATTCGCAGGTTCGGCCGGGCCACGTCCGCGATGAATCCCGCCAGCACCTCGGCGCGTTCCTGTCCGGTTTCTAATGCGAACGTCTGCCCGTGGCTCCCAGCGCGATCGCACACTCGGCGCACCACCGCCCGCACCGCGACGTAGTCCGGATCCGCCGGGTCCTCCGGTACGAAGCCGACATGGCACGCGATGCTGCCCACGCCCAGCCGCGCCGCGAAATCGCTCACCGCCAGCGTGCGCGCCTCCCGCGCCGCGCGCGTCGCCGGCGGAATGAACCCCACTGTGCGCTGCACGGTCGGAATGTCGGCGTAGTCTTCCCCTTCATAAGCGGCGAATACCGTGACTACAGTGAAATCTGCTCCAGCCAATGCACTCTTCCACCGTCCCGCCGCCGCTTCGTTCAATTCCATCCCGCCGGGAATGCCCAACTGCCCGCATCGGACGCCCAGCGCTTGCACCTGCGCGATATCGTCGCGCTCCGCCCAGAACATCACGCCCGGTTCTAAAGGTTGCATGCGATCTTTTCTCCGTTCCGGCTTCGCGCCTCCAGCACCTGCCGCATCAGTTCCACGGCTTGAGCCGATTCCCGCGGCGGACACAGTTCCGGCTGCTTGCCCGTTGCGCAGCACTCCAGGAAATATTCGATCTCCGCCTCATATCCGGTTTTGGACGCAAGCGGCAGCGCCTCCGCCTCTGCCGTATATAGGGTCGGCGGCCGTCCGGTCGAGCTGTACTCGATGACCCCGCCCTCGCCGCTCACCCGATATTCCATGCGGAACGGGTATGAGCTGGCTCTCTCCCATCCGCCCGTCACCACCACAGCCTTCCCATCTTTGTAGAACAACTGCGCATCCACCGCATCGTCCGCTCCCGTCGCCGATATCATGGCTGGTGCTCCGAACAGGTGCAGGCAGAGATCCACGTCGTGGATCAGCAGATCGAACGCGCCTCCGCCGCTACGGGCCGGGTCCTGCAGCCATCCGCCCCATCCAGGCGCGGCGCAACGGCGATGAAACGTCGCGCCCCGCACGCCTCCGATCCGCGGCAGGGCGCCGCGCAGCGCGATGTACTCCGGCATGAACCGCAGCACCTGCGCGGCCATCAGGATGCGGCCGCTTTGGTCCGCCGCCGCCATCATCCGCCGCGCCGATTCTCCGTCCAGGGCGATCGGTTTCTCCACGAGCACGTGCTTTCCCGCGCGCAAAGCCTCCACCGCCATGCGCTCGTGCTGGTCCGTCGGCACGCAGAGATCGACGGCATCGATCTCCACGTCCGCCAGCAGCGAAGCCGTGTCGCGGTAGGCCTTCACGCTGGAGAAATCCAGCATTCCGCCCGCCCCCTCCAGGTTGCCCTTGACGGCGCTCAGATCGCCGGTCAGCTTACGCGCATCGCTGTCATAAACCGCCGCCAGGCGGCTGCCCAGCGCCTTAGCATGGACGCTACCCATGAAGCCCAGTCCTACCACCGCGATTTTCATTTCGATTCACGATCTTACCAGTGTGCGCCCCCGTCCTGATACAGGGCATAGAAATTTTAGATTGGACTCGATTTCAAACACCCTCTTACACTCGGAATTGGAGTAACGGGGGAATCAAGTGCCTGTCATGGAAAGCAAAAGCCAGGTCGAATTGCTGCACCAGATCAGCAATATCGTCAGTTCCGGCCTGTCTTTGGAAAAAATGCTCAGGGAGCTGATCGGGTTGGCAGTCGAAGTCACGGGCTGCGACGCCTGCCTGGTCTACCTCCTCGACCGCAATCGCAACGAGATCGTCCTTCGCGCCTCGCAGCTTCCGCACAAGCGCGAGATCGGCCACATCCGCCTGAAAATGGGCGAAGGCGTCACTGGCTGGGTAGCACAGCACAAGAGCGTGGTGGCGCTTTCTTCGAACGCCGCCGCCGACACGCGTTTCAAGGCCTTCCAAAAGCTGCCCGAGGACACCTACCAGGCGTTCCTGTCGGTGCCGCTCGTGAGCGAAGGCGAGTTGATCGGCGTCATCAACATCCATCACGAGAGGCAGCATCAGCATTCGCAGGACGAAGTTGCCCTGGTGAGTTTTCTGGGCGAACAGATGGGCGGTGCCCTCGCCAAGTCCAATCTGGCCGAGCGCGGCGACCGCGCCACCAAGCGTCTGGAAGCCATCGCCGGCCTCGCCGAACGGATCAGCGAGAAAAACTACCTGGACCGTATCCTTCAGACCATCGCCGAAATGGTTGCCGACCGTCTGGAGGCGCCCGTCTGCTCCGTCATGCTCGTGGATGAGGACCGCCAGGAGCTGGTGATCACCGCCGCCCGATGCTCCAGTGAAGACTACCTTCACCGCCTGCCGCTGAAAATCGAGGATTCCCTGATCGGCCGTGTAGTGCGCGAGCGTGCCCCCATCATGATCCCCAACGTGCTCGAAGAGAAGCAGTACCGATATCCCGAGCTGGCGCGCAAAACCGGTCTGGCGTCGCTGCTCGCGGTTCCGATGTTCACCCGCGACAAGGTGATCGGCACCATCAATCTCTACACCCGCGAGGTCCACCAGTTCGCAGAGGACGAAATCGGTTTCGTGAAGGCCCTGGCCGGCCAGGCCGCGATCGCCATCGAAAATGCGCGCCTGATGTCCGAAGCGTTGGAGGCCAAGCGCGCGCTCGAGACGCGCAAAGTGGTGGAGCGCGCCAAAGGCATCATGCAGGTGAAGTACGGTCTCACCGAAGAGGATTCCTACCTCAAGCTGCGCAACGAAAGCCGCCGCCTGCGCCGCCCCATGCGCGACCTCGCCGAGGCCATCATCCTGGCCGACGAGTTGGAAAGGCAGAAGCAATCCAAACCCGAGTAGGGCTCGTCGGGCGTAGTCTCGGTTTCAGGGAGGTCCGCGATGAAATACGGCTTTCTGATCGAGACTTATGAGACCGAGCGCATTAAGGTGATCAGCGCCTGGAGCGTGTTCCAGGATGACGATCTTCCAGTCCGTCCTAACTCCGCCGATCCGCGCGGCCGCAGTCTCCAGGAGCACATGGTGCATCAGTGTGTCAGCGAGGACTTGTGGTTCCGGACGATGCTCGATATCGACGTCGGCGCGCCTCCGCTGCCGAAAGAGGAGATCCGCCTGGAATTCATGCGGCGGTACGCCGAAGACAGTGGTAAGCGTCTCGCCGTGCTTAGGACCAAGGACGAAGCCTGGTGGGAAGCAGAGACGGCATTTTTCGATGTGCGGCGATCCCGTGCCTGGGTGTTCACGCGCCGTCTGACCCACACCTCCCACCATCGTGGACAGCAATTGGCCCTGCTGCGGATGCTCGGCCGCGAAGTGTACAGCAATTATGGTCCAACCGCCGATACCGGCGGTCTGATGCAAAATCACGCCCCGACCATCTACGCGTACCCGGCCCTGCAGGCCCTTTTGGACGGGGAAACTGCCGGGGGCCGCAAGACCGAATTGCCGGGACCTGCCGCCAGGCCGGTTACCGAGCGCCCGTAACGTGGTCGCCATCCCTCAAAGTGCGACCATATCCGTATGCGCGACATCCGTGCCGCGGCCGTGCAATTCGAGCCGGTCCAGGCTGACAAGCAGGCCAACCTTGAAAAGATCCGCCAGTTCGCGGCGCAGGCGGCACGCCGCGACGTGCAACTCCTCGTCTTCCCGGAATGCTGCATCACAGGCTACTGGTTTCTCCGCAATCTGTCGCGTAGCGACCTGAGCGATCTTGCGGAGCCGGTCTTCACCGGGCCTTCGTCGATTGTCCTGGCGGAATTGGCCGGCCTCTATCAGATGACCATCGGTGCCGGATTGGTCGAGGCCGGCGAGGACGGCTGGTTCTACAACACCTACGTAGTAGCGATGCCCGACGGCCGCATGCGCCGCCACCGCAAACTACAGGCCTTCGAACACGAACATGTCCGGTCCGGCACGGAGTTCACTGTTTTCGATACGCCGCACGGTTTCCGCGCCGGGGTGCTGATCTGCTACGACGTCAACCTGGTTGAAAACGTCCGGATCACCACGCTCATGGGCGCCGAGGTGCTGCTGGCCCCGCACCAGACCGGAGGCTGCCGCACGCGCAATCCTCACATCATGGGCCTGATCGATCGCCCCCTGTGGGACAACCGCGCGCAGGACCCGGAAGCCATCCGGCGCGAGATCCTCGGCGACAAAGGACGCGGTTGGCTCATGCGCTGGCTGCCCAGCCGCGCCCACGATAACGGCCTGTTTCTGGTGTTTGCCAACGGCGTCGGTGTGGACGACGACGAAATCCGCACCGGCAATTCCATGATCCTCGACCCTTTCGGCCGGATCCTGAACGAGTCGCTGGAACCGGCCGACGATATGGTCATCGCCGATCTTCGCGCAGACCTGCTGCCGCGTAGCACCGGACGCATGTGGATCCAGGCGCGCCGTCCGGAGCTGTACCAGCCACTCATCACTCCGACGGGGCTGGAGCGGGAGACGCGAGCACTCAAGTTCGAAGAGTGACCTACAAGGCATCGCGGCGCAGGGCCGCAGTGCCCGCGGGGGTCGCGACCATAGGGTCGCCCTTTAGATAACCGAGCGATACAAGGAACAGGTCCATTTGCCGCAGCACCAGGGCGTGCCATGGGGAGTCCGGGAAACGATTGAAGAAGCCGTGCGGCTGGCCAGCCGCGGTGTAGAATTCCGCGCGGGTCCCGGCGGCAGTCAATCGCCTGGCGAAGTCGCGGCCTCCATCTTGGAGAGGATCGTCCGTGCCATAGAACAAGATGGCGGGCGGACCGCCTTTTCTGACCTTCCAACTGGCCATAACCGCGCAGGGCGCGCCCGGCGAGGATTCGCCGGGCGGGCAGCCGAACGCTGGATTCAACAGCAACAGGGCATTCGGCTCGTGGGAGACGGAGCGGTCTTCATCGCCGGGCTCGAACGCCGTGTTGTAAGCCGTGAAAGCGGCGATGCTGGCGCCCGACGAGCCGCCGCCAGCAATCACCCGGCGCGTGTCGATTCCAAGATGCCGCCAATTCATTCGCAGCCAGCGGATGGCGCTCTTGCCGTCTTCGATGCAGCGCTCCGGGGACGTGTGATGGACGCTTTCGATGCGGTACTCGGGCGCGGCCGCCACCAGGCCGCGCGCGGCAAAATATTCCGCCGTGCTTGCGAACTGCGCCGGGCTGCCGGTCGCGCAACTGCCCGCAAAAAACAAGACGATCGCCGGCCGGCGATCCGTCGCCTTCCAGTCTCGCGGAAAATAGAGGCTCATCCTCAAGTCGCCCTGCGGCGTGGTCTTATATATAGCGACGGCTTTGTCGTCGACGCGACGAACATCCCCCTTGATCGGCTTCAATGCCCCTGACGCGGCGCCGACTACCGAGTCAAGTACGAGCACTGCCAGGAAAAGGCGCATGATTACCTTCTCAGAATAACCCCGCCCAACCCGCCATTTGGGACAATCAGGTCAGGAACAGCCGTCAGCCCTCAGCGACCCACCGGACCAGTTTTAGCTGATAGCTGACGGCTGATAGCTGAAAGCTGAAATGAAAAAGCCACCCGACCAGCTCTACGCCGAGCGCCTCGAGCGTTACGTCACGGCGATGCGCAACGCCATGCCGGACCGGGTCCCCCTTCGCCCGTTCGCCGCGGAGATCACGGCCCGCTATGGCGGGTACACCTGCCAGGAAGTTACTCACGACTACAACAAGGCGTTCGATGCCGTGATCAAGTGCTGCCGCGATTTCGACTGGGACGCCGTCGTGCCGAACATGGTCTACGTGTGGACCGGCCTGACCCAGGCGATGGGCCTGCGCTATTACGGCGTCCCCGGCATCGACGTCGGTCCCGAGGTGGCCTTTCAGTATCGCGAGCCCACCGAGGATGACTCTTTCATGAAGCGGGAAGAGTACGACGAGCTGATCGCCGACCCGGTCCGCTTTCTCTACGAGACCTGGCTCCCGAGAGTCTCGACCGAAGTCAGTCCCAAGGGCCGGCCTGCGACCATGCGGCACAATCTGGCGCTCGTCAAGGGCGGGATGTCGATGCTCGGCTACTTCAACGCGTTCGGCGGCCAGATCGAGCGCATGCGGCGGGAATGCGGTACGGTGTCGTCGATCTGCGGCATGCTGAAAGCGCCGCTCGACATTCTGGCGGACAAGCTCCGCGGCTACATCGGCCTGGCGTTCGATCTGAAAGAGATTCCCGAAAAGGTGCAGAAGGCGTGCGAAGC
>Ga0335080_10007007_pt1 | contig 11670 bp, 8 predicted proteins | sample Lox_Sample_34_FD_206720 | JGI IMG/M metagenome (GOLD analysis project Ga0335080, IMG submission 206720) | Soil microbial communities from Loxahatchee National Wildlife Refuge, Florida, United States - Lox_Sample_3.4 | ecosystem: Environmental > Terrestrial > Soil > Wetlands | place: USA: Florida...
TTTCCCGATGGGGTACATAATGGAGATTGAAGAGCTGGAACGCCTCAGGGAGTGGTTTGCCTCTTACTGCAGGAGCTTTATCACAGAGAACGAGGCGGATAACCGCAATTACCTGGTGAAGGAAATACATACCCGGCATGTCTGCGAGAACATGGCCCTTCTAACCGGCAGCATCGGACTGCCCGAGGGGGACCGGCTGACGGCGGAGGCCATCGCTCTGTTCCACGATGTGGGGAGGTTCGAGCAGTACCGCCGCTTCTCGACCTTCAGGGACGACATCTCGGTTAATCACGGCGCGCTCGGTGGTCAGGTCCTCCATGAGAACAGGGTGCTGGAAGGGCTTCCGGCGGAGGAGAGGCGCTCGATTCTCCACGGGGTGACTCTCCACAATGTCTACCGCCTCCCCGCGGAGTTGAACGAACGGGACATGCTGTATGCGCGGTTGATCCGCGACGCGGACAAGCTGGACATCTGGAGGATATTCGTGGAATACGACGGTCTGCCGAACCCGGAGCGCGCATCCGCGGTGGGGCTTGACCTCCCCGACCTGCCGGAATGTTCGCCGGAGGTGCTTGAGTCCCTTGAAAGAAGGGAACTGGTCCGGCTGGCGACGGTGAAGAGCCTCAACGACTTCAAGTTGCTGCAGTTGTCATGGGTGTTCGACCTCAATTTCCCGGCGTCGTTCCGCTTGGCGCTGGAGCGGGGACTGATCAAAGGCCTTGCCGCGACCCTGCCCGCAGACCGCAGCGTGACGAAAGCCCTCGGCATCATCAGTGATTACGCGGCCGGCAGGGCGGCCCAGGGAGACGCACATGCATGAATTCGGTATATTCGGCGTGGCCGGGATCATGGGATTATCATTTCTGCTCATGATGTTTCTTGTCACTGTCGCCGCATTCGCCTTCTGGATCTGGACTCTCATCGATATCCTGAAAAACGAATTCACCGGTTCGAACAAGATTGTCTGGCTCGTGGCGGTCATAATGATCCCCCTGATCGGCATGATCCTTTACTGGTTTATCGGCAGGGAGCAGAAAATCCACGGGTAAGAAAAACTACTGCGGGCCTCCTCATAACGTTTTCAACATGCTGTTAAGCGAGAGTTTATGAAAATGGAAGTGCTGGAAAGGATCCAGATCAGGATGGGGGACATCACCGAGCTGGCCGTGGACGCCATCGTCAATGCCGCCAATCCCACCCTGCTCGGCGGCGGAGGGGTGGACGGGATGATCCACTGGGCCGCCGGCGAAGGGCTCCTGGCGGAGTGCCGGGCCCTCGGCGGCTGTCCGACCGGCGAGGCGAGGCTCACCGGCGGCTACAACCTACCCTGCCATTATGTGATCCACACCGTGGGACCGGTCTACAAGCTTGACGGCGCTGACGCGCCGCGGCTGCTCGCCTCCTGCTACCTGGAAAGTCTGCGCCTGGCGGTGGCGCACGATATCACCACCATCGCCTTCCCCGCCATCAGTTGCGGCAGCTACGGCTATCCTCCGTCGGAAGCGTGCCGGATCGCCATCGATACCGTCTGCGCTTTTCTGGAGAAAAATGAGTCTATCGAAAAGGTCATCTTCGTGCTCTATAAATTTCGCGACTATGAAATCTATCTCGATTATTTGAACGAGCTCGTTGCAAGGCTTAATGCATAAACGGCAGCACAAAGAAGACTATCCCGGCTCCGCCTGTCACAAGTGAACCGTACCAGACCATCCTGGCGCGCGTCAGTGCCGCCACGGCGCCCAGGGCGATGGAGACCTGGAAAAGTGCCACCGCGTCGGCGAAGAAGTGGTGCCTGTGCAGAAGATGCTCCGATTCCTTGAGCTTTTCGTCTCTCTCCCGTTCCATTCCCCTGGCCTTTTCCTGGATCGCTACCTGTTCATCGGCATAGCGCTGCATCTTTTCCTGGTATTTTGGTGGGGCTGTCCTGCCCGCGGCCAGCCACGCAGCAGCCGATGCCTCCTGGATCGCCCCCTTGATCCCCTTCGCCTGGTAATAGGCCCACTGGTCCGACGCCTCCCCCTGCAGGCGGGTCGCCTCGGCCTTCAAGGCCAGCGCAGTATTGACGTTGGAACCGGCCAGGAGGGACGCAATTGCGGCAAAGGCCGCCAGAATGGCGGTGGTCAGGGATATCTGCCGGAGAAACGCCCCTCCTTCCCTTTCCAGCTCTTCCTTTACGGCTTCGTGCAATTTCTCCATTTCTACTTCGGGTCCTTCCGGCATTGCATGTCTCCTTTCATCACCCACCATATCCTGATTCCGTGGCGCCTGAACGTTCGCCCGTATTTTCAGATCTGATCATTGGGCGAAGCAGATGATACGTTTGTTGCGCCCCTACATTAAAACATATAACCAAAAACGATGACAAAGCAATAATCAATGTCGCCGTCACGCTTTCCCCTTCCCTGCCGACCCTTTTTATTTACAAGGATTGCCGATTTTGTTAGGATGGCGAGTTGTCAGATGAGCCACAAAGGGGTGTTATGTCCGAATTGACGCCGATGATGCGGCAGTATCTTGAGATAAAGGCCGACTATCCCGATACCGTACTCTTTTTCCGCATGGGTGATTTCTACGAGATGTTCCTTGACGATGCGGTCAAGGCATCCCGCATCCTCGATATAGCCCTAACCTCCCGCAACAAGGGGGCCGACGGCGCCGATGTCCCCCTTTGCGGCGTGCCGTATCACTCCGTCAATCCCTATATCGCGAAGATGATCGAGGCGGGCGAGAAGGTCGCCATCTGCGAGCAGGTGGAAGACCCGAAGACCGCCAAGGGGATCGTCAAACGCCGGGTGGTCAAGGTCGTGACCCCTGGTCTGGTCATCGACAATGAGAGCCTGACCCCCAAGGAAAACAACTATCTTCTGGCAATCTGCGCCGGAAGCCGGAACAACCTGGGGGTTGCCTATCTGGACCTCTCCACCGGCGAATTCCGGGTAACCGAGCTGGAGACCGCCGACGCCGCCATCGCTGAGGTGGTCTGCGTCAACCCTCGCGAGATCATCCTTCCCGCCGCATTCCGCGACACGCCGAGAATGAAGGAGCTGGCGCGGGCGGTTGGCGAAAGGATCGTCACCTTCCTGGATGACTGGATCTTTGACACCGATTACGCCCATCGGCTCATTACCGGCCATTTCGGGGTTTCGTCTCCTGATAACCTGGGCTGCACCGGTCTGCGCGAGGGTGTCCTGGCGGCCGGGGCCGTGCTCCATTATCTCCGTGAGACCCAGATGGGCAAGGCGGCCCACGTGAGAACGATCATTCCTTACCGAACCAGGGAATACCTTGTTCTGGACGACGCCACGCGGCGCAACCTGGAGCTCACCGCCACCCTTGCCGATGGCAAGCGGAAGGGGTCGCTCCTGGGGCTCATGGACCGGACCGCCACGGCCATGGGGGGAAGAAAGCTCCGTCACTGGATCAGCTATCCGCTCACCATGGTTGAGCAGATCAGGGAACGCCAGGACGCGGTGGCGGAGCTCCTTGGCGACCCCGGCCGGCGTGGTGAGATCGCCTCTCTGCTGGGTGGGATCTATGACCTGGAAAGGCTGAACGGCCGGATCAGTCTTGCTTCCGCCTCCGCGAAGGACCTGGTGGCACTGAAGGAATCCCTACTCAAAGTACCGCCCGTGAAAGAGCGGCTGGCACAGGCCGGGGCGCCGCTCCTCACGGCAGTCGATGCAGAGATCGACCCCCTTGAAGATATGGTCCGGCTCATCTCCGCCGGGATCGTGGAAAACCCGCCGTTCGTCATGCGCGAGGGGGGGATCATCGCCGACGGCTTCAACGTCGAGCTTGACGAGCTGCGTGCCTTAAGCCGCGAAGGAAAGGGCTTCATCGCCCGCCTGGAGGCGCAGGAAAAGGGGCGGACCGGCATCGGTTCGCTCAAGGTCCGCTACAACAAGGTCTTCGGCTATTACATCGAGATCACCAGGAGCAACCTGGCCAATGTCCCGGCCGACTACATCCGCCGCCAGACCCTGGCCAATGCCGAGCGTTTCATTACCCCGGAGCTGAAGGAGTACGAGGAGAAGGTACTGGGGGCCGAGGAACGGATCGCGGAACTCGAATATTCACTTTTCCAGGAGATACGCGAACAGGTCGCTGCGGAAGGGGAACGGATCGCCCGCACCGCGGACCGGCTGGCCGTTCTCGACGTGCTCGCGGCCCTTGCGGAGCTGGCCCATGAGCGCAACTATTGCCGGCCGGAAGTGGACGACGGCGAAGAGATAGCCATCACCGAGGGGCGCCATCCGGTCATCGAGGCGATGAACCTGGGGGAGCGCTTCGTCCCCAACGACGTGGAGCTGGACAACGGGGAAAACCGGCTCCTCATCATCACCGGCCCGAACATGGCCGGCAAGTCCACCTTCATGCGCCAGGTGGCGCTCATTGTCCTGATGGCGCAGATCGGCAGCTTCGTCCCGGCCGCGGAGGCGCGCATCGGGGTGGCCGACCGGATATTCACCAGGGTCGGCGCCACCGACAACCTGGCGCGGGGCCAGTCAACCTTCATGGTCGAGATGACGGAGGCTGCCCATATCCTGGCCAACGCAACGCCGCGCAGCCTGGTGATCCTCGACGAGATCGGCCGGGGCACCTCAACCTTCGACGGGGTATCCATCGCCTGGGCGGTCGCCGAGTTTCTCCACGACACGCCGGCCCGGGCGGCGAAGACCCTGTTCGCCACCCATTACCATGAGCTGACCGAGCTGGCGGTGACCCGCAACGGGATAAGGAATTACAATATCGCGGTCAGGGAGTGGAACGACCAGATCATCTTTCTACGCAAGATCGTGCCGGGGGGCGCCTCCCATTCGTACGGGATTCAGGTGGCGAGGCTGGCCGGCGTGCCCCTGGAGGTGATCGACCGGGCCAGGGAGATACTCCGCAACCTGGAAAAGGGGGAATATGCCGAGGGGGGTGCGCCCAGGATCGCCGGAGGGAAGAAGGGGAGCGGCCGGGTGGATACCCCTCAGCTTTCGCTGTTCGAGACAACGGAAGACCTGCTGCGGACGCGGCTGAAAGGGCTGAACGTGGCGACCCTTACCCCCCTGGAAGCGCTGAATATCCTCGATGAGCTGAAAAGGATGGTTTGAGTGATGACGAAAAGATTTTTCCTGTTCTTCCTGATTATCTCCATGGCCCTGGCCCTGCCGGTGGCGGCCATCGGCCAGTCGGCCGAAGAGGAGACGCAGCCCGGCCAGACGAAAAAGAGCGGCACCGGGACAGCGGCGAAACCGGCCGGAAAAACCATCAAAAAAAGTGCAAAAGCCTCACCCGCCGGAAAAAAGGGGCCGGCCGGGAAAGCCGCGAAGAAAAAGGCCGGAGCGGCTAAGAAGAAACAGGCATCAGCCGCGGCCGTTGCCAAACCCTCCGCGCCGGCGCTGGTCAGCGAGATTCGCCACTGGTCGAACCCGGATTACACGCGCATCGCCGTCACCCTGGACCGGGAAGCGCGCTTCGAGTACCACCAGCTGCCGCAAAACGAGGAGCTGCATATCCCGCCGCGACTCTATATCGATATTGAAGGGGCACGGAAAGGGCCGGGAGTGAAGGATATCGCCATCGGCGACGGCTTGCTGAAGACCGCCCGGGTCGGCCAGTACAGCTCGGACACCGTCCGTGTCGTGCTCGACCTGGACAGCATGAAGGAGTACAAGATATTTACCTTTGCCGATCCGTTCCGGATCATCATCGATGCGCGGGGGGAACGGAAGACCGAGATATCCCAGGGCAGGGAAACCGCCATTTCTCCCCTGCCGACGGTCCAGGCGGGCACCCCGCTCCCTCCCACTGAAACCCCGAAGAGCACGACAAAGCCTGCAAAGCCGGCCGCAAAGCCGGTCATCGGCAAGATCCGGCGGATCGTCGTGGATCCGGGCCATGGCGGGCACGATCCGGGGGCCATCGGGGCCGGCGGGACCAGGGAAAAGGACGTGGTCCTGCAGATGGGCCTCAAACTGGCGCGCCGCCTCCGTGAGGAGCTCGGCCTCGACGTGGTGCTGACCAGGTCGACCGACGTCTTCATCGAGCTGCAGGAGCGGACGGCCATCGCCAACCAGGTGGGCGCCGACCTCTTCGTGTCGATCCACGCCAATGCGGCCCTCAACCGGACGAGCTCGGGGATCGAGACCTATTACCTGAATCTGGCCAAGACGGAGAAGGTGGCGCAGCTGGCGGCCAAGGAAAACGGGACCTCCCTGGAGAAGGTGAGCCTGCTGCAGGCCGTCCTTTTCGACCTGATGGCCAATTACAAACTGAACGATTCGGCCCACCTGGCCGATGAGGTGCAGAAGGCGGTCTATCACAAGGTTTCCGCCAGGTATACCGGGGTCAAGAACCTGGGGGTGAAACAGGGGCCGTTTTACGTGCTGGTAGGGGCCACCATGCCGAGCATCCTCGTGGAGACGGCATTCGTCACCAACGAACGGGAGGAAGCGAGGCTGAACGACCAGAACTACCAGGAGAGCACGGTGGCGGGGATTGTGGAAGGTATCCGGGAGTACATGGCAAGTTTGAAATGAGGTTTCGTGGAATTCGATATCAATAAATATTTTCCTGACGAAACGTATTACGGCGGAGACGCGGGACAGCCCACCTTTGTCGAGAAAAGGCCCCTTTATCTTGGGGCCAGCAAGCACTTTCTCGACCATTACCGGGAACAGATAAGGGAGCGTCACCGTGCCGGCGCCAGCGGCGACTGGGTGGTAAACGCGATCTCCGCCATGACCGACACCATGGTGGCCAAGCTCTTCCGCTGCAGTACCGACGAGAAGGGGAGTTCCGGCAAGGGACGGGAACAGTTGACCCTGGTGGCGATAGGCGGCTACGGCCGGGGTGAGTTGAATCCCCATTCGGACATTGACCTGATGTTCCTCTACAAGGGGAAGGATTCCCGGAACGTGGAGGAGATTGCCCAGAGGCTTCTCTATTTCCTGTGGGACATGCGGCTGGATGTGGGATATTCGGTGCGGACCCTGAAGGATTGCGTGGAGATGGCCAATACCGATACGACCGTCAAGACCGCCCTCGTCGACGGCCGTTATCTGGCCGGCAGCCGCGCCCTCTTCAAGGATTTCCAGGAGATGCTCCTGACCCAGATCCTTGCCAGGGGAAGCGACTCGTTCATCAACGAAAAGGTGAGCGAGATGGAATTCCGCCACGAGAAATATGGATCCAGCGTCTACACCATCGAACCGAATATCAAGGAAGGGGAAGGGGCGCTCCGGGACCTGCATACCGCCATGTGGGTGGCCAAGATCAAATACAAGATCACCTCTCCCCATGAATTGATCCTCAAGGGGATCATGACCGAGGAAGAGCTGTCCGTCTACTACAGTTCCCTTGCCTATCTCTGGAGAATACGCAACGAGCTGCACTACCTGACCAAACGGAAGAACGACCAGTTGACCTTCGATGCCCAGACCAGCCTGGCCTCGTTCCTCGGTTACCGGGACAGGGGTAAGGTCCTGGCGGTGGAAGAGTTCATGCGGGACTACTATCTCCATGCCAACAAGGTCGAGCATTTCACTTCCATGCTTATCACACGCTGCACCTGGCGCGAGGAGGGAAAGGCGAAGATCCTCGGCTATTTCATCAGGCGGCCAATCGGCGAAGGATTTTACATAATCAGGGGGGAGCTTACGGCCCCCGATGAAAGCCTGGTGGAAAAAGATCCCTTCCGGATGATGAAGATCTTCGAATACGCCCAGAAGCACGGCGTCTCACTGCACGGCAGGGTCAAGGAGCTGATCAGAAGAAATCTCCATCTGGTGAACGACAGGTTCCGCAGGAACAGGGGGGTCAACACCTCTTTTTTCAACATACTGCGCAACGAAAAGAGGTTGGGCGAAACCCTGCGGCTCATGCACCACCTGGAGTTCCTGAATCGCTTCATCCCGGAGTTCGAGCGGATTTACTGCAAGGTGCAGCACGACATCTACCACATCTACACGGTCGATATCCACTCGATCTTCGCCGCGGACGAGATCGCCGCACTCTGGCGGGGGGAGCACGCCAAGGATCTGCCCCTTCTCACCCGGCTCGCCAATGAAGTGGACAAGCGGGAGCTCCTCATGCTGGCGGTCCTGCTCCACGACATGGGGAAGGGGGAAGGAGGCGGCCACGCCGACATAGGTGCGGCCCTGGTCCCCACCATTGCGCGCCGCATGTGGCTCTCCAAAGAGGACAGCGAACGGCTTGCCTTCCTGGTCAAAAATCACCTTCTGTTTGCCCATATCGCCCAGCGCCGCGACCTGCACGACGAAAAGATGATCATCCAGATCGCCCGCCAGATGGGCAACAGCGAAAACGTGAAGATGCTCTATCTCCTCACTTACGCTGACATAAAGGCGGTGGGACCCGATGTCTGGACCGAATGGAAGGCCCTTCTCCTGCAGGAGCTTTACGAAAAAGTCTTCGAGGTGCTTGAACGGGGCGATTTCCGGTACGAGGCCCGCAGCGAGCGGGTGAAAAAGGTCAAACGGAAGGTCGTGGAACTCCTCGGCGATGAGTTTCCCGCCGACCAGGTGAAAGATGAGCTGAAGGCGATGACCAACCGCCATCTCCTGACAAATCCTCCCGAAGTCCTGGCGGAACATGCGAAGATCATGCTTTCCCTCGGTGAAAAAACCATGGTCACCAGGATCGACCATGAGACGGAACGCGGCTATACCAATTTCACCATCTGCACCCTCGACGTGACCGGCCTGTTCGCCAAGATAACCGGCGTGATGGCGGCCAACGGCATGAACATCCTCGGCGCCCAGATCCATACCAGCACGAACGGCAAAGTTCTGGACGTCCTGCAGGTGAATTCACCCCAGGGGTTCACCATCACCGACAAAAACCGCTGGGAAAAGATGGAAGGCGACATGCGCCATGTCCTTGAGGGGAAGGTGCGGGTAAGGACCCTTGTGGAAAAGCGGCGCCGCCCCACCCTGCTCGCGGAAAAACCGCGGCCCCGCTTCCCGACCAGGGTTGAGATAGACAACGAAGTGTCGAGCGACTATACTGTCATCGACATCTATACCCATGACAAGGTGGGACTGCTCTACCAGATAACCAGCACCCTCACCAAGCTGGGGCTCTACATCGGCGTCTCGAAGATATCCACCAAGGTTGACCAGGTGGCGGACGTCTTTTACGTGAGGGACATCTTCGGCCACAAGGTCACCAGCGAGAAAAAGCTGGTGGATATCAGGGATAAGCTGATCAGTGCCATAGAGGAATAAGACCGGAACGAGGGACGAGACGCGGGGGACAGCTTTTCCTCGTACCTCGAACCTCGTACCCGTTTTTTACCATGAATCATTATCTGGATCTTTTTTTGAGCTATCTCCAGGTGGAGAAAGGGCTTGCCGGCAACACGCTGGAGGCTTACAGCCGCGACATCGGGCGTTATCTGAACCACCTGGAGGGAAGCGGGCACGGGGATTTCACCAACGTGCGACCCCTCGATGTGGCCGCTTTCATCGCCAGCTTGAAAGATGCCGGGCTTGCGCCGCGCAGCCGCGCCAGGACCCTTTCCGCCATACGCATGTTCCACCGGTTCCTGCTCGTGGAGAATTACTGCGTGACCAACCCGGCGGCGATCATCGAGGCGCCCAGAATGAGGGGCAAGCTCCCGTCGTTCCTCACTTCCCGCGAGGTGGACATGCTTCTTTCCGCCGCATCTGGAGAAGGAGTGCAGGGGCTCCGCGACCGTGCCATGCTGGAGCTTCTTTACGCGACAGGCCTGCGTGTATCGGAGCTGGTGTCGCTGAAGGTTCGCGACGTCAACATGGAGGCGGGGTTCCTCATGACGGTCGGCAAAGGAGACAAGGAACGGCTGGTGCCCATCGGAGAGGCAGCGCGGGCGGTACTGGCCGATTACTGCGCTTCCGTCCGTCCCCTCCTTGACAAGGGGGGCGCGAGTCACCATCTTTTTCTGAGCAGGCTGGGGAGAAAAATGACGCGCCAGGCATTCTGGAACATAATCAAAAAATGCGCCACGGGAGCGGGCATCGCGAAAAATATTTCGCCGCACACGCTCAGGCATTCCTTTGCCACCCATCTGCTGGAGAACGGCGCGGACCTGCGCAGCGTGCAGATCATGCTTGGCCATGCCGACCTCTCTTCCACGCAGATATACACCCATGTGACCCGTGAACGCCTGAAAAAGCTGCATCAGGAGATACATCCCAGAGGGTAAGACAGGGACGAGGAACGGGAGACGAGGGGCGAGGTGCAATTCTCTCCACCGCGATGGCAAAGCAAAAAGCTCCAGATGCAAGGCTTGCGAAAGCCGAGGAATGCGGCGTACATATTAGTACGCCGCAGTGACGAGGCTTGAGTGTAACGCCGCAGATGGACTTTTTGCGAAGCCATCATGTTTGAAAGGATAAAAGTCAATGAAATACATTGTGTTGCTCGGCGACGGAATGTCGGACAAAGGCCTGGAAGAGCTGGGGGGCAAGACCCCGCTCATGGCGGCGAAAACACCGCACATGGACTACATGGCCAGAAGGGGCAGACTGGGCCTGGCCCGCACCGTGCCGGAAGGGTATCCGCCGGGGAGCGATGTGGCGAACCTCTCCGTGTTCGGCTATGACCCCACGACCTGCTACACCGGCCGCTCTCCCTTGGAAGCGGCCAGCATCGGCGTCGAACTGGGTCCGGACGACGTGGCATTCCGGCTCAATCTCGTTAACCTGCTTACCCGCGAGGGGAAGCGCTATATGCATGATTACTCGGCCGGTCATATCTCCGCCGAAGAAGGAAGGGAGCTGCTTGAGGCGCTCCGGGACAGGCTGGGAAATGGAGAATTCCAGTTTTTCCCCGGCGTCGGCTACCGCCATCTCATGGTGTGGCGAAACGGCACGGACCGGATGACCGTCACTCCTCCCCATGATATAACAGGACAGGACATCGACCCTTACATTCCCCGGGGAGATGGCGCAGACCAGTTGCTCCGTTTGATGGAAACCGCCCAGGAGACACTCTGCGACCATCCGCAGTACAGGCAAAGGCTTGCTGCCGACAAGCTCCCCGCCAACTCAATCTGGTTCTGGGGACAGGGGAAGGCGCCGCGGATGGACCATTTCCGGGAGAAATTCGGCCTGTCCGGTGCGGTTATCTCGGCCGTGGACCTGGTCCGGGGGATAGGGGTCTGCGCAGGTCTCGAAATCATCAAGGTCAAGGGTGCCACCGGTTATGTCGATACCAACTACCGGGGCAAGGCCGCAGCGGCGCTTGAGGCCCTGGAAAGAGTGGACTATGTTTATCTCCACGTGGAGGCCCCGGACGAGGCCGGACACTCCGGGCACCTGGCAGACAAGATCACGGCCATCGAGCGGTTCGATGAACAGGTGGTCGGCCCGATCCTCGACGGCATAAGAAAATTCGGCGACTACCGGGTCCTCTGTCTGCCGGACCACCCCACCCCGGTAAAGCTCATGACCCATACCGCCGCACCGGTGCCTTTCATCGTTTACAGCGGCGAGGAGACCGAACATGCGGATGTGGCGGGCTATGACGAGGAATCGGCCGGGGCCACTGGTCTTTATGTGAGCGAGGGTTTCAGGCTGATGGAGATGCTGCTGGAAAAATAAACAATGATCTTTTACGTAGGGGCGAAGCAAGGTTTTCAGCTTCGCCCTGATTTTCGATAACATCAAATGGCAAAGT
>Ga0335080_10007008_pt1 | contig 11669 bp, 9 predicted proteins | sample Lox_Sample_34_FD_206720 | JGI IMG/M metagenome (GOLD analysis project Ga0335080, IMG submission 206720) | Soil microbial communities from Loxahatchee National Wildlife Refuge, Florida, United States - Lox_Sample_3.4 | ecosystem: Environmental > Terrestrial > Soil > Wetlands | place: USA: Florida...
TTCTCACAGTTACAGGACGCTCCGCAGGCCCGCCTCGGTCCGGCCGTGTGGCAAGTCACCTACCCGGACTGATCCCCGTGACCGAAGCCACCTGACGTTCCTGCGCGGGAGGCCGTCACGTAGCGGCTGGGCCGGCATCATCGCCGCTATCCGGGCTTTGTTGCCGGCCGCGCTGCACGGCGCCCAGGAGCAGCTTTATGCCGGTGCCGAGAAGGACGAGGTCGGCGAGCATCTGGACGATGAGCACGACCCGGGCGGCCTCGGACTTGGGGGCGTGCTGGTGATCGACGACAGCGGGACCGCACCAGTACCTTGCCGTTGCTGGTGAAGGCGGAGCCGTTGACGATGTCCGCGGCGAGCACGACCCCGGAAGAGGCGTTGGCCACGGTGATGACACCGAGCATGCAATCGGTGAGCACCCGCAGCCACGGCCGGTCCCGGTCGATGCGTCCAGGGTCCCCGATGATCAGCACGCCCAGGAAGACCACGACGATCACCAGCAACAGCCACCGGCTACCGACGCGCAGCTGGGCTGGCAGCCAAGCCCGGAGGAAGCCCGCCGCCAGCACGGCAAGGGCCATCGGCAACCGTTGCTCCCCGGGCCTGCGCGATGGGCCATCACCAGCAGCGCCGGGATTACTCGGCATAACGCAATCGTCTTGCTGGCGCAGCGCCGCGCCTGTCCTTGCGGGGTTGGTGGCGTTGCTGCGGGGTCGCCGGCGATCTTGAGCTTCGAGAGCGCGAAGCCGGTCTCAGCGCCGGGGAAAGACGCACGCTAGTGCCGCGACCGCTAACGTTCGCCCCATTCCTCCGAGGCCGATGCGGCTGTGGGCCCGCGCCGGAACCGCCTAATCTGCACAGCTCTGACCGCCTTGCCGGCCGGTTGGGTCCTGCGCCATGTGCGATATGCGTGCCGCCACGCGCGGCCGCCTGGTTCTCGCTCCCATCGATCCCGGACACCGGTCACCTCCCGCCGGTCCTCGCCAAGTCTTACCGGATCGTCAGACGCCCTCAACCGCTTTCAGCCGCCCGGACTTGACCGCGTTCACGAACTCCTCATAGTCCTGCTCGTTCTGGTCGGCGTAGCGTTCCGAGAAGTCGGTGATCGACGTGTCGAACGCGTCGCTGTCGCCCAGGTAGGCGGCGATGGCGACCGGGTCGCCGGACCGGGCGTGGGCCCGGGCCAGCGCCCACCCGCAGGTGCGGGCGTAGAACGTGAGCCCGAGCGGTGTCATCGCCTCGGGGTCGGCCGAGCCCTTCATGTCGCGCAGCTGGCGCCAGTAGAAGTGGCGGCGGACGTCCAGCCCCTTGGTCCAGCCGAGATAGATGTCGCTGGAAGCCTGCATCATCCGCTGCCCCTGCACCACCCGCTCGCCGTGCTGCCGGTACCGGCTCTTGCCCAGGTAGGGCTCCAGCACCGAGGCCGTCGCCTCCTTGATCTGCAAGAACAGCGGGTCGCGCGCGTCGCGGCCCTGGAGCAGCACGATGAACGCCCGGGTCCCGACGCTGCCCACGCCGACGACCTTGCGGGCCCCGTCGACGATCTCGAACCGCTCCAGCAGATGGCGCCGGTCGTCTTGCAAGGTGGCCCGGTAGGCGCGGAACTGGTCGTGGATCGCCGGCATCACCTGGTCGGGGGACAGGCCGTAGGTGGCGGCCAGGTCCCGCGCCGGGACCACGATCGGCGGCTGGCTGACGATCCGGTATTTCCCATCGACCTGCTCAGCGAGCTTGGACAGCGCCTGCAGGCTGTCCTTCGTGTGCGCCTTCGCGGCGGTCTTCTGCGCCCGCTTCTCCGCCGTCTTGGCCAGCTTCTCCTGCTTCTCGTCCTTCTTCTCCGTCTTCTTCTTCTTCGCCCCCTTGGCCTCCTTCTTCGTCCCGGCCACCGTGCTGCGGATCGCGGCCATCAGCTCGTCCTCGTCCAGGTGGGCATACCAGATGTCCATCGTGCCCATCTGCGCGAAGGAGGCCATCGCCTCCCGGTAGGCCCGCACCGACGCCAGCGCCGCCGCCCGCGTGTCCGCCTTGGAAAACCCGTTGTTACGGCCCGCGATCACAAAACTCGCCGCCATCCGCTTCACGTCCCACTCAAACGGCCCCGGCAGCGTCTCATCGAAGTCGTTCACATCGAACAGCAGCACCCGCTCCGGCGAGGCGAACAGGCCGAAATTCGACAGGTGCGCATCCCCGCACAGCTGGGTCTCCAGGCCAGCCACCGGCGTCTCGGCCAGGTCCGCCGCCATGATCTTGGCCGCACCCCGGTAGAAGGTGAAGGGCGAGACCATCATCCGGCCATGGCGCACCGGCACCAGATCCTGCTCGCGGCTGACGTCCTGCTCCTCCAGCAGGCCAACCGGGTCAGGACGGTCCGCCGCGGGCCGCCACTTCGTATGGGCCGACAAAGCCGCCCGGTCCCGGGCCTCCAAACCCTTGGCTTCGCGATCGTCGACGCTCGGATGCGCGATCTCCCGCTCCTGTACGGCCATCCGGCCCCACCTCCCGTTCTGATCGTGCCGACGCCGGACCGCAAGCGCGCCCCCTCTACTGGGCCAAAGCCGGGACGGCCAGGGCGCTCAAGACATGGCACTCCATCTCGGGCGCTCCTGAATTACCCCCATCTTGCGGCGCCCACGGCGGAGCAGACATCCCCTCCTAGCCGTTTCACCTAGGTGAAACGGCTAGGAGAATCTCGGCTCCAGGCCGACGGGGTCATCATGGAGTGTGGCTACGGCACGAAACCGCCCAGATCTCCGTCAGTTGAAGTACGACACGCGCAAGGGAACTAAGCAGCAGGTCGTCGGAGCCTTAAACGGGCGGATCAGCCGATAGTGGATGCCCGCCTCGCTGGGCAGGGTGAGGATCAGGCGGATTGGAAATCGGGGAGCTGCCAGCCACCGTCGAAGGCGGGCCGTTCGGGACCGTAGATCCGGAAGTAGGCAAACCAGCCGACGCCGGGGAGGGTCTGAAGCCAGGTGCCGTCGGCCGCTCCACCGGGCGGTGGCGAAGTCGAGGCCTTTCGCGATGCCGAGCTCGGCCAGGTCGCCGTAGTGCGCCCGGTACTCGGCGAACGGCGGCTCGCTGTTGAGCAACTCGGCCAGCACCTCCCAGTAGGTGAGGTTGTCCTCCCACGGGACCGGGGTGAAATCCTCATCGGCCTTCTGGGTCAGGTCGACCCACTGCGGCTCCACCGGGTCCTGGCCCAGGCGGTACACCTTCACTGATTTCATCAGCGCGACCGCGGTGGCCATGTCCTTGCCCCGAGGCAGCGCCCGCAGCAGCACCAGCACCCGGTTGGTGGTCGGGCGGCCGACATTGAACCCTTCGGGAACCTCGCCGTCATAGCCAGGCGGAACCACGACGTGCCTGCCGCCCGGGCCCTTGTCCGGCCCGGGCAGCCCCATGTCCATGGCCCATCGCTGGTTCAGGTCATTGGCCGTGCTCATCAGCGGCCCGGGCGGGAACTCCAGCACCATCGGCCCATCGGCCACGTCCAGCGGCAGACCAGAGTAAGGAGTATCAGAGTTGGGGGTGAACACGAACTGCTTCGGCGTGCCCTCCAGCAGCCCGAACACCTTGTTCGCGACCATGCCCGCGCGCAGGTTCCCGTTCCAGGTCGCCATGATCGACACACTCGGGTAGAAGAACCGGTACGCCTGCACCGCCCGGTTCATCCGGCCACCCCGACAGAGAAGTTCCAGGCAGATGGCATGATCGCCAGGCGCGGCGATCATGCCACTGGTCATTTGTTGGCCACTCGTTGGCGAGGCAGGACCCTGGAGACCCTGGAGTCCGGTACGCGGCGAGGAGAATCGGCAGAGAAGGCCATCGTGTCGGGGCATCGGCCCTCGCGGTTGAACGGCTCTCCGATGCCGCTGTGACAGGCCCGACCTTGACTGGACTCCACCCCGTTCGCGTCGAGGGGTGAGCCCCCAGCCCCACCCACTGCCGCCTGCATGTGGGCGAACCCGTCCAGCTGGTCCCGCGAGCTTCGCTGCGGCTGTACGGGACCGGCATCGGGACGTAGGCTCCCACTGAGAAGTGCCTATCCGATCCCGCACCCGGCCCGACGCTCGGGTGTAAGTGACCGCGTCGCTCCAGACCCCGGTGGCACGGCCAAAACTCTGACCAGGCAGGGACCAAGGAGCCCCCGCGATGCACCGATCGAGCTTGCCTTCCACCGCAGCCACCGCCGCGCTCCGGCCGCGGGATGCACCCGACCCGCTGCTGACACGCGGCCCCCCGGCCAGCAACGGGCTGGCGCCGGCAGACAGCGGCGCGGCCGCCTCAGCGGAACTGATTCGGTACCTCACCCAAGATCACGACCGGATTGCCCAGGGCATCAACGATGTGGTAGTCCGCCGGATTTTCGCCGCGGGACTGGATCTCCAGGCCGCGCTGGGACTGATCGGCGAGCACCCCGGGGCCAGCAAGGTCTGGCACGCCATCGATGAACTGGACCAGGCCGTCAGGGAGATCCGGGACACCATTTTCGATGTAATAGGCCACGCATAGGCCAGACGCGAAGAGCACACAGGGTTGATCTGCCCGCCTGAAAGGGCAGCACTGATCACCGTCGGTCGCAACTACCTCCGTCAAGATCGCGTGCCATTAATGAGCGTCATTAGCAGGGGTCAGCAGCGGTATCTCAGGGCCACTCACGGACGACCTGGCCAGGTCAGCGCGGCCAGCACGCACGGATACGTCGCTTGGCAAGCAGGGTTCCGGGGCCCTGGCGGTTGGGCTGCTCCGCAGGTCAGGCGGGTCTACAGTCAGGACCTCATGCTTGTAAGTGCCAGGTCAGGCTGGACGGCGCTGACGCCTGGTTGAGAGTGCCTGACGTCCGGGGCTGAGAGTAGGGTGCTTTAGCGATGCGCAAGTCTTGTGTGCTCTGCAGTTATGGCGGTGCTGTGCCGCGCGCTGGTGCCGGCGGCTGCGCTGGGTGCTGAGGTGCCTGGCGGCCCGTGCCCGGTGCGGTGGGCGGGTAGTCAGGCGGTAGTGACGCTGCCGGAGCATATCGGCGCGGCTGATTCCGGGCAGATTCGCGAGCAGCTGCTGGACCTGGTCGACCGGGGCGCCGCGGTGCTGATCGCGGACATGACCGGGACGGTTTCGTGCGATTACGATGGCGCGGATGCTCTGGTGCAGGCCTATCAGCGCGCGCATCTAAGTGGCGCACAGCTGCGGGTGGCGGTCACCGCCCCGGCGGTGCGGCGGGTCCTGGGTGGCGTCGGGCTGGACCGGCTGGTCTCGATCTATCTGTCGGTGGAGGCGGCCATTGCCGCCGGGACACCGGGTGTCATCCCGCTGGTGCCCAGGTCCGGCCCGGCGGAGGGTGAGGTCGAGGCTGGCGCGCGGCGAGGTGGACGCGCGCCGCGGGGGCGGTTCCCGGCCGCGGAGGTCACCCCGGGGGTGCTGTGGAGGCTGCTCGACGCCCTGGATGACGGGATCGTGCTGGCCAGCGAGGATGGCGTGCTGATGCTGGCTAACCGGCGGGCCGAAGAGATGTTCGGCTACCGGCACGGTGAGCTGGCCGGCCAGCCGGTCGAGTTGCTGGTCCCGGCCGAGTTCCAGGCAGCCCACGCCCGCCAGCGGGCCGAATACGCGCGGGAGCCGGTGGCCCAGCCGATGGGATCGCGGGCGCGGCTGGCCGGGCGGCGCAAGGACGGCAGCACGTTCCCGGCCCGGGTCAGCCTCAGCCCAGTGGCCACCGCCACCGGCCGTTTCATCCTTGCCGTCATCCGCGACACCACCCGCGACCAGCCGGGTACCGACCTGGCCGAGCTGGCCCGCGCCGCCGCCGCTGCCGATGACGCCCGCCGCGGCCGGGAGCTTCTGAGCCGGGTGGTCGGGCACCTCATGGATATCGGGGTGAGCCTGCAGGAGGCGACCGGCCTGCCGCACGAGGTGGCGGTACAGCGGATCGCCGATGCCCTGCGGGGCCTGGATGACACGATCCGCGAGATCCACGACCACGTGTTCGCCGCACCACCTCAGGACGGCCCGCCAGAACCCGCGCCGCCAGACCGGACACAGTGAGGGGCGCTCCGGGCCAGATAGTGCCTACGGCGCCTCGGCGGCGGGGGGCAGGGACCCGCCCTGATCTGCCGGGCCGCCGTTCCCCTCAGCTGACGGATTTGAGCCGATGGCCGTGGCCATGCGGTTGAGGAAGGCCTGGATGATTGCCCGGGCAACACGTTGCAGGCCAACCGGGTTGAGCCCATTGCGCTCAGCGCCGGGCGGCGGCCGGTAGACCCCGGCCAGGTCCAGCGTTGTGGCGCGCTCCCCGGCCGGGGTGAGCGCCAGGTCAGCATCCAGGACTGGGAACAGCGCCCCGTCAGCCGCGATCGCCTCCCACCTGAGCGCGATGTGAGCCCGGTCCCGGTCCGCGGCCAGATCTCCGAACCACGCGCCGGCCAGCCTGGAGGCCCCACCCACCGGATCTGGCGGGCCGTCCTGAGCCAAGCCGCTGATCATCTGGCCATAAGCCCCGTACGAGGCACGCAGCAACTCGTCACCGCGGGCAAGCTCCGCCAGCCGGGCCTGGGCAACGGCAAAGCTGACCGCCACCTGCACCTGCCCGCGTACAAACATCTAGCCAGTCAACCATTCCAGGGCTCACCTGATAAGGCCGAAGGTCCCGGCCACGAGCCCCGCCTTACTCGCGACAGCCGCGCGCAGATCAGATCTGGCTTGTTGGAGTCGGTGGTCTGCCCTAGCCTGTTTGATCGTCACCCGCGCCAGAAGCGACGCGGGGCAAGCGTGCGGTTGTGGCCAAGGAGGACCGGATCAACCAGGGCCACCCCTTGAGCGGGAGCTCGGCGGCTGCTCGCAGAACGCATCAGCCGGAGCATCCCGCCGGCAAATCAATCCAGTGCCGACCGGAAGGCCGGCCCGCTGGTAGTTCTCCTCGGTGGTTCTGCTCCGCCAGGACATGACCAAACGGCCCTGGTGACATTGAGTTCCAGCGGTGAATCTGCTCCCATGGCCGTGGTGGTGCGGGCCCCGTCCGGCGAGCTGAGCTTGGCGGAGGCTGCTGGGCTCTCGCCCGACGTGGTGCTCTCGCGGCTGGGAAGTGGCCCGGATGGGCTGTCGTCTGCTGATGTGGCGGAACGGCTGCGGCAGTTCGGGCCGAACATACTCGGCACGCATCAGGTACGTGCCACCGCTGTCCTGGTTCGCCAGATCCGGAACCCGATCCTGATTCTGCTGCTCGGGGCGGCACTGGTGGCGGGGCTGACCGGTGGCGGCACGAACGCCCTTATCATCGCGGTGATCGTCGCCCTCAGCGTCGGATTGGGCTTTTTCAACGAGTACCGGGCGGAGCGGGCGATGGCCGCTCTCCGCGCCCAGATCCGGCACGAGGCCGAGGTCCGCAGGGACGGACAGGCGAGCGGGGTCCCGGTGACCGACCTGGTGCCCGGGGACGTGGTGTCACTTCGTATCGGTGCCCTGGTCCCGGCCGACGTGCGCCTGCTGGAGGTCGACGAGTTCGAGTGCGACGAGGGGGTGCTGACCGGCGAGTCGATGCCGGTGGCCAAGTCGGTGGCGCCCGTCGCCGGCCGCCAGCCGCAGGACCAGCCGGGATGCGCGTTCATGGGGACGATCGTCCACCAGGGGTCGGCGGTTGGCGTGGTGGTCGCGACCGGGGGCCGCACCGCGTTCGGGCAGATCGCTGCGGGCCTGGCCGAACGGCAGGGCCAGACTGCCTTCGAGGCGGGGCTGTCGCGTTTCTCGCGCTTCTTGTTCGCGGTGGCCGCGGTGCTGACGGTGTTCATCTTCATCGTCAACGTGGCTCTACACCGGCCCCTCATCGAGGCGCTGCTGTTCTCACTGGCCATCGCCGTAGGCATCGCCCCCGAGATGATGCCCGCCATCGTGACAGTGAGCCTGTCGGCCGGCTCCAAGGCCCTCGCGGCCAAGAAGGTGCTCGTGAAACGGCTGGTCGCCATCGAGGACCTGGGCAACATCGAGATCTTGTTCACCGACAAGACGGGCACCCTCACCGAAGGGGCCATCACCTTCGCGCGGGCACTGGACGCCGACGGGCGCGACAGCGACCGCCCGCTCCTGCTCGGGCTGGTATGCAACGAAGCAACGGTCAGCACCGGAAAGCCGGCCGGCGGGAACGCGCTCGACCAGGCGTTGTGGCTTGCCCCTGCGGCGGCTTCGGGAAAGGGGATCGCCACCACGGCTGGTGCCTGCCAGCGCCTCGGCACCCTCCCGTTCGACCACGAGCGGCAACTGGCCTCGGTGCTGGCCAAAGACCCCGGCGGCCAGCCACTCCTGATCACCAAGGGCGCCCCCGAGGTGGTGCTGGAACGGTGCGTACACATCCCCCGCGGCGCCCGGCCGACCATGCAGGCATTGTTCTCCGAAGGAGCCCGGGTGGTGGCCGTCGCTGCCCGCCCAGCTGAAGGCATGAACGCACTCACCGCCGCCGACGAGCAAGGGCTGACGTTGGAGGGCTTCCTGACATTCGCCGACCGCCCCAAACCCGACGCCGGCACCTCCATCGCCCAGCTCGAACGGCTAGGCGTGGAAGTGAAGATCATCACCGGGGACAACGGCCTGGTGGCCGCCAAGGTGTGCTCGGATATCGGGGTCGACTGCGCTGGGGTACTCAGCGGCACCGACCTCGAGTCGCTCGACGACGACCACCTCCAGGCCGCGATCCAGACCACCACGGTGTTCGCCCGGATCAGCCCTGACCAGAAGTCGCGGATCATCAAGGTGGCGCGCCGCACCGGGAAAGACGTGGCGTTCCTGGGCGATGGAGTGAACGACGCGGTGGCGCTGCATCACGCCGACGTCGGGATCTCGGTGGACTCGGGAACCGACGTGGCCAAGGAAGCAGCCGACGTGGTGCTGCTCGAAAAAGATCTCGGGGTGCTCGCCGACGGCGTCATGGAAGGCCGCCGCATCTTCGCCAACACCATGAAGTACGTCCTGATGGCCACGTCCTCCAACTTCGGCAACATGTTCAGTGCCGCCGGCGCCTCCGTGTTCCTGACGTTCCTGCCGATGCTGCCGTCCCAGATCCTGCTCAACAACCTGCTCTACAACACCGGACAGCTGGTGATCCCGACCGACCGGGTCGACCCCGAGGCGCTGGCCCGCCCAGCGGCCTGGGACATGAAATTCATCCGGAACTTCATGTGCGTGTTCGGCCCGATCAGCTCGATCTTCGACTTCCTCACCTTCTGGGTCATGCTCGTCCTGCTCCACGTCGGCCACGCCGAGTTCAGGACCGGCTGGTTCGTCGAGTCGATCGCCACCCAGACCCTGGTCATCTACGTGATCCGCACCCGGCGGGTCCCGTTCTTCAAAAGCCGCCCCAGCCTGCCGATGCTGTTCGTGCCGACAGGCGCGGCCCTGGCCGGCGCGATCCTTCCGTACACAGGGCTGGCGAACCTGCTGGGCTTCACGCCGCTGCCGACCACCTTCTTCCTGCTGCTGTTCGCCATGGTGATCGTCTACCTGCTACTCGTCGAGCTGGCAAAAACCCCGTTCTACCGCACTCCCCACGCCCGCACCCCGCGACCCGCAACCAGCCCCGCCCAACGCCTGGAGCGACGCATCCGCCGCCGCGCGTCCCGCTTCATCCACCATCCAGCCCAACACCCGAAAACAGCAGCCCAGCCTGAGAACGCAGAGCGAAACACGACGTGACGGCCCGCAAGTATCCTCCCGGCGCTGGGAGATCCGATCCGGTCGCGGCGAAGGCTGCTGCCATCGAAGCCGGCCAGGCGCATCCGCTGACATGGAAGACCATCATCAAGCGGGCCCTCGTCATCGCGGTGAGTGGCGCGGCCATCTACCTCGTGCTGCCGGGCCTCGCTGCGGTGCTGAGTTCCTGGCCGCGCCTGTCCGCGCTGAGCCCGATCTGGTTCACCGTCGCGGTCGCCGCCGAACTCGCGTCCTTCACCTGCAACTTCGCCTTGCAGCGGCTGGCGGCACCCGATCAGCCCGATGCGCACGTGCTGAGCGGGAGCGGCAACGCCGGTGGGACACTCTCAGTCTCACTGCCTGAACGGCCCGCCCGGGTAAGCCGGAGGGAGTCTTCGGGTATTCCGGCGCGGTTCAGCCCAGTGATCATTCGGGTAGCGGATCTGATCGATGCGAGGAGCAGGCCATGACTGCAGGTACTGGTACCGGCGAGGGCAGGGTTGTCGTCGGCGTGGACGGATCAGGGCATTCTCAGCAGGCGCTGCGGTGGGGTGCCCACCTCGCCGGGGTCTTCGGCGCGCGGCTTGACGCCGTAATCGCCTGGGAGTATCCGTCGTCGTATGGCTGGGCTCCGGTGCCGACGGAGTGGAACCCGGGCCAGGACATGGAGAAGGTCCTCGATGACACCGTGCGGGCCGTCTTCGGTGATCAGCCACCGGCGGGACTGCAACGGCAGGTACTCGAGGGGGGCGCCGCCAAGGTCTTGCTCGACGCGGGCGAGGGCGCGATCATGCTAGTGGTCGGCAGCCGCGGCCACGGCGGCTTCGCTGGGCTTCTGCTCGGTTCGGTCAGCGCGAACGTCGCCGAGCATGCCTCCTGCCCGGTGCTGGTCATCCACGGCGGCCAGCCACCGCCCCCGGTCGGTGGGCCCGCATGACCCAAGCTCGCCGGCTGGACAGCAAACCGGCGATGACAACGGGGCCTCATCCTGGCGTTGAACCTCGGGTCCTGCCTCCCCCCAGCTTTGTGATCTTGCCTCGCGTGTCGCGACGACCGGATCCGCAAGGAATTGGCCGACCTGCCACCGGACAGTCCTGCTCCGGCGCCGTTCAGCGCAGGAAGCTACCCACCATCCTGGACCAGGCGCACCTACGACGATCTGCTGGTCGAGTCCCGCTCGCGATCACCGCGTCAAGGGGCGGCCTCCGGCCGTCCCTGCGGGCAAACCCTTGACCCGCCAACCGCTCACAAGGGATCCGCGCCTACAGGAAGAAGGCAGGAGATCAGGCAGGAAGGCTTGGCAGGGCTCAGCCGGTTGAGGTCGATCTTGACCGGGCATCGCAGATAGCCTGAGTCTGTGATCAGGCGGTTCCGGTCGTGGATCAAGGCGCACAGGGTTGGCGGCCCCGGCTGGTGGCTGCTGGTTCCGTGGGTGGGGCTGGGAGTTGCGAACGCGGGTTACTGGCTGGCCCTGTCCACGCAGCGGATGACGGAACTCTGCAATCTCGGTGCGGCTCCTTCATGGGTCGGCGAGCCCAGTGCGATCGTGACTGCGGCAACGACAGGAAGCTGGGCCTGGGCTCTGCTGGCAATGCCAGTGCTGGCTGCCGGATTCGTTCAGCTCCGCGCATGGAGAGCGGCCAGCATGCCCCGCGCGGGCGCGTGGGCCGGTGCGTGGGCTGCGGGCCTGGCGCTCATGTTCCTGGCCGCTGAATGGCCGCCCGACCCGCCAGTCTGTGGCAGCTCGACTGGTTACTACACTGCCAGCGTGGCCTGGGTTGAACTGCCCGCCTGCATCGCGTTCCTGGCGCTCGGCGCAGTGATGACCCGGATCCTGGCCCGGCCTTCCCAGCGGCCCAACGACAAGATCGCGTGCCATTAGAGGCGGCCACTAGCGGTACTTCACTGTCACTCCCGGCCGGCCGGATGTCACTCACGGACAAACTGATAGGCCTGCCGACCTGGGCTGAAGCACGTAGCGGCCATGGCCGATGATCCCTGAT
>Ga0335080_10007009_pt1 | contig 11669 bp, 10 predicted proteins | sample Lox_Sample_34_FD_206720 | JGI IMG/M metagenome (GOLD analysis project Ga0335080, IMG submission 206720) | Soil microbial communities from Loxahatchee National Wildlife Refuge, Florida, United States - Lox_Sample_3.4 | ecosystem: Environmental > Terrestrial > Soil > Wetlands | place: USA...
TGAAAAGCCCGGAATACCGCGAGCGCCACTTGGCGCGCGTGCTTGAAGTATGGGAGCTGTGGGACGCGACGGCAAAGCAGAAGAAGCGGGACAGCGTATACGTAGGTAACCTGGGCGGCGGCATCCGGGCGTCGACGGATTTGCGGCAGATCGCCGCAGTGGCAGGATGGTTCAATGCGGATCACCAGGGCCGCAGCGGCACGACGCCCATCTGGGATTGCGCGCAACAAGGGCGGGTCGCGCAGTGCGTCATGAAGGGGCGCACGACCACCAATGTCACGGGCGCTTACGCCAACAGCCACCCGCTGTGGCGGCACACTTCGAAAGCGCCTGAAGAAGCCACCATGTGGATGGCGCAGACGACGGCCAGCGGAATGGTGCCGTGGTACCACTGGCTGGGCGGCGAGCCGAAGGACCTTCGCTGGAGGGAAACCGGGCGGCGATTCTTCGATTGGATCGCGAAAAATGAACGGCATTTCGTCAACCGGCGGCCGATAGCCAATATCGGTGTGGTTTTTTCGCAGCGCGGGAATGCGTTTTATCAGCCGCCGGGCGGAGGTGAGGCGTCGGAATTTCTGCAGGGCCTGTACTACGCGTTGCTCGGGACGCGGTATCCGTTCGATTTCGTGCATGAAGACGATCTTGGTCCGGAGACCTTGAAGAAGTACACGGCGCTGCTTCTGCCCAACGTGGCTTTGTTGAGCGACGCGCAGTGCCGGCAACTTGAGGCATACGCGGCGAATGGAGGAGCGCTGCTCGCGACCTTTGAAACGAGCCTCTACGATGAGCGGGGAATCCGGCGCGACGATTTCGGCCTGGCCAAGCTGTTTGGGATGAGCAAGGCAGGCGACGTTCAGGGCCCGAAGGGCAACGCGTATTATGCCCGCGTTCTGCGGAACCATGAAGTGCTGCGGGGCTTCGAAAACACGACAGTTCTGCCGGGAGCCGAATTTCGCGTTCCCATTCAGGCAGAGGATGCCGAACCGGTTCTGGCCGTGCTGCCACCTTATCCCGCATATCCTCCCGAGATGGTCTATCCGCGAACGGAACCTGCGAACGAACCGGCAATCGTTCTGCGGGAGCACAGGGCGAGCCGGCTCGTATATATTCCGGGCGACATCGACCGCAGCTTCTGGCGATCCGGGAATCCGGACCTCAGCCGTCTGATACAAAACTGCGTGCGCTGGCTCGTCCGGGACGGAGTGCTGGTTTCCGTGGAAGGCGACGGAGTGCTTGAAGTCTTCGCATGGGAGACCGCGCCCGGGTTTGCGCTGCATCTGCTCAATTACACCAACCCGAACATGCTGCGTGGCTGGTTTACGGAAACCTATCCGGTCGGAGCACAGCGCGTGCGCGTCGAACTTCCCGAGGTCGTCAAGGGCGAACGTGTGGAACTGCTCAGAGCGGGAACCTCGGTTGAACTGAAGCGTGCTGGCCAGTTTGTGGAATTTACCGTTCCCGTCGTGCGGGATTACGAGGTGGCGGTGGTGGAGCGGTAATCACGATGCGCGCCGGTATCGCTTCACGTCGATCCGATCCTGGTGAAGGTGCGCCAGGTCGTAATTGGCCTGGAGGCGCAGCCACACTTCCGGGCTCCCGCCGAACGCTTTCGAAAGGCGCACTGCCATTTCCGGCGAAATCCCGGCTTTCCCGTTCACGAGGTTGTTGAGAGCCTGGCGGGTGACACCGAGAACCTTGGCCGCTTCAGTGATCGTCAGCTTCAGTGGTTCTATGCAGTCCTGCCTGACTATACGTCCGGGATGCGGTGGATTCTTCATGGGCACGATAGCCTCCTAGTGATAGTCCGTGAGATCGACATCGAGTACGCTGCCGTTTTCCATCCGAAACGTGACGCGCCAATTGCCGCTGATGGTGACCGACCAGGCTCCTGCCAGCTCACCTTTCAGGGGATGCAAACGGTATCCGGGGAGATCCAAATCCCTTGGAGTAGCCGCAGCATCTAGTACCGACAAAACGTTCTCGAGGCGATCTCTCAACGCTGCACTGACCCGGCTCGGATCGCCTTCCCACAGCCGTTTCAAGCCCCGGTGCTGAAAGCTCCGGATCACAACCACAAGTGTAATGTGACAAGAGTCGCTTGTCAATCAACGGCGCCCTAAAGGGAAAAGAGACGCCGGAGGCGGCCGGCTGGAACTGCCTGCGGGCAGGAGCTTGGGTACCACTGGAGGGGGACAGGCAGATCGCGAAATTTCATCCCGAGCGTGAAAGTCGAGCGTTTCCGTGCGACCCGACTCTTATCCGGCGTTACTGCAGCACTACCGGCCGGTCGAACACCACGTCCAAAGTCGTTCCCTGCCTCAACTCCACTTCCTTGCCGCGGGAGAGCAGTACAGTCGCCAGTCCCACGCCGGTGCCGATTCCGGCCCCGATCCCAGCGCCTTTCAAGCCTTGATCGGCGATACCGCCGATGCCGGCGCCGCTTCCGGCGAGAATCGCGATCCGGCCGGCGTCCTGCTCCTTCGTGCCGCCCTGCATGACTTCGTTCTCGCGCTGGTCTACCTTTTGACCGCTATTCTCCGACGCCACCGAAGCCAGCCGCGGCGCGATTCGATACACCGTTCCGGCGGGCAGCGTGAGCGTCTCCAGCCGTATGCCCAGTTCCGCTCGCCCTTTGACGCGCCCGCTCTGCTTCGTGTGTGAGACAACACCCTGCACGTAGCTCCCGGCGGGCACGACGATCCTGTTGTCAACCACGACGGGGATGGCCGTGCGGAGGTAAACGTAATCTCCTTCCTGCGCCGTCTTGGTATTCACGGAGTTCAACATGCGAAGAAGAAGATGCGACCCCGCCGGTATTTCGCTAGCGCCGAAACAGAACCCGGAAAGACAAAAGAGAAGAAAGCCCGCTCTGCACACCATACGATGCCCCTCTGCTTATGCTAACCCCGCATGCCCTGCCAAGAACACCGGCCGTGAAACAGCCACAATGAGTCATGGCAATGAACGTTCCAGCGCGGCTCGCTGCCAACTGCCGAAAGACGCCCGCGCGCGCAGCATGGCTCGAGCAGTTGCCAGATACGCTCCGGAGTCTGGAGCGCCAATGGTCGCTGACCCTCGGCCCGCCGTTCGACACCGACGAAGTCAGTTGCGCCTGGGTTGCGCCGGTCCGGCTTGTGGATGGGACAGCCGCCGTGCTGAAGCTCGGAATGCCGCATATGGAAGCAGAGCATGAACTGGAGGGATTGCGCTTCTGGAATGGAGATCCGACAGTAAGAGTCCTCCTCGCCGACGAATCGACGGGCGCCATGCTCCTGGAGCGTTGCCACCCGGGAACCCCGCTGCGCGCACTGCCGGAACCTGAACAGGACGTGGTGATCTCCGGGTTGCTGCGCCGCCTGTGGCGGCCGCCATCGGCGCCGCACCCGTTTCGCCGTCTGTCGGCTTTGTTGGAGTCTTGGAGTGAGGAAACTCTGGCCGACGTTGATCAGTGGCCGGATGCTGGGCTGGTCCGTGAAGGTTTGCGCCTCTTTCGCGAGTTGCCGCGCACTGCACAAATGGAGGTGTTACTGGCGACGGACCTGCACGCCGGCAACGTTCTTCGGTCCGAGCGTCAGACTTGGCTGGTAATCGATCCCAAGCCGTTTGTCGGCGACCCGGCCTATGACGCAACCCAACACCTGTTCAACTGTGATGCGAGACTGAGTACCGACCCGGACGGAGTAATCCGCCGCGTGGCAGACCTGGTTGAGATTGATCACGAACGCCTTCGACTCTGGACGTTCGCGCGCGCAGCAGCGGAGCCCCGCGACGAATGGAGGAACGACGATTTGTCGATGAAGATTGCGCGAGCCATTGCTCCGTAGTCTCATTGCGAAGTTGTGGGCCTCCGAATCAGAGCCCTGGGTCTTTTTCCCCAAGATCGCGGAGTAAACGCGCGTTTCGCTGAAATTAATCCCCCGGCAAATCAATGAGTTACCGCTGGCCCTCGACGTGCGCAGGCGCGAGTATTGTGAAGCGTCCATCCAGGCGGAGGTTTCTCGCCGCCGGACTCTCTATGCCGGTCGTGGCTTGCGGGCGGCGGGGAAGCTCGTGGCGGTTCTTTACGGCCGAGGAAGCCAGGACACTCGAGGCGGTTTGCGCGCAGATTATCCCCGAAGATCAGGACCCGGGCGCGGTCCGGGCCGGGGTGGTCCGATTCATGGACACTCAATTGACCCGCTTCTACAAGCCGCTGCAAAAAACCTACCGGCGGGGAATAGCGCAACTCGATCAGGCCAGTATCGACTTTGCCGGAAAGCGCTTCGCCGATCTGCCGGCGGCGCAGCAGTTGGCGGTGCTGCATCACATCGAGAGCAACCCGGAGCTGCGACCGTTTTTCGAGCTGCTGGTGGCGCATACCATGCAGGGGTTCTACGGCGACCCGAGGCACGGCGGCAACCGCGAGCGCGTGAGCTGGAAGATGGTCGGACTGCCATACCCGCCGCTGCGCGGGCGGCTGCGCTATGACTTTGCGGACCTCGCAAAAGGGGAGCTGCCGTGGCGCTGAAGCCGGTGAATGCGGTGATCATCGGCGCTGGGGCGGGTGGCGGCATCGTCGCCAAAGAGCTGGCGGAAGCGGGGCTGAGCGTCGTCCTGCTGGAGCGGGGGAAGTGGTATTCACCGTTCGACTGCCGGAAAGATGATCTGCGCAATCAACGCACGTCGCCACTCGGGCAGGCGTTCGGCCCGGACGATGACCGGAATCCGCGCGTGGCGGTGGACTCGCAGGGGCGCGAGCACATTGTGCGGGCGAGCGGTCCGGGTTATCAGAACAACGCGGCGTGCGTGGGCGGGGGAACGTTCAGTTATGGCGCGATGGCGTGGCGCTACATGGAAAAAGACTTCCGCATGCGCTCCACCTACGGCCACGTTTCTGGCAGCACGCTCGCGGACTGGCCAGTCTCGTATCAGGACCTCGAACCGTATTACGAAAAGGCGGAGTGGGAGATCGGCGTATCGGGCGATGTTTCCGGCGACCCATTTCATGCGCCGCGGCGCCGGCCGCTGCCCATGCCGCCGCTTCCGCCGAACCGCGAATACGAGATTCTCTATCCCGCGGCCAAACGGCTGGGATTGCATCCGTTCGATATCCCCATGCTGCGCAACAGCGTTCCGTACAACGGGCGGCCGGCGTGCATCCGCTGCCGCTGGTGCGTGGGGTTTGCGTGCGAAGTAGATGCCAAGTGCGGCACGCACAACACGGTGATCCCGAAAGCGCTGGCTACGAAGAATTGCGAACTGCGGACCGAGTGCGTGGTGAAGGAAATCATCGCAAACGAACGTGGCCGCGTCACTGGGGTTGTGTATTTCGACGCGAACGATGAGCTTCACCAGCAGGACGCGGACGTAGTGATCGTTTCCTGCGGCGCCATTGAATCGGCGCGGCTGTTGCTGAACTCGAAGAGCCGGCTGTTTCCGGACGGGCTCGGCAACCGTCGGGATTGGGTTGGCAGAAACCTGCAAGGACATACTTACACCGGCGCGTTCGGCCTGATGCCCATGGATATTTACGACGACCTCGGTCCGGGCGCGGGCATCGCGCTCTGCGATTACAACCACGGAAATCCCGGTCTTGTCGGGGGGGCCATGTTGGCGAACGAATTCATCCGGTTGCCCTACCAGTTCGTCAGCATGGTACCCCCCGGCCTCCCGCGCTGGGGCAAGGCGCACAAAGATTTCATGCGCAACGCGTATCGCCGGGCCATCGCGGTGCAGGGCCCGACGCAGGAGATGCCGGTCTTCGATTCGCGTGTGCAGGTAGATCCCGTAGTAAAGGACCACTGGGGGATTCCAGTAGCGCGGCTTTCCGGCGACAAGCATCCGCAAACGATCGAGACCAGTACCGTGATGGCCGGAAAAGCGGAAGCGTGGCTCAAGGAAGCGGGCGCGGTGCAAACGTGGAAGAAACTCTCCGGGCCGGGACTGAGCGCCGGACAGCACCAGGCGGGCACGTGCCGGATGGGGTCTGATCCCGCCACATCGGTGGTGAACCGTTTTTGCCAGGTTCACGATGTCGACAATCTGTTCGTGATCGATGCGAGCGTGCATGTCACCAATGGCGGATTCAATCCGGTGCTGACCATCATGGCCATGGCATATTACGCTTCCGCACACTTGGTGAAGCAATGGAAGGGCACCCGGTTCGCATGATGCTCAGATTCGTGTGGGCAGTGGCTCCGGCGCTGGCGGCCGTTCTCCTGCTCGTGCCGGCGTCCAGCGTTTATTACACCGCAACGGGCGGGGAAGGCTGCGCCGGGTGCCACGAAATTCGCGCATCGTACGAATCATGGAGCCAGTCGACGCACCGTTCCGTGAGCTGCGCGGCCTGCCACGGCAGTTCCTTCACCAGCGGGCCTTCGTTCCACGCGGCCAACGCGCGCCGGCTCATGAAGCACACCGAAGGCGACGTGCCGGAACAAGTGCAGCTCAAGGGCCTGGATGTGGTGCGCATGCTGGAGCGCTGCATGAGCTGTCATCGCCAGGAATTTGCGGACTGGCAGGCGGGCCCGCACGGCTCGGCATTCTCCAAAATCTTTCTGGATGAAAAGCACAACCGCCAGCGGCTTTTAATGGACGATTGCCTGCGGTGTCACGGCAGTTACTATGATGGCGGCATCCGGCAGCTTGTGACGCCGGTGGATACGCGGGGACCGTGGCAATTCGTAGATGCGCAATGGGCCAACCAGCCGGTGATTCCGTGTTTGACTTGCCATGAAATGCACCGGCGGGGCGAGCCGCTGCATCAACCCTCGCAGCCGCGGCCGCGCGCTGCGTCAGGGGAATCAATTCAGAGACCTTCGCTCGCGTTGTTCGACCGGCGCGAGCAGATGAATGTTGCGGCAACCGACCTGCCGCTTCCAGCGATGCGGGACAAAGACCGGCCGGTTCGAATGAGTCCGGACACGCGTCAGGCACTCTGCTATCAGTGCCATGCCCCGCTCGCGACGCGCCAGGTGGGCTCGGGCGACGATCGCACCGGCATTGGCGTGCACGAGGGCATCAGTTGCCTGGCATGCCACGAAAAGCACGGCGAAACCACGCGCGCTTCCTGCGCGACGTGTCACCCCCGCCTCTCTAACTGCGGTATCGACGTGGAGAAGATGGACACGACTTTCCTGTCGGTCCAGAGCAAGCACAATATCCATTTCGTGAAGTGTGCGGACTGCCATACGAAGGGCATACCGAAGAAGCGGGTGTGATCCTCCGGGCCGTCCTGGTGTGGTTCGTTCTGATTGGTGTGGAGTTTGTGCACGGCATCTTGCGCGCCCTGTTTCTTGCGCCATACACCGGAAATTTTCGAGCGAGACAAATCGGTGGGTTCACCGGGTCATGCTTGTAGCGTATCTGTTTGTGCGCCGGCTGCGCGCGGAGGATACGAGAGCGCTTTTGATGGTGGGCCTTCTGTCGCTGGTGCTGACCGTTGCGTGTGAATTTGCCTTCGGGCATTTCGCGGGCACGGTCGTGGGGGGCCTCCCGTCCGACTACAACCTTGCGCACTGCGTGTTAATGCGGGTCGGGCTTGGGTGCTGACATTGTCCGGTGATTGGGGCGAAGTAGCGGTAGGCGTTCGCTCACGCCACCAGCCGCAAGGCGGCCGCAATGTCCTCGGCGATCATTCTCCGTTTGCTTTTCTCGATGAAGAAGCTTGGGCCGGCTTGTAGGTATGACGGGAAAACGCGGATGCCGCGGAAAAAGTACTGGTCCTTGCGGAGCTTGTAAGTGGAGCCGGCGGGAATTATCCGCTTTCCGCCGGCGCGTTGCGCGATATAGTTGAGCGACTTAATTGCGACGTCGCCCATCAGCATCAGCGCCTTCACGTTCGGGAAAAGAGACAGTTCTTTCTCCAGCAGGCGGGAGCACTCGCGGATGGTGTCCGCCTGGATTCCGTAATCCTTCTTGGCGCATTTCACGGCGGTGGTAAGATACACGCCGCGGTTCACAAGGTCCTTCACCGACGACACGTTTGCGCCGGCGTCGTTGAACGCCTGGACCGTGGTTTGCTCGAACAGCGGATTCCCCTTGGCGTAATAGTAGTCGCCGGCGTTCTCCGGCGCGGCTTCCGATACCATCATGATGGAGACGGTCTCCGGTTTCACGTTAATGCCCGGGACGAGGTAACAATCGTGCCTCACATCCGGGCACACAAGTTTCATGCATCCCACACACTGACTGACGCGCATGGAGTCCTCCTTGAGCTGATTTAGTACTTATCAGATGCGTAACTCCGCTGCAACCGCTCCCTTTGGTCGCGGCTCGGTAACGTAGTTCTCCGCATGCGGTAGACTCTCGGCATGCGCGTTGATCGGCGGGACGCAGTCGCGCTGCTTGCATTGCCGCTGGCGATCGCCGCGTTCACGGTCGATAACGCCGTCTTTGCGACTCTCTGCCTGACGTTTGCGGGCGCTGTGATTGTTCTTGCCATCGCCGGGCACGATGAGGTCGCATGGAAACACAGATTGGCCGTCTGCGCTGTGGTCTTCGCGGCTGACCTGGGTGCGCTGTTGTACTTATATCGAGCCCAGAAAGCTGAAGAACTCAGGCGGCAGGTGGCTCCCCTGGTCGCGGCGGCGCTCCCGGAGCCTGTGAGCAGCAACTGCCCGATTCCGAGGAATGCAGTCGGGCTGTATCTCGGGAACCGGATATCGGTCATCAGCGAGTTTCCTCACGTCGTCTTCAGGGCTCATGGCGACGACGTACTCAGGATCGACCGCCAGGGCCCGGATCTGGTAATCAGCTTTCGCGTTTTCACCGACGGCGGAAGTCTGGTGGCCCGGCTGGACCGGAACACATTCACGGCGACGAACTCCGCTCCGCACGTGGAACGGCCGGATCCGAGCGACCTCATCGTGTTTGACGACCAGAACACTAAAGTCCTCGATGTGCAGTTTCTGAATCCACAGGCTCTCAAGATGACCGGGATCCTGCGATATCCGGGAGTGGATCCGGTTGTCATTAGCGAGAAGTATTCCGGACAAGGCGGCGCCATCTCACCGCCGGCATGCAGCACTGCAGGCAGCCCTGACTTCGAGATCAAGTAGGCGAGATCGCGAACGGAGTCCCATATCTGCGGGGCGAGATATTTCACCCCTATGACTGCACGTTTCGCCCCTTTAGCATTGGTGAATTGTAGGTCAGTCGTTTATACTCGCTGCATCGCTTAGTAACTAATGTAACCAGTAGTCACTCCTGCATGGATTTAACGGATTTGACACGGAGTACCGGAGTATCCTGGTGACAACATTGAACAGCGCGTTAGCCGTGTGTTCTCTAGGTGGGAGCCTTCTATGACGAAGTTATCGCTTGCATTTATGTTCGTTTTGTTCGGAGTTAGTTCCGCTCTCGCGCAAAACGCGAATGGCCGCATTACCGGGGTTGTAACTGATCCGCAAGGCGCGGTGATTCCGGATGCCCGGATCACGGTGACGAACATCGCCACGCACCTCAGCCGCACCACCGAGTCCGGTGCGGACGGAACGTACCAGGTGCTGGACCTGCCCATTGGAGCTTACACGGTGACGGCCGAACACGCGGGCTTCACCAAAGTGGTGTTGGCCGACCAGCAATTGCTCATCAACCAAACCCTGCGCCTGGACATTCCCATGGCCATCGGTCAAACGACGGAAACCGTAATGGTGGAGGCAGCCGGCGCCACCGTTGAGACCGTCAACTCCACCATCGGCCAATCCGTGACCGGCAAGCCGGTGCAGGAACTTCCGTTAAACGGGCGCAATGTGCTGGATCTCGCACTGACCTTGCCAGGTGTGGTCGAGACCAATCCGGATTCCAGCGCCGCGGGCACTTACAGCGTGGCCGGGGGCCGGTCCGACTCCGTCACGTTCCTGCTGGATGGGGGCATGAATAACGACCTACTTAATAACGGCGTCGTATATAACCCCAACCCCGACACGATCGCAGAGTTTAAGGTCTTGCAGAATAACTACACGGCCGAGTATGGCCGCAATTCAGGCGGAATCATCAGCGTGGTGACTAAGTCGGGCACCAACGATCTCCATGGGAGCGTGTTTGACTTCGTACGTAACGACGCTTTCAATGCTAACAGCTTCTTCAATAACCAGCAGGATCTGCCGGTGCCGGTCCTAAAGCGGCAGCAGTTCGGAGGAACGCTCGGCGGCCCCATCACGATTCCAAAGATCGTAAACGGACGGGACCGGCTGTTTTTCTTCGTGGGATATCAGGGGCAGCGACAGAGCGCGACGGGGGTGAACCCGGGCGTGACGGTCTACACTCCGGCCGAGATAAATGGCGATTTCGCGCACGCGGCGAACGGGGGCCCAGACCCGCTGGTCGCCGGCTTCTTGCAGCAGAATCCGTACTTCCAGCCGAACCCGAACCTGGCGGCGCAAGCAATCATTGATCCAGCACGGATCGATCCAATCGCCCAGAATTACATTAAGGCCGGCCTGATTCCGACTTCTCCCACGGGCACACTATTTCCGCAGGCCGCCTCTACCGACAATCGGGACGAGCTCACGGGAAAGGTGGATTATCTCTTTAGCCAGAAGGACCGGCTCTCGGTAACGCTTGGGTGGAATAACAACCCACAGTTGAACCCGTTCACCCTCGGCGCCAATGTTCCGGGTTATCCGGATACCAACCGATTCCGGCAATACTTCGGCAGTCTCGCGTACACACGTACGTTTTCGCCCGCTCTGCTTAACGAAGCGCGTATGACAGTCCAGCGGAACAATACCTTGCAGGATCAGCCAGCGGCCAAACTGCCAACCGCATCAGAACTGGGTGTGGGCATCACGCCCGATCATCCATCGGGCCCCCCGCTGCTGGCTTTCAACAGCGGCATGACCACAGGATTCTCCTACGGAGGGCCGACGACGATTATCAACAACACCTATGTGTACGCGGACACGCTCACCTGGATTCGCGGCCGGCATAACTGGAAGTTCGGAGGAGGCTTGGCTGCCTTCCAGAACAACACCGTGTACGACTATTTCGTCAATGGGTACTTCCTGTTCAGCGGAACCGCGGGCGGGATCGGCTCGCAGAACGATCTCGCCGATTTTCTGTTCGGCCTGCCGGATTACTACACGCAGTTCGGGGAAGCTCCGTCCAACGTCCGCTCCAAGAACTACAACGGGTTCGCGCAAGACGAATGGCACTTGCGCAAGAACTTCACGCTTACGCTGGGTGTGCGCTACGAGTACAATTCGCCGAAGAAAGACCTGCAGGGGCGATCTTTCTCGATCATTCCCGGCCTGCAGTCGCAGCGCTTTGTGAACGCGCCGGTTGGCCTGGTATTTCCCGGAGACAAGGGCGCGCCGTCGGGCGCCAACTTTCCGGACAAGAATGATTGGGCTCCTCGCGTAGGATTCGCGTGGGACGTGTTTGGCAACGGCAAGACCAGCGTGCGCGGCGGCTTTGGCATGTTCTACGACATTCTGAAGGCCGAAGACAATTTGCAGTTCAACGGGCAAGCTCCCTTTTTCGGCGTCGCGAATCTGTTTTTCAATCCGCTCGCTGCGAATCCGAGCGCTCCCGTGAATTATCTTTCGAATCCGTTCGTAGCTGCGGGGTCACCGAATCCGTTTCCCTCCAGGCCTCCGGCTTCGAACCTGGACTTCGGTGCGGCCGGCTTTCTGCCCATCGGAGGAGGTTCGGTGTTCTTCGTCGATCCGCACCTTCGCACGCCTTAT
>Ga0335080_10007012_pt1 | contig 11667 bp, 11 predicted proteins | sample Lox_Sample_34_FD_206720 | JGI IMG/M metagenome (GOLD analysis project Ga0335080, IMG submission 206720) | Soil microbial communities from Loxahatchee National Wildlife Refuge, Florida, United States - Lox_Sample_3.4 | ecosystem: Environmental > Terrestrial > Soil > Wetlands | place: USA...
GGTGAACTCGGTCTTCTCTTCGGCCGGAGCCGCGCCGCCGCCAGTGGCTGCGCCACCGCCAGCGACCATTACCGGAGCCGCCGCCGCTGCCGAAACGCCCAGACGCGCTTCCAGCTTTTTCACCAGGTCTGCCGCTTCGAGGAGCGACAGGTTAACGATCGAGTCTTCAATCTGCTGTAAATCCGCCATATTGTTTCTCCAGTCTTTAGTCTTTTCCAAAGAGACGCGGCGTGCCGCGCCTCGCTTTCGCCATCCCGCTGCCAGGTTTCCAGTGCGTCAAGGCCAAGAGATTCAGCGCCAGACAACGCCAAGTCTCAGCCGCGCAACCCCCGCGTCGGGACAACCAAACCCTTTCGGCGAACTCGCGCTCGCCAGAATTTTTTAATTTCGTAATCGGGTAATTTGGTAATTTGAAAACCTTCGCGATTCGATTTTCAAATTACACAATTACAAAATTCCCCAATTACCAAATCGAGGCTTACGCCTCCTTAAACTTCTTCTCCTGCACGCCCTGGTTGACGACCACCGCCAGGTTGCGTCCCACCGCGCCAATCGCCGTCGCGAGGCGCTGCGCCGGAGCATTCAACATGAACAGGAGTTTCGCGTAAATCTCTTCCTTCGACGGCATCGTCGCGAGGGATTCGATCTCCTTGACTGTAATCACCCGGCCTTCGACCACACCGGCCTTGAAGGTAAATTCCGGGTTGTCCTTGGCGTACTTGGTAAGCGCCTTCGCCATCGCGACCGGATCGCCCGCGGTATAGGCGATCGACGTCACACCCTCGAGCTTCTTAAGAGCCTCTTCGATCTTCGTTCCCTTGGCCGCGCGCTCCGCCAGCGTGTTCTTCACCACGCGATACTTCGCGCCGCTCGAACGCAGCGCTTTGCGCAGCTCGAAGTCCTTGGCAACCGTCAGCTTGGTATACGTGGCGACAATCACGCTGGAGACGTTTTTGAGATCGCCCGTGAGTTTTTCAACCTGCTCAACTTTTTTCGCTCTGGTAACCGCCATATCGAACCCTTCCTGAACTCTGAATAGAACTCAATTGGGTAATCGGGAAATCTTGTAGTTTGGTAATTTGAACCCCAAGGGTTTTGAAATTACCAAATTCCCCGATTACAAAATTACAAAATCGCTTAAGCCTTTGACGCCGCCTCGATCGGGGTCGTGTCCAGCGGGATCCCCGGCCCCATCGACGAACTCAAATAGCAGCCCTTGATGTACTTGCCCTTCGCGACCGAGGGCTTGGCCTTGATCACACTGGAGATCAAGGTCGTCGCATTCTCGATCAGTTTGTCGGGGGTAAACGAAATCTTCCCGACTGGACAATGCACCAGCGCCGTCTTGTCGGTGCGGAATTCCACCTTGCCGGCCTTGACTTCCTGCACCGCGCGCCCTACATCCATGGTGACTGTACCGGTCTTGGGGTTGGGCATCAGACCCTTGGGTCCGAGCACTTTACCCAACCGGCCCACTGACTTCATCATGTCGGGCGTCGCAATCAGCGCGTCGAAGTCAGTCCAGTTTTCCTTCGTGATCTTCTCGACCATGTCTTCGCCGCCGACAAAATCGGCGCCCGCCGACTCAGCTTCGCGCACTTTTTCGCCGGTCGCAATCACCAGAACTTTTTTCGACTTGCCCAGCCCATGCGGCAGAACAACCGTCCCGCGCACCATCTGGTCCGCATGTTTCGGATCGACGCCTAGCCGCAACGTCACTTCCACCGTCTCGTCGAATTTCGCGTATTTCACTTTCTGCAGGAGTGGAACCGCTTCCTGCAGGGTGTAAGGCCGCGCTTCGACCGCCTTGCGCGCCTTTTCAATATTCTTTCCAGACTTCTTCATTTTTTCCTCGTCTCCCACCGCTCAACGCTCAATTGATGAGCCGTAGTGTTTTCGACAATTTCGTAATTCTGTAATCAGGTAATTTGGTAATTTGAAAACCCGCTTGCGCCATAGGCTTTCAAATTACAAAATTTCAAAATTACCCAATTACCAAATCGCAGCCGACAAGCCCGCCCGCAGCTTACCCGACGACTTCAATTCCCATCGACCGCGCGGTGCCGCGCACGCTCTTGATCGCCGAATCGACCGACGCCGCGTTCAGATCCGGCATCTTCTGCTTCGCGATCTCCTCGACCTGCTTGGCTGTCACCTTGCCAACCTTATCTTTATTCGGCGTGCCCGAGCCCTTGGCGATCCCGGCCGCACGTTTCAGCAGAACCGACGCCGGCGGCGTCTTTGTAATAAAGGTGAACGTCCGGTCGTTATAGACCGTAATCACGACCGGCACAATCAACCCTTCGAGTTCTTTCTGCCCAGTTCGCGCATTGAACTGTTTGCAGAACTCCATGATGTTGACCTGTGCCTGGCCAAGCGCCGGACCCACCGGAGGCGCCGGAGTTGCTTTGCCCGCCGCAATTTGCAACTTGACTGAACCTGTAACCTTTTTTGCCATGATGCCTTTCTTCTCTATACCGGCCTTGAGTCTAGGATTTTCGGCTCAGCGAATCCGGAAACTGCAACTCAATTTTGTAATTTGGTAATCGGGTAATTTGGTAATTCAAAATCCGCCGACGCTACGAGATTTTCAAATTACACAATTTCAAAATTACACAATTACGAAATCGCGCTACGCCACTTTCTCTACTTGCCCAAACTCCAACTCCACCGGAGTCGAGCGCCCGAAGATCGTGACCATGACTTTCAAAGTCTCGCGATCTTCGTTGACCTCATCCACCACGCCCGTAAACGTCGCAAACGGGCCTTCCGAGATCCGTACTGTCTCGTTCTTTTCGAACTTGACCTTCAACTTCGGTTTTTCGCGGCTGTCGGCAACCTTATAAACAATGTGATTGACTTCTTCTTCCGACAGGGGCGTCGGCTGCTGGCCGGTACCGACAAACCCGGTCACCCGGGGCGTCGACTTCACGACATGCCAAACGGTGTCGTCCATGTCCATCTCAACCAGCACATAGCCGGGATAGAACATACGCTCGGAAGTGTACTTCTTGCCGCCGCGAACTTCCGTCACCGACTCAGTCGGGATCAGCACTTTGCCAATCTTGCCTTGCAGACCGAAAGCCTGCACCCGCGATTCGAGAGACTCCTTCACCTTGCGCTCGAATCCGGAATACGCGTGGATGATGTACCACTTCATATTCGGATTACGCGGCGCCTCGCCGGCCGGGACAGCTTCGACAGGCGAAGCCGCCGGAGCTTCGGTGTCCGCCGCTCCGCCCTCGGTTCTTACCTCGTCCACTTTTTCTTCATCCACCATGAAAATCGCTTCTTTCGCCCGCCTGGCGCGGGAAGTCTAGTGCCGCGACAAATAATGCAGGGCCCGCTCCAGCGAATTCTGGATCGCCAGATCCACCACCCAGAAGTAGAAGGCAAACAGAAAGACGGTGATAATCACTACCGTTGTGGTTGCTTGCACTTCCTTGCGCGAGGGAGATGTAACCTTCTTCATCTCGGTGCGCACGTCGCCATAGAAAGACTTGACCCGTTCCGGCCAGGACTTGATCCGGTCGCCGAAATCGCCGCCCGCGTTTGCGAGTGAGCTCGCCATTTTCTTTGTCTCCACTGCCATACGAACCTGGCCTCTTCCTTAACGGTCTCAAAACTCTGGCAGGGGCGGAGGGATTCGAACCCCCAAGTTCGGTTTTGGAGACCGACAGTTTAACCGTTGAGCTTACGCCCCTGTTTTTGATTGGGTAATTTGGTAATTGAGTAATTTGGAAATTTGAACACCCACCAGCCACTCGGGTTTCAATTACCAAATTACAAGATTACTCAATTACACAATCTACTTAACCTCTTTATGCGGCGTGTGCTTGCGGCACCGGCTACAAAACTTCTTCTTCTCGATGCGGTCCGGCGTCGTCTTGCGGTTCTTCATGGTCGAGTAGTTCCGCTCTTTGCAATCACCGCACTGCAACGTAATAATCTCTCGGGGCATAGCTCACTTCCTTAATCTCAGCGGTCCCAACGGGACACGCCTTGTCTAAATCTCCACCGGTCCGTCTCAACTGCCGGCCGGCAACCTCATGCTACTGCACAATTTCCGCGATCGTTCCAGCGCCCACCGTGTGGCCGCCTTCGCGAATCGCAAACCGCAAGCCCTTCTCCATCGCCACCGGCGTGATCAGCTCGATTACCAGGCTCACGTTGTCTCCCGGCATCACCATCTCCGTGCCCGCCGGCAACTCCGCCACGCCCGTCACGTCCGTCGTTCGCAGATAAAACTGCGGCCGGTATCCCTTGAAGAACGGCGTATGCCGCCCACCTTCTTCCTTCGTCAGGATGTACACCTCCGCCTTGAACTTGGTGTGCGGCGTAATCGAGCCCGGCTTGGCCAGCACCATCCCGCGTTCCACATCCTCTTTCGCGATGCCGCGCAACAAGAGTCCCGCGTTGTCCCCCGCCATGCCTTCGTCCAGCTGCTTCTTGAACATCTCCACGCCCGTCACGACCGTCTTGCGCGTCTCGCGGAAGCCGACAATCTCTACTTCCTCGCCCACCTTCACCTTGCCGCGCTCGATTCGGCCCGTCACCACCGTGCCCCGCCCTTGAATCGAAAAAATATCTTCGATCGGCATCAGGAACGGCTTGTCCAGTTCGCGCGCCGGCTGCGGAACCGACTTGTCCACCGCATCCATCAGCGCGTCGATCTGCTTCTCCCACTTCTCTTCCCCGTTCAGCGCGCCCAGGGCCGACAGCCGAACCACCGGCACATCATCGCCCGGGAACTTGTACGACTTCAAAAGCTCGCGCACTTCGAGCTCGACCAGATCAAGCAACTCGGGATCGTCCACCGCGTCGCACTTGTTCAGCGCCACAACGATGTACGGCACACCCACCTGGCGAGCCAAGAGCACGTGCTCGCGCGTCTGCGGCATCGGACCGTCCGTCGCCGCGACCACCAGGATCGCGCCGTCCATCTGCGCCGCGCCCGTGATCATGTTCTTGATGTAATCGGCGTGCCCCGGGCAGTCCACGTGCGCGTAGTGCCGGTTCGCCGTCTCGTACTCGACGTGCGCCGTCGCGATCGTGATTCCGCGCGCCTTCTCTTCCGGAGCGTTGTCGATCGAATCGAACGACCGGAAGACGATCTTCGGATTGTGCTTCTGCAACACCTTCGTGATGGCCGCCGTCAACGTCGTCTTGCCGTGATCGATATGACCAATCGTCCCTACGTTGCAGTGCGGCTTTGTCCGATCAAATTTTTCCTTCGCCATGTTTTCCTCTAGCTCTTAGCTTCTAGCCCTAGTCATTCGGGAACCAACTCATCGTCGTCCCCGGGTCTTTCTTCGTAGTAGGCGCCTGCAAACTCTTCGCGCTCTACCACCGATTCCTCAAAAAGCAGCCGTTCAAACTTCTCGAACTCGACTGCAAAACGCTCGCGAAACAGTTCGAAGCTGCGGTGCCAACTCCAAACATCTCGAACCCGGTACCGCCGCTCTACCTGCGACTCGCATTCCATCTCGGTCGCAACATATCCGGGCGCTCGCCTCAAAAACTCAGCCCAGACTCCATCAGGCCCAAAAACAACCTCTAAATCCGCCTGCCTGCCATCCATCGCCCAGAATCTGCGATGGACGACGAACCGCCGGGAGTGCTGTCACTTCGGCGCGGCCTTTCCCTGCGTCTTGGCGATAATCTCCTCCGCCACCGACCGCGGGGCCTCTTCATACCGCGCAAAATGCATCGAATACTCGGCCCGGCCCTGCGTCGACGAACGCATGTGCGTCGCATAGCCGAACATCTCCGCCAGCGGCACGATCGCCTTGATCACCTGCGAACCGGCGCGGTGCTCCATGCCTTCAATGCGCCCGCGGCGCGAACTCAGGTCGCCCATGATCGCTCCAGCAAAATCTTCCGGCGTAACCACTTCGACCGACATCACCGGCTCCAGAATCACCGGGCTCGCCTTACGCGCGGCTTCTTTAAATGCCATCGAGCCCGCGATCTTGAACGCCATTTCGTTCGAATCGACGTCGTGATAGCTGCCGTCGTAAAGCGTCGCCTTGATATCGACCATCGGATAGCCCGCCAGAACTCCGCCTTCCATCGCTTCCTGCATGCCCTGGTCGATCGGCTTGATGTATTCCTTCGGCACCGTTCCGCCGACGATCTCGTTGATGAACTCGTACCCCTTGCCCGGCTCGTTCGGATCCAGATAAATCTTGGCGTGTCCGTACTGGCCGCGGCCGCCCGTCTGGCGGATGTACTTGCCCTCGGCCTCCGCGTGTTTGCGGATCGTTTCGCGATACGCCACCTGCGGCTTGCCGACATTTGCTTCGACCTTATATTCGCGCATCATGCGGTCGACGATGATCTCGAGGTGCAACTCGCCCATGCCGCTGATGATCGTCTGTCCGCTGTCGGGATCGGTATGAACTTTGAAGGTGGGATCTTCCTGGGCCAGCTTGGCCAGCGCCATGCCCATTTTTTCCTGGTCGGCTTTCGTCTTCGGCTCGACCGCAACCGCAATCACCGGCACCGCAAAGGAAATCGACTCGAGCGTAATCGGGTGCTTCTCGTTGCAAATCGTGTCGCCCGTGCCGACGTTCTTCAGTCCGACCACCGCGCAAATATCGCCCGCCAGAATTTCCTGAATGTCTTCCCGCTTATTGGCGTGCATTTTCAGTAGCCGGCCGATGCGCTCGTGCTTCTGCGTGCGCGAGTTCATGACCGACTCGCCCGACTTCAACTGCCCGGAGTAAACGCGAATAAACGTCAATTGGCCGACGAACGGGTCCGCCATGATCTTGAACGCCAGCGCCGAGAACGGTTCCTTGTCGTCCGCCTTGCGCGTGATGGCCTGCCCATTTTCCGGATTGATGCCGTGCGTTTCCTTGGTATCGAGCGGCGAGGGTAGGTAATCGACGACGGCATCGAGCAGCGGCTGCACACCTTTGTTCTTGAATGCTGTTCCGACGACCACCGGGAACAGCTTCAGCGCGATCGTCGACTTGCGCAGCGACGCCTTCAGCTCATCGGCCGAGATGGTTTCGCCTTCGAGGAATTTGTGCAGAATCTCGTCGTCGTTCTCGGCAACGGTTTCGACAAGTTGCGTATGGAACGCTTCGGCTTTTTTCTGCAATTCGGCCGGAATCGGCCCGGTTTCATACTCCGCGCCCAAAGTATCGTCGTTCCAGACGATCGATTTCATCTCGACGAGATCGATCACGCCGCGAAACTTGTCTTCTTGTCCGATCGGAATCTGGATGGCGACGGGCTTGGCATTGAGCCGCTTGCGGAGTGTATCGACGGCATGCTCGAAATCGGCGCCCATCTTGTCGATCTTGTTGATAAAGCAAATCCGCGGGACGCCGTATTTATCGGCCTGGCGCCACACTTTTTCCGACTGCGGCTGCACGCCATGTACAGCGTCAAATACCGCCACCGCGCCGTCAAGCACGCGCAGCGAACGCTCCACCTCGGCCGTGAAATCGACGTGGCCGGGCGTGTCAATAATATTGATGCGAATGTCGCGCCAGGTGCAGGTCGTGGCCGCGGACGTGATGGTGATGCCGCGCTCCTGTTCCTGCTCCATCCAGTCCATGATGGCCGTGCCTTCGTGCACCTCGCCGATGCGATGCGTCCTGCCCGTATAGAACAGGATGCGCTCGGTCGTAGTGGTCTTGCCGGCATCGATGTGCGCCATGATGCCGATGTTCCTGCAACGCTCTAATGGGACTGTTCTAGGCACGACTCTCTAGCTCTTTCCGGGCTCCAAAAAAATTTGCAACTTTGTAATTGATAATTTGGTAATTTAACGGCCCCTCGACCGCGGGTTGAAATTACAAAATTACCCGATTACCAAATTACAAAATGCTTCACCAGCGGTAATGCGCAAAAGCCTTATTGGCTTCCGCCATCCTGTGCACATCTTCTTTCTTCTTGATCGCAGCGCCTTTGCCGTTCGCGGCATCCAGCAGCTCGTTCGTGAGCTTATCCACCATCCCCTTTTCGCCGCGGCCACGCGCGTAACTTACGATCCAGCGGATCGCCAGCGCCGTCCGCCGGTCGGGGGCAACCTCGATCGGCACCTGATAGTTAGCGCCACCCACCCGCCGCGTCTTCACTTCGAGCAACGGCTTGGCGTTCTCGACCGCCTTGGTGAAGAGCTTCAAAGGCTCGTCGCCGCCTTTTTCCTGCAGCTTGGTGAGCGACTTATAGAAGATGCTCTCGGCGGTCGACTTCTTTCCCTGCCACATCATCGAGTTGATGAACTTCGTCACCAGGTCCGATCCATAAATCGGATCGGCCTCTACGCTCCGCTTCGGGGTGTGTCCTTTTCTAGGCATTCAATTTCCTTGTCAAGACGCGGCTTGCCGCGTCTCAGACGGGGCAAGCCCCATCTCTCCTACGCTTTCTTGGCGCGCTTCGCGCCGTACTTCGAGCGGCCCTGGTTGCGCCCCGCAACCCCGGTCGCATCCAGCGTTCCGCGCACTACGTGGTAGCGCACGCCCGGCAGATCCTTCACGCGGCCTCCGCGGATCAGCACGATGGAGTGCTCCTGGAGGTTGTGTCCGACGCCGGGAATGTAGGTCGTCACTTCAATTCCGTTTGTCAGGCGCACGCGCGCCACCTTCCGCAAAGCCGAGTTCGGCTTTTTCGGCGTCTGCGTATAGACGCGGGTGCAAACGCCGCGCTTCTGCGGGCACGACTGCAGCGCCGGGCTCGCCGTCTTGTAGCGCGGGCTTGTTCGTCCGAATTTCACCAGCTGATTAAAAGTTGGCACTCTCGCCACTCCCGGACGCGGCAGTCCGCGTCTCTACACCGCACAAATTCGCTTGCGGACGAGGATTCCCCCGTCTCAGTTCTGGCACAGGCTGATGCGCCCAGCCATACTCTCCCGCAGGGCTTATTGACTTGCCGCCGGACGGTGAGAAATTTTTCGGTTTCCCGTACTAATCGCCGACGACGGTGACGCCACGCCTATCCCCTTCAACAAGGGTTCGGAGGCGCTCCGTTTCGTCTGCATTTCCCGCATAGCCTCGCGTGATCCCAGGTTTCAACCCCATGCCCGAGCGCCAAGGTTTTCGCAGGACGTTTCAGCGAGGGCGTCCCGATCTCACGTTCGATCGAGCCGGTGGATCTTTAAAGCTCAGCCAGAACTACCCCGGCGCCCCTCTTTTGCGCAGGTTGCGCATCGGACGGTACAGCCGTCTACAGGCAAGCCAGACTTAACTCGCGGAACCTTAAGATAATAACAACGGGTCAAGCACATCGTCAACCGCTCAAGTGCGCAGGGGTGACGTCAAGCTGCTTGTGTAAATAGGTTGAGGGTGCGGGTTTTCCATTCCAGGTTGAATCTCTGGAAGATGGAGTAGATGATTCTGTCGACGCTTTCTACGTTGACAAAGCAGACCATGGGCCGGGTGCGACGGCGCACTTCGACGAAGCAGCGTTCGATCACATTGGTGGTGCGCAGTTTGCGCCACAGGTGCCTGGGAAAAGCGAAGAACGAGAGCAACTCAGGCAAGTCCTGCTGTAACCGCCGGACCAGCGCGGGGTAAACCCGGCACCAGCGCGAGCGGAAGGCGCGAAAAGCGGCGACCGCATGGGCCCGGCTCTCGGCCAAGTAGATGGCCTGGGCTCCGGCCTTCACTTGGTCGTAATCCCGCTTCCGTGCTTTCTCTAGAATGTTGCGCATCTTATGTACCCAGCAGCGTTGATGCCGGACTCGCGGATACACCGTCCGAATCGCCGCCGCCAACCCGGCACAGCCGTCGGTGAGAATCAGACCCAGCGATCGGCCTTCCAGTCCGCGCCGGTAGAGATCCTCGAGCAAGGCTTCCCAGTCTGCCTGCCCTTCGCCCTGGCTGCGCAGAAACGCCAGCAAGTGCCGGCTGCCATCGCGCCGAATCCCGTACGCCACCAGCATCTGCACCTGCTTGCGTCCCGCCGGCCGCCGCACCCGCAGGCTCACTCCGTCCAGGAACAGATAGGCATAGTCGTCGCTCAACCGGGCCTGATGAAACTGGCGCACCGCCTCGTCCAAATCCCGCGTCAACTTCGACACCGTTTGCGCGCTCACGGTTTCTCCCGTGATGGTGGCCACCACTCGTCCCACTTGCCGGGTCGAGATCCCGCGCAGAAACGCTTCCCGGATCAGCAGCGAGACTTCTTCGGCTCGCCGCTGAAATCGCCTCAGCCCTACGGGCAGAAAGCTCTTCTCGCGGGTGCGCGCAATGCGCAGCCGGATCGTGCCGAAGCGGGTCACGAAATCCCGCTCGTAGTAGCCGTTGCGATAGATGCGGCGCCGTCCGCGCCGCCGCTCATAGCGTCCCGCTCCGGAAAACCGGTCGCGCTCCCGCTCCGACTGCAGCTCAAAAAAACGCTGCCACGCCCGTTGCGTCTCCCCATACAGTTCGCCCCAGAAACTCTCTTTCATCTCTGCCAGAAAATGTTGGAAATGCTCCGTGATCGGGATTATCTTCCCCATTGGGTGTAGGTCTCCTTTCGGAACGGCTTTAGCTCGTCAGGCCAAAGCCAACTTACACCCTCTCGCTTTTTACACAATCAACGTTACGTCACCAGTGCGCATCGAAGAAAAAAGTGGTGTTGGGCTCCGGCCGCCGCGGTCAATTCAGGTTTCAGGGACTCGGGTTCTAAACCGTAGCCTCCGAGGGGCTAGTCTTGTCCTTGAATTCTTGGTCGGGCGAAAGCGCGCCATGCTCGGGCAGCTCGCCAAGAATGAAAGAACCCAGGTAAGGCTCGAAGCGCCTTGACACCCGGGATTTGATCGCTGGCGGCCAGAACCCGGCACCGGATTTCCGGGCCCGCTCTTGCTCTACGTCCCTATGACCTTCTACACTGGCAGTTTTCCAGCCAACATTTCACTCGCCTCCGAACACGGGATGCGGGGAGGGTTCATGCGTCGTTGCACTACCGTCCTTTATTTGATTACTGCGATTTCGTTGGCCTCCACCCTCACGGGATGCCTGGGCAAGAACACTCCGAACCCTGGCGGCCAAGCCGTGTCCAGCGTCACTCTTGTCCCGAACGCCAATTTCTCGATGGATGTCGGGGGCACCCAGGTCTTCTCCGCCACCGCCCGGAATGGCGCGGGCGGCGTCATCATCGGCGAGACCGAGTTTCTTGTGAGCCTTCCACCCGGTTCCTCCAATCCGGCGCCCTTGTCGATCGCCAGCAACGGAAATGCGTGCGCCGGAACCTGGGATGCAGCCATTGCGATTTGCACCGCGGGCCAGCCCGGAATCGCCCTGGTCACCGCGGTGGTCGGCGGCGTCAGCAGCCCGCCCACCACTGTCTATGTCCACCAGCACATCGATAGCCTGCAGGTCACCCAGCTTCAAACCACACCCACGTCCACTTCGTGCTTCCAGACGGGACCGTGCTGCTCCAACGGCCAAACTTGGCTCTATCAGGGCCTCGCCTATCACAATGGCATCGATATCACCAATACAGTCGGCCAACTGACCTGGGCCACTACCAACAATAATGTCCTCTCGACCACGCCTTACCTTCCTCCCAATCAACCCACCGTGCTCAACGATGTTCAAATCACCGGTGGCAGCCCCGGGATCACCCAACTCTACGCGCAGGTGTCTGGAACGACCAGCAATTCCACGCAAATTACCACCTGCCTCGTGCAATACGTCCGCGTGCGCGCGGAAGGACTCGAAGGGA
>Ga0335080_10007013_pt1 | contig 11667 bp, 12 predicted proteins | sample Lox_Sample_34_FD_206720 | JGI IMG/M metagenome (GOLD analysis project Ga0335080, IMG submission 206720) | Soil microbial communities from Loxahatchee National Wildlife Refuge, Florida, United States - Lox_Sample_3.4 | ecosystem: Environmental > Terrestrial > Soil > Wetlands | place: USA...
TCGGCCTAGATCCGGGCGCCATGTTTGATGAATCTCGAATCGTTGGGGAAATGGGGACTTCTCGGACCCCAGTTCGTGAGGCAGTCATCCGTTTGGTCTCAGAGGGGCTGTTACATCGCGATGGACGTCAGATACGTGTCTCGGCGTTTCAGGTTAGTCAACTGCGAGCATTTTTCGAAGCCGTAACACTGCTATCACGTTCAATTTGCCGAATGGCTGCTGCACGGCGCAGTTCCGAACAGCTCAAAGGCATTCACGCTAGGTTGGTCGAATTTGAGAGAGAGGTCGTCCGAGGCGATGAGATTCGAATCAGCGAGTCAAATCATGCCTTCCACAAAGCGATCGCCGAAGCTGCCGACAGCGCATTCCTACAGCGCGCCTACGAGGATCTACTCGTGGAATCGCTGCGACTGTCCAGACAATGCTTTGCTGCGGGCGGCAAACGGAACACATGGCGCGAACACATGAAATCTACGATCGCCGATCACCGTGAAATCTACAACGCAATCAAACAGCACGATATCGGGGAGGTTGACCGCCTCGCGGCACAGCACGCGAAGTTGTTTCGGGAGCGATTGAGTCAGCAGATTCTCGGTCCGTCCACGGAGGCATCCACTCTGCCGCTGTCCGACTGATACTCGAGCTTTATAGAGTCAGTCCCCTAACGGTGACAGCGGAAACGGGCACGAGTCTGCCGATGATTTGAGAGCCCGCTCCCTCCAGGATTTGAACCGGTGTAGCCTTGAGAGACGTCGAGATTTTGACTCATGCCAATGAGTCCAATACACTCAATCCGTGGCTAAAAGGCTTCAAGTGATCCTCGACGATCCCGAGTATCGGGAGATGCAGCGGATGGCGCGTGCCAGCCATATGACGCTGGCCGAGTGGGTGCGTCGCGCTCTGGCTGCGGCGCGCCGGCGCGAGCCCACGGTCGAGGCGGGCCGTAAGCTCTCGGCAGTACGAACTGCAACGCGTCACGCATTTCCAAGCGCTGACATTGGCGAGATGCTTGCGCAAATCGAGCGCGGTTACACGTCAGATCCCGGTTCATGATTCTGGTCGACTCGAACGTTCCGATGTATCTCGTCGGCGCACCACACCCACACAAGACCGATTCCCAGAGACTTCTCGAACAGCTGATCAGCGACCGGCGGAAACTGGTGACGGATGCTGAGGTGTTGCAGGAGATTCTGCATCGCTACGTTGCAATCAACCGCCGGGACGCGATTCAGCCGGCATTCGATGCTCTGTTGGGTGTCGTCGATCAGGTATTTGCCATCGATGAGCCGACGGCGCAACGCGCAAAGGAGATTGTCCTCGAACGCCCCGGGCTTTCGGCGCGGGACGCTCTGCATGCGGCCGTGATGGACTTGCAACGGATCGAGGTTATCTTGAGCTTCGACGCCGGTTTTGACAGTTTACCCGGCATCCAGCGGCTGCGGTGAGGCGTTCTATTCGGCATCAAGCCGATGCGCCGATGATCACGATTTATGCCGGTCATTGCGGGTGTCCTCTCCGATGCTGGGCTGATACGTGCCAGCAGCCCGAAAATATTCGAGCGTGGCAAGACCTATGCGGCGTCGGGCGCGGTCTCCATTACGCATGAGGAAGGTGATCCCCGGCCCGTAGTTCACGCCGAAGTCGTCGGCACGCAGCGCTACGCGACAAGCGTTTGGATCGAAGACGGTGACGCGACCGGTTCCTGCGACCAAACGGGTCCTCCAGTTGCAGGCGAAGATACGTATCACCGAAAGTCGCAGGCTGGGCGCCGCGGCGCCCTGCAAAGCCGCGACCCATTCCTCCGCGATGGCGCGAGCAAGATCGCCGATTTCGCCGTTTGAATCGGCAGCCTGCTGCATAGCCGCTTCGACCAGCAGGCAGCGGAAGCCGCGATTGGCGTTGCAGCACATTGAATCGCTATCGGAGTGCTTTGGCCGCACAATGACGGGAGGCCAAAGAGAGCGTGTTGGCGCAAAACGCAGAGCGCGCAGCGAAAGCTACAGCGCGTAAGCGAGGTGCGGTCGATTGGCTGCAGCGCGTGAGTGCCGGCGGTAAAACACCTTCGCCGCCTCAAACCGAAGACTTCCTACCCACTCCACGCGCGCGGCCGAGCTGCGCTCGATTAATTCAAGAATCCGACCACGTGGTGTCCGGCCCTTGCGTTTGCAAGATCGACCGCTTCGCAGGTGACATAATCACTCGTGATTAGCCGGCGACGCGAGCCAAGGAGTCGCTGCACCAGTTCGCTCATCGCCGCATGATGCGTGTCCTTGCGATCGATGAGCGCGTACAGAACCGAGGTGTCGACGAAGGCGTCACGAACCGCCATAGAGCGTGCGGTCGACATCCTCGTTCGGTAACTCGCCGCCCGGGCCATCCACAGCGCAGGTGTCAAGGTTCAAGAGCGGCTCATCCTCTGGCAGGGCGCCCCGAGGCCGTCTCGGCGCGGGTCTCAGCGGAGCTACGGGCTTACCGTCTCGCGCGATCGTGATGCGCTCGCCCTTCTCGGCGCGCGCGACGAGCTGAGCGAGGCGCATCTTCGCATCATGCATGTTGACGACCCTTGGCCATTCGACCACCTTAGCTAACCCGATGGACTAATCAAGTGACGAGCCGCGCGCGAGTCTGCGGGCCTGCCGCTCCCTTTCACGGCGGTAACAGGGTTCCGAATCCCCTTGGAGACGTCAATGCAATCAGCGAATTACTCCCTTTGAAGAGCTGCCCCGCAAGTCTTTGGGGCTAACGTTTGCCTAGCGTTGACCTGCCCACAGCATCAAATCGTGCGGCCCAGCCGCATCCGCGAGCTTCGGTGAATAGCGCTAGCGGAAAGAGATCGTTGACGACGTCGGTCTACTAACTTGGGGAGACTTTTTTCGCGGCAACCGCTTCCCTAACTATTTTTCCACCCCCACTCTGGAGGATGGAAAGAGGCCGGTGGATTAACAACAGTCCGTTGGTACTTCGGCATCCCCAAAGCCGTTGCATCAATTAGTTGAATGCGCCCCCTCGCATTTTTCGATCGGACTGAAAGCGTTTGCACCGATGCCACATACGGCTAGAATCTCTCGCCCAGTTCTCAGCCGGGTGTTGCTTCAAGGAGTAAGCGCATGCCAGCGATTAAGGTGGGGGTAGTCGGTGCTGGTTGGATGGGTCGAGCCCACGCTACGGCCTTCGGAAACGCGACTCAGGTCTACGGTACGGCTCCCGCGACCCTGGAAATCACGGCGGTCGCCGACGCGATAGAGGCCACCGCTCGTGAATTTGCCGAGCGCTTTGCCGTGCGACGGTGGACCACCGACTGGCGTTCCGTCATCTCCGACCCGGACGTCGCCATTATCGATATCACGACCCCAAACGACTCTCATCCGGAGATCGCACTCGCTGCGATCAAGGCCGGCAAACACGTGTATTGCGAGAAGCCGATGGCGAACACGAGTGCCCAGGCACGTGCGATGTTCGAGGCGGCAAAGGCCGCCGGTGTGGTCACACTCGTGGGTTTCAACTACCTCTGCAACCCAGTGCAGGCGTACGCTCGAGAACTCGTGGCGTCCGGTGAGCTCGGTGAAGTCTTTCATTTTCGCGGTGCCTTTGACAACGACTACATGCTCGATCCGCGTTACCCGTTTACTTGGCGCACCGATGCACGCCAGGGTGGTCGTGCCGGCGCCCTCGGCGACATGGCTACTCACGTGCTGAGCTTGGCTAGATTTCTGGTCGGTGATGTTCTGCGAGTGTGCGCGACGCGGCAGACGCTGCACGTGCGGCGTCGAGATGCCAACGGCGTCGAGCGTGCGGTCGAGAACGATGATCTCGCCCAGTTCATCTGTCAGTTCGAAAATGGCGCTTCCGGCTACATCGAGGCGAGCCGCATCGGTACCGGTCGCAAGTGCTATCTCGCTTATGAAGTGCAGGGCACCAAAGGCGCTTTGTGCTTCGACCAGGAGCGCATGAACGAGCTCAATTTGTATCGCTATACTGACAACCCCGCTGAACGCGGCTACAAGACGATCTTCGCAGCCCCGCAGCATCGCGACTATTCCGCCTTCTTCGGCAACCAGGGCATGGCGCTGGGCTACAACGACCTCAAGATTATCGAGGCTCGTCGCCTGATCGAGGCCATAGCGGAGGGTAAACGCTGGATTGCCGATTTCGAGTTCGGTTATCACATCGACCGGATCGTGGCCGCGGCGCTCGCTTCTTCTGAGCAGTCGCGGTGGGTCCACCTCGCGGAGCTCGCCTGATTGCGCGCCTGGTTGGAAATTGCCAATGCGCCCTGTTCCTGGGGCGTGCATTTTTCGGATCGTCCTGAGAATCCCCCCTGGCCTCAGGTTATGGACGAGGCGGCGGCTGCCGGCTTCTCGGCGCTGGATCTGGGCCCTGTCGGGTATCTCCCGACCGACTTAACAAAGCTGAGGGAGGCGCTTGCGAGGCGTGGACTGCGGCTTGCATCCGGTGTCCTGTTCGATCCTCTGTCGGACCCGGCCGCGCTGCCAGCCATTCTGGAGAAGACGCGGCGCACGTGCGCGATCCTCAAGCCGCTGGAAGCGCCGCGGTTAGTGATCATCGATTGCATTTCCGAGGAACGTGGGGCGACCGCCGGCCGCAGTGCCGACGCCCGGCGCCTTGACCACCGGGGATGGGACGCCATGATGGCAGCAATCATCAAGGTCGCGCGTGTGGCTCGCGAGGAGTTTGGCGTAGCTGCTTATCTGCATCCGCATGCCGGCTCCTACATCGAATTTGAAGACGAAGTCGACCGTGCGGTGAACGACTTGCCCCGAGGGCAGGTCGGCCTATGCATCGATACCGGACACGCGGCATATGCGGGCATCGATCCGGTGGCACTCATTCACCGCTATGGCTCACGACTCGGCTTAATGCACTTCAAGGATGTAAATGCGCAGATTCGCGCCGACTGCATCCGGGAGCAGGTCGCCTATTTCGATGCGGTCGACCGGCGGCAGATCTTCTGTCCGCTGGGCAAGGGGATTGTCGATTTTGCCGCCGTGCGTGATGCACTGACGGCCGTTGGCTATCGCGGCCTGGCAGTTGTGGAACAGGATCCTGCGGTTGGCGCCACGCCTCTCGATCACGCGCGCGCTAATCTGGAATTTTTGAGATCGATGCGGCTCGCGGCGCCTGCTTGATTAACGGGCTCCCTAGTGCTGCTCAGCTCACAAGCTGAGTGATCGTCTTTTCAATCATGAAGGCATCGAGCCCTTCGGAACCGCTTTCGCGTCCATAACCGCTTTCTTTGACGCCACCGAATGGCACCTCAACCTGTGCGATAGCGTAGTTGTTGAGGCCTACGATTCCGGCGTCAAGTTCCTCAGCGAGGTGCTGTAAGTGGTCGGCCGAGCGGCTGAAGGCGTAGGCCGCGAGGCCGTACGGCAGCGAGTTCGCCCGTTGCACTGCTTGCTCGAGTGACGCAAACGAACTGACCGGAGCGACTGGGCCGAACGGCTCGTTGCGCATCATGTCTGCGTCGTCGGGCACGACCGTGAGCACGGTTGGTGCATAGAAGTTCCCCAGGTCGCCGATGCGCTTGCCGCCAGCCAGGATTCGCGCACCGCGCGCGACCGCATCCTCGACGAAGCCCTCGACCGCGACGCACCGGCGCGAATTGGCGAGCGGCCCCATTTGCGTCGCCGGATCCATGCCGTCCCCAACCCTGATACTTGCGGCGACCTCGGTGAAGCGCGCTACAAAGCCCTCGACGATGGATTCGTGCACGAAGAATCGCGTCGGCGACGTGCACACCTGGCCGGCGTTGCGATATTTGGCAGCGGCGGATAACTCGGCAACCTGGCGGACGTCGACGTCTGCATCGATGATCACCGGTGCGTGGCCGCCGAGCTCGAGAGTCAGTCCTTTCAAGCCATCGGCCGCAAGCCGCGCGAGACTCTTGCCAACAACGATGGAGCCGGTCAGGGTTACTTTTCGAATCGTCGGGGAAGCGAGCAGATGCTCAGCGATCTCCGAGGGGGCTCCAAACACCACCTGCAGCACACCTGGCGGAAGACCGGCATCCTGAAACGCACGCGCCATGGCAAGCGCAGCGGCCGGCGTCTCTTCGGAGGGCTTGATGATGCACGAACAGCCAGCGGCGAGGATGGCACCGACCTTCCGTGCCGGGACGGCGATCGGAAAGTTCCAGGGCGTAAAGGCGGCAACCGGTCCTACCGGCTCACGGACGACTCTCATCAGGAGCTTGCCGTTGCGCCCCGGAACGATCCGGCCGTACGCGCGCCGCCCTTCCTCGGCGAACCATTGGATCATGTCGGCTGAAAAGAGCACCTCCAGCCGGGCTTCCGCGAGCGGCTTGCCCTGCTCCATCGTCAATGTCGCAGCGATGTGCTCAACACGCTCGCGTAACAGCTCTGCAGCCTTGAGGAGTACGCGTTCGCGGTCGTACGGGGTGATGGCGCGCCAAACCCGAAAGCTGCGCTCCGCGACCATGAGGGCATCGTCGAGATCGGAGCGACTGGCGTGCGGCACGCTGCCCAGCTGCCGCCCATTTGCCGGATTGATCACGGGCTCACTCTTGCCCCCGCTGCCGGGCCGCCACACGTTGTTGATGAACAGATCTAGTGGCCCATACATCCGGATGCACTCCCGTACCTGAGGGGAACGTCGCCATGCAGTGCCACGTGACGCGCGGTCACCAGATTCAATCCTAAGGCATCAATCGGTGTCAAATTCGTACGCCGGCCAGACGGTGTTAGCCATCGCGCGGATGATGCAGTATTTCTGAACTTGCGTCAGGATATTGATCGACGTGTATTGGCGACATGCCCGCTGGCAGGTACAGGTGCGAGATGAACAGAATCCTCGTCATTCAGCCGCTTCACCCTGAGGCGCTGCGGCTCTTCCGCGAGCGGCCGGACGTCACATTTGAAGTCATCACCGACACTTCGCCCGGGAGCCTGGTGAATCACATTGCGGATGCCGACGGGGTTACCATACGCGACGCGCCGCTGCCGGAGCGGGTCTTGCGAGCGGCTCCACATCTCCGGGTAATTTCCCGCCATGGTGTCGGCGTCGATAATATTCCGATCGAATATTGCACCTCGCGCCGCCTGCCTGTCGTGATCGTCGGTGGGGTCAATACGATCGCGGTGGCCGAGCACACTATGTTCCTGATGCTTGCCGCCGCTCGCTCAGGGACGCAGCTTGACCATGCCGTTCGCAGCGGTGACTTCTCGGCGCGCTCGCGGATCACGGGCGTGGAACTCAGAGGTCGTGTCCTGCTGTTGGTGGGCTTCGGCAGGATAGGGCAGGAGGTGGCAGCCAGAGCGGCCGCCTTCGGCATGCGGATTGTGGTCTTTGATCCATACGCCGAGCCGAACAAGTGGCCGCATGTTCAGTTCGTGGCTACCCTGGCGCAGGGATTGTCGGTCGCGAGCGTCCTGAGCCTGCATCTGCCGCGTACCGCAGCGACCCACAATCTCATCGGCGGGCGCGAGCTCGCGCTATTGCCGCGAGGCGCAATAGTCATAAACACCGCGCGCGGCGGTGTCCTCGACGAAGCGGCACTGCTGCAGGCACTCCGCAGTGGCCACTTGCGTGCGGCCGGCCTGGACACGTTTGATGAAGAGCCGCTTTCTCCGGGGCATCCGCTGCTGGCGGAGAAGAACGTCATACTCACGCCCCACGCGGCTGCGCTCACCGAGGAGACCTTGCTGGCCATGGGTATGGTCACAGCGCGCAATGCTCTTGACGGCCTCGATGGCAAGCTCGATCCAGCTTTGGTTGTTAACCCTTCGGTCCTCGAGGAACCCTACAATGCGCCCCAATAAAGTTCGCGAGCGATGGGACAAGGGCCAGACGGCCGTGTCTGCGTGGCTGTCAATAGGCAATACTTACAGCGCGGAAATGATCGGGTGGAGTGGCGTCGATTGCGTGACGGTCGATCTTCAGCACGGTATGACCGACATACAGACGATGATCGGGATGTTGCAGGCGATCGCATCCACCCCCGCGACCCCTTTCGTGCGCGTGCCCGCCTACGAGCCGGCGCTGCTGATGAAGTGCCTTGATGCCGGAGCTTACGGCGTCATCTGCCCGATGGTCGAAAGCGCAGCCATCGCCGCAGCGTTCGTGGACGCGACGCGCTACCCGCCCAAGGGAACTCGCAGCTTTGGTCCGGCGCGCGGCTTGCTCTACGGCGGCGCGGATTACTTCACGTATGCCGACGCGACGATCGTCCGGCTCGCGATGATTGAAACGTCCAACGGCCTGGCTGCGGTCGAAGCCATCTGCGGAACCGATGGTCTTGATGGCATATTCGTCGGCCCGATGGATCTCGCTCTGACTCTGGGTAAGAGTCCTGCGCTCGAGCCTGTCGAGCCCGAGGTCCAAGCAGCCATCGATCGTTGCCTACGCGCCGCCCGGCAGTGCGGCAAACATGTCGGGATCTTCTGCGCTTCAGGGGCGGATGCCGCCCGCAGGTCCGCCGAGGGACATAGCTTCGTTGTTCCCAACAGCGACGCCAACATCCTGAAACGCGCGGTCGCCGCAGAGATAACTGCAGCGAGGCGCGCGGCGCCCGCCGGGGCGCTCACTCCGGCGGCAGCTCCAGGCTGAGTGGCACGCGGAAGCCGCGCGTGCTCCAGACGCCGAACGCGACGCCCGCGGCGATCCAGATTGCTCCGAGCACCTTGGCCTGATCGCTCAGATTCCACCATAACGCTAGGCAGATCAGGAATCCAATCACGGGCGGTATGAAATTCACGACTTCCTTGCGGCGCGCACGCACGAAATAGCGCAAGAATGCGGCGCTATTGACGCCCATAAAAGCGATAAGCGCGCCGAAGTTCAGAACTTCAGCCGCGAGGCGGTAAGAGAGGAAGAACGAGCCTATCATTACGAGGAAGCCGACGAAGATTACGCAGTTGCGTGGAATGCGGTGCCGAGGCTCGATTACCCCGAAGAAGTGCTGCGGCAGCGCATTGCTGCGTCCCATCGCATAGAGCAACCGCGCGGCGCCGAGTTGCTGAGCCAAGCCGGCGGCAAAGGTCCCCACCAGCAGCGTGAGTCCCACGACGTTGACAAGAGGCGGCCATGCGCGGCCTACGACAGACACGTACGCGGTATCCATGTCCGGAAATGGCTGTCGAGCCGGCCAGATGAGCTGTGCGGCGTATGCTTCGACCGCCGAAATGAGGCCAATCAGTACGCAGGTCAAGACGGTCGCCAGCATTATGTTGCGGCGTGGATTCGCGGTCTCCTCCGAGAGAGTCGAGATGCCGTCAAAGCCGATATAGGACAACACCGCGATGGCGGTGCAACCCATTAGTGCCCCAAAGTTGAAAGTCTGCGGATCGTAAAATGGCCGTGAATAGAAGAGTGGATCACTGTGCGGCTGGCCGAAAATGTAGTGTACGGCGGCGATGAGAATCACGACGACCACGAGGCACTGAGCCACGGTCATGCCGATGTTGATGCGCGCCGAGGAACGGATGCCCTGTACATTGAGCGCCGTAATGGCGCCGGCGTATAAGATCTTCCAAGCCAACACCGGTACTGCGCGCACGAAACTGTTCGACATCTCGGCACACCAAACGGTGCAGCATATCGGATTGACGACGTAGTCCAGCACCATGCCCCAGCCGGTGATGTAGCCGAGGCTCGGATGTATCTCTCGCGCAACGTACGTGTACGCGGATCCCGCGCTAGGGTAAGCGCGGGCCATGCGGCCGTAGCTGATGCCGGTAAGGAGCATTGCGACCATGGCAATTAGTAGTGCGGTCACCACGTGACCGCGTCCGCGCTCGCTCAGAACTCCGAAAATGCCCATAGGAGCCATCGGCGATATAACGACAACGCCGTAGAGCACCAGGTCGCTCAGTGTCAGTGCCCGGCGCAGACGCGGCTGGGGCGGCGTGCCCCCTATCATGGGATGCTGCGGTGTGCGGCTGGCGCACTGCGCCCCGGCCGCGGGGGCTGCGGTACCACCTCGGGCGGCACTTCGAAGATCACAAGATCGGTGCGGAATCCGCGCGTCCGCCATACGCCATAAGAGATTCCGATCGCCAGCCAGATAGCGCCGAACACCCAGGCCTGCGTATTGAGGTTCCACCAGAGGAGCAGGCATACGAGGAAGCCCAATGCCGGCCGGATGAAGTTGATGAACGTACCGCGCACGGCGCGCACGTAATAGCGTACAAACGCGGCAGCGTTGACACCCATGAACGCGATCAGCGCACCGAAATTCAGCAGATTCGCCCCCAACTCGAAACCCGTGGCGTGAGTCGCGACCGCCGGCAGGACGATGGCGCCGGCGAGAGCGATAGCGCCGACAAAGAGTACGCTGTTGCGCGGAATGCCTCGGCGTGTTTCAAGTACGCCAAAAACCCCACGGGGGAGCGCCCCGCTGCGGCCCATGGCGTACAACAAGCGAGCTGCCCCGAGCTGCGCGGCAAGGCCCGAGCCGACAAAAGCGACGATCAGAGTTGCGCCGACAACTCCGAACAGCGGTGTCCAGGCGCGCCGAGCCACAAAGGTGAAAGCGGTATCGAGATCGGCAAACTGCTGCGTCATCGGCCAAACGAGCTGTGCCGCATACACTTCGAGTGCCGCTATGAGACCTATCACGACGCACGCCAGGACCGTGGCGTTGAGGATGTCCCGATGGGGGGTCTTCGCTTCCTCCGCAAGGGTCGAGACGCCATCAAAACCCATATACACGAGCACCGCCAGCGATGTCCCGCCCACGATTCCTGACGGGGTCCACGTCTTGGGGTCGTAGAAGGGACGGGTAAAAAAACCGGCGCCCGAGTGCGGGTGCCTGAACACATACAGGGCGGCCGCGGCCAGAAAGATCGCGACCACGAGCCCCATCCCCGCCGCGAGCAAGAGGTTGACCCGCGCAGATATTCGGATTCCCTGGATCGCCATGCCGGTCATGAGGCCGGCGAACAGAATCACCCAGGTCCAATAAGGGATACTGGGGAAGAAGACGTGCCCCTGCTGGCTGCACCACATGACGCAGATGAGGGGGTTGAGCAGATAGTCCATGACCATGCTCCAGCCCACGACGTATCCCAGGGCCGGAGTGAGCTCCTGACCCACGTACGAAAATGCGGAGCCGGCGCTCGGATAGGCGCTCGCCATCCGACCATAGCTGATTGCCGTCAGTAACATAACGCACATGCCGATCAGTATCATGCTGGCGGCGTGACCATGTCCGCGTTGGCTGAGCACTCCGAAAAAAGACATCGACCCTACCGGCGACATGATGACGACGCCGTAGAGCATGAGGTCGCGTAGGGTGAGTTCCCGCTGCAATCGCGGGCTTTCATCATTCATACAGCGTGACTTCGCCGTGGTGGTCACGCCGGCCGCGTCCCGGTATACCAGGCAGGCCGATCGTCCGCCGGAAGGCGCTATCGGCCATCAGAGAGTGTTTGGAGCATCATGCACACCCCGCGCGCCGAGGTTGTTGTGAGAACTCTGACCAATAACACGACCGACAATTGGCCCAGCTCCCTTTGCCAGACCAGCGGCCACAGACTGTGGCCACCGCAGCGCTCAGCACTTCTACCATGCTGTGTGAGGACGCGCAAAGCCCGCCGTGACGCGCAGATTCGGCGCCACGCCGCATGTGGGACATCGCGACGCTGCGTGCACTCGAGACAGTAAGGCCGCTCGCATCGGCCCCGATCA
>Ga0335080_10007015_pt1 | contig 11666 bp, 10 predicted proteins | sample Lox_Sample_34_FD_206720 | JGI IMG/M metagenome (GOLD analysis project Ga0335080, IMG submission 206720) | Soil microbial communities from Loxahatchee National Wildlife Refuge, Florida, United States - Lox_Sample_3.4 | ecosystem: Environmental > Terrestrial > Soil > Wetlands | place: USA...
CAATGATCGAACAGATGAACAGATTGTCCTGATCCATGGCGCTGCGATATTTCTGGACCCAGGGGCCAGCCTGCCCCGTGCCGAAATAGAGAAGATCGAGCTGCGGATCGTAGGAAATCGCGTTCCAGGGATTGCCGCCCCCTCCCAGCTTCCACCATTGGACGTCGCCCGCCCAGGTTTTGGCGGCCATCTCCATTGCCTTGTTTTCGAAAGGCTTCGACGGATCCCCGGGAACCGTGTAGAAGCGCCAATCGAGTTTTCCGGTTTCGGCGTCGTATGCGGAGATGAAGCCGCGCACGGCAAACTCCCCGCCGCCATTGCCGATGATCACTTTGCCTTTCACGATCAGCGGCGCGCCCGTGATGCTGTAGTCCGCGTTCTTGTCGACGGTTTGCACTTCCCAAACGACTTTGCCGGTTTCCGCGTCGAGGGCGACAAGCCGCGCGTCGAGCGTGCCGACATACACCTTGCCGTTGTAGACCGCGACGCCGCGATTGCCGGGGCCGCAGCAGAGGCTGGGGCCGGTGCGAACCTTGTTCGGATTGCCGGATGATCCCGGCGGGAAATTCTGGTGGCCAACTTGCGGATCCCAGCGCCACTTCTCTTTTCCGGTTCGCGCGTCCACGGCGAACACGCCTCCCCACGTCACGGTACCGTAGAGAGTTCCGTTCGAGACGATCGGCGACGCTTCCAGCGTGCCGGGAAGAGAGTCGGTGTCGTAATACCAGGCGAGACCCAGGCGGTTGACGCTGGATGCGTCGATCTGCTTCAGAGGGCTGTAGCGTGTGGCGCCGTAGTTCCCGGCGTTTGTGAGCCACTCGTTGCCGGTCTTGCCGGCGTTCAGCAGTGTCTTGTCATCGACCGGGTGTGACTTTTGCGCCGCCGCGGGCCAGGCTGCAATCACCGCGAGCAGCGCAAGCAAGAACGTCCAGTTTGGCTTGCGCATCTCGACTCCATGCAATGCTGAAACGAATCGCGCCGCCGGATCGCTCGGCAACCCGGCGGCGCTGCGTCTCGCAGTTACTGCTGGTTCTGCATCGTGGGCGCTTGTGGCGCGGGCGTTGCCGCCGGAGGAGGAGGCGGACCGAACGGCAGATCGTTGGTTCCCGCCGGCCGCGACGGAATCGGCACGTTTCCATCCAAAGCGAACGTGTAGATTCTCGCTTTGCCTCCGCGACCCGAGAGAACGGAAACGTACTGCTTTCCGTCCACCATGTACGACACCGGGTTCGCGAAGCCCTGCATCAATTTCGCCGACCAGAGCTTCGCGCCTTTGTCCGCGCTGAACGCCACCAGTTCGCCGTCATTCGATGCCGCGAACACCAGGTTCCCGGCGGTCGTCATCGTGCCGCCGCCGTTGATGAGATCGGCCCGCCAGACCTCCTTCTGCGTCGTCGGATCGATTGCGGTAAGGAACCCGTGATTCAGCGGCGGCGCCGGAGCCGGTTGACCGGCAGCGGGCGGCGTCGGCAGGCGGAAAACGATGCCCCAGTTGTAAACGCCCAGCTCAGGCTTGAAGTCCTTCGTGGCGATGTAGGTGAAATTGCTGTCGAGCGCCGGAATATACATCAGTCCCGTGTTCGGGTTGTAGGACATCGCCTGCCACGCATGGCCGCCCGCCGGCCCCGGCGAAACGACGGCATCCTTTTGCTCGTAGCGCATGCCCGGCGCTTCATGCGGGCGCCCGGTCTTCGGGTCGAGACTGGTCGACCACGTGACCTTGACGTACGGCGCGCCGGAGATGAATTCGCCGGTCTTGCGGTCGATCACGTAGAAGTAGCCGTTCTTCGGCGCCTGCATGATCACGTGCCGCACTTTGCCGTTGATCTTGAGGTCGGCCATCGCCATGCCCTGCGTCGCGTCGTAATCCCATTCGTCCGCGGGCGTCGTCTGGAAATGCCACACGTACTCACCGGTGCTGGCCTTCAAAGCCACGATCGAGCACAGGAAGAGGTTGTCCTTCGTTTGGGGATCGCGGAAACCCTGAACCCACGGGCCGCCCTGGCCGACTCCGATATAGACCATATCGAGTTCGGGATCGTAGGCGATGCCGTCCCAGACGTTGCCGCCGCCGCCGAGCTTCCACCAGTCTCCCGACCAAGTTTTTGCGGCCATCTCCATGGCCTTGTTCTCGAAGGGCTTCGAGGGGTCGCCCGGCACGGTATAGAAACGCCAGAGCATTTTGCCGGTCTCGGCGTCGTAGGCGCTCACGAAGCCGCGCACCGCGTACTCGCCGCCCGCGTTGCCGATGATGACCTTGCCCTTGGCGATTCGCGGAGCACCCGTGATGCTGTAGTCCTCGCTCTTATCCACGGTCTGGACTTGCCACACAATCTTGCCGGTTTCCTGATCGAGCGCAACGAGCCGTGAGTCGAGCGTGCCAACGTAGACTTTGCCGTCGTAGAGCGCGACGCCGCGATTCGCGGGGCCGCAGCAGACGCTCGGTCCCGTGCGCACCTTGTTCGGATTGCCCACCGATCCGGGCGCGAAGTTCATGTGAGGGATTTGAGGATCCCAGCGCCACTTCTCCTTGCCGGTCTTCGCGTCGAGCGCGACAACCACGCTCCACGGCAGCGTGGCGTACATCACTCCGTTCGAGATCAGCGGAGTGGTCTCCACCGTGCCGCGCTCCGATCCGGTGTCGTAAAACCAGGCGAGTCCCAGCCGCGACACGTTCGTCGCGTCGATCTGCTTAAGCGGGCTGTAGCGCTGCTCCGTGTAGTCGCGGCCGGGCGAAAGCCATTCGTCTGCGTTCTTCGTCGCGTTCGCCAGAGCCTTATCGTCCACGCGGCCCGATTGCTGCGCTGCAGCGGTTCCAGCCGCCAGGAGCGCGAGCAAGGCGAGCGAACACCACTTGTTTGCCGTACGGAATTCCATGGTTAGAGGTCCCCCCCTCGATAGCTGCGTCCCGGACACCCCTGCCTGGGCGCAGAAACTCTCACATACTAAACTGTACGTACGTTTTTTGCTTGGGGTTTCTTACACGACGGAGGGGTCCGGTAGTATGCTATGCGCCGTTGCGCGCGTGATCATGTCATTGGGGGGAATGCCATGAGGGCCACGGGGAGAATTCGGGTTGCCGCGCTGCTGATGGCGCTGGGCGCGGCGGCTGGAAGCTCGCGTTTGGCGCTATCGAGTCCACGGCAGGACACGATGGCGGTGCAACTGAGCCCGGACGATCTTCAGCGCGGCAAGCAGACCTTCGAATCCACCTGCTCGACGTGCCATGGCCTCGACGGCGGCGGCGCGATGGGCCCAAACATTCAAGGCATCCCGTTTCGCCTCGGCGTGGACGCCGTCACCAACGTCATCAAGAACGGAATGGCCGGTGGGATGCCCGCATTCGGCAGTCAGCTCGATGCCCAGCAGATCCGTCAGGTGGTCGGCTACCTGCTGACTCTGAGCCGCAAGGACGAAGGCAAAGTGACCGGCGACGCGGCGAGCGGAAAGCAGGTGTACGCGTCAGCCGGCTGCGCGAGCTGCCACATCATTTCCGGCGAAGGCGGCAATATTGGTCCCGAGCTGACGACCGTCGGACAGTTGCGCGGGCCGACCTACCTGCGCAACACGCTGCTCTTTCCAGGAACGGATCTGCCGCAGACGCGCTCATTCCTGGAAAGCGGCGGGATGCTCGAGTTTCTCTTCGTGCATATCGTGACGAAAGAGGGGCGGGCGTTCGAAGGCACGCGCGTGGCGGAAGATTCGTTTCACATCGTTCTCGAGGATGCCAAAGGCAAGTTCCATTCATTCCGAAAAGACCAGTTGCGCGAATACAAGAAGGAGCCGGGCAAGAGCATGATGCCGAGCGTCAAAGGCAAACTCTCGGACACTCAAGTGAACGATCTGGTGGCGTACCTTGCCGGTTTGAAGGGGGCCCAGTGAGAATCACAAAACGAGCCCTTCTTCTTCCCGCGCTGCTCGCATCGATCTCCCCCGTGGCGTTCGCACAAAACGTGCCGTACGAGCGCATCCTTCATTCGCAGAGCGAGCCGCAGAGCTGGCTGACCTACAGCGGCAGCTATTTCTCCCAACAGTACTCGTCGCTCAAGCAGGTTAATCGCGCGAATGTTTCGAATCTGAAGGTCGCGTGGATGTACCAGCCATCGCGGCCCGTGGCGAATCTGGAATCGTCGCCGATTGTGGCCGATGGGGTGATGTTCATCACGGAGCCGCCGAGCACGGTGACGGCTCTCGACGTGCGCTCGGGCCTGAAGATCTGGAGCTATACGCCGAACCTGCCGGAGCACGTCGTTTCGATCGGTCTTTATGCGACCAGCCGCGGAGTGGCGATTCTCGACGACATGGTCTACATCGGCACCGCTGATGCGCACCTGATTGCGCTCGATGCGAAGACGGGCGCGGCGCGCTGGAACGTGCATGTCGCGGACAACGTGATGGGCTACGCGATGACCGGGCCGCCGCTCGCGCTGAAAGACAAGATCGTGGTGGGCATCGGCGGCAGTGAGGCCGCCGTGCGCGGATTTATCGACGCATACGATGCGAAGACAGGTAAGCGACTTTGGCGATTTTGGACCACGCCGAGACCGGGCGATCCGGGCGCGGAAACATGGGGCAACGGCGCGGCGCAGAGCGCGGGCGCGACCACTTGGAACAACGGCTCCTACGATCCTGATCTCAACCTGATCTACTGGGGCACGGGAAATCCCGCGCCCGATTTCAACGACGACGACCGGCCCGGCGACAACCTCTACACGTGTTCGCTGCTGGCGATCGATGCGGACACCGGGACGCTAAAATGGCATTTCCAGTTTTCGCCGCACGAGGACCACGACTGGGATTCGGACGAGCCTGCCGTTCTCTTCAATACGACGATCGACGGCAAGCCGCGAAAGCTGGTCGGCTTTGCGAATCGCAACGGTTTCTACTATGTGCTCGACCGCGTGACGGGGAGATTCATCACGGGCGTTCCTTTCGTCCGGCAGACGTGGGCCAGCGGACTCGACGCGAATGGGCGGCCGATCAAAGCTCCGAACCAGGAGCCGACGCTGGGCGCGGGCACGCTCGTCTATCCGAGCATTACGGGCGGCGTGGACTGGACCAGTCCCAGCTACAGTCCGCAGACCGGCCTTTTCTACGTGAGCGCGCACGAGACCGGCGCGTACTTTATCAAGGGTACGGGCAAGATCGAGCCGGGTCCGCCGAAGGGAATCGTGGGCGGAGGCGGAATTCGCGCGCTGGTCGGCGAGCAGTCCTACGGAGCGATCCGCGCGCTCGATGCCACCACCGGCAAGCGGAAATGGGAGTTCCGGCTTCTGTCTCCCGCCTGGGTGCCGGTGCTTTCAACGGCAGGCGGCCTGGTCTTCAGCGGCACGGACGAAGGCAACTTTTTCGCGCTTGATGCGGAGACGGGCAAGCTGCTCTGGGATATCCAGATGGGCCACTCGGCGCGGTCGAATCCGATCAGCTACGAAGTGGACGGCAAGCAGTACATCTTCGTGACCGCGGGCAATACCTACATCGCGTTCACTCTGCCCTGACCATCACAGGCGGATCGTCACGTCCACTTGTCGATGGAGACGCTTAGCCGATAACTCATGTTCGCGATCTGGTGGTACGGATTCGTCTGCCCGCCGCAGACTACGAACACGAACGATTCGGGCCTCGGCCATTTCGGAATAACCGTGTCGTCCGGCAGATTTGCGGAATCACGAGGCGGCGCGCTGAAAAGCATGGTCCTGACGTCCTTCAGCGTAACGGTCGTGTTCTTCTGCAGCCAGTTGGCGACGTCATCTTTGGTCTTGTAACCCAAATCGCCCAGGCCGTGCGCGACGAGCGGGTCCAGGATAAAGAGCGCGCCGTAGAGCGTAGCGAAGGGCGCACAGTTGGCCGACATCGCCTCGTGAAAGTGCGGAATCGGTTTCATGCCGAGCCCTTTGCCACCCTGTCCCTGCGCGATGCTGAAGCCGAAGAAGAAACTGAGGACGTTCTCTTCCGGCTTGAAGCCTTTCTGCACGTGGAACGGCGGCCACGGGCTGTCCTTCTCGTTCTCCGGAATGATCAGGTTGTTGTAATTGATGATGTTGCCCTGCGAACCCATGTAGGTCTCGCCCGCCACTCCTCCGCCGTCGAGATTTTTCGACATCAGCGTCCACGCGCGGCCGATCACGGCGTTGGCCTGATTGAACGGACCCATGGCGCCGATGCCGTAGTTCATCTGCAGCGTGTCGCGGATCGGACCATTGATCACCGCCGCCGAAACGAGCGAATTCGTCGAGCTGAACAGCGCCGAAATTCCCGTCGAGGCGATCGCGAGAAGCGTCGGGAAATAGTCGGGCGTGGCGCCGGCCATCACCGCGTTTACGGCGACGTGTTGAACGGTATAGCTCCACTCCGGAAACGCTCCGCGCGCCGGAGTCATCTTGCCGACCACTTCATCCGGCTTGTGGCTTGTGGCCTTGAGCATCGCGTCGACTTTTTCCTGCGTCGGCAGAATGATGGGCATGAAGTCCGTCATTCCGTTGTCGAGGAAATACTGCTGCAGGTTGTCGGCCGTGTCGGTGAAGGTCGGCGCGCCGGTGGGCGGCGTGACGGTGCCTGTCTTTGATTCTTCAGCGATGAGCGGCCGCGTGAGCGAATCGACCACTTCCTTCATCAACGGTTTGCCGCTGACGGGATCGTTGCCCTCTAGGTACGCGTACATCTCCGCGTCAGTCTTCCCCCAGACGGGATGCGGGGTGAAGGAGATTCGCTGAAGCGGCATGCCGCGCTTGGCGGCGTTGGTCTTGGCGAGATCCTTGAACGCGATCGTCACCATCGGGGCGGCGGGAATTCCCATCTGTTCGTACTTTATGCAGTGACCGACGGTCGCTGGGGTGCAGGTGCTTCAATGCCCGATGGCCATGATCACTGCCTGGCCTTTCTCCTTGATCTCCGCATTGAGCTTCGGATCGTCATCCGCGAAGCCGCCGGCCTTCAGGCGGTATACCGTCGTGACATTCGGCATATTCTTCTTGAACCAGATGGAGACCTGATTCAGGAAGGCGTCGGCGCTCGGGAATCCGTCTGAGACGAGATAGACGGTCTTGCCGTCGAGCGTGGAGAGCCGCGGCGCCATGGGGATCAGCGTGATCGGCGGAGGCAGGCCGCGTGGGTTCAGGACCGTAAGCTTCGGCTCGGCGGAGGAAGCCCCCTGCTTTGCCTTGGCTTTCTTCGCCTGATCCGCGAGCGCAGGAACACCCGCCAGCGCGACCGGCGACATTCCCATCAATGCCAGCAAATTTCGTCTTTTCATCTGTCCACCCCTTGCTGCCCCATGTATCTATCGAGCTCGCTGCCTGCACGAACTCAGCTCACATCCATTTGTCTATCGAGACGCTTACACCGTAGCTCAGGTTCCCGGCTTGCGGGTAGGCGTTCGTCTGCCCGCCGGCCACGACGATATTGATGTCGGACTCGTGCGGGAAATGAGGGATCACTGCATCGTCCGGCATTTTGTACCACGAAGCCCAGGGTTCATCTCCGCGCAGCGCGCGCGGATAGTCGAAGAGATACGCGTAGTTGCGGCTCTTGTAGTCCTTCACGGTCTGCACCGTGTTCTTGTGCAGCCATTCGATCAGCTTTTGTTTCGTATCGTATCCCTGTTCCTTGAGCCGCGCCGCGACCAGCGGGTCCGCGATGATCAGCGCGCCGAAAAATCCGGTGAACGTGCTGAAGAGATCGCTCATCTGATAATCGAATTGAACGTTTTCGTTGGCGCTGCTGCCCCGCGCCACCTGCCCGGGCACCACGCCCAATCCGCGGAAGAGGCTGACGACGTTTTCTTCCTTCTTGAATCCCCTCTGCACGTGAAAAGGCGGCCAGGGGCTGGCGTCCTCGTGTTCGGCGATCACCACGTTGTTGTAATTAAGATTGTTGCCGAGCGAACCCAGATACGTATCGCCGGGAATGCCGCCGTTGCCAAGATTCTTCGAAAGAATCGTCCAGGCGCGGCCGATCGTCGCATTCGGCTGCGCGAACGGCCCCAGAGCGCCGATTCCGTAGTTGAATTCGAGTCTGTCCCGGATCGGGCCGTTGATGACCATGGCGAAAGCGAAAGAGTTTGTGGAGCTGTACAGCGACGCAGTCCCCGACGACGCAATCGCCAGCACGATCGGAAAATATTCGGGCCTGCATCCCGCCATCACCGCGTTGGCGGCCACCTGACGCACGTTGTAGCTCCACGCCGGAAACGCGCCGGCCGCCATCTTGCCGACGGCCTCGTCCGGTTTGTGGTTCGTCGCCTTCATCATCGCTTCCACTCTCTCTTCGGTGGGGATGATGATCGGCAGAAAGTCCGTGTAGCCGTTGTTGAGGTAAAAGTCCTGAAGGTTATCGGCCGTGTCCGTGTAAGTCGGCGGCCCGACGGAGACGCTGACCACTCCCGATTTCTTGTCTTCGGCGCTCAGCGGCGCTGTCAGCGCGTCGATGATTTCCTTCATCAGCGGCTTGCCGCTGACCGGATCGGGACCCTCCACGTACGCGCGCACCTCTTCGGGCGTCTTGCCCCACACCGGATGCGGCGTGAAGCAGATTCGCTCATGCGGCATGCCGCGCTTGCCCGCATTCAGGATGGCCAGGTCTTTGAACGCCTTGGTGACAAGGGGAGCGCTCGGAATCCCCATCTTCTCAGTCGTTATGCAGTGACCGACGGTCGCTGGTGTGCAGGTGCTTCAATGGCCCACGGCCATGATGACCGCGTTGCCCTTGGCTTTGATCTCTTTCCAAAGGGCAGGATCATCTTCGGCGTACGGGCCGGCTTTCCGGCGGAAGACGGTTGTAACGTCCGGCATGTTCCGGCTGAACCACGCCTCGATCTGGTGGAGGAGCACGTCGGAGCCGTGGAAGCCCGTGTCGACCAGATAGACGGTCTTGCCGCTCAGCGTGTCCAGCCGCGGCGCCATCGGAATCAATTGGATCGGCGGAGGAGTTCCTTTGGGGTTTACTGCGGTGATCTTGCCTGCGCCCGAATTCGCTGCCGCCTTGGCTGTCCTGGCCGTCTTGCTCTTTGTCTGGTCGGCCAGCGCGGAGTTCGCTGCCAGCAGAGCCGGCGACATTCCGAGCAGCGAAAGCAGTTTTCTTCGGTTCACAAAGCCACCCCTTCCGCTTTGCGCGGCCTCACTTGAAGTCTACGACGGCCTACCGCCACCCCAGGTTACATTGCTTCGCTTATAAGGTGTCGCGGGGTGAAATTGCAAGCGCTTCGAATCGACGGAGTTCCGTCACAGTTTCGCGGCGCCAGCTCATCGTTCGGTGAATTCCTCACTGTGTGTAATGAATTCGGGATACGCGCCTGCGCCCAGCTCGTACAGGTCCATTCCTTGCCGCTCGCCCTCCGTCGCGACCCGCTGCGGGTAGACGCGATTGACGATCCAGTTGAGTGTGTAGCTGAGCGGCAGCACGAAGCCGACTAGCGTGACGATCCCGAGCACCTGCGCCAGCCATTGTCCCGGGTGCGGCGTGGCGCCATCGCCCACGGCGCTCAGTGTGCGCGCGGGCACGTTTCCCAGAACTCCCACCGCGAGGATGCCCCACAGTCCGCCGATCGCATGCGCGGAGATTGATCCGCCCGGATCATCCACCGACATTCGGACCTCGAACCATTCCACCGCAAACGTGACCAGCACTCCCGCGAACGCGCCAATCACCACCGCTGCCATCGGCGGAGCAAAGGCGCACGCCCCGCTGCTTGCGGCCAAGCCGCCGATCCAGCCGTTCGCCGTCAGCGACGCGTCGGGCTTGCCAAATCGCGTGTTGGTGACGATCGCCGCAGCCAACGCGGCAGCCGCCGCCGAAAGCGTGCTGTCGATGGCGACCAGTACGGTCGTTCCTGCGTCCGCGCCGTTGTAAAGGATCGCGCCCGCGGAATTCAGCCCCCACCATCCGACCAGCGCCAATACGCAGCCGAACAAAACGAAGACGGCGTTGTGGCCGGGAATCGCGCTCGGCATTCCATCGTGCGCGTATTTTCCGCGGCGTGCGCCAAGAATCCAGGCGATTGAAAGCGCCGTCAAGCCGCCCACCGCCTGAATCGTGCTGGCGCCGCCGGAATCGAAAAATCCCTGGCCGAGGCCGTAATTCGCTCCAAGCTGCGCAAGCCAGCCGCCGCCCCACACCCAGTGCGCGAACATCGGATAGGTCCAACCGGCGAGAACAGCGGTCGAAATGCAACACGCTCCCAATCGCCAGCGGTCCGATCCCGCCCCGAGAGGGATCAAGCCGGCCAATGCCGCGCTGAGCATTCCAAGAAGCAGAGAGAGTTGCACTGGCGAGTGGGTGAGAGGCATGTGATGCAGAAACAGGGGGCCGGCGCCGAGCCAGCTCCACGGTTTTCCGCCGAGCTTCAAAACGTGAGCGGCTTGTCCGGCAAAGCCCTGCCATGCGAATCCGCAGACGGTGTATGCCAGCACCGCGACCGCAAAGACGCACAGCGACGACATCATCATGTGCGCGGCGCTGCGCGATCGTCCCAGGCCGGTGTTGATCAGCGCGAGCCCGGCGCCCGCGAGCGGCACGAGCAAGATGAAGACCACGCAGAGATCCGAATTGGCGTCGAACGGTGCGGAGACGAGACCGGACATTACTGGTGTTCACCTCGACGAATGGGATGCGCTCGAATCACGAGGACGAGTCCGACGATCTCCACGCCGAAACCGGCCAGAACGAAGGCGGTGCGGGGCGCTTCCTGCGCGAGCAGCGCGACCGCCGCCAGAGCGATCGTCCATCCGGAAAGCAGAAGCAGAAATCCCAGGATCTTCATGCGCCAAGCCCCCGCGCGGTCCGGCCGCGCGCCATCTCGAAAGACACTTCGAATGTCAGCGCCTTGCCGGGTGAGTGGGAAAGTACGGCTGAGTCAAACTCCGCCCACGCGGCGTAAGCGTAGCACCTGCGGTGGAGCCCATCCAGTCGATTTTTCAAGCGAATCCCGCCGCGGCGCTCCCAACTTGGCCGGGCGGTGAGAGGACTGAGCGATTCCCCCGCTGAATTCGTCGGACGAGGTCAGTGAGCGGCAGGCGGAAACGAGCGCGGCGTCGTGACGGTCACCGGCTGGTCCAACTGGAAATCGAGTTTCGTCTCCGACGGAATTCGCACTTGCTTGCCGTGCGTCACCGCCTGATAGACGCCGCCGCCCGCTCCGCCCACGGTGGCTCCAATCGCGGCACCCTTGCCGCCGCCGGCGATCGCCCCGATGATCGCTCCGACAACGGCGCCTCCGCCGACCTTCTCGGCCGTGTTCTTGCCCCGCGAATCGCCGGTAAGCGAATAGGTTTCGCTGACGAGCGGGTAGGAGCGGCCGCGCGATTCCAGCTTGATCAGTTCCAGGTGCAGCTCGCTTTTTCCGGCGAACTTTCCCGCGGAGCTCGCCGCGACGAGGCGGACGTAGACATCGGCGCCTTTGGGCACGATGACTTCGTTGTCGACCACAATCGGATTCTCCAGCGACGCGTGAAAGATTTCGCCCGGATTGTTCACGGATGAATCCACCGAATCGATCATGCGAACAGTAATCGTGGTGCCTGCGACGACTTCGACTTGCTTCGGTTGTGGCGGTGGAGGAGTCGGAGGGGGCGCCGGTGCCGCAACGGCGGGTTGCGGTGCCGGTGCGGGTGCGGGAGCAGGCTCCGGAACGGGCGGGGGCTGAATGTTCTGAGCCGATTGCATATTCTGCG
>Ga0335080_10007016_pt1 | contig 11666 bp, 7 predicted proteins | sample Lox_Sample_34_FD_206720 | JGI IMG/M metagenome (GOLD analysis project Ga0335080, IMG submission 206720) | Soil microbial communities from Loxahatchee National Wildlife Refuge, Florida, United States - Lox_Sample_3.4 | ecosystem: Environmental > Terrestrial > Soil > Wetlands | place: USA: Florida...
GAACGAGACCGCAGGCTGTATAAATCCAGATCGAACCAATATTGTCATCGAAGGTCGCGTGGACGATATCGCATGGCAGGCCGTTCTCGCTGTTCAGCGTCGCTAGGCGTCCATTGCTCAATCTGACCAGACCACCTTCCGTGGCTGCCCAGACCGTCCCGTCTGGATCGAGGCGAAGGTCTCTGACGCCCCGCTTACCCAAGCCGTCTATCGTGTATGAAGCGCGAAGCCTCCCGTCGGCGAAGAAGGCGACTTCGCCAAGGATGGACCCGAGCCACAGCCCGCGACGCTTAGGATCAAAAACTATACTCCACGTTTCACCGATACCTAGCTCGGCCCAGGCGAATCGTGTGACGTGTCCGTCCGGAGACACTCGGAAGAGGCCGAGCTCGCGGTGGGCGACCCACAGATTCCCCGCATCGTCTTCGGTGATGCAGGTAATTTCGCCGCGAGGCATCTCCGGAACCGCAGTGAACCTGTCGTTGAGCAAGTAACCGAGCCCTGAAGGCGACCCGAGCCAGACGCGCCCGCGACGATCCTGAAAGAGCGGGCCGGACGAATCTATCGGAAATCCGGCAATAATGATCTCGCGAGCGGTCGATCGCGCGGTTCGACCGGCCGATCTGTCGCTCTCTGTTACGCGTCCGCGGTAAACTGTAGTTTCTCGATCTTTCACGCGATATAATCCGGCCCGCATCGCGAACCAGACGCTCCCGTCAACGTCAGAAAGAACGGAAGTCACGTTGCCGTCTGAAAGGTTTGGTTCCTCAGAAAAGCCTGCGGCTGCGACTTTCCAGAATTCGTCAAAACCGTTCTTCGTAATGACCCAGACATTGCCCTCGTGGTCTTCGAACATTCGCGTAACTTGGTTCCCCGAGAGACCATCGGGTTTACCAACGGTATCCATGCGTCCTGCATGAACGTAGCGCACGCCACTGCCAATTGTTCCAATCCACAGAGCGCCGTCACGATCTGTGAACACCCAGGGCGGTGAGCCCTGCGGCAAGACGCCCGGGAGCGGATACACACGGACCTCGTCGCCTACGATTTCCCGTAGTCCATCGGGGCCCGAAACCAATACACCGCCACGGGCACTTGCGGTCAGGCTTTGGAAGTATCCCGTAATGGTATCGCGCATAGGATAAAGCTTTGGCTTACCAGCTCGCCAGCTCCACACTCCGCTCGATGAAGTAAACCAAAGACGTCCACGGCCATCCTCGTACAGAAAATAGATGCGCGCGCCGAGGCTTCCATCCCTTCCATAACAGTGGACTGCGTTGCCGACAATTGCACATAACACGCCGGCAGACGTGGCTCGCGACTCAGTGCCGACCCATATGGTGCCGGCCTTATCAACGAGTAATGCAAGCACATCCAACCCTGCAAGGGCCGGGTAGTCAGTCAACTTGCCAGCACGCCAGCTGACTAGTCCTCCGTCCGTGCCGATCCACAGCGTTCCGTCACGAGTCGCGAGCAACGACTGTATCCACTTGCCGGGAAGGTGCCGATTGTCGGGCGCGCGCCAACGCACGGCTCTGACGCCGTCGAACCGCCACAATCCAGCTTGTGTACCCAGCCAAAGATATCCGTCTGACGTCTGAGCGATCGCGTGTATCGGAGAATCTATACCGCCCTCACCAATCGTCCACGCTCTGTGCGCGTACTGGCCCATGCCCAATTCGAGGCTTGTTTCACCGGCGAGCGCAATCGTGCAGGTTAGTAGCAGCTCGCAAATCATTGCACCCAACAATGCGAAACGCTGCAAAACGGTGTTTACCACGCTCGGCGCCTCAAAAATGCGCTCCGACGGACACCCCGAAGACTATGGGTTCGCCCGGAACGACTGAGAACGTGTTCTGATTGAGATTTATTTGGCTCTTTGTTTCAGCGTCCAGCAGATTTCTGCCATACACTGTGGCTGTGAAAGTCCCCCCCGGCGAAACCCAAGTCGCGCCTACATTGAGCAGAGCATACGAGGGCTGATAATCGTAGGCCGACAACAGCGCAAATTGCGCGGCCGTCAGCTCAATGAGATTGTAGCCGGCGGTGTAACGCAGTTGTGTCCACGTCGTCAGGACGGAACCGTTGTCGAAGTTGAAAATATGTTCGTATCGCGCGGATCCCGCTGCGGGTGGCGTGCCCGGCAAGCGCTTAATTGTGATGTAGCTGCGTTCAGACGTTGAAGTGCCCGGTATGCTCGGCCAGTTCGTGATCTCGTCATCGTACCAACCCACGTTTAGCGAGAGGCGATCTTGCGACGTTGGTAGCCAGTCGGCTTCAACTTCCGCGCCGAACACCTGGAGCGGCACCGAGACAACGGCAAAGATTGGCGCTCCTCCCACGGTGTTGCCCAGTTGGGCAGCCTGCTGCCAGCCCTTATAATCATAGTAGAAGATGGCCCCATTCAATTGCAGCTTATCCTCGAGAAATCGATTCTTGCTGCCGATCTCGTAGGACGTTAGGCGCTCTTGTTGATAGGGCAGTTCGAGGTAACTGACGGTGCCGTCAGGTTTTGGTTGCGGCGAGATTTGCGCGTCTCCCGGCAGATAGCCAGTTGAGATGATGCCATACGCAATGCTCGATGGTCCGACATCATAACCTACCCGTAGTTTGTACGTGAAGTTGTCGAATTTGATTTTAGTCAAGAAAGACGAGGTCACGCACGACCTCGGCATTGCGCCGCCATACGCCATGAGATTCGCGCAAGTGCCGACACTCTGGCCAAAGGGGTCCAGATTGACATTGAAGTCGTAGGACGTTGTCTTTTTAACCACGTTATGATCGAAGCGCACGCCCGCCGTCACACGCAAATTTGGCTGTACGTCGTAGCTCTCCTCGGTGAATGCCGCATAATCCATGACGCTACTGCCGCGGTCGCTGGAGAAGATCTCACCACCAGCAACCCCCGGTGTTGTATCCGGAATGCCGCATGGACCGCACTGCGTCGCGCGTTCGACGATCGAAGTGGATGTTACTTGGTAGTTGTCGGAATAGAAGTTCGCTCCGAGCAGCCAAGTGAGCTGACCCGCGGAATTAGAAGCTAACCGCAGCTCATGCGTGCTGGACTGATCGGGGTGATACCGTGCACTGCTATCTATTGGCATGAACGGCGGACCGGCAATGTTACGGAAGCCGTTTGACTGGTAGCTGTACTCGCTGCCGACATACGTCAAATCGGCTCCGCCGACGTCATAGTCTAGGGTGGCCATGAACTGGGTATAGTTGCGGTCCGCCGCGCGTCTGACTGCGACACCTGGAACATCAAAGTTAATTGTCCGTGGTGCGCTTAACACTTGGTTGGGTCCACCGACATACGGCTGAATTTTTTCGAATGAGGCGCTCAGAAGGACGGTCAGCTGGCTTGATGGCTGATAGAGCATCTTGAGCCGTGCTTCGTAGTTGTTGATGGCGCCGCCATCGGGATTCCACCAGAAGCCATCGCGCTCTTCCGCGTGCCCGGCGACTCGAAATGCGAGCGAATCTCCGGCCGGAACGTTCAATACCGCGGTCAAATTTTTCAGGTCGGCCGTGCCGTATTCCGCATAGAGGTCCGTGTCGAAGGTCTGCAATATCGGATCGTTCGTGTGAAACGCGACAACGCCTGCCGTCGCACTGCGCCCATACAGCGTGCCCTGGGGGCCGTACAGAACCTCTATTCGGTTGAGGTCGTAGTCCGCGCCAATCCCCTGAAAAACATCATCGACGTAGGTCGCGACTACCGCAGGACCGGGCAGGCCTCCAGTTTGCTGTGTAGCCATGATGCCGCGAATAGAGATGTTCTGGTTTGGATTGTCAGGGGATTGTTGAAATGCCAGAAGACCATAAGTCAGGTCCGGTACATCTTCGAGCATCTGCTGCACTGAAATGCGGCCCTGATCGCGTAAACTCCGGCCGTCCAATGCCACCACCTGGGCGGGCACACTCTGCACGTCCGCCTCGCGCCGCTCAGCAGTAACTACGACGGTTTCCAGTCGATCCAATTGCGCCAGCGAATTCGCCTGTTCCACCGCGATGCTGCTCTCAGCGGCGGCGGCCGGAATCAAAACTCGCGCGGCACTGGCCAATCCGAGACTCATGATAGATGCATACGTCACGCATCGAATCTGTGCGGGCATCTTTTCGCTCCCTCACGCCACGGTGGTTCCCCGGAAGAAGGTTCGTGGCTTTCCTCCAATGACAGTTCTACATCTGCAAATCCCTGTAATTCCGGCCGACTGCTGTTGGAACTAAAAAAGAGCGCGCAATCCGAGTGTCGGCTCGCTCTATGCAAAATAATCCGTTCGTTCGTGCGCCCGTCGATATGTTGCCCGAGACGATGGCAAAATCTGTGAAGTTCGAAATCCGGATGATGTCGAATACATTTGCGCGAACGACGCTGCCATAGATGGCCGGAGACCCATAGCGAAGCAGTTCGATCGGTTCGACCTGCGCCGTTGGTATCGTTTTTGAATCCAAGATGCCATCAGCCGTGGCACCTTCCCTGACGTCGTGCGCGCGCATGGCGTCGATCCGGCTTATCCCAAAATTGGGGATCGAAGTGCCCAGGTGGATCGTCACGGCGATCGCCGCAGGCTCTCTGGAAATAAGCGAGTCGTTTGGCAGCATATTCATGAACCCCGCGGCATCAGACCGCCACCCAAGCCAATATCGGTCAGATTGTAGACAGGAGCGTTCGGCCCCATCGCGCTGTTTCGCGAGCGCGTATCGAGGTCAACTACGGTCGCTATGCGATCTGCCGCGATGCTGGTTGAACTCGACGATATCCCGGCAGCGGAATCGGTGCGCAGGCCTCCGCAAATCACCGCAATGCTGATGAGGCAGCGAGCCGCCCACGCAACGCAACGTACGTATACACGTGCTTCCCTCATCCCTTGTTCCTCCGTCTGCCCGCCGGTTTGGAAGTTCAGGTGGTCTAATTGGACGTTGGAAACATGGCTGAAGAGGACGCGTCCACCGTCCATTCAGAATAGGTTTGCACAAGCCTCCATCTGATGGGTTTTTTTCTCCCGCATCAACAGCGAGCAGACGAGCACGTGGCAGCCGCGTCGCCCCCTCGGCCTTGGTGTCCCACTGCGTTCTGGTGCCCAAGGCGAGCGACGTTCAAAGCGGCCTTAAGCTTTTGCGATTCAATGATTTCTTCAAGAGCCGATCGAAACTTGCAAGCTGGAATTGGAGATATGGGTCACGCTTCTATCCCAAATCTGTAGGGGTCCAATCCGATTAGGGTCCCATACGACGAGCGCACAGGAGATTTCCCTTGCGATACGATGGGTATTTTGCGGCCGCATTATCAAAACTGCGTGACGAACAGCGCTATCGGATTTTCATCGAGCTGGAGCGGATCGCGGGAGAGTTTCCGCATGCGATTTGGCATGCGCCAGACGGATCCCGTGAGGTCGTGATCTGGTGCTCAAACGACTATCTGGGCATGGGCCAACATCCAGACGTGATCAGCGCAATGATGGGGGCCACGCTGCGCATGGGAACGGGCGCTGGCGGGACACGCAATATCGCTGGAAACAATCACGCCCTCGTCCGCCTAGAGCGTGAGCTTGCCGACCTCCACGAAAAAGAGACCGCATTGGTATTCAGTTCCGGCTATGTCTCGAACCAGAGCGGGATATCCACGATAGCTAGTCTTATTCCCGATTGCCTCGTGCTGTCTGACGCGTGCAACCACAATTCTATGATCGAGGGCGTTCGCCAATCGGGTATGGAGAAGCGGATCTGGCGTCACAATGATATGCGCCATCTGGAGCAATTGCTCGCCGTCGCTGGCGAGCGACCCAAGCTGATCGTCTTTGAAAGCCTTTACTCGATGGACGGAGACATCGCGCCGATCGAGAGTATCTGCCGTCTTGCGGCGCGATACAATGCGATGACCTATTGCGACGAAGTCCATGCGGTCGGAATGTATGGACCCAGAGGTGCAGGTATCGCGGCACGTGAAGGCGTCATGCAGCGGGTCGATGTGATCGAGGGCACACTCGCCAAAGCCTATGGCTGCATTGGTGGCTATATAACGGGAAGCGCCAATCTCGTCGACGCGGTGCGTTCCTGCGCCCATGGCTTCATTTTCACCACCGCATTGCCGCCTGGAATCTGCGCGGCAGCGACCGCCGCGATCCGCCACCTCAAAGCATCGGACAAAGAACGTAGCCGACACCACGAACGCGCCGTACAGGTAAAGGATGCCCTGACGGACGCCCGACTACCGATCCTGGCTAATGATAGCCATATCGTCCCGCTCATGGTCGGCGATCCACAAAAGTGCCGCGCGGCGAGCGACCTGCTGCTCACTCGCCACGGCATTTACATTCAGCCGATCAACTATCCGACGGTCGCCAAAGGTGCCGAGCGGTTGCGCATCACGCCGACACCCTTTCATGACGACACACTCATCGATCATCTTGTTTCTGCTTTGGTCGACGTCTGGGACGAACTTGATCTGCGATCTTCGATTGCTCCCCTGCGTCAAATCCCGGCACCTGCGGCTTAGAGTATCGGGGCATTCTGCTGCGCCGTCGTAGGGCTTGTTCAATACTGGGACGGCGCGAAATCCGGTGACGGGCGCCGAGACAGCCACGTCTGATGGCACGATCTCCGAGTTCCACTCCTTATTGAAATGCGCTGCGCCCAAGATTGCTGTGGGCACCAAAGATGTTCACTGTCACGGCTGGCTCAGCGTCCCCACAACCGTTCCCACGCGCGCGACGCGCCGCGAATCGCATTCTCGAAACTCGGACGCAAAGCCGTCGAACAGGGATTCTTTAACCTTGAACACCGCAAACTCACCGACACCATGTTTCAAGCCAAAGACGGTGCTCGGCAGGTTCCGCTCCGTGATTGCACATCAAGAGGCTACGGTTTGTGGCGGTTAAGGGGCCGCGCTTTCCGCCAACGCGCCGATTGCGCTGCAGTCCGCTACCGTGAGCGAGTTCCATCCATGTCGTCCAACGAAACGAGCCTAATTAATTTGTTTCGGCCACAGCGCGTCCGAAGACGTCATCACATATTGGGATAGTTTGGACCCCCTCCGCCCTCCGGTGCTGTCCAGGTGATGTTACCATTTGGATCTTTGATATCACAGGTCTTGCAGTGCACGCAGTTCTGCGCGTTGATCACAAAACGCACATCGGCTCCCTCAGTCACCCACTCGTACACTCCAGCCGGGCAATAGCGACCGGACGGTCCCGCGAACACATCGTGTTCCGACGACTTCTGCAGTGCGCCGTTGGCCACATGAAGATGAATCGGCTGGTTTCCCTCGTGATTGGTGTTCGACAGAAATACGGATGAGAGTCTGTCGAACGTCAAGCGACCATCGGGCTTGGGATAGGAAATGGGCTTGAAGTGTGCGGCAGGTTCCAGCACCGCATTGTCGGGCTTGCCGTGACTGAGAGTACCAAACAAGGAGAAGCCCAGCGTGTTAGTCCACATGTCCATGCCGCCCAACGGGATTCCGACAAAGGTTCCAAGCTTGGACCAAAGCGGCTTGGCGTTGCGCACTCGTCGAAGGTCTTTGCCGATTGCCGAGTTGCGCCACCCGTCTTCATAAGAAATGACTTCGTCGTGTGCGCGTCCGGCCGCAAGTGCGGCGGCAACCTGGTCGGCGGCCGCGATGGCAGAAAGAACGGCATTGTGACTGCCCTTGATGCGGGGCACATTCATGAAGCCGGCGGCACAGCCGATCAACGCGCCACCCGGGAACGTCAGCTTGGGTACCGATTGCCACCCTCCTTCTGTGAGCGCCCTGGCGCCATAGGCCAGGCGCTTTCCACCTTCGAACGTCTTGCGGATGAAAGGATGCGTCTTGAAGCGCTGCATCTCTTCAAAGGGTGAGAGCCACGGATTGTGGTAATTCAAGTGAACGACAAATCCGACGTATACAAGGTTCGTGTCGAAGTGATAGAGGAACGAACCGCCGCCCGTTCTGCCGTCAAGCGGCCAACCAAAGCTGTGTTGGACCAGACCAGGCTGGTGCTTTTCCGGGGCGATCTGCCACAATTCCTTAATACCAAGGCCAAACTTTTGCGGGTCTCGGCCCTTGTCCAAACCGAATCGCGCAAGAAGGGTTTTCGTGAGGCTGCCGCGAGCGCCTTCGGCGAAAAGCGTGTACTTACCCCGCAGTTCCATGCCGCGCGTAAAGCCTTCACGGGGCTCGAGATCCTTGCCAATGCCCATGTCTCCCGTCGCGATGCCAACGACCTCTCCCTTGACGCCATAGAGAACCTCGGTCGCGGCAAAACCGGGGTAGATTTCGACACCAAGAGCTTCGGCCTTTTTGCCAAGCCAGCGGCAGACATTGCCCAGCGATACAATGAAATTTCCGTGATTGCTCATCAGCGGCGGCATGAAGATGTTCGGAACGCGCAGGGCACTTCCTGCGGTTAACCAGTAGAAGCGGTCCTTCAACACCGGCTGTTTGACCGGGCTCTCCTCTGTGCGCCAGTCAGGAAGCAATCTGTCGAGACCAATCGGGTCAATCACCGCGCCAGACAGGATATGCGCCCCAACCTCTGATCCCTTTTCGACCACGACGACCGTCAGATCAGGCTTGAGCTGTTTGAGCCGGATGGCCGCGGAAAGACCGGCTGGACCAGCGCCGACGATCACGACGTCAAATTCCATCGCTTCACGGGGAGGAAGTTCCGTTGCCATTCTGGCCTCGCTTTCCGAGTCGGGCACTTGGCCTAAAAGGCCTCCACAGGCAGCTCCATCATGCTAGCGGCGCCGGCCTCAATGCGCGTGAGAAGCGCAGCGGTTTCGGGAAGGATGCGCTGCACGAAGAAGCGGGCCGTTGTCAGTTTTGCGTCGAGGAACTGGGCCATGTCCCCGTTGGCCGCCGGTCGTGCGCGCCGAGCGGCCTCCACCATGCGGCACCACATATAGCCATACGCCGTCAGTCCGAAGAGACGCAGATAGTCGTAGGATGCGGCACCGATCTCATCGTGGTTTTCGGCAGAATGCTTGGCGATCCAGATCGTGGCCTGCTGCAGACGACTGAGAGCCTCACGGACGGGCTTTATATAGACAGCCATGCCGTCCTGGTCCGGTTGCGTCTTGAGGTAAACGTCGACTTCCGAGAATAATGCCTTGACCGCACGACCGCCATTCATCGAGAGCTTGCGGCTGGCGAGGTCGAGCGCCTGGATTCCGTTGGCGCCCTCATAGATCTGGCTGATGCGAGCATCGCGCACAAACTGCTCCATTCCATTGTCGGCGATGTAGCCGTGACCGCCATACACCTGTTGTGCCATCACCGCATTCTCGAAGCCAAAGTCGCTATTGAAGGCTTTGATGATGGGGGTGATCAGGCCCATATGATCCTCCGCCGCCTCACGGGCTTTGGCGTCTTGCGACCGCAGCGCAATGTCGTGCCGCAATCCCGTCCAGACCACGAGCGCGCGCCCCGCTTCCGTTACCGCTCGAATGGACATGAGCGAGCGGCGTACGTCCGGGTGGACAATGATGGGATCGGCAATCTTGTCGGGGAATTTTACGCCGCTCAACGAGCGGCCCTGCAGGCGGTCTTTCGCGTAAGCCGCGGCGTTCTGATAGGCGACCTCGGACAGCCCCACGCCAAGGATGCCGACGCTGAGGCGCGCATGGTTCATCATCGTGAACATCGCATTGAGTCCATGATTGGCTTCGCCCACCAGCCAGCCGGTTGCGTCGTCGAAATTCATGACGCATGTGCAGTTGCCGTGAATGCCCATCTTGTGTTCGATCGAGCCGCACGAGACATTGTTGTTGCCGCTCAGCGAGCCGTCGGCGTTGGGAATGAACTTCGGAACCACGAACAAAGAGATTCCATGGACACCGGCCGGTGCTCCCTCGATTCTGGCAAGGACGAGATGGATGATGTTCTCAGACATATCGTGCTCGCCGGCCGAGATGAATATCTTGGTACCGCTGATCTTGTAGCTGCCGTCACTCTGCGGCTTCGCCTTTGTGCGCAGGATTCCCAGATCCGTTCCCGAATGCGCTTCGGTCAGGTTCATCGTGCCAGTCCATTTGCCAGACACCATATTGGGCAGGTAAAGCTTCTTCTGCTCCGTCGACGCGTGGTCGAGAAGGGCGGAGCTTGCGCCCTGGGTGAGCACCGAGAACATCATGAAGGCGAGATTCGATGACGCGAGGAACTCGCTCACGATTCCGCTGAGGACGGCTGGGAGTTCCTGTCCCCCGAATTCGGCGGGGGCGGACATTCCCATCCAGCCACCTTCGGTGAACATCTTGAAGGCTTCCTTGAAGCCTTTTGGCGTCGTCACACTGCCGTCATCGTGCCGGTGGCAGCCCTCTTCATCGCCAATCCGATTGAGCGGCGTGAGCACCTGCTCGCTAAGCTTCGCGGCTTCGGCCAGTGTCGCCTCGATGATGTCGGGTGTCATCTCGCTGTAGCCTGGAATATCTGCATGCTGGTCAATGCGAAAAACGTCATTGAGAAGAAAGAGGTTGTCGCGGATCGGCGCTTTGTAGGTCGGCATGGCTGGTTCCTGTCTGAGACGTGTGTAGCGCGAGTTGGTTTCCTAGGCCCCGAGCTTGGCGGTCAATTCCGGCAGCGCGGTGTAGAGATCCGCAACTAGACCGTAATCAGCCACCTGGAAGATCGGCGCGTCGGCGTCGCTGTTGATGGCGACGATGACCTTTGAGTCTTTCATCCCGGCGAGATGCTGGATGGCGCCGGAAATTCCGACCGCGATGTAGAGGTCGGGGGCGACGATCTTACCGGTCTGACCAACCTGCCAGTCGTTGGGGGCATAGCCGGCATCGACCGCGGCCCGCGATGCACCCATGGCCGCACCAAGCTTGTCGGCTATCGGTGCGATGTATTTTGTGAAATTGTCCCGGCTTTTGAGTGCGCGACCGCCCGAAATGATGATTTTCGCGGTCGTCAGCTCGGGACGATCTGACTTGACGAGCTCATCGCTTACAAAGCTCGAGATGGCTGGATCGGCAACGCCGGCCACTACTTCGACTGGCGCGTTGTTGCTTGCGGATTTCGCAGCTCCAAACGCTGTGATGCGGACAGTGATGACTTTCTTGGCGTCTTTCGATCGCACGGTCTCGATGATGTTGCCGGCAAAAATCGGTCGTTCGAACGTGTCCGGTGCGATGACCTTCATCATGTCTGATATCTGCATGACATCGAGCAGCGCGGCCACACGCGGCATGACGTTCTTTCCGTTCGTCGTCGATGGCGAAACAAAAGCGTCGTAAGCCGGAGCCAAGGACGCAATCAAGGCCGCCAGCGGTTCGGGCAGCATGTGTTCGTACGCCGGAGCGTCTGCCAGCAAAACCTTGGCGACGCCTTCAAATTTGGCCATCGCATCAGCAACTGGTTTGCAGCCAAGCCCCGCTACCAGGACATGGACGTCTGCGCCGATCTGCTTGGCCGCGGTGAGCGCCTTTGCGGTGGCATCCTTCAGCGATGCGTTGTCATGTTCGGCGATGAGTAACGTCGTCATGAGAGGGCTCCCACTTCCTTGAGTTTGTTGACAAGCTGATCGATAGACGTGACTTTCACCCCCGCCTTGCGATGCGGCGGCTCTGCCATTTTGAGGACCTCGAGCCGGGCGCCGACGTCGATGTTGAAGGTCTTGACGTCTTTCTTCGCCATCGGCTTTTTCTTGGCCTTCATGATGTTGGGAAGGCTCACGTAG
>Ga0335080_10007017_pt1 | contig 11665 bp, 5 predicted proteins | sample Lox_Sample_34_FD_206720 | JGI IMG/M metagenome (GOLD analysis project Ga0335080, IMG submission 206720) | Soil microbial communities from Loxahatchee National Wildlife Refuge, Florida, United States - Lox_Sample_3.4 | ecosystem: Environmental > Terrestrial > Soil > Wetlands | place: USA: Florida...
CCAGGGCGGGGGAGCGGATGGCACGCCCGCAGTGACGCTCGGTAGCGGCGCTCATGCGCTCGGTCCCGCCGACTATGCCACGATTTACAACATCAACCCCGCGCTGCAGAGTGGAACCAATGGCTCGGGCGCGTCCATCGCCGTGGTGGGCCGGACCGATATTAATGTCGCCGACGTGAATGACTTTCGCAGCCTTTTCGGCCTGCCGTCGAATCCGCCGCAGATCGTCAATAACGGGGCGGATCCAGGCAACCTTGGCGGCGGAGAGGAAATGGAAGCGGTGCTGGACGCCACCTGGGCGGGAGCGACCGCGCCCAATGCCAGCGTCAAGCTTGTGGTTTCGAAATCTACGAACTCAAGCGATGGCATCATCCTTTCGGAACAGTACATCGTAAACAACAACGTTGCGGACGTGATGACGATGAGCTTCGGCAGCTGCGAAGCAAGCTCCAGCGCGTCCACTGCCAATGCGCTTTCCTCGATCGCGCAACAGGCGGCGGCGGAGGGCATCACGATGTTCGTGTCGGCCGGGGATTCGGGATCGGCCGGTTGCGACGACCCGACTTCCACACACGCCACGGGACCACTGTCCGTCAACGTGCTCTCGTCGAATCCTTATGCGGTCGCCGTAGGTGGGACGCAATTCGCCGATACGGCGGCGCCCTCCACTTATTGGCGTTCGAGCAACGGGACGGGATACGTCTCGGCGCTGAGCTACATACCCGAGGTGGTGTGGAATGAAAGCGGGTCGAACCTGTACGCCGGAGGGGGCGGGGTAAGTGGGTTCTTCGCACGACCCTCCTGGCAAACGGGTGTTGCGGGTTTGCCGGACGATGGCTTCCGACATGTTCCTGACGTCTCCCTGACGGCTGCAGGGCACGATGGATACCTGGTGTGCCTCCATCGTTCGTGCCAGGCGAACAGTTCCGGCCAGATTTCGTTCAGCGTCGTCGGCGGCACGTCGGCTTCGTCTCCCGCGATGGCCGGCATCATGGCGCTGGTCCGCCAGAAAACCGGATCGCGACAGGGCCAGGCCAACTACACGTTCTACCGGCTCGCGGCGCAGAATCCTTCTTCGTGCAACGGGTCGGGCAGCACGCTGCCGGCGTCCAACTGCATCTTCAATGACGTCACCGGCGGCAACAATGCGGTGCCGGGCGTCGCCGGCTATGGAACTTCCATGGCATCCTACCGGGCCGGTCCCGGATACGATTCCGCCACGGGGCTGGGTTCGGTGAACGTTACGAACCTGCTGAATTCGTGGAATGGAGCCGGCGGAACGGGCGGCACGCCAACGCCGACGGCCACGTCGACCTCGTTGGCCATCAGTCCCACCTCGCTGCCTCAAGGTTCGGCAGCTTCCATCACGGTTTCGGTTTCGCCTTCATCCGTCACCGGCACGGTCACTTTGACCACCAGCACCGGCGCGACGGTCGGAACCTGGAACCTCAGCGGCGGGTCGGTCAGTACTTCGACCACGGCGCTGCCTTCCGGGGCTTACAGCGTGACGGCGCGTTATTCCGGAGACAGCACGCATTCGCCGAGCGTATCTGCGCCTGTTTCGGTGAATGTCACGGCGCCCGTCTCGAATTCGCAATTGCGGTTCTCGCCCACGAGCGTGAACTTCGGCAGCGTGAATATCGGCTCGAGCGCCAGCCAGAACATTACGCTGTCTTTGTCGAAAATCTCCAGCGTCTGGTACGTGCCGCTCAATGGAATCACGATGACGGGCGCCAACCCAGGCGACTTTTCACAGTCCAGCAACTGCGGAGCCTACCTCGGCAGCGGCGGGAGTTGCACCATAACTGTTACCTTCCATCCGACGGCCAGCGGTGTTCGCAGTGCGGCCGTTACGATTTCGGCCGATGCGACGCTGAACATTCCGCTGAATGGAACGGGCGCCGGTACGTCCGGATCGTCCTCGGTTTCTCTCAGTACCGGAAGTCTGAATTTCAACGGTGTCAACGTGGGATCGCCCAGCGCGCCACAGGGATTTACCATCACGAACAACGGGTCGGCAGCGCTGACGATTTCCAGCATCTCCGTCACGGGAGCTAACGCCGGCGATTTTGCAGAGTCGAACAACTGCCCGTCCAGTCTGGGCGTTTCCGCCGCTTGCAGTGTTTCGGTGACATTCACTCCCAGCGGTGCAGGATCGCGTAGCGCAGCCGTGACTATCGGGGACAGCGCACCCGGTGCGCCGCACTCGGTCGCGTTGAACGGCTCGGGCAACTCCGCCGGATCGCCGGGAGTGTCGGTGGGTCCGCCCAGCCTGAGCTTCGCCAGCCAGAATGTCGGAGCGACGAGCGCGGCACAGAGCATCACGCTCACCAGCACCGGATCGGCGGCCCTCGGCATTTCGAGCATCGCGATTGCGGGAGCGAATGCCGGTGATTTTCACCAGACCAACAACTGCCCTGCCAGCCTCAGTTCCGGGGCCGGTTGCACGATCACGGTGACATTCAGCCCCAACGCAGCCGGAAGCCGGTCCGCCGCGGTAACCATTAGCGATAACGCTCCTGGGGCCCCGCACAGTGTCACGCTTTCCGGAACGGGAGCATCAGCCGCTCCGCCACCATCTTCGAGCCTCATGTTGTCTCCCTCCAACGTTGATTTCGGCGTGGTCGGCATGTGGAGATCCAGCCTCCAGCGGTTCATTCAGGTGACGAACACGACCGCCGCGGCAGTGAGCATCTTCAGCGTCACCGTGGGCGGCGCCAACCCAAAGGACTTCAGCATGAACTCCACTTGCGTGGGCACACTGGGCCCTGGGGCGGTATGCAACATCGGCGTGACTTTCATGCCGAGCTCGGGCGGCAGCAAGTCGGCTACCGTGCAGATCATTGACAACGCCCCAGGGGGCTTGCACTCCGCGACTCTTACGGGAGTCGGGCAATAACGACCTCAGCTTGTTCGTGGCGGCGCGCCGGGTGAACAACCGGTGCGCCGCCCTAATTTCGGACCCCTTGTCAATCACCTAGTCCAACCCCCCGCCAGCGGCGTGTCATCGTATAATAATAAAGCGTTGTCAACTTCACATTCCTTTTTCCAAGGATTCCCAACTGATGTCCACAACCGAAGTTTCCCCTGCGGAGCCGTTTTCGGCCTCCGCAGGCCGTTCTGTAATCAATGATTTCAGCATTCAGATCGCAACCGTAAACGGATCTGGCAGCCAGACCGCCAACACCGTTCTGATGCGATCCATCTTCCAGATGGGCATTCCCGTGTCGGGGAAGAATATGTTCCCATCGAATATCGCCGGACTACCCACCTGGTTTACTATCCGCGCCAGTAACAAGGGTTACATCGGCCGCCGGAAGGAAATCGATTTCCTGGTTGCGATGAATCCCGAAACCGCGCGCGAAGACGTCATGAAACTGGACGGTGGAGCGGCAGTCGTCTACGACGAACCTCTGAAGCTGAACCAACTCCGCAGCGATCTGCACTTCTATCCGGTCCCGTTTGACAAGCTCGTTGCTCCCGTCTGTCCCGAAGCCAAACTGCGCAAACTCGTGCGCAATATGATCTATGACGGCGTGGTGGCATGGCTGCTCTCGATCGAGATGGAAGAGATCCGCAAGGCCCTGGTGAAGCAGTTCGGAAAGCGCAAGGCTAAAGCCGCCGATCTGAACTGGAACGCCGCCAAAGCGGGATTCGACTTCGCCGCTGGCGCTTTCACCAAGACCGACCCCTACCGCGTGGAGCGCATGAACGCCACCGCCGGTAAGATCATCATCGATGGCAACTCGGCGTGCGCGCTGGGCGCCATGTTCGCCGGAGTCACCGTCGTCACCTGGTATCCCATCACGCCCTCCTCGTCGCTGGTTGAAGCCTTGATCGGCTACGCCAAGCGCTTCCGCCACGATCCCGAGACCGGCAAAGCTACTTACGCCATCGTTCAGGCCGAAGACGAACTGGCCTCCATCGGCATGGCCCTGGGGGGCGGATGGGCCGGCGCCCGCTCGATGACCGCCACTGCCGGACCAGGCATTTCGCTGATGTCCGAATTCATCGGCCTGGGTTATTACGCAGAGATTCCCACCGTCATTTACGACGTCGAACGCGTCGGACCGTCCACCGGTTTGCCGACCCGCACCGCGCAGGGTGACATCCTGAAGAACGCGATCCTCTCGCACGGCGACACCAAGCACCCGATGTTCTTCCCCTGCTCGCCCGAAGAATGCTTTTCAATGTCGCTAGAGGCGTTCGATTTCGCTGAACACTTCCAGACTCCGGTGTTTGTCATGATCGACCTCGACATCGGCATGAACAACTGGATGGCCGATCCGTTCGAGTATCCCGATCAGCCCATCAAGCGCGGCAAGGTGCTGACGGCCGAAGACCTGGACCGGTTGGGCGGCTTTGCGCGTTACAAGGATGTGGATGGCGATGGCGTCGGGTATCGTACGCTGCCGGGCACCAAACACAACGCCGCTGCCTATTTCACGCGCGGCAGCGGACACAACGACAAGGCGCAGTACACCGAGCGCGAGGACGACTACGTCAACAATATGGACCGCCTGGCGCACAAGTTCGAAGCCATGCGCAGCAAGGTTCCGGCGCCGGTCATCCAGCTCAAAGACAAGGCGCGGATCGGATTTGTGGCCGTGGGCACCAGCGATTACGCCGTGCGCGAAAGCTGCGACCAGCTCCGCGAGGAATACGACATTGAGGCCAGCTACCTGCGGCTTCGGGCCTACCCGTTCACCGAGCAGCTTCTCGACTTTATCCGCCGGCACGATCGAGTCTACGTGGTGGATCAGAACCGTGACGCGCAACTGCTCGGCCTGATGCGGCTGGAGTTCGACCCCGACATGATCGCCAAGCTGCGCAGCGTGCGGTATTACGGCGGCCTACCGCTGGACGCCCGCACGGTGACGGACGACGTTGTCCGCCAGGAGGGAATATGAGCACAACCATGACGCCTCCGCCAAAGAAGGTCAATCGCCTCGGCCTGGAGGTTTTGAACTACAAAGGCAGCAAGACTACGCTGTGCGCGGGCTGCGGACACAACTCCATCTCCGAGCGAATCGTCGAGTGCTTTTATGAACTGGGCGTCGAGCCGCACTCGGTGGCGAAGTTCTCGGGTATTGGCTGCTCGTCGAAATCGCCCGCCTACTTTCTCGGGCTCTCGCATGGGTTCAACGGCGTCCACGGCCGCATGCCCGCCATCGCCACCGGCGCCATGCTGGCGAACAAAGACCTGCTCGGACTGGGCGTGACCGGCGACGGCGACACCGCCTCCATCGGAATCGGCCAGTTCATGCACCTGGTGCGCCGCAATCTACCGATGATTTACGTCATCGAGAACAACGGCGTCTACGGCCTCACTAAGGGCCAGTTCTCTGCTACGGCCGACCTTGGGTCCACCCAGAAGACCGGCGCGGCCAACGACCTGCCGCCTTTCGACTGCTGTGCGCTGGCGCTCAAATGGGGCGCGACGTTTGTGGCACGGTCATTCAGCGGCGACAAGAGACAGTTGCAGGCGCTGCTGAAGACCGCCATTGTGCACCGCGGGTTAACGGTGATCGATGTGATCTCGCCCTGCGTGACGTTCAACGACCATGAAGGCTCCACCAAGAGCTACAGCTACATGAAGGAGCACGACCAGGTGCTGCACGAGTTGGACTTCGTGCCCCACTTCGAAGACATTTCGGTCGACATCCCCGAAGGCGCCACGCAGGATGTGCAGCTGCACGATGGATCGCACCTCCGTATCCGGAAGCTCGCGCGGGACTACGATCCAACGGACCGGTTGACTGCGCTGAAGGCGCTACTGGAAGCGGAAGAAAAAGGGGAGGTACTAACTGGAGTGTTGTACGTAGACACAACTAAGCCTACTTTCCTAGAACTACTGAACCTAACGGACCACCCACTTGCAACCATACCTGAATCGAAGGTCCGTCCAAGTAAGGCGGTTCTGGATCAGGTGATGGAAGAACTCCGATAGTTAGTAGCCAGAGGGAATACCCTCAAAATTTCCGCTGCGGCACCCCCGGTTTTTTCGCGCCACTTCGTTGATTTTAAGAGTGGCGCCTGCTAATATCGTCACCGGTCTGTCATCCTCCGAGACAGATTGTTGTACCAGCTCAAGCCCCATGCCGCCCTTGGCTTGGGGCCTTTTTTTGTGCTCCGTCAGATCCCTGGGCTGCTGTTCACGCAGTTTTGTGTCCGCCATCGGACGCGGTTGTGCCACGAACGGGACGACTGCCGGCCAAGTCTCGCCTGCTCATCAATCGAATAACGATGGCGACCGGTGTGCGAGGCACTGCACTGCTACAGGAGTTTAGGAGGGGTCCGCAGCAGGCCGAACATTCCGTAGGGAAGGATCATGAGGCAAAGCTCTGGCATCGGCAGGTGCACTCTCTTATTGTCGACAGCTGTCATCGCCCTGATCGCCGAGCCGCAATGGCAATTCGAAGTCGCGTCCATTAAACCGAGCGACCCGATGGGCCGCGGACAATTTCAAATACACCCTGGCGGGACGCTTGACTTCCGGGCAGTCACTCTTCATTCGATGATCCTATGGGCCTATGACATACGAGATTTTCAGCTTTCGGGCGGACCAGCATGGACAGCCAGCCATCGATACGACGTCATGGCCAAAAGCGCGAAGAATGATCTGGATTCGAAACCTGCCTCGAGCACGACCGCACCGGCCGAGGGGAATGTAGTTACTGATCCGATACGACTCAAACTCCAGGCGCTATTGGCAGACCGATTCCACCTGAAGCTTCGTCGTGAAATGAGGGAATTGGCGACGTATGCGTTGGTCGTGGGAAAGAACGGCTCAAAGCTGAAGGAGAATGATGCTCCGGTCCGGGACTGGATGCAGTGGGGTATAGGTCGTTTGAAGGGGACCCACGTTGACATGCGTTTCCTGTGCGTGCACTTGTCGCGCCAAGTCGATCGTACTGTGATCGATGAAACCGGCCTGAAGGGTAATTACGATTTTGAATTGAATTGGATTCCTAATTCCGGTCCGGCACGTCTCCCTGGCGTGCCAGACTCGCTAACGTCGCTTCCTCGGGACGATGGACCCGCGCCAGCTCCGTCTAACGGACCGTCAATTTTCACCGCGATTCAAGAGCAACTTGGGTTGAAATTGGAGGCGAAGAAGGGGTTGGTCGCTTATTACACGATCGAACATGCCGAACAGCCTTCGGATAACTGAAGACCCGGCACGTTCCTCGACGAATGGTGATCGCGTTCGGCGCCCGCCTGTTATCCTCGAGTTGATATGTTCGGGCGGATTGTCCGCCGCGCGCTGCTGAGTGCGCTTCCTTCGCCATTGTCCTCGCCAATTGGAACGATACGCGGCCGGGCATTGATTTAAACAAGCTCCCGACTTTCCCCCTGACCCGGGTTCGATCCGGTCTGATGATCGGCAGGCGGACCACGTGCGATGGAATCGCTGCAGCCGTGAGCGACTATGAGGTGCGCCAAGGCGACCTGGATGGGAACGGTACTCAGGATTATGTTTTCTTCGGACTCGGGCCTTATGGGAATGGCCGCACCGCTGAAGCTTTCGCGGTGTGGACCACTCGATGGAGCACGGCGTTTGCTCCGTTAACCTGTTATGGGCAGAATGGACCGGCGCAAGTCCGACATTGAGTCCGGCGAAGCGAAGGCCGAAATAGGCGACACTGGAAGTTTGTGTCGCGCCTCCGCCGCCTGGTTCCCGACTTTGCGGCCGTCCTGTTCCTGATCGGCGTCAATCTCGCCGTCTGCTGGCGGCTCTTCAAGGTCGACTTCTCCACCGAATTCGGCTCTATCGAAGGCGCGTTCATCGGCCTGGCGAGATACATGTCGCACCACTGGGGCGACTTCTCATGGTTCCCCCTCTGGCACTGCGGGATGCCATATCAGGACACCTACGTCCCGCTCCTGCATCTCGTCGTCGCGGCCATGACTTCGCTGGGCCACATGTCCGCCGCGCGTGCGTATCATTCCGTCGTCGGCGTCACATATGCGTTGGGGCCGGCGACGCTTTACTGGATGGCGGTCCGGCTGGGCGCGCCGCGTGGCATGGCGTTCTTATCCGCCTTGCTGTATTCGCTCGTTTCACCCTCCGCCTGGCTCATGCCGAACATCCGTATCGATGTAGGCGGGTGGTGGTACGCGCGCCGCCTTCAAGTGGTGACCGTTTACGGCGAGGGTCCTCACGTGACCGCCATGACCATTCTGCCGGTCGTGATTCTCGCGCTACAAAACCTGTTGGAAAAGAGGACCGGCCGCGCGCTGGCGTTGGCTGCGATTCCATTTGCGCTGGTCTTTCTAACCAACGTGCCCGGCACAATGGCGCTTGGTCTTGCCGTCTTCTGCTGGATCTGCGCGCAGCCTTCCGGCCGACTCCGGAACGCCTGGTTGCTCGCCGGCCTCGCCGCCGCGTATGGCTATGCCATCGCCTGCTACGGCGTACCGCCCTCCAGCTTTTTAACCGTGTTCGGCAACGCCGGCGGCATGCATCCGGGGTTCTCCAACAGCCTGAAGCACGGGCCGATTCTCCTGATGACCGTGCTCGCCGCCATCGCCGCAGGCGGGTATTTGCTTTGCCGGACCCGCGTGCCGCTATTGCTCCGCTTCGCCTTCCTGTTCTTTGCGCTGACTGCCGTGCTGGCGATTCCCGCGCATATCGAGACTTACGAACTGCTGCCGCAAGTCGGGCGGCTGCATTTGGAATTGGAAATCGGAGCCTGCCTGCTGTTGGGCGCCGCCGGGTGGGCGATCTACACCTCCATCCCGCGCTGGAGTCGTCCGGTTGTGCTAGCGCTCTCGATCGTCCCCCTAGCCATTCAAATCGGCCATTACCGCTGGCGCGCCCGCGTCGACCTGGTCTATGCCAATCTTGCCTCGCGATCGGAATATACGACCGCGCGCTGGCTCGATCAAAACCTGCACGGCCGCCGCGTCTACGCCGGCGGTTCGACCTCCTTCTGGCTGAACGCCTTCACCGACACTCCGCAAGTCGGAGGGTGCTGCGAGCAGGGCCAATCCATGCCTGTGTTGAATTACGTCCCCTACATTGTGAATGCCAGCATCAACCGGCAATACGCCGAGTTGACCCGCACATGGCTGCGCGCGTTGGGAGTGTCGGCCATGGTGGTGAACGGCCCGGCGAGCACCGATCCATACAAGTACGCGCAGGCGCCCGTCCATTTCGACAACGTGCTCCCGGTGCTCTATCGCGGGAATGGCGACACAATCTATTCCATACTGCCCGATAACTCGTCCCTCGCCCATGTTCTTAAGCCCGGTGAGGAAATCGTGCGGCCGCCGCCCCCGCTGGGAGACTCCGCCCTGGCCCGCTACGCCGACATCGTCATGGACCCGGCCCGCCCGTTGGCGTCCCTGGAGTGGCTTGATCACGAGACCGCCCGCATCCGCGCCCACCTTCAACCGGGTGATTCGCTGTCGGTTCAAATCCCGTGGTTCCGAGGATGGAAGGCCTATTCTGGCGGCGCGCGCCGCACGATTACGCGCGACGGCTTGGGATTCATGCTGATCCATCCCGACTGCCAGAATGAGTGCGAAATCCGGCTGCGCTGGACCGGTCCGTCGGATTTGCCATTCGCTGCCGGCCTGTCGGTGGCTGCATTGGTGGCAGTGGTCAGGCTGATTTGGAGGACGCCATAACAGATCGATTCCATGACCGCTATCCAAGTCCGGGTGCTTGCTGATGATAGTGCGTCGGCGAGCGTGGCTCTCAGATCTTCTGTTATCGACGTTTCTGGTCGCCGTGAACCTGGCGGTATGCTGGCGGCTCTTCAAAGTCGAGTATACCGGCCATTTTTACTCCATTGAAGGGGCGTTCATCGCCATCGCGCGATATATCACGCGGCATTGGGGAGATCTCTCCTGGTGGCCATTGTGGCATTGCGGGATGCCGTTCCACGATACCTACGTGCCGCTTCTGCACCTGGTTGTCGCTGGTGTGGCCGCCGCGGGACATATTTCGGCCGCGCGAGCGTATCATTCGGTAATCGGCGCGGCGTACGCCCTAGGTCCGGCGGCGCTGTACTTCATGGCGTTGCGGCTCGGGACATCGCGGGGCGCGGCGTTTCTGGCGGCGCTGTTCTATTCGTTGCTGTCGCCGTCGGCGCTGCTGATGCCGGACTTCGCGCGCGATATTGGCGGGATATGGTATGCGCGGCGGCTGCAGGTGCTCGCGGTATACGGAGAAGGCCCGCATGTGAGTGCCATGACGCTGCATCCGATCGCGATTCTGGCGCTTCAAAATCTGCTGGTGCGCCGGACAGCGCGGGCGCTGGCATTTGCAGCAGTCGCGATTGCCGCGATTTTCCTGACGAATATTCCCGGAACGATGGCGCTGGGCGTAATGGTGTTCTGCTGGATCTGCGCACAACCCGCGAAACAGTGGCGGATGGCTTGGACCGTCGCCGTGGCCGCTTCGGTAATGGCGTATGCGCTCGCCTGTTACGGCGTGCCCCCTTCGAGTTTTCGCACGGTGGTGACCAATGTGGACGCCACGCATCCAGGCTTCACCAACAGCCTGCAATTCGGACCGCTGCCGCAGGTCCTGGTCTTGGGTATCGTGGCTGCAGCAGGTTGGCTTCTGAGCCGGCGGGTCCAATCGCTGCCGGTGCGTTTCGCGCTTTTATATTTCCCATTATTGGCGGGTATGTCGCTAACCGCCGATTTCCAGAAATTCGAGTTGCTGCCGCAGGTGGGCCGGCTGCACCTCGAGATGGAGATGGGCGCGTGTCTGCTGCTCGGGCTGATCGCGTGGAGGCTATACAACGCAGGTCCGCGCTGGACCCGGCTTACCCTGGCGGCTGTCGCACTCGTGGCCGTTGTGTTGCAAATCCGGCACTATCGGGCGTCGGCGCGCGGCTTTACGCAGCCTGCCGATCTGTCAATGCGATCTGAATACACGACCGCGCGATGGCTCGACGCCAATATCGGCGGACAGCGTGTCTACGTGACGGGATCGACTTCCTTCTGGCTTAACGCATTCACGGATACACCCCAGGTGATCGGGTGCTGCGACCAGGGCTATTCCATTGGCCTGCTTCGCGACGCCGCTTTTCACATCAATGCGGCTGTGAGCCCTGCCGAGACTGAGGAGTCCATTGCCTGGCTGCGCGCCCTGGGCGCGGCTGCAATCGTGGTGAACGGGCCAACCAGCACGGATGAGTATAAGGACATTCACATACCGGAACGGTTTGAACGCATCCTGCCGGCCCTGCATCGCGAAAATGGCGACACGGTGCTCTCGCTTCAGCAGGGCGAGCCTTCTCTGGCCCATGTGCTCCGTGCCGACGAGGCTGTCCCCGTGCCTGGGCAAAGCCGGGATGTAATGCGGTACGCCGCGGCGATCGGCGATAGTTCACGGGCCGCCGCACGGCTCGAATGGCTCTCCAGTAGCGCGGCGCGGATCCGCACGCAATCGCATCGGGGCGAGCTGATTTCGGTGCAGGTGACGTGGTCAACGGGTTGGAGGGCCTTGGTGAGCGGCGCGCCACGGAGCGTTCGCGCGGATGGCCTGGGTTTCATTCTGATCGACCCCCAATGCGAGGGCGATTGCGAAATATCGCTCAACTGGACGGGGCTGCCGGATTCTACGTGGTCGGCAGCGATCACGGCGGTGGCGCTTTTGCTCGTGGTGGCGGCGATCACCGTTAATTATCGGTTCTGATCGGGA
>Ga0335080_10007018_pt1 | contig 11664 bp, 11 predicted proteins | sample Lox_Sample_34_FD_206720 | JGI IMG/M metagenome (GOLD analysis project Ga0335080, IMG submission 206720) | Soil microbial communities from Loxahatchee National Wildlife Refuge, Florida, United States - Lox_Sample_3.4 | ecosystem: Environmental > Terrestrial > Soil > Wetlands | place: USA...
GAGCGCGAGCTCGAGGCCGACGCCGAACACGTAGCCGTGGAGCGCCGCGATCACCGGCTTGGGGCAGCGCTCCGGCGCGGCGACGTTCTCGCGGAGGCGGGAGAGCTCGAGCGGCGAGGTCTCGAGGAAGCCGGCGACGTCGCCGCCTGCGGTGAACGCCGGGCCGGCGCCGCGCAGCACGACGGCGCGAGTCTCGGCGTCGGCGCCGAGCTCGTCGAACGCCGAGGCGAGCTGGCCGCGGGCCGCCATCGAGACCCGGTTCAGCTTGTCCGGGACATCGAGGGTGATCGTCGCGACGGCGCCGTCGCGTTCCACCCGGAAGCCGTCGTGGCCGCTCACGCCGAGACCTTCTCATCGCGGAGCATGCGGCGCAGGATCTTGCCGGAGGGGCTCTTCGGCAGCGTCTCCGCGAAGCGATACTCGCGGGGCCGCTTGAAGCGGGCGAGCTCGGAGGCGAGGCAGTGCGCGTCGAGCTCCTCGGCGGTCGCCTCGCCGACCACGACGGCGACGACGCGCGTGCCGAGCCGGTCGTCGGGCGCGCCGATCACCGCCACCTCGACGACGCCCGGGTGCCGCGCGAGCACGTCCTCGATCTCGAGCGGGTGCACGTTCTCGCCGCCGCTGATGATCATGTCGTCGACCCGGCCCTCGACCCAGAGGTCGCCGTCGGCGTCGAGCCGTCCCATGTCGCCGGTGTGGTACCAGCCGTCGCGGATCGCCTTCGCGTCCGCGTCCGGCCGGTTCCAGTAGCCGGCGAAGGCCTCGTCGGAGCCCAGGTGGCAGCAGATCTCGCCGTCGCGGAGCTCGAGGCGCGCGTTCAGGGCCGGCCGGCCGGCGCAGCCGGGCTTGCGGCGCTGGTCGGCGCCGATCGAGAACGTGTAGATCTCGGTCGAGCCGTAGTGGTTGACGAAGACCTCGGGGTCGAACACCGCGGCGCAGCGCTCGACGAGCGCCGAGGTCATCGCCGCCCCGGCGTAGCCGAGAGCGCGGACGGACGAGAGATCGTGCCGTGCAACACAAGGGTGGTGGACGAGGTCGTGGAAGAGCGTCGGCGCGAGGTAGAGCGACGTGATCCGCTCGCGCTCGATCAGCGCCAGCGCCTCGCCCGCGTCCCAGCGCGGCAGCGAGACGAAGCAGCCGCCGACGCAGTGCATCGCGACGAGAGAGTGGATGCCCATCGTGTGGTAGAGCGGCATCACGCCGAGCGTCCGGTCGCCGGGGAGGTAGCCGTGCTGGAGCGCCTGGGAGAGCCCGCCCGCGCGGTCGGCGCGGTGTGAGCGCGGCACGCCCTTCGGCTTGCCGGTCGTGCCGGAGGTGTAGAGCATCAGGCTCGGCTCGCGCTCGTCGAGCTCGAGCGCGCCCGGGTGCGGGTCGCCGTGGGGGAGGGCGCTTGTATCGCGCAACACGAGGCTCGCGCCGGAGTCGCGGATGCAGTAGTCCAGCTCGGCCTCCGAGAGCCGCCACGAGAGCGGCACGAACACCGCGCCCGCCCACTGCGCCGCCCAGTAGAGAAGCGCGGTCTCGACCCGGTTGTCGAGCACGACCGCGACCCGCTCACCTTGTGCGACCTCGAGCCCGCCCGCGAGTCTGGCAGCCGTGTCGCGCAGTAACGAATACGTGTAGCCGGGCAACGCCTCGGCGTCCGGGTGGCGCTCGGCCGCCGCGAGGAGTGAGAGCGCGAGGTTCACGGGCCGGCGACCTCGGCGATCGCGTCGACGATCGGGCTGTAGCCGGTGCAGCGGCAGAGGTTCCCGGAGAGCGCCTCCTCGATCTCCTCGCGGGTCGGCGTGCCGCGGGTGAGCAGGTCGGTCGCGGTGAGCAGGATCCCTGGCGTGCAGAAGCCGCACTGGAGCGCGTGATGGCGGCGGAACGCCTCCTGTAGCGGGCCCCACGCGAGGCCCTCCACGGTCTGGACCTCGAGCCCGTCCGCCTGCACCGCGAAGAGGAGGCAGCTCCGCACCGCCTTCCCGTCGAGACGCACCGTGCAGGCGCCGCAGACGCCGTGCTCGCAGCCGACGTGTGTGCCGGTGAGCCCGAGCGTGTGGCGCAGAAAGTCGCTCAGGAGCAGCCGCGGCTCGGCCTCCGCACGGCGGAGGGTGCCGTTGACCGTCACCTCGATCACGCGAAGGCCCTCGCGAGGACGCGTTCGACGAGCACGCCCGTGAGGTGCGCGAGATAGGCCGCGGAGGCGTGCAGGTTCCCCGGTGGGTCGACGGCCGCGGCCGCCTTCGCGCCGGCCTCGCGCGCGGTCTCCGCCGTCGCCGGCGCGCCCTCGAGCTCGAGCTCGAGCAGCGTCGGCCGGTCGGCCACCGCGCCGACGCCGACGCGGGCCTCAGCCACGGTGCCGTCCTCGACCCGCACCGAGCAGGCGGCGAGCGAGAGGGCGAAGTCGCCGTGGCGCTGCGCGAGCTCCTCGAAGGCGATCGCGCCGCCGTCCGGCCACACCGTCGCGACGACGAGCTCGTCGGGCTCGAGCGCGGTCGTGAAGTGCGAGCGGAAGAACTCGTCGGCCGCCAGCTCCCGCCGGGACGTCACGACAGAGCCGCCGAGCACGAGCAGACAGAGCGGCAGCTCGGCCGAGGGGTCGGCGTGGGCGATCGAGCCGCCGACGGTGCCGCGGTTGCGCGTCGCGAAGTGGCCGACCGACGGCAGCGCCTGCGCGGCGAGCGGCACGCCGGCGAGGTCGTTCTGGCGCACGGTCGCCCCGACCCGGCCGCCGTCGATCCGGTCGAGCCCTGCGACATGGTTCACGTCCACGAGCACGGCCGGGCGCAGGAGCCGGAAGTTCAGGAGCGGCACGAGGCTCTGACCGCCGGCGAGCACCTTCGCCTCGTCGCCGTGCTCGGCCAGCAGCGCCGCCGCTTCCTCGACGGTCTCCGGCCGCTCGTAGCGGAAAGGCGGCGGCTTCACGCCTGCATCAGCTCCCACACCCGCGAGGGGGTGAGCGGCAGCTCGACGTCGTCGAGGCCGAGCGCGTCCGCGACCGCGTTCGCGATCGCCGCGGGCGCCGACATCGTGTTCCCCTCGCCGAGGCCCTTCGCGCCGAGGGCGAACGGCGAGGGCGTCTCGCGGTGCGCGATCCTCAGCCGCGGCAGGTCCGGCGCGGTCGGGCAGACGTAGTCCATGAACGTGCCGGTCAGGAGGACGCCGTCCTCGTCGTAGGCGATCCGCTCAAACAGGGCGGCGCCCACGCCGTGCACGAAGCCGCCGCGGACCTGGCCGTCGACGATCAGCGGGTTCAGGAGGCGGCCCGCATCGTGGACGGAGACGTAGTCGAGGATCCGCACCCGCCCCGTCTCGCGGTCGACCTCGACCACGCAGACGTCGACGAGGAAGCCGTGGGACGCGGACGAGGCGACGCGGTCGTCGCCGTCCGGCGGGTCGAGGTTCGGCGCGGCGAAGTAGGCGGTCGCGTGGAGGCCGGGCTCCATCCCCGGCGGCAGCGACTCGGGGTTCCAGTGGGCGGTGCCGGCCACCCGGCGGAGCGAGAGCCCGCCGCCGAGGTGGTCCTGGATCGCCGCGATCTTCAGCGCGAGCGCGTCCGCGGCGGCGGCGATCGCGCCGGCGCCGACGCCCGCGAAGCGCGACGAGTAGTTGCCCGAGCCGATCGTCCACGCGCTCGTCGAGGTGTCCAGCTCGGACAGCACCTCCACCTCCCCTGGCTCGACGCCGAGCCGGTCGGCGACGATCTGCGCCGCGACGGTGCGATGGCCCTGACCCTGCGGCGTCGTCGAGAGCCGGACGGTGATCCCGCCGGCAGGCGAGATCGAGATCGCGCAGCCCTCGGCGTTGCCGGACTTCGGCAGCCCTGCGGCGCGCTCCTCGGCCGTCTGGGCCAGGGTGATATAGCCCATGTTCGAGATCGACGGCTCGACGATGCACGCGAGCCCGACTCCGATCGCGCGCCCGGCGGCCTGCTCCGCCCGCCGCTCCTCGTAGCCCACGAGCTCGAGCGCGGCGTCGAGCGACGCCTCGTAGTCGCCGGAGTCGTACAGCCCGCCGCTCGGCGTCCGGTGCGGGAACTCCGAGACGAGGTTGCGGCGCGCGAGCTCCGCCGGGTCGATCCCGAGCCGCCGCGCCGCGATCGCCATCGTCCGCTCGAGCGCGAAGTAGAGCTGCGGGCCGCCGAAGCCGCGGTTCAGCCCGGTCGGGCAGCGGTTCGTCAGCACCACCCGGTTCCGGGCCGCGACGTTTCGCACGCGGTACGCGCCCGAGAGCGAGCCGTGCATCCGGTACAGCGTCGCGGGCTCGGGCGCGCGGATGTACGCGCCGACGTCCTCGACCGCGTCGTAGCGCAGGCCGAGCAGCTCGCCGTCCGCGGCGAAGGCGGCCTCGACCCCGGTCACGCGTCCGGTCGCGTGGGCGCTCGCGGCCAGGTGCTCGAGCCGGTCCTCGGTCCAGCGCACCGGCACGCCGAGCTTGCGCGACGCGAGCCCGAGCAGGACGACGTAGGCGTAGACGGCCGCCTTGATCCCGAACGAGCCGCCCGAGTCCGGCGGCGTGATCAGCCGGAGCCTCGAACCCGTGAGCCCGAGCGCCGAGGCTGCAACCCCGTGGAGCGAGAACGGTCCCTGGAAGTTCGACCAGGCGGTGAGCGAGTCGCCCTGCCAGTCGGCGATCACGCCGTAGCACTCGACCGGGGTGCACGACCAGCGCGGGACCGAGAAGCGCTCGGAGACGACGAGATCCGCCGCCGCGAACGCCTCGTCGAGCGCGCCGTACGAGAACGAGCGGTCGTGCACCTCGAGCTCCTCCGGCTCGAGCGGGTCCCAGTCGACGACCACGAGCTCCGCGGCGTCCTCCGCCAGGTACCGGTCCTCGGCCACGACGACGGCCACGGGCTCGCCCGCGTAGCGCGCGACCTCGTGCGCGGCGGCGTGGTAGGGCACGGGGCTCTCGGCTCCCGCGTGAAACGGCCGGGAGAGCGCCGCGACCTCCGCGCCGGTGAGCGCGCCCACGACGCCGGGCGCCGCGAGCGCCGCCGAGACGTCGATCTCGCCGATCCGCGCGTGGGCGAACGGCGAGCGCACGATCGCGGCGTGCTTCGCGTTGGGGACCGGCGCGAGGTCGTCCATGAAGCGGCCGCGCCCGCGGAGCAGCGCCTCGTCCTCGAGCCGCTCGAGCGGCCGGCCGACCCAGCTCACGCGACCTTCTTCGTCGCTGCGGCGACCTGCTCCTCGGTGAGCTCCCCCGCCGCGAGCGAGCGGAACGCGGTGAGAACGGCCCGCGGGTCCCGCGCGTGCCGCTTCGCGGCCATCGTCAACGGCTCGTGAAAGGCGCCGCCGCAGTGGGCGCAGGGCCACGCGAGGCTCGACATCAGGTCGGCCGCCTCTCCGTCCGGGAAGAGCCGCAGGAGCTCGACGATCGTCGTCGAGCCGCGGATCTGCCCCGGCTCAGGCGTGCGCGATCTCCCCGGCCCGAACCGACTCGGAGTGCATCCGGATCGCGTTGCTCGGCAGCTGGTAGCGCGCGAACGGGAGCACGATCGCCTTCGCATCGGGCCCGTGCCGCTCGAGCGCGGCGGCCCACGCGGCGTCGAGCGAGGTCGTCGCGTCGATCCCGATCTCGGCCGCCAGCTCCAGGTTCTCCTCGAGCGTGACCATCGTCAGGTGCTTGCGCGTCATCACCTCGTAGATCGGCACCCAGATGCAGCCGGCCCACATCTGGATCTGGCGCGCGTGGATGTCGCGGAGGATCTGCTCGTAGCCCGCGGCCGTCGGGGGCATGTAGGGCTTCATCAGGTCCATCAGCGCCAGCCCGGGGAAGTCGCCGATCTCGGTGTGGACACCGGGCGAGGGCGAGCAGTAGATGATCGTGCCGCCGTCCTTGACCACGAGGTCCGAGGACATGCAGCCCCAGCCGGTGTGGAAGAACAGGTGGTCGGTCGGGGCGAAGACGCCGCAGATCGCGACGTCCGCCTGGCCCTTCTCCGGCACCGGGCTCTCGTAGGCGTAGATCGAGTTGAAGCGCTCGATCGCCTGGCGGTGCGAGGTCGGGTGCGCGCCGAAGTTGACGAAGATCACGCGGCCGCGCGTGTCGAGCACGACGTTCAGCGTCGCGTCGAGGCCGCACATCGTCGCCACGTCGTCGATGTCGGAGCGCATCGGTCCGGCGAGCGCGCCGTAGTGGGTCTGCGGCGAGGGCACGAAGTTGCAGTGGTTCGACTCGATCGTCTCGTCGGAGACGACGCCCGGCAGGATCAGCTTCCCGCCGCCGCCCGCGCCCCAGTGGTTGGCCTGCGTCTGGCCGATCGTGATCTTCACCTCGCGCGAGGCGACCTCCGTGTGCAGCCACACCGGCGTGCCGCGCGACGAGACGCCGACGTACGTGTAGGACTCGGCGTTGCGGGGCTCGTTCTGGAAGAACGGGATCCCCATTCGCTCCATCCGGCCCAGGTTCTCGCGCCCGAGCTTCATCTCGATGTCCGATCCGGACATCGGGAAGACCTTCCCGTTCGCGCAGATCACGCACGCGTTCGTGGTGCCCGCCGCCTCGAGCGCGTCGAGGACCGCGGGCAGGAGCTTCGACTGCGGCGTCGGGCGGAACTGGTTGTCGACGATGATCGCGACCGACTTGCCGCCCGCGATCAGCTGCGAGAAGGAGGGCCCGTCGACGGGGGTCTCGAGCGCCTGCCGCGCGGCCTCGGTCGCATTCGGGACGGGCTCCGGCTCGTCCGGGTAGATCGCCGCGAGCACGTTCGCCTCCGGGAGCTCGAGCTGGAGCTCGTCCCGGTAGACCTTCGACTCGTCGTCCGCGGCGCCGATCGTGAGCGGATCCAGCGACTCGTACGGGATGCGGAAGGTCTCGGTCACCGGAGGGCCCCTTTCTCGATCGCCGAAGTGGCTCAATCATAATCACCCCATCGAGCTCGATCTGATCGCAGTCGGCGAGGTGCTCCTCGACGTCACCGTCGCCGAGCTCGTGCCCGGCTGGGTGTCACACGCGCCGGTGTCCGTTCGCGCGGGCGGCGTTCCCGTGAACGCGGCTCTGGCGGCGGCGGCTCACGGGGCGAGGGCGGCGGTGGTCGGCCGCGTCGGGTCGGATCCCGCGGCCGCTGCGGTCAGGGCCGAGCTGGAGGCCGCCGGGGTCGAGACGGTCCTCGCCGTGGACGAGGAGCTTCCCACCGGCACCTTCGTCGAGACCGGCGAGGGCGACGCGCGGGCGATCTCGGCAGATCGCGGTGCAAGCGCGCGGCTGAGCCCGGGTGACATCCCGGCGCTCGAGGCGCGGGCTGTGCTCGTCTCCGGCCACGCGCTGCTTCGGGACGACACCGCCCCGGCGGCTCGGGCCGCGCTCGAGTCGGCCGCGGCGCCGCTGGTTGCCGTCGTGGCCGCCGGTCCGATCGGCGCCGACTTCCACGCGCGGGCGAAGGGCGCGAGTGTCCTGTTCGCGAACGAGGACGAGGCTCGAATCCTGACCGGGCTCGAGCCGCGCGAGGCGGCGCTCGCCCTGGCCGAGCTGTACGAGGTCGCAGTGGTCACGGCAGGCCCGGCCGGAGCCGTCGCCGTGTCCGGGGGCGAGGTCGCGGTCGGCAGGCCGAGCGAGACGGTGCGCTCCGGGCGCTCGGGCGCGGGCGACGCGTTCGCCGGGGTCTTCCTCGTCGAGCGCGCCGCGGGCGCGCGCCTGGGCGAGGCGCTCGAGGGAGCGTGCGAGGCGGGACGCCGAGCACTCGCGTCCTGACCGGACACGTCGCGGGGTCAGGCACCGGGACCTGGCTCGAGGCGACAGTTCTCGAGCCCAGCATTGGGATTCGGAGCGCTCGAGGTCGGCCCGAAGACACGCCTCGACCGGACGCGATGGTTACGAGATCGTCACGCCGGTCAGAGCTCCAGCTCGGCGAGCCCTCGCATGTCCACCGACCAGATCGCGCGCACCTCGACGAACGTCATCAGCACGCTGTCGCAGCTCGGGCAGCGCACGACAGTTCCCGGCGCGCGCAGGTAGACGGCGAGCTCGGCCACGGGACGCTGCGCGCCGCAGCTGCCGCACGTCCCCTGCGCGGCCGTGAGCTCGGTGCCGAACACCTCGAGCAGCAGGCCGCCGATCGCGTTCCCGTCGAGGGCGTCCGTCACCGGCCTCCCGTCGCTCCGAACCGCTCCGTCTTCACGCGCTGCGGCGGGTAGCCGAGGTCGACGAGGGAGCCCGCCACCGTCTCGACGAAGGGCGTCGGGCCGCACACGAAGACACGCGGGTCCTGCCCGGCAGGCCAGGCGACCTCCGCGAGCATCGCGGCGTCCACCCGTCGCGCGTACCCGGTCCAGCCCGCAGGCTGCTCCCGCGTGAGGGTGTGGACGACGTCGGCGCCGAGCCCGTCCAGCTCCGGGCGGTAGATCACGTCGGCGAGCGTCCGCGACGAGTAGAGCAGCCGGGCCGGCACGTCGCTGCCGGTGGCGAGGCGCAGCCGCAGCATCGCCATCAGCGGCACGATCCCGGAGCCGCCCGCAACGAGCAGCAGCGGCCCGCCGTCGTCCGGTCCCCACACGAAGTAGCCGCCGATCGGCCCGCGCAGCTCGAGCGCGTCGCCGGCCCGGAGCTCTTCGGTGAGGTAGGGCGAGACCTCGCCGTCGTCCAGGCGCTCGACGGTGATCGCGACCGGCTCGCCGGGCGGCGAGGCGATCGAGTACGAGCGCTCGGCCCGGTAGCCGTCCTCCGCCGTCAGGCGCACGTCGAGGTGCTGGCCCGCGCGGTGGCCCGCCCACTCGGGGACGTCGAGCACGAGCGTCCTGACGCGCGGCGTCTCGTCCGCGACCGCCTGGACGGTCGCGACCTGCCAGCTCAGTCGCCCGCGTACCGCTGCTCGAGCCACGGATCGCCGTAGATGTGGTACCCGTTCGACTCCCAGAAGCCCGGCTCGTCCTCGTCGCGCAGCGCGAGCCCTCGTACCCACTTCGCGCTCTTCCAGAAGTAGAGGTGCGGGACGAGCAGCCGCGCCGGCCCGCCGTGCTCCGGCTCGAGCGGCTCGCCGTCGTAGCCGAACGCGACCCACGCCTTGCCGCCGGTCACGTCCTCGAGCGGGACGTTCGTCGTGTAGCCGCCGTCGGAGAAGGCGAGCAGGTACGGATGGGTGTCCTCCTGTCCGGCCTCGGCGAGGAGGGTGTCCACAGAGACGCCTTCCCAGACCGTGTCCAGCTTCGACCAGCGCGTGACGCAGTGGATGTCGACCGTGACCGTTTCGCTCGGAAGCGCCCGGAACTCGTCCCAGCTCCAGGACTTCCGCCCGTCGCCCTCGCCGACCGAGAACGTCCAGTCCTCGAGCCGGGTGTGCGGAGTCGGGCCGGCCGAGAGCACCGGGAAGTCGTGCGTCTCGTACTGGCCGGGCGGGATGCGGGTCGGATCGCCCGACTCGCGCCGGTGCCCGCGAAAGCCGCGAGAGATGAAGTCGCCCATTGCGCGGTCAGTCTAGCTCGGCGGCGGGCCTGGGAACACCCGCGAGCTGGCCGCCCGAGCACTCCTCGGCCCTGACGCGCCGGCGGGGGTTGACGATTCCGATCGCGCCCAGGACGCCGCCCGCAGCCACGAGCAGCGCGCAGATCACGATCGCCTCGTGGAACGCCCGCACCGAGCCGGCGTCCCGGGCGAACGTGTCGCCGGGCAGCGCGCTCGCGACGACAACGCCGATCGCCGAGATCCCGACGAGCCCGGCGACGCGGGCGATCGCGTTGTTGATCGCCGAGGCGATGCCTGCATCGGTCTCGTCCGCGTCGGCGAGCACGGTCGCGGTGAGCGGCGCCACGGTCATCGAGAGGCCGATCGAGAAGACGAGCAGCGCCGGAAGCAGGTCCTGGACGTACGACGTGTGGATCCCGGTTCTCAGGAAGAGCAGGATCCCGACCGAGGCGATCAGCGGGCCTGCGCCCATGAACAGCCGCGAGCCGTACCGGTCGGCGAGCGCGCCGAAGCGGCGCGACAGCGCGAACATGATCAGCGTGACGGGCACGGTCGCGAGCCCCGCCTGCAGCGCCGTGTAGCCGGCGACCTGCTGCAGGAAGATCACGAGGAAGAAGAACAGGATCGCGAGGCCGCCGTACATCGAGAGCGTCTCCGCGTTGGCGACCGAGAAGTTGCGCCGCCGGAACAGGTCGAGCTTCAGCATGGGCTGCGGGGTCCGGCTCTCGTAGACGAGGAACGAGGCGAACGCGACCATGCCGCCGAGCAGCGGCACCAGGATCACGGCGCTCGACCAGCCGTAGCGCGGCTGCTCGATCAGCGCGAACACGATCCCGCCGAGCCCGAGGGCGCAGAGGGTGGCCCCGACGACGTCGACGCGGCGCCCGGCGATGTGGTGTCCCTTCGGAACGCCGGCGAAGATCAGCGCGAGCGTGGCCGCGACGAGCGGGACGTTGATCGCGAAGATCCAGCGCCACGAGGTCTGGTCGACGATCACGCCGCCGGCGAGCGGGCCGATGATCGAGGCGATCCCGCCCCACGCGGTCCAGGAGCCGATCGCAGCCCCGCGCTCGCGCTCCGAGAACGCCGCGACGATGATCGCCAGCGAGCTCGGCGTCAGGAGCGCGCCCGCGGCCCCCTGGAATGCCCGCGCGACGATCAGCACCTCGATCGTCGGGGCGGCGGCGCACACGAGCGAGAGCACGCCGAACGCGGTCACCCCGATCGCGAAGATGCGCCGCTGCCCGTAGATGTCGCCGAGCGAGCCGCCGATCAGGATCAGCGAGCCGAGCGCGAGCAGGTAGGCGTTCGACACCCACTGCTGGGCGGGGAGCCCGCCGCCGAGGTCCCGCTCGATCGATGGGAGCGCGACGTTGACGATCGTGCCGTCGACGGTCGCCACCGCAGAGCCGAGGATCGCCGCGCCGAGCGTGATCCGCTGGGTCCGGGTCACCGGCTACCAGCCGGCCGGGGCGACGATGTAGATGTGGACCGCGAGCGGAGCAAAGGAGTCGGTGAAGGTCCCCTTCGTCACCCGGACCGAGCGCCCCTCGCCGTAGACCCAGCCGACCGTCGTGGGAAGCCGGGGCAGGGTGAAGGTCGCCTTCGCGGCTTTCAGCGACGCGTTCACGGCGATCACGTAGCGGGCTCCGTCGAAGCTGCGGGCGCCCGCGTAGACCGTGCCCGCCGAGGTCGTCAGCGGCGCCTCCGGCCCGAGCAGCGCCGGGGCCAGCGCGGCGATCTCGCGGTCGATGCCCGTGATCGCCTTCGCGATCGCGGGCGACCAGTAGTAGGGGAAGTATCCGATCCCCCGGGCCCCGCCGGCGATCGCGAGCCACGTCTCTGCGCGGACCGTCGTGGGTGTCGGGCTCCGCGGCTTGCCCCCGCAGCCGTTCCAGGTCGAGGCCTCGATCCACTGGTAGGTCGGCTTGCCGGCGGCGAGCGCCGTCAGCTCGCGCTGCGCCTGGAAGACCGCCTGGAACGCGTCGGTGCGGCACCAGATCTGGAGCGGGTAGAGATCGAAGCCGACGAAATCGACGGGGGCGATCAGCTTGGGGTACGACGGGTTCCCCTGCGGCAGCGGATTCGCCGCACTGAAGAAGTGGTTGGAGAGCGTGATGAAGCTGACGCGATGGCTCTGCTTCGAGGGAGGCAGGCTCGCGAGGCGCGCGCCCGAGTCGTCCGCCTCGTCGGGCTGGAAGAAGCCGACGAGCCCGCGGCCGTCCACGCCCGCGTCTGCGTGCGCGTCGAGGACGGAGTACGCCTTGCCGGCGAGCC
>Ga0335080_10007021_pt1 | contig 11660 bp, 9 predicted proteins | sample Lox_Sample_34_FD_206720 | JGI IMG/M metagenome (GOLD analysis project Ga0335080, IMG submission 206720) | Soil microbial communities from Loxahatchee National Wildlife Refuge, Florida, United States - Lox_Sample_3.4 | ecosystem: Environmental > Terrestrial > Soil > Wetlands | place: USA: Florida...
CCGCTTCCATGCCGCCTACGGCACCGACCCGCCGCGCCTCGCCACCATCGCCTATGACGCGACGCTGCTGGCCGCCGTGCTGTCGAGCGGCAACAAGGGCCCGGATTTCAGCGCCACCGCGCTGACCGATGCCGCCGGGTTCGGCGGCGTCGACGGCATCTTCCGCTTCAAGCCCGACGGCACCGTCGAGCGCGGCCTCGCCGTGATGGAAGTCCATGACGGCTTCGTCGACGTCCGCGACCCGTCCCCCACCAGCTTCGACCAGGCGCTCTACTGAGCTGGGGACTTCTCGTGGGAATCGGGATGCCGGCTCAGCGTTTGCCTGGTTTCCGTGAGAGGTTCACGCGCGCGAGTTCCGCCGCAATATCGCGCCTACCATGCAAAACGCGCAGGATCTCGATATGGTCGTCTCCGCGATGAACGATTAGGTAATCGCGCACCGTCAGAAAGCGAACCGGAAGATCCGTGCCAGCCGATCGAACGCTTCGATCATCTCGTCCAGAAGCCGATCGGCTGCATCGGGTTTCTTTGGGCGATATAGTCGAAGATCAGAGCAAGATCGTTCTCGGCCGCAGGTGTGAGACCGTACGGTCTCACACTCGTTCGCCGCGCCACCGGCTGATCCGGTCCCGCAGGCGGGCAAAAGCAATATCGGCTGCGACAGTCTCTCCGCGCTCGGCCTGAGCCCACCCTTCTTCGATCTTGCTGCTAATATCCTCCTTCCATAGGCGCTCGGCTTCTTCAACCTGGTCCAAGACCTGAAGGGCGTCCTCGACAACGTCGTCGGCGGATGCGTAGCGGCCGCTCTTCACCTTGTCGGCAATTTTGCGTTCAAGCTCGGGCTTCATGGCCACCTTCGTGTCCTTGGGCAGGCCACCAAGGTACCAGATGCCCGAGTGGCAAGGCTACTCGGCATCGCCAAAGGGGCGATGGCGCCCCTCGAGGACCGCCATCCGCGGGCGGACCGCGCGCCGGCGGCTATGGCCTGAAGGTCTTGGCCGAGACGGCCGACCAGGTCCGGCAGGATTCGCAGTGGCAGTAGCCCGCGGCGCTCCGGGGCTCGTGGGATTGCTCCAGATCGCGGTGCGAGACGCCCAGGTCCTTGAGCATGTGATGGCCCAGGCTCTGGAGCGCCCGACGTTCCGCATCCCGCTCCAGCCACGTCACGATGGACATCCCGAGACGCAGGATCGGCGCGCCGATCCCGCCTGCCACGCGACGAAGTCGCCGGCCGATTGGCTCCGCCTCGGGTCGCCTTGGGGCAGTACCGAGCCGCCTGGTTGCCGTTCCGGTATCCGTCCCGATGCTGGCCATGGGGCTTCGATCCTTCCGGGTATGTCTTGGGGGAATGCTCGGGGGAGCATCCCATTCGGGTTTCACAAATAACCACATTTCCGCATACAAACACAGACATTTACGAAAAATTCCCCGCCACTCGAAAATGATAACTGAAAAAGCGCTAGGCCAGCAGATCGGCCAGCACCGCGTTCAGCCGCTGGCGCCCGGCCGCCGTCGCGCGCAGGCTTTCCGTATCGAGCGCCAGGAAACCGCCGGCGACGAGTCGGCGGAGCCGCGCCGGGTCGAGCGCCGCCTCGAGGCTCAGGCCGGTTTCGGCGGCGATGCGGGCGCGGCGCACACCGGCGGTCGTGCGCAGCCCCATCATCAACAGCTCGGCCAGGCGATCCTCCGCGCCGACGGCGTCGCGCTGCTGCGTCGCATGCCCGGCGCGTTCCACGGCCGCAACCCAGGCCTCCGGCGCGCGATGCTGCCGCGTGGCGAACTTGCCGCCGCCGAGCGTCAACCGGCCATGGGCGCCCGGCCCGATGCCGACATAGTCCCCATACCGCCAGTAAGTGAGGTTGTGCCGCGACTCGGCGCCGGCGCGCGCATGGTTGGAGATCTCGTAGGCGGGCATGCCCGCATCCTCGAGGATCTCCTGCGTCAGCTCGAAGAGCGCGGCCGCCGTGTCCTCGTCGGCGACCGGCAATTCGCCGCGCCGATAGGCGGCGCCGAAGGCGGTCTCCGGCTCGATCGTCAGCTGATAGACTGAGAGGTGATCGCCGGCGAGCTGCAGCGCTTCGGCCAGCTCCGCCCGCCAGGCGGAGATCGACTGACCCGGCCGAGCATAGATCAGATCGAAGGAATAGCGCGCAAACTGGCGCCGCGCGATATCGACCGCGGCCTTCGCCTCGGCAGCGCTATGCTGGCGGCCGAGGAAGCGGAGGTCGGCGTCGTTCAGCGCCTGCACGCCGAGCGACACGCGGTTGATGCCGGCGGCGCGAAAGCCGGCGAACTTGCCCGCCTCGACCGACGTCGGATTGGCCTCCAGGGTGATCTCGATGTCCTCCGCAAAGCGCCAGCGCTGCGCCGCTCTCTCGATCACGGCGCCGACGGTCTTGGGCGCCATCAGCGACGGCGTGCCGCCGCCGAAGAAGATGCTGGTCAGCCGCCGGCCGCCGGTCTCGGCCGCATAGTGGTCGAGTTCCCGGACGAGGGCCGCGCGCCAGCGCCCGTGGTCAACGCCGCCGCGGACATGGCTGTTGAAATCGCAATAGGGGCACTTCGCCAGGCAGAACGGCCAGTGGACATAGAGCGCAAAGCCGGGGTCGTCGGCCGCGGGCGCCGGGATGGAGCGGACGGGGAACATGAAGGCAGGCACTCTGACAGGCGGGCAGCGGATCGACAATCAGATCGTCGTCCGGCCCCTCCGGTGCAAGCCCGCTTCGGAGCGATCTCGTCCGCGCTCAGCCGTCCAGCCGGGGCGCGCCGAGGGCGGCGACGAACGGCGCCCCGAGGCCGTAGTAGTCGAGCCGCGCCAGGAAGCGCGGCCGGTGCGCCGAAGCGACATATTCGCCGCGCAGCGTGCCGTCGAGGTTCTCGCCGAGATAGACATAGGTGAAGAGCGGCGCCAGGACGATCGCTTCCTCCTCGACGCCCACCACCTCGGCGACCTGGACGATGCGGCGGACGCCGTCGCGCATGCGCTCGATCTGGATCACGAGGTCGACAGCGCTGGCGATCTGCCGGCGGATGGCGCGGCTGGGCAGCTGGACGCCGCCCATGATGACCATGTTCTCGATGCGCGCCAGCGCGTCGGTCGGCGTGTTGGCGTGGATGGTGGACATCGAACCGTTGTGCCCGGTGTTCATGGCCTGCAGCATGTCGAAGGCCTCGCCGCCGCGCACCTCGCCGATGATGATGCGGTCGGGCCGCATGCGGAGCGCGTTGCGCAGCAGGTCGCCCTGGATGACCCGCCCCTCGCCCTCGATGTTGGGCGGCCGCGTCTCCAGCGGGATGACGTGCGGCTGCTGCAGCTGCAGTTCGGCGGCGTCCTCGATCGTGATGACGCGCTCGGCCGGGTCGATGAGCCGCGACATGGCGTTGAGGAGGGTGGTCTTGCCCGATCCCGTCCCGCCGGAAATGATGATGTTGAGCCGGCAGCGGGCAGCGATCTCGAGTGCGCGCGTGAGGGAGGCGGTGGCGCCGCTCAGCCGCATCAGCTCCGCGAGGTCGACGAATTTGCGCGAGAACTTGCGGATCGAGATGCAGGGGCCGCGCAGGCTGAGCGGCCGGATGATGACGTTGACACGGCTGCCGTCCTGCAGCCGCGCGTCCAGCATCGGACTCGATTCGTCGACGCGCCGCCCGACCGCGGAGGCGATCCGCTGCGCCACATGCAGCACATGGGCGTCGTTGCGAAACCTCACGCCCGTCAGTTCGAGCTTGCCCTTGCGCTCGATATATACCTGGTTTGCGCCGTTGACGAGAATGTCGGCCACGCCGGGGTCGCGCAGCAGCGGCTCCAGCGGTCCGAGGCCGACCATGTCGTCGGTGATCTCGACGGCGATCTCGTGTTGCTCCTGCTGATTGAGCAGCAGGCGGCGCTCCTTGCCGATCTCGGCGACGATCTGTTCGACGCGCTCGGCCAGCTCGGCGCGGCTGAGCGCGGCGGTCGCCGCGGCGTCGATGCGCAGCAGGACCTCGCTGTGGACGAGCGTCTTCGTCTCCGTCGCGTCGGGGCGCGACTGTACGGGCGTTGCCGTTGCGGGGGCGGCGGCTGCGACCGACTCGGCCGCCCGCGTGCTGGCGCGCGGGCGAAGGGAGTGCGGGAGTCCCATCAGCCGAACATCCGCTGCCAGAGTCGCTGCGGCCGGGCCGTCGGCTCGCCGGTAAGATGGCGTGACAGGTCCGCCATCGCTCGGTGCATCGCCGCGCGCTTCTGGACGGCCCGCACGCCCAGCTGGGCCGCGGACCCGATGTGGCGATCATACGGGATCACGACGTCCGGCGCCTTCGGGAGCGCCTTGAGCAGCGCTTCCTCCGGAAGCACAGCGTCGCCGCCGTTCTTGTTCAGCACGTGCAAGACGATGTGCTCGGGCGAATCGGCGCCGATCTGCTTCCACCAGCGGGTCACTTCGCGGGTGCCGATGAGGCTGCCGTCGCTGACGAGCATCACCGTGCTGGGCATGCGCAGGATTCCCGGCAGCTGCACGGCCACCTCCGCCGGCATGTCCACGAACACGTAGCGATAGCGCGGCAGCAGGTTGGACAGCAGCTGCGCCACCGCCGCTTCCTCGAACGGCGCGTTTTCGGAAAGCGGCTCTACGGTGCTGAGCAGCCCCAGGCGCTTCTCGATGCTGACGACGCCGCGGTCGAGGAACAGTCCGTCGACGCGGTCCGGGTGCTGGAGCGCCTCCACGAGGGCGTTGCCCGGCGTCGCGTCCAGCTGCAGGGCGGCGTCGCCGCCATGGAGGTCGAGATCCAGCAGCATTACCTTGCGGTCGAGATCGACGGCCAGATGCCAGGCGGCATTGGCGGCGACCGTCGTAGCGCCGACGCCGCCGCGTACGCCGAGCACGATGACCAGCCGGCCGGTCGGCAGGTGCCGCGGATCGGCGTCGCCCTTGGCGATTGCGAGCAGTTCGCGACTGACAACAGTCGAGACCAGCGGCTTGAAGAAGTACTCGGCCACGCCGGCAGCCTTGAGGTTGCGGTAGAGCACGACGTCGTTGTGATCGCCGATCACGATCACCTCGGTACTGGGGTCGCTCACCGCTGCCAGGTCGCCCAGGCGGTGCAGCGGATCGTCGACGCCGCCGATGTCGACGACCAGCAGGCGCGGCGATCCCCGTTTCGGCAGCTGCGCGATCGCCGTTTCGATGCTGCCGGAGACGAATGCGGCGCGCTCGAACCCGGCCGCGGCAAAACAGGCGCGGAGCACCGCTTCCGAATCGCGATCGCGAACGAAGGCGAGGGCGGCCGGATTGGGTTCCGAGACAGGGGTGGGTAGCTGGGCGATGTTGCTCATTATGGGTCGTTCATCCCGCCGAGACATGGCTGTTCAGTCGATACGCGCAGCCCGCGGCTTGGCTCCGACGGCATTTTCGACAAAGTAGCCGACAATGCCGGCGGCGGAACGGTCGCGGTCTTGCCGAGCGTTCTTATGCGATAGAGATTAAAGGGGGATTAGATCGAGACCATGTGGGCGTCAGTAATTCTACTTATTGACGCGGCGAGCAGCGCACCGGCCGCAAGACGCTTCACGGCGCTGCCCGCGGATTTCCGCGGTCCGTTGCGAGTCCGCGATCAAGCATGTTGGGATTTCAAGTCGTCTCGCGTAGGCTGCGTGCGAATCGCGCCACTCCGGAGTGCCTGATGTCTGCCCAGGAATTCTACCGCATCCGCCGCCTGCCGCCCTATGTGTTCGCCGAGGTCAATGCGATGAAGGCGGCGGCGCGGGCGCGCGGCGAGGACGTCATCGACCTCGGCATGGGCAATCCCGATGCGGCGCCGCCGCAGCACATCATCGACAAGCTGACGGAGACGCTGAAGAACCCGCGCGTCCACGGCTATTCCAGCTCGCGCGGCATCCATGGCCTGCGCCGCGCCTATGCCGCCTATTACGCGCGCCGCTTCAACGTGACGCTCGATCCCGACAGCGAGATCATCGTCACCCTCGGCTCCAAGGAGGGCTTCGCCAACTTCGCCCAGGCCATCACGGCGCCGGGCGACACCGTGCTGGTGCCCAATCCCTGCTACCCCATCCATTCCTTCGGCTTCATCCTGGCCGGCGCCTCGATCCGCAACATCGCGGTCGGGCCGAATGCCGATTTCATGGCCGGGCTGAAGCGGGCCGTACGCGGCAGCGTGCCGCCGCCGACCGCGCTGGTGGTGAACTATCCGGCCAACCCCACGGCCGAGACCGTCAATCTCGATTTCTATCGCGAGCTGGTGGAGTTCGCGCGCCGGCACGACATCATCTTGCTGTCGGACGTCGCCTACGCCGAGGTCTATTTCGACGACGATCCGCCGCCCTCGATCCTGCAGGTGCCGGGGGCCAAGGAGGTGGCGATCGAGTTCTCCTCGCTCTCCAAGACCTATTCGATGGCCGGCTGGCGCATCGGCTTTGCCGTCGGCAGCAAGCGGCTGATCGCGGCGCTGGCGCGGGTGAAGTCCTATCTCGACTACGGCGCCTTCACGCCGATCCAGGTGGCGGCGACGGCGGCCCTCAACGGCCCGCAGGACTGCATCGCCGAGATGCGCGAGCGCTACAAGCGTCGCCGCGACGTGCTGATCGAAGGGCTGGCGCAGGCCGGCTGGGAGGTGCCGCCGCCCCGGGCCTCGATGTTCGCCTGGGCGCCGATCCCGCAGCGCTTCGGCAACATGGGGAGCGTCGAGTTCGCCAAACTGCTGCTCGCCGAGGCCAAGGTGGCCGTCGCCCCCGGCCTCGGCTTCGGCGAATACGGCGAAGGCTACGTCCGCATCGCCCTGGTCGAGAACCGCGAGCGCCTGCGCCAGGCCGTTCGCAACATCAAGCGCTTCCTCGCCAAGAGCGCCGCGGCGTGACGCTGTTCCGTCGCCCCAATCGAGCAAGTTGATACATGTCCGAGTCGCCACCGCGTCAGCACGGCCCCTACACCGTGCTCTCCTCCGAGCCGCGCTACCGCAATCGCTGGATCGCGCTGCGCGAGGACCGGGTGATCCGGCCCGGCGGAAGCGAGGGGCTGTTCGGCGTCGTCGAGATGACGTCGGGCTCCTCCGTGCTCGCCATCGATGCCGACGACACCGTCTTCCTCGTGCGCGAGTACAAATATGCCATCGGGCGCGACAGCCTCGAAGTGGTGAGCGGCGCCATGGACGAGGGCGAGACGCCGCTGGCGGCAGCGCAGCGCGAGCTGCGCGAGGAGACCGGCCTCGTCGCCGCCGAGTGGCAGGACATGGGCGCCGTCGATCCCTTCACCACCGCCATCCGCTGCCGCAACCACCTCTTCCTGGCGCGCGGCCTCACCCACACGACGGCCAGCCCGGAAGACGGCGAGGAACTGTCCGTCGTGCCGCTCCCCTTCGACCAGGCGCTGCAGATGGTATTGTCCGGCGCAATCAGCCATGCCGGCAGCTGTGTCCTGATCCTGCGGGCGGCGCGCCTTCTCGGCCGCTGACGCCCGCGCGGCGGCCGGAAAGGGGCCCGGGGCGGCACAGCGAGCACCTTGAAAAACAAGGGCGATTTTTCAATGCATGGGGTTGTTTTGCACTGCCGGGGTCATCTGCCGATTGCCCGGTTGCCGGCCATTCCCTCGCCCCTATAATCGGCCGGCGATTCGCGAGGGAACAGCCATGACGTCCGTCCACCGCAAGCTCGGCCTTGCCCTCGTCCTCCTGGCCCTCGCCGGATCCGCGGCGGCGGCCGCCAAGGTTCTCAACGGCAAGCAGCTGCGCCAGCTGCTGTTCGGCAACACGCTCATCGGCCAGACCGAATGGGCCGATGCCGAATGGCACGCCTATGTCGACCTCGACGGCCGCATCCACATCAAGGGCTCGCGGCCGACCGGCGCCTACGAGTTCTTCGGCCAGGTTACGATCGAGCACGGCCTCTGGTGCGAGAAGTGGCAGATCAAGAACCACGACGAGAAGCAGTGCCGCCAGATCACGCGCGACGGCAACCGCTTCGCGGTGGTGCGCGACGACGGTCACGTCATCTCCACCTTCACCGTGCGGGCCGGCGACGTGAACGGCTATGGCGGCCCCAGCCTGGTCGCCGCCGTGCCGGCACCGCCGCCGCCGTCTGCGGACGGCGCCGACGACACGCCCCCCGATCAGCCTGCTCCCACGACCGCGAATCAACCCGCCGCGGATCAATCGCCGCCGCCGGCCGATGCCGGAACGGCCGCCGCCGCTCCCACCGATCAGCCCGCCGCCAATGCGCAGACGGCGCCGGCCACCGACTCGTCGCAGCCCGCCGCCGCCAGTCCGCCCACCGAGATCGCGACTACGCCGCCGGCCTCGCCCGCCCAGGAGGCGCCCGCCGGCGCCGCGCCGATCAGCCTCGGGCTGCCGCAGCACGACTCGGCCATCGCCCTCACCAACGATTCGGTCATCGGCTGGCATCGCCAGGGCGTCGACGATGCGACCATCGTGTCGCTGATCAAGCAGTCGAAGACCGCCTTCGACCTCTCACCCAAGGCGCTCGATGTCCTCGACAAGGCCGGCATCACCAAGACGGTGATCGGCGCCATGCTGGCAGCCGACCTGAAGCAGTAGCTCAACGCGGAGCCTCGAGCAGGCCGCGCAGCCGGTAGAGCAGCTCCAGCGCTTCCTTCGGCGTCAGCTCGTCCGGCCTCACCTTGGCGAGCGCCTCCTCGACCGCCGATGGCGCCGTCGCGGCGACGCTCGCCTGGCGGACCGTGGCGGCGAAGAGCGGCAGGTCGTCGGCGAGGCGGGCCAGCACGCCGGCCTGCTCGCCCTGCTCGAGCGTCTGCAGCACCTCCTCGGCGCGCGCGATCACGGCCGGCGGCAGGCCGGCGAGCTTGCCGACATGGATGCCGTAGGAGCGGTCGGCGGCACCGGGCGCCACCTCGTGCAGGAAGACCACGTCGTTCTGCCATTCCTTCACCCGCATGCAGTGCGGCGAGAGCGCTGGCAGCTTCGACGACAGCGTCGTGAGTTCGTGATAATGCGTGGCGAAGAGGGCGCGGCAGCGATTGACCTCGTGCAGATGCTCGAGCGTCGCCCAGGCGATCGAGAGTCCGTCGAACGTCGCCGTGCCGCGGCCGATCTCGTCGAGGATGACGAGCGAGCGGTCTGTCGCCTGGTTGAGGATGGCCGCCGTCTCCACCATCTCGACCATGAAGGTGGAGCGGCCGCGCGCGAGATCGTCGGCGGCGCCGACGCGGCTGAACAGGCGATCGACGGCGCCGATGTGCGCCGACGTTGCCGGCACGAACGATCCCATCTGCGCCAGCAAGAGGATGAGCGCGTTCTGCCGCAGGAAGGTGGACTTGCCGGCCATGTTGGGGCCGGTCACCAGCCACAGCCGCTGCTGCTCGCTCAGGTCGCAGTCGTTGGCGACGAAGCCGCCTTCCTGGCTGCGCGCCAGCGCCGCCTCCACGACGGGATGGCGGCCCTGCCGGATGTCGAAGGCGCGGCTGCCGTCGACCAGCGGCCGGCACCAGCGCTCCGCGGCCGCGAGTTCCGCCAGCGCCGTCGCCACGTCGAGGATGGCCAGCGCCTGCGCGGCCAGCGCCAGCGGCTCCGCCCGCGCGCGCACTTCGCCGACCAGGTCCTCGAACAGCGCCAGCTCGATCGCGAGCGCCTTGTCGGCGGCGCTGGCGATGCGCTGCTCGAGGTCGCCGAGCGCCGTGGTGGTGAAGCGCATGGCGCTCGCCATGGTCTGGCGATGGATGAAGTCGCTGTGCTTCAGAAGCTTGTCGGCATGCGTGCTCGTCGTCTCGACGTAGTAGCCGAGCACGTTGTTGTGGCGGATCCGCAGCGACGCGATGCTGGTCTCGCCGCGATAGCGTGCCTCGAGTTCGACGATGAGCCGCCGGCTGGCGTCGCGCAGGATGCGCAGCTCGTCAAGCTCCGCCGAGTAGCCGGCGGCGATGAAGCCGCCGTCGCGCGTGAGCAGCGGCAGGTCGGCCGCCAGGGCGCGGCCGAGACGGTCGACGAGTTCGCCATGGTGGCCGAGGTCGCGACGCACGGCGACGAGCCCGGCCGGGAGCGATGCCAGCCCCTCCGGCTGCTCCAGAAGCAGCCGCAACTGTGCGCCCTCGGCGAGGGCGCCACGGATGGCAGCGAGATCGCGCGGTCCGCCGCGGCCGAGGGTGAGCCGCGAAAGCCCGCGCTCCAGATCGGGAACGCGCCCCAGGCGCTCGCGCAGCAGTTCGCGCCGGCGCTCGTCGGCGACGAAGACGGCGATCATGTCCTGTCGTCCGGCGATCGCGTCGGCATCGGTCAGCGGCGCTCCCAGCCAGGCGCTCAGCAGACGGGCGCCGGCGCCGCTGCGCGTGCGATCGATGGTGGCGAGCAGCGTGCCCTGGCGGCCACCGCCGAGACTGCGCGTGAGTTCGAGATTGCGGCGCGTCGCAGCATCGATCTCCATCACCGCGCCTTCGGCGAGGCGGCGCGGGATGGTGAGCCGCGGCAGCCGGCCTTGCTGCGTCAGCTCGACATAGTCGACAAGCGAGCCGGCGGCGGCGAGTTCGGCGCGCGAGAAGCTGCCGAAGCCTTCGAGCGCCTTGACGCCGTAAAGCGCTTCGAGCCGGCGGCGGCCGTTGTCGCTGTCGAAGCGGGCCGACGGCAACGGCGAGAGAATCGATTTCCACTCGCCGAACAGCTCGAACAAAACGGCGTGCTGCAGCAGCCGGTCGGGCAGCAGCAATTCGCCCGGTTCGAGTCGTGCCAATGCCGCGCCCAATTCCGTCGCTGTTGCCGGTTGCACGAAGAAGTCCCCGGTCGACACGTCGAGCCAGGCGAGCCCCAGCTGGCCGCCGGCGTCGGCCAGCGCCGCCAGGTAGTTGTGCGTGCGGGCGTCGAGCAGCGCGTCTTCGGTGATCGTGCCGGGCGTCACGATGCGCGTGACCTCGCGCCGGACTACCGCCTTGGCGCCGCGCTTCTTCGCCTCCTCCGGATTCTCCATCTGCTCGCAGATGGCGACCTTGCATCCCCGGCGGATCGCCTTCGCGAGGTAGCCGTCGAGCGCATGGGCCGGCACGCCGCACATGGGGACGTCCTGGCCGCCATGCTGGCCGCGCTTGGTGAGCGCGATGTCGAGCAGCGGCGCTGCCTTCAGCGCATCCTCGAAGAACAGCTCGTAGAAATCGCCCATCCGGTAGAACAGCAGGCAATCCGGATGCGCGCGCTTGGCCGCGAAATACTGCAGCATCGCCGGCGTGGCGAGGGCGGCATCGGTTGCGGTCTCTTGCGATCGGGGCTGGGCAGCGTCGGACACTGTCAACGGAACGGGCGGTGGTGGAGTCGGGTGGACCATAGCATGGCCGCCCCGACGATCCAGGCTTCGCAGCCTGCAGCACGCGGGCGGTGCCTTTTCTTCGGCGCCGAAAAATGCGACTCTAGGGAACAAAGCGGCGGGGCACGAATGGTCGACTTCAGGCCTGATTCCAAGAAGCTCGATGAGGACTCCCTTCTGCTGCACGCCAGCGGGCGGCCGGGCAAGCTCGAGATCCGCGCCACCAAGCCGCTGACGACGCAGCGCGACCTCTCGCTCGCCTATTCGCCGGGCGTGGCGGCGCCGTGCCTGGAGATCGCCAAGGACCCCTCCCTGATCTACGACTACACCGCCAAGGGCAACCTGGTGGCCATCATCTCCAACGGGACGGCCGTGCTGGGCCTGGGCAACCTCGGCGCGCTTGCCTCGAAGCCGG